>Ga0189286_100137_pt1 | contig 41178 bp, 30 predicted proteins | sample UW69minimetaG_FD_130330 | JGI IMG/M metagenome (GOLD analysis project Ga0189286, IMG submission 130330) | Marine microbial communities from the Costa Rica Dome - UW69 mini metaG | ecosystem: Environmental > Aquatic > Marine > Oceanic > Photic zone | place: Costa Rica: the Eastern Pacific...
CTACAGATATCGGTTACTTTAATTCCTGATTCGTACTGCTGAAGCATAGCTATTATTTGAGCTTCACTAAATCTGCTTTTCTTTATAATTCAAAAATAGTTGATTTTTAAACTGTCTGAAAAATGGGGAAGCTTACAGAAGTATTTATTATCTTACAGTGAATTCGTTAAGACATTTGAAAACAACTTGAAAACTCACACAAACTGATACAAGCCCAAAAAGCAACAGGTTCATCGAATTTTTTCTTATGATCTATATATTGGTGAGTCTCGTTTGATGGTTTTTTTAAGTTCATCATGTTGTAAAACAATGTCTTGCGATTTTTGCAGAGCGGTTTCCAATTGCGGGAAACCGTTTATGAAATCTTCTGTAGAAGTATATTTTTTTATCTATTTAGCGTATTTATCAGCAGTCAACTCTGTAATCTTTACAATCACATCAATAGCACTTTGAATGCTTTCCACAGGAACATACTCATAACGTCCATGGAAATTATGACCACCAGCAAAAATATTAGGACAAGGCAAGCCCATAAACGATAATTGCGAACCATCAGTTCCTCCGCGAATTGGTTTGATAAGTGGTGTAATACCTAACGATTTCATTGCTTCTTCGGCAATTTCTACAATATGAAATACAGGTTCAACCTTTTCTCTCATATTATAATATTGATCTTTAATTTCTACAGAAATTGGATCAGTTTCGTGTTGTTGATTGATGTCTGAAGCGATACGTTGCATTAGTTCTTTTCTCGCTTCAAATTTATCCTTATCGTGATCTCTTATGATGTATTGAAGTGTAGTTTCTTCAACTTTACCATTCATTGTGTGTAAATGATAAAAACCTTCACGACCTGAAGTTTCTTGTGGAATTTCATTGGTAGGTAATGCAGCAATAAACTCATTAGCTATCAACATAGAATTGATCATTTTTCCTTTAGCATATCCTGGATGTACAATTTTTCCTTTAATAGTTACCACGGCTCCAGCAGCATTAAAGTTTTCATATTCTAATTCTCCAATTTGACTTCCGTCCATTGTATATGCCCAATCCGCACCAAACTTTTCTACGTCAAACTTATGTGCGCCACGACCAATCTCTTCATCTGGTGTAAAACCGACACGGATTTTTCCATGTTTAATTTCTGGATGCTTGATTAAATATTCCATTGCAGAAACAATCTCACAAATTCCCGCTTTATCATCGGCACCGAGTAGGGTAGTACCATCAGTAGTGATCAATGTATTTCCTTTGTACAATAATAAATCGTCAAAATAATCAGGAGAAAGTACAATATTTTGTTCAGCATTTAATTCAATATCTTTTCCGTCATAATTTGGTACAATCTGAGGTTTTACATTTGCTCCTGTAAAATCCGGTGATGTATCAAAATGCGAGACAAATCCAATAGTTGGGACTTCATGATCTACATTACTTGGTAACGTTGCCATGATATAAGCATTCTCATCAATAGTTACATCTTCCATACCAATTTGCTTTAGTTCTTCTACTAACAAATTGGCTAAATTCCATTGTTTCTCAGTACTTGGTGTTGTTGTTGAAGTTGGATCAGATTCTGTGTCAATAGTAACATAACTTATGAATCTATCTATAATATGTTGCATCTGTTTTCTTTTTTGTCAAAAATAAGAGATTTTCAAATCGATACACATTTTATGATTGATTAATTTGTAACTTGTTGATAGTGATTTTTGAAAAAATGTTAAATTTGGTTTTCTTGTATGGAAACTTTATTGTAGTTTCCATACAAGAAAACCAAAGAATTATTACAAGAAGATATTATTGAAAGTTTTGGAGAGTTGTTGGTGGCCGATAATTACCCGCCAATAGCAGTAAAGATACTAGGACTTTTTTATACCACGAATAAAAAATATTTAACTTTTGAGGAGATTAACGATGGAATAGGTGTAAGCAGAAGTGCAACCAGTAAAGCATTAACTTTTTTCATATACATTAAATGAAGTAAGTTATGTGTATGATGATAATAATAGTCGTTTCCGCTTATTTTATTTAGATGTCAAAGGATCTGTTGAACGATTTAGTTCTGCGATAGATGCATATATGGTTCAAACAACTTTACTTAAAGAAGTTTTGAAAAAAAGAAATAATGAAAATAAGGAACTGAATCATTTTATAGAAAAAAGCATTTTACTTCATGAAGACCTTTTGGACATTGTGAAACAAAAATTAGAATTATATTATAAAGAATTTTTAAAAGAGAACTAACAAACTATCTATGAGAAACTTTTTTTTAATCGCACTTTTTCTGTGTGCAACTTTAACTTTTGCGCAAGGAAAAAAAACTTATGATGTTGGTATTCTGTTAGATAACAGGACAGCGGAAATTAATCCGCTATTGGAACAACTAGAAAATCAAATTAAAGTTGTAGTTGGGCAAGATGCTAATATCAATTTTTCAGAACGTAATATTTTGGTGAATAATTACGATTTGCAAAAAGCGGAGCAACATTATAATACACTTTTACAAAATGAAACAGATATTATTCTGGCTTTTGGTGTAATGAATAGTGTTATCCTCAACAAGCAAAGTGTGTATGTAAAGCCTACAATTTTATTTGGAGCAATAAATCAGGATGTTACTGGAATCGATTTGTCTAAAAAGACTTCTGAAATTAATAATTTCACATACTTAATTGAATCTAGATCTTATAAAGACGACCTTAAAAGACTAAAAGAACTAACCAATTTCAAAAAAGTAGGAATAATTATTGAACGACAACTCGTAGATGTCTTGCAATTACAAAAAGCTTTTGATCCAGTAGTGAAAGACTTAGATGCAGCTTATACAATCATTCCGTTTTCTTCTGTAGCAGACATTACGAATAATTTGACTGATGTAGACGCCGTATATATAGCAGGAGGTTTTTTCCTTAAAGACGAAGAAGTAAAAGAATTGGCGAAGACATTCATTGCAAAAAAACTTCCATCTTTTACCATCAATGGAAGAGATCAGGTAAAAGCAGGTTTTATGGCAACAAACCAAACTGAAGATAATTTTGATCAGTTTATGCGAAGAATCTCATTGATAATAGAATCATATGTAAATGGTACTCCACTTTCTGAACAACCTGTTTTTATAGAGTACAATTCAAGATTGACAGTCAATTATAATACAACAGAATTGGTTGATGTTCCTATTAAATATAGTTTGATCAACGATACTGATTTTGTTGGGGAATTTAAAAATGCAATTTCTGAAAAGCAATATAACTTACTAACAGTTATAGAAGGTGTTTTAAATAAAAATCTGTCATTACAGTCATTACAAAAAGATATTGAGCTTAAAAATCAAGATGTAAAAACAGCAAAAAGTAATTACCTGCCAAGTCTTACTGCTGCTGCTACAGGTACTTATGTTGATCCTAAATTAGCGGAAATCAGTAATGGACAAAACCCTGAATTTTCAACTGCTGGAAACCTTACTTTACAACAGACTGTTTTTTCTGAATCAGCGAATGCAAATATTGACATTCAAAAGAATTTACAAAAAGCGCAGCAAGAAAATTATAATGCCGAAGAGCTAAATACGATTTTTGATGCCTCAAATGCCTACTTCAACGCATTGATTTTAAAGGCGAATGCACAAATACGATTGCGAAATTTAGGTCTGACGAAAAGAAACTTACAACTTGCCAAGCAAAACTTTGATGCTGGACAATCTGGAAAATCAGATATGCTGCGTTTCCGAAGTGAAATGGCACAGAATACGCAGGTTATGGTTGAAGCTGCAAATCAATTAGAGCAAGCTTTTATTATATTAAATCAATTATTAAACAATCCTGTTTCCACTGAAATAGATATTGAAGATGTTGAGCTAGATAAAGGAATATTTAAAAACTACAATTACGATCAAATTACGGAACTATTAGATGATCCAAAACTTAGAGAACCTTTCATTGAATTTCTAATTCAAGAAGCACAAAACAATGCACCTGAATTAAAAGCGCTGGGTTATAACTTGGATGCTACAGAGCGAAATATTCAATTGAACGGAAATGGACGTTTTTTACCAACGGTTGCTTTGCAAGGTCAATACAATCGTACATTTAGCCGCTCAGGAGTAGGAACAACGTTCCCTACTGGATTCCCTGCAACTCCAGATGGAAACTACAACATAGGAGTTAATGTGTCTATTCCGATATTTAATAGAACCCAAACAAACATCAACAAGCAAATAGCAATTATTCAAAAAGATCAATTAGAAATCAACCGTGATAATACGAAGTTGTCTATTTCTGCAAATATTAGAAACAGCGTGTTAAACTTAGTAAACCAAATTTCAAATATTGAATTATCTAAAGTATCTGAAGAGACGGCAAAAGAATCTCTTGAATTAACGCAAACATCATATTCTAATGGCGCTGTAAATGTTGTTCAGCTTTTAGACGCACAAAATAACTACCTAAATGCACAATTATCAAGAACAAACGCCATATACAACTATTTAATCAACGCATTGCAATTAGAACGCTACTTGGGGTATTATTTCTTATTAAACTCTGAAAGCGAGAATGCAAAATTCAGACAACGATTTCTAGAATTCTTAAATAACAAAAACTAATCAACGCAAAATCATACAAACGATGAAGCATATATATAATATATTAATAGTAGCAATATCATTACTTTTTACTTCTTGTGGAGAGGAAGAAAAAAAACAAGAAACAGTAAAGCGTCCTGTTAAATATCAAGAAGTAGGATATTTAGGCGGTGAAAAAATCAGAACTTTTAGTGGAACTGCTCAAACTGATAAAATCATCAAGATGAGTTTTAGAAATTCTGGAATTATCACAGAGTTGAATTTAAAACTTGGTCAGAAAGTAAAGAAAGGACAGTTATTAGGAAAGCTAGATAATGTACAATCTAGATTGTCGTATGAACAGGCTTTAACACAAGTAAATAGTGCAGAATCCCAAGTAAATACTGCTAAATTGAGTTTGGATAGAGTCCGCGCTTTATATGAAAAAGGAAGTACCTCTTTAAGTGACTATGAAGCGGCTAAAAATTCGTATAAAACAGCATCGGAAAGTTATAAATCATCCAAAAGAGGATTGGCAATCCAACAAGAACAAATTCGATATGGATATTTATATGCACCTGAAAATGGTACGATTGCTACTGTAGATGTTGAAATTGACGAAAATATATCACCAGGACAATTGATTGCTACATTGAATTCAGGAACAGATATGGAAATTACTTTAGGAATTCCAGAAAGTGTGATTAATGGTGTTAAAAATGGAATGAGTGTCTCTGTAGCTTTTTCGTCATTAGTAAACGAAAAATTTAAAGCAACAGTAACTGAAGTTTCTCCTGCTGTAGATGCAAATACGTCAACATATCCAGTACGTGTAAAATTGAACAATACTTCAGATAAAATTAAAAGTGGAATGGCTGCGAATGTTACGTTTGATTTTGGCGATCGAAAAATAAACAATAAAACACTTGTGGTTCCTTCAAATGCAATTGGCGAAGATAGTAACGGCCGTTTTGTGTTTTTAATAGAAGGAGAAGGAGAAAATGCCAAAGTAAAAAAACAACAGGTAACAATTGGAAACCTAACGCCAGAAGGATTTGAAATCAAATCTGGATTAACAGTAGGACAAAAAATTGCGACTGCAGGTTTGCAAACTTTACTCAATGGTCAAGCCGTGAAACTTAACTAATCGTTCAACATAATAGGTATGAATTTAGCAAAATTTTCCATAGAAAAGAACAGAATCACACTCATGGTGTTGATTACGATTATCCTGTTAGGGATTACCATGTACTCGGGATTATCACGAGACAGTATGCCTCCATTTACTATTCGTGTTGCTTCGGTAGTTTCCGTATTTCCAGGTGCAAGCCCTGAACGTGTAGAACAATTAGTTTCTGATAAAATTGAAAAACTAGCACAAGAACTTCCAGAATTAAAAGAAGTTACTAGTACATCAAGAACAGGATTGTCAGTTGTTGCAGTAACTCTGAAAGATGAAGTGAAAGAAGATGAATTACAAGCAGTCTGGGACCGCTTGCGTAGAAAAATAAATGCTTTACAAGGATTGCCAGCAGGTGTAAGACCCGATTTGCAAGATGATGGAATTGGTGATGTATACGGGATTGTAGTTGGAATTACTTCTGATGGATTCTCGTATGCAGAAATGAAAGAATATGCAGATGATATCAAAGACGATCTTATTAAGCTACCAGATGCCGCAAAAGTAGTTTTAGGTGGAATTCAAGAAGAACGTGTCTTTGTAGAGTTTGACAATGCACGTTTAAAAGAATATGGTTTATCTGCTTCAAAACTACAGCAAATCATTGCCTCTACAAATATATTGAGCTCTGGAGGGCAAATAAATGCAGGTGAAGAACGTGTCATTTTGGAGCCAACAGGAAATTTCAATTCTGTCAAAGAAATTAGAGAAATGCTGATCCCTGTGGGAGCAAATGGAGGACAATTAGTAAAATTAGGAGATATCACAACCATCAAAGAAGGATATATTGATCCTCCAACTCAAAAAGTGCGACTTAATGGGAAAGATGCAGTTTCTATTCATGTAAATTTAAAAGAAAACTCCAATATTATTTATCTAGGAACAGAAGTAGATAAAGTTGTAAATCGTTGGAAAGCCAAACTCCCTGTTGGATTAGAGTTAACACGTGTATCTTCGTTAGATACTTATATTGATGATAAAGTGCAAAACTTCATTAGTAACTTAATGCAATCCATAGGAATTGTGCTAGTAGTAATGTTAATCTTCTTAGGATTACGCACAGGATTTGTTATCGCAAGTTTAATTCCAATCGTAACCATCATGACACTTATGATTATGGGCGTAATTAGTATGGGATTAAATCAGGTAACACTAGCGGCCTTAATCATGGCATTGGGAATGTTGGTTGATAATGCCATTGTGGTTGCTGAGACTATTATGGTAAAAATGGAAGAAGGAATTGACAAGAAAACAGCAGCTGTTAAAGCCTTTTCAGAATTATGGATGCCATTGCTAATCTCAACATTAACCACTTCGGCAGCATTTTTAGCTTTTTATATGTCACCAACATCTATGGGAGATATTGTAGGGCCAATTTTTGTGGTCATTACCATAGCGTTAATGTCTTCTTGGATCATAGCGTTGACTGTAATTACCATGTTTTGTTATTTATTCTTAAAAATAACACCAAAAGGAGAAAAGAAGCCAAGTATAATAGACAGAATCATTAACTCACTTAAAAGATCATATAAGAACCTAATTCTTTCTGCTTTAGCGAATAAATACAAAGTAATTGTTGGAATCTTTTTGGTCTTTTTTGCATCATTATATGGTTTTACAAAGATTGAATTTTTATTCTTTCCAGACAGTGATCGCAACATGATTACAGTAGACATTAATTTACCATCAGGGACAAAAATTGAAGTTACTACGGAATTAGTAAAAGAATTAGAAAAATACATGACCGATTCTCTAAAAGTGAATGATACACGGACTAAAGGAATCGTTGACTGGTCATCATACATTGGGCAAGGGCCCGAATCGTATGATTTAGGATATTCGCAAGACGAAGCCAATTCAAGTTATGCGCACATTTTGGTCAACACATCTTCGTTCAATGAAAATAATGAAATGATAGCAAAGTTAGATGCTTTCGGTTTTGAAAATTTCCCAAATGCAGATATCAAAGTAGGTTCTTTGGCTGCTGGAGGAGGAGGAACACCAATTGAAATAAAGGTTTCAGGAGAAAATCCAGACGAATTGGCGAAAATTTCAGAAAGTATCAAAACAAAATTGTTCAACATTTTCGGAACTAAAAACATCAAAGATGATTGGGGACCAAAAAGTAAAAAGTTCTTAATTCAAATAGATCAAAATAGAGCGCAAACAGCTGGTGTTTCAAGTCAAGACATTGCAACATCATTACAAACAGTATTAGACGGATTTCAAACGGGAGAATATCGGGAAAATGACAAATCTATTCCAATCGTAATGCGAAGTGATGCAAGTCAGCAACAATCGCTGGCGTCTTTGGAGACTTTGAATATCTATGCGCAAAACTCAGGAAAAAGCATTCCTTTATTGCAAGTAGCTTCTATTGTTCCGCAGTGGCAATACTCAAAAATCAAACGTTTAGATTTACGCAGAACTATCAATATTTCTAGTGAATTGCGTGAAGGTGGAAACGCTTCTGCTATTACCTCAGAAATTAAACCGTGGCTCGAAGAACAACAAAAAATATGGCCGGCAGAATATACCTACGAATTTGGAGGTGATGCAGAAAATTCGGCTGAAAGTATGGGGTCAGTGATTAAATACTTGCCATTGTCTGGTTTTATCATTGTCATGTTATTAATCATACAATTCAATTCGTTCCGTAAAATGGTAATGGTAGTACTTACCATTCCATTAGGTGTTATAGGAGTTGTTGTAGGACTTCTGATTTTTCATGAACCATTTGGATTCATGCCATTTTTGGGAGTAATTTCTTTGGCAGGAATTGTCATCAACAATGCTATAGTACTAATTGATCGTATGGAAATTGAGTATAACGAACTCAAACGAACTGAGCAAGATGCTGTTATTGCAGCGTGTTTGCAGCGTTTCCGTCCAATTTTATTGGCAACATTTACGACGGTGCTTGGGCTAATTCCGCTGTATCTAAGTGGAGGGGAAATGTGGGAAGGAATGGCAATAAGTATTATGGTTGGACTGCTTTTTGGAACGGTTATTACTTTATTGTTTATTCCAGCTTTATACAGTGCTTTGTTTAGAGTAAATTACAGAAACTATGAGTTTAATGAAAAACTTTTAGAAAGCTAATATGGACTCTGTGATAAACTATTTATACAAACATCGTTTCGAACTGTTTATTGTAACGCAGTTCTTTATTCTGTTCGGATCGTTGTTTTTTCCCGATGCTTTGTTTCAAGATACTTTATTGCCAGCATTATTTATCTTAAATATTGCCAGTGGAGTTTTGTTAGTATCTAAGCAACGGAAAATTATGTGGTTTTTAATCATTCTTTTTATTGTTGCTTTATCTGTATTTGGAAATAGCTTATTTTCAGAAGTAGAAAAAAGCGAATTCATTCTTACACGATTGTCTGTATATTTTTTATTTTATGTCATAGTGACTGGTCATATCATAAAACAAATTTGGAGAGAAAAAGAAGTAGATAAAACTGTTATTATTGGTTTAATGAGTGGTTATATTTCACTAGGTTTTATCGCTTTTTTTATACTGGTTTCTATAGAATTAGTAACGCCAGATTCTTTTACTGGAATTCTATTAGATTCTCAAAACATTGATTCACGTGTAGATAGTTTAATGTATTATTCATACATCACCTTGCTAACAATTGGATATGGCGACATCATTCCAGTAACTCCAATCGCGCAAAAAGCTGTGGTTCTTATTGGATTGATAGGGCAATTTTACATTGTGATTATTACTTCGGTAGTTGTTTCAAAATACATTAATATCGCAGTAATTGGAAATAATAAACAATAACAAATAGATAAAACCTATGTATTTTTGTAACGTTAATTAGTTGTTCAGGACTTTTGTAAGGAGTGATATTTTCTTAAAATTACAGCGCTAAAATATTTGACTTCTGAAGAATAGACTATATTTTTGCACAAACAACACAACATGTACCAATTTCTTGTAAAACCCATCCTTTTTCTATTCGATCCAGAAAAAGTACATCACTTTACCTTTTCACTAATTCGAACACTTTGTAAAATTCCTGGAGTATCTAGTGTTTTTAAAGGAATCTACACAGTTAATGATAAACGTTTAGAACGTACTGTTTTTGGTTTAACGTTCAAAAACCCTGTAGGTTTAGCAGCCGGATTTGACAAAGATGCTAAGTTATATAACGAACTTTCTAACTTTGGATTTGGATTTGTAGAAATAGGAACGCTTACACCAAAACCACAAGCAGGAAACCCAAAAAAACGTCTTTTCCGTTTGAAGCAAGACAAAGCAATTATCAACCGTATGGGATTCAATAATGGCGGAGTTCATGAAGCAGTAGAACGTTTAAAAAAGAACCAAGGGGTTTTAATTGGTGGAAATATCGGGAAAAATAAAGTTACTCCAAATGAAGATGCAGTCGAGGACTATAAAATTTGTTTCGAAGCTTTATTTCCACACGTAGATTATTTTGTAGTAAATGTAAGTTCGCCAAACACGCCAAACTTAAGAGCTTTGCAAGACAAAGAACCGTTAACGAAATTATTGACAACTTTGCAAGAAATGAACAAAGCCAAAGTAGCTCCAAAGCCAATTCTACTTAAAATAGCTCCCGATTTAACAAACGAACAGTTAGTGGATATTATTGAAATTGTTGCGGATACCAAAATTGCAGGAGTTATTGCCACAAACACAACAATTTCAAGAGAAGGTTTACAATCGGTAGATAAAGGAGAAATGGGAGGATTGAGTGGAAAACCACTTACAAATCGTTCCACGGAAGTCATTCGTTTCCTAGCTGAAAAAAGTAACAAATCCTTTCCTATTATTGGTGTAGGAGGAATTCACTCTGCAAAAGATGCCTTAGAAAAATTAGACGCTGGCGCAGATTTAGTGCAACTTTATACAGGTTTCATCTATGAAGGTCCAAAACTGATCAAAAACATCAATAAGGAGATTTTAAAAAGAGCCTAGAACTACAACAACACTTTCTTAGTAACAGTACCATTTTCTGATTGTAGCTTCACAAAATACAAGCTAGTTTTTGTCGTTGGAAATATCAATGTTTTAGTAGCTTTATTTGTTGGAGTTTCATAACGTTTTACAAGATTTCCAAACGTGTCGTAAATAGCAATCTGTTCAATTGTTTTTCTAGTCGATTTGTAAATCTGAATAGCTTTAGAAGCTGAATTTGTCGTGATATGAATAGATACATAATTAAGTTTAAAGAACATTTTTTCGTAAAGACCTGAAGACAATATCAATTTTTTGCATTTTTATTATTAAAAAACTAGTATTAAGATTAAGCTAAATCTATTCTTTTGAACAGCTACATAACTTTCTACACTTTCTTCAAACAGATATTTGATAAGAATTATTATGATTTAGATTTTTTGTATTCACTCAGATGTAACCGATAGTAGCTGGTCATAATTAAAAATATTGCGAAGAACTAAGAATTTGCATTTCTTCCCAATTGGAAACTTTTGCTCTAGAAATTTTACAAAAAGGCACCTTAACTTTGTATCCCAGAGAAGACGCTAGCAGCATTATTATAAATATAACCTTGTAAATGACGCTGTTGTAATTATTTTATACTTTTATGGGTTCTATCTCTAATTTAATTAGCTTTACTTTCTTTCGGAAAGCCATTGTCGCCGTATTTTAGAAATTTTTTCGAAAGCCTAGAAATATTGAATAGAGAATATTCAACTCTTAACAGTTTTTATTTTTTTTCATCAACTTCGCTGAACTTTATGGCTTTAAGTTTAAATTTTTAAGTGTATCGCATTACTTTTATTGTAGACATTACTTTAAGTTTTAATGACTATCAGTAAAGCTCTATTTTGTTTTTACAATAAAATACAATAGTTTCATTATAATTTCATTAGAAATGTTAGGTCAATTCTTTATCAATAAAAACGCTAAACTCAGATTTTTTTAATTCATTGTGAAATTTAAAACAAAAGAAGTGTTTTTATTCTGTAGCGGTTTCTTTATTTTTTCCAATAAAAAATAATACTGCTCCAAGAGCGATCATCCCAATTCGAATTGCCCATCCTGTATTTTCTCCCCAAATATCAATCCACATTAAAAATTTGAATTGCATCTCAAAAAAGTATAAAACAATTGAGCCAATCCCAAAAATTGCTAAATACATACCAAGTTTTTTCATAATTTATTATTGAGTTAGTTTAATCAACTATATAAAAAGTAAATTATATTAATTCAAAAGTTTATTTTTATGCATAAAAAAATAGCGAATTGAATATAGAAATACTCATAGGATTTATTACGGCAACATCACTTTTGGCAATTTCGCCAGGTCCCGATAATATTTATGTTCTCATGCAAAGTATTGCAAATGGTCGTAAATATGGAATTGCTACAGTCGCAGGATTAATTACAGGTTGTATCATACACACCACATTGGTAGCTTTTGGTGCTTCCACCATACTAAAGCAAAATCCCAAATTATTCTTTACCATTAAGCTTTTGGGAGCACTGTATTTGGTGTATTTGGCCTACAAAGTATTTAAAAGTTCAGATGAAATTGAATTAGGAGGAGATGCTATCCCTAAAAAACCTGTCTTTGAATTATTCAAGCAAGGTTTTATCATGAATGTGTTGAATCCGAAAGTTACTCTTTTCTTTTTAGCACTATTCCCAGGATTTTTATTCAGTGATACCATGAGTGAAGTTTTACAGTTTTATATTCTTGGTATCATTTTCATGATAGTATCTTTCATTGTGTTTGGAGCTATTGCAGTTTTTGGTGGAAAAATCTCAGAATCAATCAAAAAAAATAAAAGTATAGGGAAGTATATGAAGTGGATGCAAATAGCAGTCTTTACAGGAATTGCAGTTTACATTATGTTAACAGATTAAAAAGAGGTGAATCGAATTCGCCTCAATATGTTTTTATTCGTTATCAGCTATGTATGTCAATTTGGTAACACAAATTAATACATAAGATAATGTGGTAGGCTTTTGACAAAAAGGAATGATTGTAGTAAGATTACCTATAATATTTGTACTCTGATTTTCTCCTGTTTTTATTTAATCAAGATCAGCGATAGATTTTTTGTTCAACTTCAAGTTCTTTAAATACTTTTTTTCATGATAATTTGTTTTAATCTATGTTAATATGCTTCAAGTTCCAGAAAAATAAGCTACATTCACAGACACACTTATCGTGTTTCAATAAATACGAGTGTAATTTTATAAAATCAAATGCGTTTTTTTAATGTCTATAGGAGATGGTTTTGGCTATTCTCACTGGAATTCTTCCTTGCCACGATTATTGCTACACAAACACATGAACTAGGGCATATAGCTGTGGCTGAAAGTTTAGGGTATGAAACTCAACTTAGTTACGGAAGTATGTCATACAATCACAAAGGGTTTTCTGAAGATAAAGATGTGATTGCTTGGCGAAATATGTTTAAAGATTTGAATCCTGACCAAGAACCTACGGAAGCTCAAAATAAAGAAGCAAAAAGGCTCTTTGAAAAAATAAGAGCAAAATTCCCAAGAGACCAAGAGCATACTTTTTACATAACACTAGGTGGACCTGTACAAACAATTCTAAGCTGTTTTATAGGTCTTTTCATTTTGGCTTATAGGAGTTCTGATAAACAAGAGAACTTTAAAATTGTTGATTGGTTGGCAGTATTTATGTCGCTGTTCGTCCTTCGAGAAGTATTTAATACAGTCATAGCAGCTGGAAGCTATTTTATCAATGGAACTAATGATTTTAGTGGAGATGAATTCGGAATTTCATCATATTTAGGTTTTAATCAATGGACTATTCCGATCATGACAGCTATTTTGGGAGCCATCATTGCGAGTTTTGTAATTTTCATGATTGTACCTAAAAAGTATCGATTCACCTTTATATTGGCTGGTTTCTTTGGAAGTATACTTGGGTTTGTATTGTGGTTCAATTACTTAGGGCCTTGGTTGTTTTTGTAGCAAAAATCTGTTATCGAAAACATTTCCTAAAACGTTTTCGTTGTGTATCTTTGACATTATATGGAAAACATTAAAATAATAGAATGCCCACGTGATGCTATGCAAGGTATCAAGATGTTTATTCCAACAGAAAAAAAAGTGCAATACATTCAATCGCTATTGCGTGTTGGCTTTGATACTATTGACTTTGGAAGTTTTGTGTCGCCAAAAGCCATTCCACAAATGGTTGATACTGCTACGGTACTTTCTCAATTAGATTTGTCATCAACTAAAAGTAAATTATTGGCGATCGTAGCAAACGTTCGTGGAGCTAATGATGCAAGTATACATTCTGAAATTCAATACTTAGGCTATCCATTTTCTATTTCTGAAAACTTTCAAATGCGTAATACGCACAAAACCATAGCGCAATCAATAGAAACCTTACAAGAAATTTTAAACATTGCTGATAAAACAAATAAAGAAGTAGTTGCTTATTTGTCTATGGGATTTGGAAATCCGTATGGAGATCCTTGGAATGTAGAAATCGTAGGAGAGTGGACAGAAAAACTTTCTAATATGGGCGTTAAAATACTATCACTTTCAGATACAATAGGTTCATCAACCCCAGAAGTGATAGACTATTTATATTCGAACCTTATCCCTAAATATCCTGACATTGAATTTGGTGCGCATTTACATACAACCCCAAGTTCATGGCATGAAAAAGTAGATGCGGCTTACAAAGCAGGTTGTAGACGTTTTGATGGGGCTATTCAAGGTTTTGGCGGTTGTCCAATGGCAAAAGATGAACTAACAGGAAACATGCCAACAGAAAAAATGGTTTCTTACTTCACAGCGACAAAAATCAACACAAATGTGCAAGCAATGAGCTTTGAATCTTCTTATAATGAAGCTTCCAAAATTTTCAATCAATATCATTAGTTGTTAAAAATCATACTAGACCTTTAATAAATTGTTATGTACAATACCAAATAGTATTATTTGTTGAAAAAGTAGTATATTTGCACGCAATTATATTTTAATTGCACAATGACAGCACACAACAACAAAATTCTAGGCGAAGGTTTAACTTATGACGATGTCTTACTAGTTCCTGCGTATTCCGAAGTACTTCCAAGAGAAGTCAATATTCAAACAAAATTTACAAGAAACATAACCATTAATGTTCCGATTATTTCGGCTGCGATGGATACCGTTACTGAATCTGCCATGGCAATTGCAATGGCACGTGAAGGAGGAATTGGTGTTTTACATAAAAACATGACGATCGAACGTCAAGCACAAAAAGTACGAAAAGTAAAACGTGCTGAAAGTGGAATGATCATCGATCCCGTTACTTTGCCACTAATAGCTACTGTTGCTGATGCCAAAGCAAGCATGCGGGAGCATAGTATTGGAGGAATTCCAATTGTTGATAAAGAAGGAGCTTTAAAAGGAATTGTGACCAATAGAGACTTGCGTTTTGAACACAATAATCAACGCCCTATTGTTGAGGTTATGACGAGTGATAAAGATGGTTTGGTTACTGCTTCTGAAGGAACTTCATTAAAAGATGCTGAAGCAATTTTACAAAAAAATAAGATTGAAAAACTTTTAATAGTAGATGATAATTACAAACTAAAAGGATTAATCACGTTTAGAGATATTACGAAAGTAACACAAAAACCAATTGCAAATAAAGACTCTTACGGACGTTTACGTGTTGCAGCTGCATTAGGAGTTACAGCAGATGCTGTAGAAAGAGCAGAAGCGTTGGTTAATGCAGGAGTAGATGCTGTTGTAATTGATACTGCACACGGACATACCAAAGGTGTGGTGAATGTACTTAAAGATGTAAAAGCAAAATTTCCAAATCTTGAAGTAATTGTCGGAAACATTGCCACTGGTGCTGCGGCTCGTTATTTAGTAGAAGCTGGTGCAGATGCAGTAAAAGTAGGAATTGGACCAGGATCTATTTGTACGACTAGAGTTGTTGCAGGAGTTGGATTTCCACAATTTTCAGCCGTATTAGAAGTTGCTGCCGCAATTAAAGGAAGTGGAGTTCCTGTCATAGCTGATGGAGGAATTCGCTACACAGGAGACATTCCAAAAGCAATTGCTGCAGGAGCTGATTCTGTAATGTTAGGATCGTTATTAGCAGGAACTAAAGAATCGCCAGGAGAGACGATTATTTACGAAGGAAGAAAATTCAAATCGTATCGAGGAATGGGTTCTGTAGAAGCGATGAAACAAGGATCAAAAGATCGTTACTTCCAAGATGTAGAAGCTGACATCAAAAAACTTGTTCCAGAAGGAATTGTAGGACGTGTACCATACAAAGGAAATCTAGACGAAAGTATTCACCAATTTATCGGAGGATTGCGTGCAGGAATGGGATATTGCGGTGCAAAAGATATTGAAACTCTAAAAGAATCAGGACAATTTGTGCGTATTACAGCAAGTGGAATCAACGAAAGTCATCCACATGATGTTGCTATTACCAAAGAAGCTCCAAACTATTCTAGAAGATAAAAGAGTAGACTACATAAAATACCAAAGGCTGTTGCACTTTGACTTTGCTCAATGATAAACAGCCTTTTTTTATTTCCTAAGTTTTCTTATCTAGGATTCGTATCTGTTGATGCACGTTGTCTATATCCTTCAGGATATTACTTATTTGTAAAGTTAATCCATTTTCGGGTTTCTTTTTTTTACGAGTATGTGGTTTTTATTTTTGATCAAGGTAATAAAACATACATGTAAGGCGAAGTAAATCAGATAAATAAAAAGAGAAAATGTCTCCTCAAACTTACGAGTTTGAGATCGATGATATACATAAAAAAAAGCCTTGCATTTAAAATAAACACAAGGCTTTAGAATATTTTACGAAAGAATTTATTTCTTTTCTTCTAATTTAATACCAAGTTTTGCCGCTGTTTTCAATGTAATATCAAATTTTGGATCAACGTATGCCAATTCGTTTCCATCAAGGGTGAAAACTTGCGTGAACTGTTCAGTTTTTGCTACTTGTGCAACTGCATCACCTACTTTCTTATACAGTGGTCGCATCAATTCGTCTTGACGTAACTGTACTAATTGTACGGCATTTTGTCTAAACTTCTGAATATCTTTTTCTAATTGAAAAATCTCTTGTTGCTTTTTCTTCTTATCTTCTTGACTCATAGTTTCAAAAGCTTTATTCGCTTCTTCAACTTCCTTTCCATATGCATCTAATTTTGCTTTCAAATCAGCTTGCAATTCCTTTTCATACGTTTCCATTCCTTGTTTAACATTTACAATTTCTGGTAATTTAGAAACTAAAATGTTAATATTTACAGTTCCTACTTTTGTTTGAGCAGTAGCTGTATAAGAACAAAATACAATAGCGAATGTGTAAAGTAAATGTTTAATTTTCATCAGATTAAAATTTTTGTTTTTCAAAGTTGGCTAAAGTAATGAAAACATCATACCAAAAAAACAAAGTTGTGTAAAATTAACGTTTTTAACATGCTTTTTTTAGCAAAAACTAAGCTTCAACACGTTGTCCTCTGTGTGGTCTTAACTTTTCGCGCATAAATGGAACATCTTCTTCATTGATAATCATAATGGCTGCTGCATGCATTTCTGAAAACTCTACAACCTTGATCGATTCTCCATGCATCTTTTCCATTTTGATAAAATCGCGTAAATGAATACAATGATGTTCCGCAGTAAGTTTTCCAGCTGGACCTCTAAAGTCCCAAATCAGTTTAACCTTTCCCATTCCTAATAATTTTCGCAAAAATAATCAACTCTACATTAAAGAACTCAGAAAACATAAAAAAAGCGAATGGATACCATTTGCTTTGTATTTTGTATTTTAAGGTTTAAAATTACTTTGCTACAATTTTAAACGTTTTTGAAAATGCAGGAGAAGAAATTTTCACGATGTAAATATTATTCTTTGGTAAATCTAAATATTTACTGAAAGTACCATTGATAGCAACATTTCTTAAATCGACTACCTTTTTTCCTAATAAATTATAAATAGTAACATTGGAAGTTGTATAGATTCCAGAAATTTCCAATTTTCCGCCATTATATCTTGTCTGTACTTTATTTTGATTGCTATCAGTAATACTTAGTGTTTGAGTCAAAGGAGCATCAACTAAATCAATGTACAAATCAACAGTTTGATTATTTCCGCCGCCGCCAAATTGGTTTTGGAATAACAAATTGATTCCATATACATCTTGACTTACTAAAGAAGGAAATAATAAGGCAGGTATAAAAGTGATTTCATACGTATTACTAGGAGTTACTGCATTACCGTCCGTTAAGTTTAATACTGGTTGCCAGTTCAAATCATTAAAATCTCCAGGAACAGCCTGAAAACTTCCATTGGCGGTTGTTAATCCTAAATACATATAAATTGAATTTTGATTCTCAGTATAAAAATTATTGATGATGTCTGTGTCTTCAAATCGGATTGTAATTACATCATTCACTGTGGCTGTCATGGCTGTTTGTGTGCTTCCCGCACCATTATACCCTGTAAAACTTATTACTTCTTCTTGTGAAAAGCAGACAGTTGCTAACAACATAAAGAATATTAAAAGGTAATTTTTTTTCATAGTGTAAATTTTACATAAAATTAGACAAAATCATAAAAAATCAAAGTTGAAATTTCTTGTTTTTTTGTAAAACTCCAATAATTGAGCCAAAAAAATGAAAAGGCATTTAATAATAGACTTCCTAATTAGTTGTGAAATATTGATGAATTCTTATTTTTGTCTTTCTCAAAAAACATTCTAGATATAGTTTGTCATAATTCTCAGTACAATAACTGACAAATTATTTCTGTTAATAATATATAAATTAAAAACATAGATGAAAAAGAGTATTCAATTATTACTAATTTTTTTTGTAACGTTCACAAGTTTCGGACAATCCAAAAAAGACAAAGTATTATTCACTATTGACGGTGAACCTACGTATGTTTCTGAATTTTCAAGAGTTTACAAAAAAAACCTTGATATTATTGACAAGAAAGATCAGAAAGAAATTGAAGAATATTTTGATTTGTTTCTTGAATATAAATTAAAGTTAAAGGAAGCAAGAACCTTAAAACTTAACGAAAAGGATTCGTATAAAAAAGAATTAGCTGGATACAGAAAACAATTATCTAGAAACTATCTTACAGACAATCAGGCTACAGATAAATTGACAAAAGAAGCGTACGATCGTTTGCAAAAAGAAGTAAAAGCGAGTCATATCTTAATCAAAGTATCTCTAGATGCTGCACCACAAGACACTTTGGTTGCTTATGAAAAAATCATGAAACTTCGTAAATCTATTCTTGATGGAGCTGATTTTGGAGAAATGGCTATGAAAAATTCAGATGATCCATCTGCAAAAGGAAACAAAAACAATCCAGCAAATAAAGGAAATCTAGGATACTTCTCAGCGTTTAGAATGGTATATCCGTTTGAATCTGCTGCTTTCAACACGAAAGTAGGTGAGATTTCAATGCCAATTCGTACACAATTTGGATATCACATCATAAAAACAGAGGATATTCGTGACAATGTAGGAGAAGTTACTGTTGCTCACATATTATTATTGGATGTAAAAGAAGGTGAAAACAAAGAAGATCCAGCTCAAAAAATAAAAGACATTTACTCGCAAATTGAAGCTGGAGGAGATTTCGGAAAATTGGCAAAGCGTTTTTCAGAAGATAGAAGTTCTGGTGTAAATAATGGAAAATTACCAAAATTTGGACGTGGACGTTTGCGCTCAAAAGTATTTGAAGAAGTAGCATTTTCATTAAAAGAACCAAATGAAATTTCGAAGCCATTCAAATCTGAATTCGGATGGCACATAGTACAATTGGTTTCAAAGCATGCTATGAGAAGCTATGAACAAGAAAAAGGAAACTTAGAACGTAAAATAAAGAATGACAAAAGAGCTAATGTGATCAACTCGTCTATTCTTAAAAAAATAAAAAATACGTATACAATTAAAGAAGGAAAAGATGCGAGAAAGGACTTTTACGAATTAGCAGATGAAACCTTTTTTAGTAACAACTGGAAAAAGCCAACAGATACAGAATTCTTAAACAAAACGTTATTTCAAGTAAAAGATACCAGAGTAACGTATAACGAATTTGCAACGTATTTACTAAAAACACGTGCGCGTACTATGATTAAAAATCTTGAAGCCAAAGGATTTATTAATCGTTACTATACTGAATTTATGAATGGTCGATTGATGACTTTTTATGAAAGTGATTTAGAAAATATCAATGAAGAATTTGCGGCTATCTATGGTGAATATCGCGATGGTTTGTTATTGTTTGATTTGATGGAAACAGAAATCTGGGAAAAGGCAAAAACAGATACGCTTGGCCTAGAAAAGTTCTTCAATGCAGAAAAAGAAAACTACAAATGGAAAAAGCGTGTAGAAGGAGTAATAGCTTCTTGTACAAAAGAAGAAGCTGCTAAAAAAGTGCAACAACTCTTAAAAGAAGGAAAATCATTAGATGAAATCAAACAAGCAATCAATCAAGACAGCAAAGTTGATGTAATATTTTCTCCAGGAGTATACGAAGAAGGACACAGAAACTTGCCAAAAGATTTTAAGCTAGAAAAAGGTGTTTCTAAAATTTTTAATGATGGAAATACAGACTTTACCATTATAAAAGCAAATGAAATTATGCCTGTGAGTTACAAAGAACTTTCAGAAATCAAAGGGAAAGTTATCAGTGACTATCAAGTGCATTTAGAAAAAGAATGGATAAAAACCTTAAAAAATAACTACAAAGTAAAAATTAACAAGCGAACCTATCGTAGACTAGAAAAACTCGTAAAATAATCATATTGAGAAAACTAAGTGTCATAATTGCGATCTTTCTATGTATTTCCTGTGAATACTTCCAAACTACGGAAGTAAATGAACCTGTTGCTAGAGTAGGTGAAAGTTACTTGTATAAAAGTGATATTACACCATTAATTTCTGATAATATATCTGCGCAAGACAGCAGTATCATTGTTAGTAATTATATAGATCGATGGGCAACACAAGAACTCTTCATTCAAAGAGCCAAAATCAATCTTCCACAAGAAAAACAAGATGCGTTTGAAGAATTGGTAGAAGAATATCGAAATGATTTATACATTGAGGCTTACAAAGAAGCTATCGTAAAACAATCTATAGATACGATGGTAACTGGTTTTGACGAAGCAAAGTATTATACTGCAAATAAAGAAAATTTCAAACTAAATGAAGAGTTACTTAAGTTACGCTACATTAACATCGCAAAAGACAACTCTAACATAGAAGAAATCACGAAGCGCTTTGAACGTTTTGATGAAGAAGATAAAATTGTTTTAGATTCGCTAGCAATTCAATTCAATAACTACTCATTAAACGATTCTATTTGGGTAAAACAGACACAAATTTTTAACAAAATTCCGGTCATAACTAACGAAAACAAAGATAAATACTTAAAAAAATCACAATTTTCTCAAATAGAAGATTCATTAGAACTATATTTGGTGCAAATTGAAGATAAAATAGGTAGAAATGATATTGCGCCGCTCGCGTATGTCCGCCCTACTGTTCGACAAATCATTCTCAACAAGCGCAAGCTTGAATATATTAGAAAATTAGAAAAAGACATCACAAAAGATGCAATTAAGCAAAAACAGTTTGAAACTTATAAATAACATGAAGCGAAGTATATATGTACTTATGCTGCTTGTAGCATTTGGAATGCAAGCGCAAGAAAAGGAAGATGCAACTATGGTTTCTGAAACCATGACGGAAGCGAAAACACAAGTGAAAGACTCTACAACACCAAACACACAACGTGTTAAAATTGATGGTGTTGCCGCGGTAGTTGGTGACTTTGTCATTTTAGATTCTGATGTTGATAAATTTTTATTAGACTTAAAACAACAAGGTGTTTCTTCAGCAGATTTGACAAAATGTGGATTGCTTGGAAAATTAATGGAAGATAAGTTGTATGCACACCAGGCTATACAAGATAGTATAGAAGTTTCTCCGGGAGAAATCAGAGACCGAGTAAATCAATCTATTGAATATTTCAGTGAGCAAACTGGAGGAATGGAAAACTTATTAAAGTTTTACGCAATGGAAGATGAAGCAGCGCTTCGTAAGCGATTAACAGAAATTACCAAAGTAAATATTCTTACTCAAAGAATGCAATCAAAAGTAGTACGAGATGTAGAAATTACACCAGAAGAAGTACGTCAGTTCTTTGAAAAAATTCCTGTAGATCAACGTCCTGTAATCGGAGTTGAATTAGAAGTATCTCAAATTATCATTGCTCCAGAACCTTCTGAAGAAGCAGTAAATAAAGTGATTCAAAAACTAAAAGACATCAAGGCTGAAGTAGAAGGAGGATCAAGTTTTGGTACCAAAGCCATTCTATATTCTAAAGATAGAGCTTCTGGACGTCAAGGAGGTTTAATGCCAATTAACAAAAGAATGTCTTTAGCAAAAGAATTTAAAGATGTGGCATTCTCGTTACAACAAGGAGAAATTTCTGATCCGTTTGAAACTGAATTTGGATGGCATATTGTTATGGTGGATAAAGTGCGTGGACAGGAAAGAGATGTTCGTCATATTCTATTAATTCCAGAAGTTACAAATGACAGATTAGAAGAAGCTCGTAAAGAAATAGATACCTTACGTACACGTATTGTAGCAGGAGAATTGACTTTTGAAGAAGCTGCACGTTCTTTCTCAGATGATAAAGAAACACGTAATAACGGTGGAAAATTGATCAATCCTGCAACTTTTGACACACGTTTTGAGTTGACAAAAATGGATCCAGAGCAATACTCGCAAATTGAACCATTAAAAGGAGATGAAATCTCAATCCCTTTAATTGATGAAACACGTACAGGTCAAAAAAGATTCAAACTACTTAAAGTGACCAATCGTTTCGATGAACACGTAGCAGATTATTCTAAAGACTACATTAAAATCAAAAGTTTAGCACTCAAAGAAAAACAACTTAAAGAAGTTGGAAAGTGGATCAAACAAAAGATTGAAGATACCTACATCAATGTAAATTCAGAAAATCGCAACTGCGAATTTCAAAATAACTGGTTAAAAAAATAATAATTCTATGTCAGACGTTGCTGCTATTGAAAACCTTGTAAAAAAAAACAAGGAACTCAAGAATGAAATCTCTAAAATAATTGTAGGTCAAGAAAAAGTAATAGATCAAATATTGCTCTCTATATTTTCTGGCGGACATGCGCTATTGATTGGTGTTCCTGGATTAGCAAAAACGTTAATGGTAAATACAATTGCCACAACTTTAGGATTAGATTTTAAACGTATTCAGTTTACACCAGATTTAATGCCAAGTGATATCTTGGGAAGTGAAATCTTAGATGAATCTCGAAACTTTAAATTTATCAAAGGACCTATTTTTGCCAATATCATTTTGGCAGATGAGATCAATCGTACGCCTCCAAAAACGCAAGCTGCTTTATTAGAAGCGATGCAGGAACGTGCCGTAACTGTGGCTGGACATCATTATAAATTAGATTTACCATACTTTGTATTGGCAACGCAAAACCCAATTGAGCAAGAAGGAACCTATCCGTTACCAGAAGCGCAGTTAGACCGTTTTATGTTTGCCATTCACTTAACATATCCAACATTTGCAGAAGAAGTTGAAGTAGTAAAAGCAACAACTACAGACGTAGAAGCTTCTGTAAAAGCATTATTCAACGCACAAGAAATCATAAAAATTCAACAGCTTATTCGTAAAATTCCAGTAGCGGATAATGTAATAGAGTATGCAGTACGTTTGGTTTCTAAAACACGACCAAAAGAAGCAAGTGCCATTGATATTGTAAAGCAATATGTTGATTGGGGAGCAGGACCAAGAGCTTCGCAAAACCTAATCTTAGCAGCAAAAGCGCACGCGGCAATCAATGGGAAATTTTCTCCAGACATTGAAGACGTACAAGCGGTTGCCATTGGAATTTTATCGCACAGAGTTATCAGAAACTACAAAGCAGAAGCGGAAGGAATTACGATAGAAAAAATAATTGAGAGTTTATTTTAGAATAATAAACACACAAAATATAAAAAATCACAAGCCTTAGTTTGTGATTTTTTTGTTTAAAATCATGAACAAATAGCGGAGATTAAATTTTAAAAAATTGATGGATCGTTGTATCTTACATACAAACATGATTAAATGAACAAAGGAACTCTACTAGCATTATTATTTTTTACTTCGAGCATTACGTATGCGCAAACCATCCAAAAATTAAAAACATTTAAAGAAGTCGCTGCATTTCTTCAAAAAGAAATAAGTAAGAAATACACATTTGATTCAGTTTTTGAAGGAGAAGACGAAATAGACACAGAGGATTTTAATGAAGTTGTTCAAAAAATAGATTTAGATAATAATGGAACTACTGACTTAGTAATTGATTATATAGGAGATCCAATTTTCATTGTAAATAGAGGTAATACTATCTATGAAGAAATAAAAATGTTGGATGTTAATAGAGCTTTGGAAGGTGGAGAACTAGCCTCAGTAGCAATGAAGCAAACTGATAATAAAACTATGTTTATTCGCGAAATAAAGTTACCAACATATACTACTGAGAACTCTAAAAACGTCATTATTAAAAAAAATCAAAAAGACTTTGTATACGATCGAGAAAAGAAGAAAATGATTGAGGTTGTTCGTGATATTCAGTTTCGACTTGATACTTTGGAAGTAAAATTTGGAGCCTTTGTGGAATTTAATCCTAATAGACAACAATTAAAAAACGAAATTAAAGAAGTTCACTTTGAAACAACTCCTTGTTATGGAAGTTGTCCGGTATTTGAATTAAAAATATCTTCAAATGGTACGCTAAAATATAATGGTAAACGATTTACCAATTTTACAGGACGAAAAAATCTAAAACTAGACTCGACACAAGTAGAAGAATTATTTGCACTCATTGAATATACAGATGTTAAAAATCTAAAAAATAATTATTACATTAATGCGACCGATAATCCTGCAATAAATCTAAAAGTCATTTTCAAAAATGGTGATATCAAAGAAATTTATGATTATGGTCTTATGGGAACTTATAACTTAAGAGTTATCTATAATAAACTCAAGCAAATTGGCAGCGAGATAAAATAATAGAAAGTTTATTAATGCTAAGCAATTCTCTTCAAAACCATCATTTTAATATAAATTTCAAAAGTACAAATCAGCATATTTTTTTAGAATCCACAAAAAAAACACAGCTTTTTTACGAAACTTTGTAACTATCTAAAAAAATAAGGCTTCAAATTACGAAATTCGTAACAAGAAGCTTTTAAAATATATAATATTGAATATTTTTCAGTAAAATCAAATTTTTGATAAAAATATTTAGTTAAAAGCAAACGGATATTGTTAATCTTTTAAAAATAAATAAAATTTCGTAATTTCGCAGAACTTTCAAAACACTAAAAAACGCAACGATCTGGATATTAATATGATACCTTCTGTTTTGCTTATGTAATTAGAAAAATCACTGGTAAAGTGAATAGAATTATAGGTAAAATGTGTCTTTTGAAAGAAGGTGTAATTCATATTATTAGAAAAGAAAAATCAACAAACTGGTTGTTTTAGAAAGTATCTATTTAATATTTACTGAAAAAGAAATCTTATATGAATACTTATCAAGATTACCTAAATGAAATCGAAGAACGAAAAAAGCAAGGATTACATCCAAAACCAATTGATGGCGCTGAATTATTGAGCGAAATCATTACACAAATCAAAGATGTAAATAATCCAAACAGAAAAGAATCGCTACACTTTTTTATCTACAATACGCTGCCTGGTACTACAAGTGCCGCAGGTGTTAAAGCTAAATTCTTAAAAGAAATAATTCTTGGAGAAGCTACTGTAGAAGAAATCACACCTGCTTTTGCATTTGAGCAATTATCGCACATGAAAGGAGGACCTTCGATTGAGGTATTACTTGATTTAGCTTTAGGAAATGGTGAAACAATTTCTAAAGAAGCTTGTAAAGTATTAAAAACACAAGTTTTTCTTTATGAAGCAGATACAGAGCGTTTAGAAGATGCCATGAAGGCTGGAAATGCAATTGCAAAAGAAATCATAGAAAGCTATGCACAGGCAGAATTCTTTACCAAATTACCAGAGGTTGATGAAGAAATTGAAGTAGTAACCTATATTGCTGGTATTGGAGATATTTCAACAGATTTATTATCACCAGGAGCAGATGCACACTCAAGATCAGATCGTGAATTACACGGTCAATCTATTTTTGAGCACAACAAAGAAATGCAACAAGAAGTATTGGCATTAAAAGAACAGCATCCAGATAAACGTATCATGCTAATTGCAGAAAAAGGTACAATGGGAGTTGGTTCGTCAAGAATGTCGGGTGTCAATAATGTAGCCTTGTGGACAGGAGTCTCTTCAAGTCCGTATGTACCATTTATCAATATTGCACCTGTAATTGCTGGTACTAATGGAATTGCTCCAATTTTCTTAACAACTGTTGGTGTAACTGGAGGAATTGGAATTGACCTAAAAAACTGGGTAAAACAAAAAGATGAGAACGGAAAAACGGTTGTAGATGAAGATGGAGAGCCAGTTTTAGAAGAAGTATATTCTGTAAGAACGGGAACAGTACTTACCATTAATACAAAAGAGAAAAAGTTATACAATGGTAAATACGAATTAAAAGATATCTCTGCTGCATTAACACCGCAAAAAATGGAGTTTATCAAAGCTGGTGGTTCGTATGCCGTAGTTTTTGGTAAAAAACTACAAACATTTGCTTGTAAAGTTCTAGGAATAGATGTGCCTCAAGTATATGCGCCTTCCAAAGAAATTTCTATTGAAGGGCAAGGATTAACAGCAGTAGAAAAGATATTCAACAAAAATGCTGTTGGAACTACACCAGGAAAAACATTACATACTGGATCTAATGTTCGTGTAGAAGTAAATATTGTAGGTTCTCAGGATACTACAGGATTAATGACTTCTCAAGAATTAGAAATGATGGCGGCAACAATCATTTCTCCAATTGTAGATGCAGGATATCAATCAGGATGTCATACAGCTTCTGTTTGGGATGATAAATCTAAAGCAAATATTCCAAGATTAATGAAGTTTATGAATGACTTCGGATTAATTACAGGACGTGATCCTAAAGGAAAATATCATGCAATGACAGATGTTATTCATAAAGTGCTAAATGATATTGCAGTTGATGATTGGGATGTGATTATTGGTGGTGATTCGCATACACGTATGGCGAAGGGTGTAGCATTTGGAGCTGATTCAGGTACTGTTGCATTAGCTTTAGCAACTGGTGAAGCAACCATGCCAATTCCTCAATCAGTAAAAGTAACATTCAAAGGAAATATGGTTCCTTATATGGATTTCCGAGATGTAGTTCATGCTACACAACAGCAAATGTTAGATCAATTTGAAGGGGAAAATGTTTTTCAAGGAAAAATTATTGAAGTACATATTGGAACATTAACCTCAGATCAGGCATTTACATTTACAGATTGGACAGCAGAAATGAAAGCGAAAGCTTCTATCTGTATTTCAGAAGATGAAACATTGATTGAATCATTAGAAATTTCAAGAGATCGTATCCAAATTATGATTGATAAAGGAATGGACAATGAGAAGCAAGTATTACAAGGTTTAATTGACAAAGCTAATAATCGTATTGCCGAGCTTCAATCAGGTTCGAGACCAGCATTAAAACCAGATGCTGATGCAAAATATTATGCTGAGGTAGTGATAGACTTAGATAAAATTGTTGAACCAATGATTGCTGATCCAGATGTAAACAATGAAGATGTTTCTAAGCGTTATACGCATGATAATATTCAACCATTATCATTTTATGAAGGAACAAAGAAAGTAGATTTAGGATTTGTGGGATCTTGTATGATTCACAAAGGTGATATGAAAATTTTAGCACAAATGCTAAAGAATATTGAAGCACAATATGGTGAAGTTAAGTTTAATGCTCCATTAGTTGTAGCTCCTCCTACCTATAATATCGTGGATGAATTAAAAGCAGAAGGGGATTGGGATGTATTAGCTAAATATTCTGGTTTTGTGTTTGATGATAATGCCCCAAAAGGAACAGCTAGAACTAAATATGAAAACGTATTGTATTTAGAACGTCCAGGCTGTAATTTATGCATGGGGAATCAAGAAAAAGCAGAACCAGGAGATACAGTAATGGCTACTTCTACACGTTTATTTCAAGGTCGTGTAGTTAGAGATAAAGATGGTAAAAAAGGAGAATCATTATTATCATCTACGCCAGTTGTTGTTTTATCTACAATTTTAGGAAGAACGCCAACACTAGAAGAATATCAAGCAGCTGTAGATGGAATTGTATTGACGAAATTCAAACCGTCACAAAAACAATTAGTGATGTCATAATTTCGCCTATGTTATAATTGAAGCCTGAGTAAATTTACTCAGGCTTTTTTATTTTTACTCATCATATTAAGAGCCGTCGAAATGTTGTTATTTAGGATGATTATATATAAAGGAACTTGATGATTTCAATTTTTATTTTTTGCTAAATTGCAAGAAGCGAAATTAAAACAAGAATAAAATATGGCTTTTGATATTGAAATGATAAAAAAGGTTTACGAAACAATAGTGGAACGTGTGGACAAAGCCCGTGAAGTTACTAGTAAACCATTAACACTTTCAGAAAAAATATTGTATGCTCATTTATGGGATGGAACTGCAAGCAAAGCGTTTGTAAGAGGAAAAGATTATGTAGACTTTGCACCTGATAGGATTGCTTGTCAAGATGCAACTGCACAGATGGCGTTATTGCAATTCATGCAAGCAGGAAAAAGCAAAGTAGCAGTTCCTACAACGGTTCACTGTGATCACTTAATTCAAGCAAAAGTTGGTGCGAGTGCAGATTTACAATCCGCAATGAATAACAGTAGTGAAGTATTCAATTTCTTAGAGTCAGTATCAAACAAATATGGAATCGGATTCTGGAAACCAGGTGCAGGAATTATTCACCAAGTAGTATTAGAAAATTACGCATTTCCAGGAGGAATGATGATCGGAACCGATTCACACACTGTAAATGCTGGTGGATTAGGAATGGTTGCTGTTGGAGTTGGAGGAGCTGATGCAGTAGATGTCATGGCTGGAATGCCTTGGGAATTGAAATTTCCAAAATTGATTGGAGTAAAACTAACAGGAAAACTTTCTGGTTGGACAGCTCCAAAAGATGTGATCTTAAAAGTAGCTGGAATCGTTTCTGCAAAAGGAGGAACGGGTGCTATTGTCGAATATTTTGGACCCGGAGCTGTAGCAATGTCTTGTACTGGAAAAGGAACAATCTGTAACATGGGAGCCGAAATTGGAGCAACCACTTCAACCTTTGGATACGATGAATCTATGGAACGTTACCTACGTGCTACAGATAGAGCAGATGTAGCAGATGCAGCCAATGAAGTAAAAGACTATTTAACTGGAGATACAGAAGTATACGCAAATCCTGAGCAATACTTTGATCAAGTTATTGAAATCAATTTATCAGAATTATTGCCGCATTTAAATGGTCCATTTACACCAGACTTAGCCACACCAGTTGGAACAATGACTGACAAAGCGATTGAAAACGATTGGCCATTACAGGTAGAATGGGGATTAATAGGTTCTTGTACAAACTCTTCTTATGAAGATTTATCAAGAGCAGCTTCAATTGCGCAACAAGCCTTAGATAAAGGATTGAAAACAAAAGCGGAATTCGGAATCAACCCAGGATCAGAACAAGTACGTTATACAGCAGAACGTGATGGTATCTTAAATGTATTTGAAAAATTAGATGCTACGATATTCACAAACGCATGTGGGCCATGTATTGGACAATGGGCGCGTTACAGTGATCCTAAAAATGCTCCAAAAAACAGTATTGTTCACTCGTTCAATAGAAACTTTGCAAAGCGTGCAGATGGAAATCCGAATACTCACGCATTTGTAGCTTCTCCAGAAATTACAGCAGCAATTGCTATTGCAGGTCGTTTAGACTTCAATCCAATTACTGACAAGCTGATCAACGAAAATGGAGAAGAAGTAATGTTAGATGAGCCAACAGGATGGGAATTGCCACCAAAAGGTTTTGAGGTAGAAGACAACGGATACTTAGAACCTGTAGAAGATGGAAGTGATGTAGTGGTAAGTGTTGCAGATGATTCTGAAAGATTACAATTATTAATGCCTTTTGTACCTATCGGAGATGAAATTACAGGAGCAAAACTATTGATCAAAGCACATGGTAAATGTACCACGGACCATATTTCTATGGCTGGACCATGGTTACGTTACCGCGGACACTTAGATAATATTGCAAACAATACCTTAATTGGTGCTGTCAATGCATTCAACATGAAAACGAACTTTGTAAAAAGTCAGTTAGATGGAGAATATGATGCGGTTCCAAAGACACAGAGAGCATACAAAGCTGCAGGAATCAAAACAATTGTAGTAGGAGATCACAACTATGGAGAAGGTTCTTCTCGTGAGCATGCTGCCATGCAACCAAGGCACTTAGGAGTTGCGGCTGTATTAGTAAAATCTTTTGCACGTATCCACGAAACAAACTTGAAAAAACAAGGAATGTTAGGATTGACATTTGCAAATGAAAACGATTACGATTTAATTCAAGAAGACGATACATTCAACTTCTTAGATCTAAACGAATTTGCACCAGGAAAACCATTGACTATTGAAGTAGTTCACCCAGATGGAAGCAAAGACATAGTCTTAGCAAACCATACCTACAATCAAAGTCAAATTGACTGGTATAATGAAGGTTCTGCTCTAAACTTAATCAAAAAAGAAAACAACGCTTAACAAAGAAAGCAACATTTCAATCATACAATAAGCTCTGAACGAAAGTTCGGAGCTTTTTTTTGCCCTTTTTACACCTTTGCTTAAATTCTCTGCACCGCTCTACAATTTGCGGATTACACTTGCTCTCCTACTGTGCTCTTGTGCGCAATAATTTTTGCACCGCTGTTTGTGAAAGGATGCTTATTTTTAGAATTTTCACCAGATTCATAAACAGTTTTTATTAAAAAGTGTCTGTAATAGCTAGTCAGAAAGCTTTAAAAGCGAAGTTTATTTAATTATTTTTAAGAAAAATACAAAGTCTATATACTAAATAACTTACAATTGACGTTATGCTATCATAGTATTGCTACTATTTCATTAGAAGAAGCCTTGAGTTGTATATGTTCAAGGCTTTTTATTTGAAACAAAATGAAAGGCAATCATAAAAAGCTAATAAATACCAGGCATGATTTACCTACAAAAAAAGTCTTCGCATAAACGCATGATAAACATTTGGCAAAACGGACATTAATTAAGAAATTTACAGCCTAAACTTGAATTCTTGAGAGTCACGTTAAAATTTTCCCCAGAAAACCCTTCTATCCTAAAGCAGCAATTGTTACTATGGAGTCAACAATTTTATGAAGTTGTATGGCTTGATTCAAATGATTACAAAACAAATTACAGCGATATTGATGCAATTTTAGCCGTTGATGCGCTCACATTACTACAAACCGATTATATAAACGCATTTCAAAAATTAGAAGAATACCAAAAAACAACGAACGATTGGATTTTTGGCTACTTGTCGTATGATTTAAAAAACGATGTGGAACATTTAGTGTCTCAAAACTTTGATGGTTTACATTTTCCTGAACTGTACTTTTTTCAACCTAAAAAAATATTTATCCTTAAAGGAAATATATTAGAAGTACATTATTTACAAATGGTTAGTGACGAATTGCAACAAGACATTCAAACCATCACAAATACTGAAATTGATCAACAAGTATTTCAGCATGAAGATTCCAATAAAGAACATCGTCCAAAAATAAAACTGCGAATTCACAAAGATGAATATCATGAAAAAGTAAACAAATTACTAGGACATATTCATAGAGGAGATATTTATGAAGCTAATTTTTGCCAAGAATTCTACGCTGAAAACGCAGAAATTGATCCGTTTTCGACGTATACACATTTGAATGCAATCTCAAAGCCACCTTTTGCGACTTATATGCGATTGGCAGACAAATATATTCTCTCGGCATCACCAGAGCGTTACATTAAGAAAGAAGGTACTACAATCATTTCACAGCCAATAAAAGGAACTGCAAAACGAGTTGATGATCCTGTAAAAGATCAAGAAATGGCAGAAAATCTTCGAAATGATGAAAAAGAACGTGCAGAAAACATTATGATTGTTGATTTGGTACGAAACGATCTATCCAAAACCGCCATCAAAGGAAGTGTAAAAGTAACGGAATTATGTAAAATCTACACGTTTGATCAAGTCCATCAAATGATTTCCACAATCATGTCGGAAGTTGCAGAGACTCAAAATCCTATAGAAATTCTAAAAACAACTTTCCCAATGGGAAGCATGACTGGAGCGCCTAAAATTTCTGCTATGAACATCACAGAAGATCTAGAAGAAACCAAACGCGGAATTTACTCTGGAGCCATTGGGTATTTTACGCCAAACAACGATTTCGATTTTAACGTCGTAATTCGCTCAATTCTTTATAACAGCACAGAAAAATACGTTTCTTATTCTGTCGGAGGTGCAATTACAGCTAAATCGGTTCCTGAAAAAGAATATGAAGAATGCTTAATTAAGGCAAAAGCCATGCGTGAAGCGTTGGAGTCTTAAATACAACACCATCTAAAAAGCCTTAGATCAAAATTTAATTCTTCTTTTTTTCTTAATTTCTTGTGAGAAACATAATACTTTAATAACATTTCTAGGTCGTTTTCATGGTTAATTCGTCTATTTAATTATCTTTGGGAACACTAAGTATAATAAGGGTTTTACTCTGTTTAATCTATTCGTTTGCTAGGAAATATAGAGAAACATATTGCTGAGCATTTATCATTTTTGAAAGATTCAAAATTACTGATCGCTATCAGTGGAGGATTGGACAGTGTCGTGTTGGCAAAACTGTGTTATGACTTACAATTTTCGATTGCTTTTGCACATTGTAATTTTCAATTGAGAGGAGAAGAAAGTGATTCAGATGAAACATTTGTAAAACAATTAGCGGCTGATTGGAATATAAAAGTCTTTACAAAGAAATTTAAGACAGAAAGTTTTGCTACAAATGAAAAACTTTCCATTCAAATGGCAGCACGTACATTGCGTTATGAGTGGTTTCAAGAAATTGCCAATACGTATGCATACGATTATATCTTAACAGCACATCACAAAGACGATGCGTTGGAAACGTTCTTAATCAATCTGTCACGAGGAACAGGAATTGAAGGTTTAACGGGAATTCCTGAACAAAATGGAATTGTTGTACGCCCGCTATTATCATTCACAAGAAGTGAGATAAAAAACTTTGCAGAAGAAAATGACTTGCAATGGAAAGAAGATAGTAGCAATGCTTCCACAAAATATATTCGCAATAGAATAAGGCACGACATAGTACCGTTGTTAAAAGAATTGAATCCAGCGTTTATGGACAATTTTGAAAGAACACAAGTGCATTTACGCGAAAGTAAAGATATTCTTCATGAAAGTATTAAAAATCTTCGTAATCAATTAGTAGAAAAACTTACGGATGATCAATGTAGAATTGAAATTGCTGCCTTGCAAAAACTGCCAAATCCGAAAGCATACACGTATGAATTGCTTAAAGAATATGGATTTAATACATGGAAAGATGTATCAGATTTGTTGACAGGACAAAGTGGAAAACAATTGTTTTCAAGGGACTATCGATTAATAAAAGATAGAGCATATTTGTTACTACAAAAACGCTCAAAAAAAGAAATCGCTTCCGAAACGATTTTAATAAACGATTCGGAATCAATAATAAAAACACCTATTCGACTACAAATCGAAGAAGTAACGTGCATAACAAATACTGGAAAAAACGTCTTATATATTGAAAAAGAGATGTTAAAGTTTCCTTTAATCCTAAGAAAATGGCAAAAAGGAGACTATTTTTATCCATTCGGGATGAAAGGAAAGAAAAAGTTAAGCAAATACTTCAAAGATGAAAAGTATTCGTTGATTGATAAGGAAAATCAATGGTTGCTTTGTAGTAGAGACGATATTGTATGGATTATTGGAAAACGCTCTGATAATAGGTACAAATTAACCAAACCAACTAACACAATTATTAAGCTAACATTGCAATGAAAAAATTAATTACGCTCTTACTTGTTTGTGTATCCACTTTTGCGGTACACGCACAAATGAACGATCCTGTACAATGGACTTCCGAAATAGAACAAATTTCTGATACAGAGTTCAACCTAATTTACAAAGCAGAAATTCAAACAAAATGGCGTTTGTATTCTCAATATTTAGGCGAAGGAAGTGGTTTTCCAACAGAATTTATGTATGATTCTATTCAAAAAGCGAATGGTTTAAAACTCGTAGGAAAGAACCAAGAAAGTAAAGGAATTACCAAGTTTGACAAAGTTTTTCAAGCAGAACTAACGTATTTTACAGGAACTGCGACATTCACACAAAAAGTGGAAGTTACCGACCCGAATATGACTTCTATTACTTCTGAAGTAATTTACCAAAGTTGTGATGATGAAAAATGTGTTTTAGGAGATGAAACATTCACCTTTGCCATTCCTGGACGTGAAACAAAAAACAGTCTTCAACAATCCAAAATATTTGATCCAGTTTCATGGTCAGGTTCAGTAAACAAGCTTTCTGACGATGAATATGAGCTAGTAATGGATGCTACAGTAGAAAAGAAGTGGCATTTATACTCACAAAAAAGTTATGGTGATGATGGACCATTTCCAACAGAATTCTTATTTATAGATGCAGGTAAAGGTTATGAAACTATTGGAAAAGTACAAGAATCTGAGACTACAGAAGTATTTGATAAGGTTTTCAATAAGAAAATCTCATTCTATGAAGGAAAAGGAACTTTTACACAAAAAATAAAAGTAACAGATAAAAATGCTAAGGAAATCACTGCAGAAGTAGTGTTTATGGTATGTGATGATGAAAAATGCTTACCTCCAACAGCAAAAGAAATTAAGTTTGACTTAACAAAAGCAACAACTGTAAAGCAATCAGAGAAAAAGGGTTCATCAAGAAGTTTATGGGCAACATTTTTCATTGCTTTCGGACTAGGATTTGGAGTACTCTTAACACCTTGTGTATTTCCAATGATTCCTATGACAGTAAGTTTCTTTACAAAACAAAGTAAAAACCGATCTACTGGAATTAGAAATGCAATACTATATGGATTATTCATTATTGTAATCTATACAGGTCTAGGAACTGCTATTTCAGCATTATTTGGATCTAATGTTATGTATGATATTTCTACAGGAGTTACGTTTAACCTAATAATGTTTGTTGTCTTGATGATATTTGCATTCTCGTTTATGGGAGCATTTGAGATTATGTTACCGAATTCTTGGATGAACAAAGTAGACCAGCAGTCGAATCGTGGAGGAATCATAGGAATTTTCTTTATGGCATTGGCATTGGCAATTGTATCGTTTTCATGTACATTCCCAATTGCAGGAACAGCTTTATTGGAAGCAGCTACAGTAGGAGGAATCACACCAATTATTAGTATGTTAGGGTTCTCTTGTGCTATTGCAATTCCGTTTGCATTATTTGCTATTTTCCCTGCTTGGATGAACTCTTTACCGAAATCTGGAGGTTGGCTAAATACAGTAAAAGTATTTTTAGGTTTCTTAGAATTGGCATTTGCGTTCAAATTCTTATCAATGGTAGATATTGTTCTAGAAACACATTTCTTAGATAGAGAAATATTCTTAGCCATCTGGATTGCTATATTTGGAACATTAGCGCTATATCTTTTTGGAAAAATCCAATTGCCGCACGATAGTCCTATAAAAAATTTATCTGTAGGAAGAGCTTCGTTAGGAATGTTGGTATTAGCATTTACTTTATACATGGTGCCAGGGTTATGGGGAGCACCCTTAAAAATGATTAGTGGTTTTCCACCGCCAATGAATGGATTTAGCGAATCGCCGTATGGAGTTGGATATAAAAAGCGAGTACAACAGGCTAGTGTCAATTATTCTGAAGCAAAACACAAAGATGCTCCAAAACTAGAAGAAGAAGTTTCTCATGAAGGTCCACATGGAATCATAGCTTTCTTAGATTATGAAAAAGGATTGGAATACGCTAAAAAAGTGAATAAACCAGTAATGATTGATTTTACAGGAGTTACTTGTGTAAATTGCCGTAAAATGGAAGAGCAAGTATGGACAGAAGGAAATATTTTGAACATGATCAAAAATGATGTTGTACTGATTTCACTGTATGCAGATAATAGAACCAAACTTCCAGAATCAGAGCAATATGAATCTAAGTTGACAGGAAATAATATTCGTACTATAGGAGATAAATGGAAAGAATTTCAGCAAGTACATTACAATACCAATGCACAACCACTATATGTAATTCAAGATGTCAACGGAAACGATTTAACGGAAGCTGTTGCATATACACCAGATCCTGAAGAATACGAAAAATGGTTAAAAGACGGTATTGATAAGTTCAATAAAAAGAAATAAAACCAACCCGAATAATCATATGAAAAAGATTTCGAAAAGCTTAGTGTTTTTGCTAGTTTGTACAGTTTTTATCGCTTGTGAAAGCGAAAAAAAAGAAGTTGTAAAAAACTATACAGAGGCAGAAGTTACTGAAAATTCAAACCGTTTAAATAATTGGTTTCAAGAACAATTTAAGCAAGACTTAAAAGACTCTCCAGAAATGCAAACGCGTATTGGAGATAAAACTGATTATGGGAAATGGGATGACATTTCACCTAAAGCTGAAGAAAAACGATTGCAAGTAGCAAAAGATCGCTTAAAATGGTTGAATAAAAAGATCGATGTAGCTGCTTTAGATGAATCTGCAGCGTTGAGTTATAAGTTGTACAAACAACAAATTGAAAATCAAATCAATGATTATAAATACAGATTGTATAACTATCCATTGAATCAAATGCATGGAATGCAAGCTGAAATTCCTGCATTTTTGATCAACATGCATCAAATCAAAGACAAAGCAGATGCTAAGGCGTATATTTCACGTTTGGTAGAAATGAATCATTTGTTTACACAATTGGAAGGAAATCTAAAAGATCGTGAAAAAGCAGGAATCATGCCGCCAAAATTTGTGTTTGATCATGTTATCAGTGATTGTGAAAATATCATTAAGGGAAAACCGTTTGACAATAGCAATAAAAACAGCACACTTTGGAATGATTTCACATCTAAAATTGCAGATTTAGCTTTGGAAGATGAAGATCGTAAAAAGCTAGAAATGTTGGCAAAGGATGCGCTTTTGAACTCAGTCAAACCTGCGTATGGTTCATTAATACTATTACTTGAAGAACAAAGAAAGCGTGCTACAGATGAAGATGGTACTTGGAAATTTCCTAATGGAATGGAATTTTACAACACAGCACTACAGCGTACCACAACAACAAATATGACCGCTGATGAAATTCACGAACTTGGATTGCTAGAAGTAGATCGTATCCATAGCGAAATGAAAAAAATTATGCATCAAGTTGGTTTCAAAGGAAACTTAAGTGAGTTTTTTGTCTTCATGAAAAATGACAAACAATTCTATTACCCAGCTACAGATGAAGGTAGAAAAGCCTACATGGACAAGGCTACAGCAATGATTAATACCATGAAATCACGCTTAAATGAATTGTTCATTACAAAGCCAAAAGCAGATATTCAGGTGAAAGCTGTAGAAGCATTCCGCGAAAAATCTGCTGGAAAGGCGTTCTATCAACAACCAGCATTAGATGGTTCGCGTCCAGGAACATACTATGCAAATATGTATGCCATGGAAGCAATGCCAAGTTACCAAATGGAAGCATTGGCGTATCATGAAGGAATTCCAGGACATCACATGCAAATTGCTATTGCACAAGAATTGGAAAATGTACCAATGTTTCGAAAATTTGGTCGTTACACTGCGTATGTAGAAGGTTGGGGATTATACTCCGAGTTTATTCCGAAGGAAATGGGCTTCTATAGCGATCCCTATTCTGACTTTGGACGTTTGGCAATGGAATTATGGAGAGCTTGTAGATTGGTTGTTGATACAGGAATTCATGCCCGTAAATGGACACGTCAGGAAGGAATTAACTATTATACTTCTCATACACCAAATGCAGAGTCAGATGCTATAAAAATGGTAGAAAGACACATTGTAATGCCAAGTCAGGCAACGGCATACAAAGTTGGAATGAACAAAATTATTGAACTTCGTAAAAATGCAAAAGAAAAGCTAGGACCGAAGTTTGACATTCGCGAATTCCACGAAGTGGTGCTTAGCAATGGAGCAGTACCGTTAAACGTACTAAGCGATTTAGTAGACAATTGGATTGCTAGTAAAAAGTAATTCAGTCAAATAAAATATAGAAAAAACGAGTGCTGTATAAGTACTCGTTTTTTTGTTTTTTACACTTTCGTGAGATGGTACGCATTTCAATATAAAGCTAGTCATTCAAGCAAGGTAGACAACTATTAAAAACAACAAAAATGCTCTTTGTTTTCGTGCGGTTTGAAACTTCTCAGTAATAATAGTATACTTACTGGAAAGTTTGTAACTATGTGTGAGTTCTATATAAAAACCGTCAATACTTCCAGAATATATTTTAGGAATCAATATTTGTTGTTTCAAGTACTAGCTTATGGAAATCAAGAAAAAATCTTCCTGAAATAAGGTTAAGACATAAAAAAAGTGGATACAATCGTATCCACTTTTTAGTTTTATAATAAAATCAAGAAAATTTACTTGATAATTAATTTCTTAGTTGTAGAAGCATCGTTAGATGATAACTTCATTAAATAGATTCCTGTAGTTAATTTTAAACTTAAATCAACATTACTAGTAACTCCATTCATGTCTTTAGAAGAAATTGTACGTCCACTAAGATCAGTAATCGTTATATTTTGTAATGCAATTCCAGAATTACGAATTGTAATATTTCCATTAGATGGATTTGGATACACAGCAAAAGAATTACTTAAAAACTCATCATTTGATAAAGTCGTTAAATTAAGTTCAGTAGGCATATTTGTTTCAGCTGTATTATGCGTTGCATCTGTAATATTTACTGAATAATAATTAGCAGAATTTTGAAATGCAACTTTTGCGGCAGCTATAGCTTCAGCTGTTGTTGCAAAACCAGAAAAATCATAAGTACCATTATAAATAACATTGTCAAGCTCATCATCAGCACCTGTACCATTTCCAAGTGCTAGTGCGTGTTGAGGACTAGTTAATGAAGAAGGCAATGAAGTTTGATTGCTGTCAGCAGGATCTCCAACAAAAAGTGTTGAAGCCGAACTTAGTATATATAAAAAAGTAGGAGTATTAGCAGCATCTGTTCCTCCAGCAGGATTTGTAGCATCTTGAAAAACAACTACTTGATCCCCTCCAGTCGAAAGTAAAAAGTTTCCTGTAATTCTAGTATCTGAATACGTTGTAAAATCAGTGCCACCACCTTCATATCTTATGATATCTCCAGCATCTAAGCCACCAGCAGGAGCAGTATATTTTCTTGCTCCTTCTGTACAATTAGGAGATCTAAATTGACTTGTAGTCCCGTCTACTCCGCAATCAGTAAAGTAAATACCTGTTCCAGCTGCGATGTCAACAAATGTGACAAATGCAAAAGTGTCAGGATCATCTCCTTGCAATTGTATTACAACAATATCTCCAGGAGCAAGGACTGTTTGTGCAAATACACTGTTCGTCAATAAAAACATTGGCAAGGCAGCCAAAAAGTAAAGTAAAGTTTTTTTCATATTGTTTAGGATTTATTGGCAGTAAAGATACTAAATTTAAAAAGATACCTACAAACTGCTTGGGAATAATTAATATTTAGTTAAACTCCCTTTCTTAGTTTATCATAAGAAAGGAAGTCTAATTATTGTTATTTTGATTTAGCTTCTAGATGGGAATGTTCCTTGTAAAGCAATAATATAATTAATACCCAAGAAAGGGTTTCTTATGTTAAAAGCTTGTCCACCTCCAGTTGCACTAGTATTTCCAGTAATTCCAACTGAGTTTGGAGCCATAGTTCTAGTATTAGCTACTGTATTGTAGACACTAATGTCTCCACTAGATACCTGAGCCACACCTAAATTACCAGCAGAAGGATCATCAGATGTTGCATCTTCATCATTTACAGCAATGCTACCTTTCATCGTTCCAGCAAAGTGAAAGTGATTCGGTAATTCTAACAATGTCAGTGTTTTTGTTTCACTTCCACCTCTTTGTCCTAACTTAATATCAGAAAGTCCTGGTCCACGACCAGCATGAATTGGACTTCTACTTCTTAAATCAGGTAAAGCAAAAGATGTCCTTCCATCTCCTCCGTACGTTGTCCCTAAAAGAGAAAAAAGCGCTTGATTTTGAGAGATAGCAAGTAATTGTCCGTCGCATAACGCCCAACCTCTTGGAGCAAAATTTCCAGCGAACATTACGATTTGTGCTAAAAATGGATTCATAATATATTTTTTTAATGTTAATTAATTCGATTTTATAAAGCCTGATTTTAGCTTCTTGAAGGATATACTCCAACCAATGCAATGATAAAGTTTACAGCTTCAAAAGGATTTCTAATATAGAAAGATTGATTTCCTCCAGTTGATAATGTATTTCCAGTAATACTAACAGAATTAGCTGCCATAGTTTTTGAATTAGTTATTCCGTTATATAAACTAATGTCACCAGTACTAACTTGTGCTACACCAAAATTAGCATTCGTAGGATCATCTGTAGTTGCATCTTCATCATTTACCATAATACTTCCATTTAATGTAGCTCCACTATGCGAGTGATTTGGCATTTCTAATATATTTAACGTGTGGTATTCTACACCACCTCTTTGTCCTAACTTAATAGAAGAAAGTCCTGGTCCTGTTCCTGGGTGAATAGCACTTCTACCACGTAAATCTGGTAAAGCAAATGTTGTTCTACCGTCTCCTCCATAAGTTGTTCCTAAAATAGAAAACAAAGCCGTGTTTGATGAGATAGCTAATAATTGTCCGTTACATAAACCCCAACCTCTTGGGGCAAAGTTTCCACCGAACATAACAATTTCTCCGATAAATGGATCCATAATAATATAGTTTATAAGGTTAAAAGAATAAAGATAGCATTTTTTATTAAATGCCAACATTTCAAAAATATGAGTATTACGTCATTAATATGATGGTCAAATTACTCAAAATTAAAAACAGGTAGAATTACGTAATTCTCAATATAAGAGACCTTTGAAAAAAGCGCTATCAATTTTTCATTTTCTTGATTTTTTCTTTTTTATGATTTGGATTGATAGCATTTCTTTTGATTTTTGAAGTTTTTGGGGTTAATTTATGTAAATGGA
>Ga0189286_100138_pt1 | contig 40736 bp, 51 predicted proteins | sample UW69minimetaG_FD_130330 | JGI IMG/M metagenome (GOLD analysis project Ga0189286, IMG submission 130330) | Marine microbial communities from the Costa Rica Dome - UW69 mini metaG | ecosystem: Environmental > Aquatic > Marine > Oceanic > Photic zone | place: Costa Rica: the Eastern Pacific...
AAACCCGGTTGGCTACCTACGTAATCGCAACACATGCTAAAATTCGCAAATTTTCTGCACAGAATATCCTTTTCATGACACGATCCAGCAAAAATATCACGTTTTTCGCATCTGAATAGCATCACCTTCGGCAATAAACACCTGTCAGGCGATTTTGCCTTAAAAGCACTGCTCATTCAGAACACGTTGCACGCTCTGGAATAGGTCATTCATTTCCCTAAGAAAATTGGTAGCCCTCTGCCCGCCGTCAAACAATACACCCTTCAGTCTACTCATACATACTAAAGTATGGTATTTTTGTAGCCATATACCCACATGTGACCACTTCCAGCAAACGCCAATGAAAGCAGCCTTATCGGGCTGCTTTTTTCGTTCGCCCAAACACTTCCACAAGTGGAACGAAAAGTCACCCCTTTTGCACCAGGAAAAGAACGCCACGGCAACGCCGGTGCAATTGGGTTGCCCCCTAAGACAACCCCTAATGGAGACTGAGGATGACCATCGACCTCTACCAAGAAGAACTGAAAATCGAAGCACAGGCCCGCCAGATGGGCGTCAACCGGTTCCACGAAGACCTCACTCGGAAGGTTGAAGGAAACCAAGAGAGCAACACGTTCTACGGTTCCGCCCTTCTCCGCCGCGCCATCTCTCCGATGATCGACGCGATTGAAGCGTTCAAAGAAGAGGCTGGTTCTGGGAAAGCAGGCCGCCGACACGCTGCCCTGAAGTTCCTGAAACTGGTGCCCTCCGACGTTGCCGCATTCGTTGCCGCCAAGGCGATTATCGACACCTATTCCAAGCCACAAAGAACCGCCCATGTCGCTGGTATCATCGGTCGCCGGATCGAAGACGAAGTGCGTTACGCCGACTTCCAGGAACAGGCCCCCGGTCTCTGGAATGTGATGCAGCGCCAGACCGCCCATCAACAAGACCGGCAAAAGCGGACTGTGCTAATGCACACCTATCACAAGCACGTTGCCATGTGGGAAGCCTGGAAGGAAACAGACCACATGCACCTAGGGGTCAAACTGCTGGAGCTTTTCGTCTCCGCCACAGGGTTTGCCCAGCTGGTCCAGGTTGCGAAGCAGGACGGCAAGTACACTCCTATGGTCCAGCCAACCCCTGAGGTCGTGGAGTGGATGGAACGCAGCCAAGCGAACGCGGCTGAACTCACTCCTGCCTATATGCCGATGGTAGTTAAGCCTGAAGCCTGGGACTCCCCGTTTGGCGGAGGCTACATTTCCCCCTCCCTGCGCCCGTTAACACTCATCAAGACCCGCAACCGCGCATACCTCGAAGAACTCTCCACAATGCCGACCCAGTTGAAAGGGGTCTACGAAGCCGTCAACGCCCTCCAAGAGGTTCCGTGGCGAGTAAACAAGAAGGTCCAAGAAGTGATGAATAGCCTTTGGTCTCAGGGCTCCGCAGTGGCGGGCCTGCCGCAACGAGACGAAACCCCGGTGCCACCCTATCCCTTCCCCGAAGTCGAGAAGGATGACCTGACAGATGAGCAGAAAGAAACCGTGAAGGACTGGAAGCGGAAAGCTACGGTGATCCACGGGCATAATGCCAAGCTCAGAGGCAAGCGCATTCAGGTTGCCCGCACCTTGGGGGTCGCCAATCAATTCAGCCAGTACCCCGAAATCTTTTTCCCCCACACCCTGGACTTCCGAGGTCGCGTATACGCGGTTCCAATGTTCCTGAACCCGCAGGGTAACGACGTGGCAAAGGGCCTGCTGGAGTTTGGAGAAGGCAAGCCTATTGGTGAAACCACCGGCCCCGGCTGGCTGGCAATCCACGGCGCAAACGTGTTTGGCTACGACAAGGCAAACCTTGAAGACCGTATCGATTGGGTCGAAGAGCGCTCCGAGATGATCGAAGAATGCGCAAAGGACCCGCTGGGTAAACTTTGGTGGACCGAAGCGGACAAGCCTTGGAGCTTCTTGGCGTTTTGCTTCGAATGGGCCTCGTTCCTGGAGCATGGTGGTGAACACATCACCCGCCTGCCGATTGCCCTGGATGGGTCATGCTCCGGTTTGCAGCACTTCAGCGCTGCCCTACGAGACGAAGTAGGCGGCAAGGCCGTGAACCTTGTCCCCGGCGAAAAGCCCAGCGACGTTTACCAGGAAGTGGCCGACCTCGTTGTGTCTAAACTTCGCCATGAAGTATCCACAAGTGGAAGCAATGCAGACCTTGCAGGTCGCATCCTGGACTTTGGTGTCGATAGAGGCACCTGCAAAAGATCGACAATGACCCTGCCCTATGGCTCAACTCGTTTCTCCTGCCGCACCTTTGTTGCTGAGTGGATCGATGAGGCCGCAGAGAAGAAAGCCCGCCGAAAACAGCAAAACCCCCTTGATGGTTTCGAACAGGAAGCCGCCTCCCTCCTTGGCGGACTGGTCTGGGACAGCATTGGCGAAGTGGTAATCGCCGCCCGTGAGGCCATGAACTGGCTCCGCGATGCCGCCAAAGTCCTGTCGAAAGAAGAACTCCCGCTCTACTGGACGACCCCTGACGGTCTCCCAATCATGCAAGAGTACCGCGACCAAAAATCTCGCCGTGTGAAGACCCGCTTCGGGGATCGGCTGATTTACCTGCGCATCCAGGAGGAGCAGGACAAACTGGACAGCCGCCGCCAAGCAAACGGAGTTGCACCCAACTGGGTCCACAGCATGGACGCCACCCACCTCCGCATGGCTATCCTCTACGGAAAGGACAACGGTATCAACAGCTTCGCTGTAATCCACGACAGCTTTGGGACCCACGCCTGCGACTCCGACCTACTCGGGGCCTGCCTTCGGGAGAGCATGGTGGACCTCTATCAGGGTGATGTCCTGGAGGAGTTCCGTTCCGAAACTTGTGAATTCCTTCCCACAAGTGGAAACATCCCCACCAAACCCGCCTTCGGAAACCTCGACCTCAACCAAATCAAGGAGAGCGACTATGTCTTTGCGTAACCTCTTCGACAAGAACGCACCCAAGCCCAAGACCATCGTTACCCGCGCCGCCTACCAGCAAATTGCTGAGGAGAAAGGGGCCGCCTGGGCCCAGCGCCATCTTCAAATCACAATGCAATCAGAAAAGGTTGCCCCATAGAACCTCCAAGGTTTCCTTACAGGTAACCCCTACTGGTTCTTCTTAATCCTTACCCAAAACAAGACCCCTATAGGTAACCCCTATGGGGGTCTTTTCCGTTTCAGGAGAAGACAAGTTGCTCGACAAAGACAAGATGAACTCCGCCGACCCTTTGCTAGTCGGACGTTCGGCCATGACCACCATCGACGCCCTCCAGGATTTTGACCCTGAAACCCAAGTGATGGGGATGGCGGCCTGCTTCCTCCTCCTGTGCGACCGCTTCAAGGTTCAGCCCGGTGATGTGTTCCAGACAACCCAGAACGTGATGAACGGCGTGGCCGGAAAGCGTCCCGAATTTGAGGCGGTGCAAAGTTACCTTGCCGGGGAGGTGGGATGACCACCTTTCAGGCTTTCATAGAGGCACTCCTCCGAGACGGCATCCTTGAACGGATCACCGACACCGGGGTCAGTCGCCTCCTCGCAATCTACGAAAAACATGACCTCCAGCCGCCGACCGTGCTGCTAGCCTCTGCCGTGGCTCGGGGTCTGATCACCAAACACTGAGACAAGAATGGCAAAAGACAAAAACCTGATCACCTCCCCCCGCGCCGTAGTCGCTGGCTTCACTGCAATCCAGAAGGCCACCTGGGACTTCAACAAGACCTCCAAAGAGTTCCAGATCAAAGTTGCAATGGACGCAGAGGACGCCGCTGGTTTCCTGAAGAAGCTGGAAAAGCTGCGTGACGCCGAATTTGAACGCATCCTGGAAGAGAACCCGAAATACAAGAAGGTTCTGAAGAAGGTCGATGTGGGCACGGTTGAATATGATGACGAGGGCGACGAGACGGGACGCATCATCTTCAAGCTGAAGCAAAAAGAAGAAATCGCCTACAAGGACAAGAAAGGCGTCGAGCAGACCTTCACCAAGAAGATCGCCCTGGTGGACAGCCGTGGCAAGGCCATTACAGCGCCCGTGAAGATCGGCTCGGGCTCCGTCGTGAAAGTGTCCTTCGAGCCCAACCCCTACTTCTCCGCGAAGGACAAAGAAGTGGGCCTTTCCTTCAACCGCCTCGTGGGCGTCCAGTTGATCAAGCTGGTCGAGTTCGAAGGTGATGGCACCCCGTCCGCTGAAGAGATGGGTTTCGGTGCCGAGGATGACGAAGACGGCTTCGACGCGAGCGGCTTCACCGCTGACCAAAACGATGACCCGTCTGGTGACGACGACGAAGAAGACTTCTAATGTCCAAGCCTGTTAAGGCCAGTGCCGCTGCCCTGAAACATGGGTGGCGGTCAGGACTGGAAGAGCGCAACGCCAACCTCCTGGATGCCCTGGGGGTCACCTTCGAGTATGAAGGCGAGCGCATCGAATACATCAAACCGCAGACAAAGCACCGCTATACGCCCGACTTTCCGCTGACCACCCTGGGCACCGGGAAGAAAATCTACGTTGAGACCAAAGGTCGCTTCATGGTGGCGGATCGCCAGAAACACCTCCTGATCCGCAAACAGCGCCCCGACCTGGATATTCGCTTTGTCTTCGACAACCCCAATGGCCGCATCTCGAAAACCTCCAAGACCACCTACGCGATGTGGTGCGACAAACACGCCTTTCAGTATGCCCGCAAGCTGATCCCCGAGGAGTGGATCAATGAATGACTTTAACCCTGAGTGGATCATCGTGCATTGCGCGGCCACTCCCCCCAGCATGTCCGAAGTGGACGCCCTCTGGATCGCCCGCCTACATCGCCGCAAAGGCTGGATGGGTGGCGGATACCACGAGGTAATTACCCGCCCACACAACGGAAGCCCCGCCCAGCGCCAAAACGCAGAAGCCGGATACCCAACCCGAAAACTTGACCGCGCAGGTGCCCATGTGGGCGGCTGTGGCCGAGCATGGAACATGAAAACCATCGGCATCTGCCTTGCTGGCGGTGTCGATAGTCGCGGTGTTGCAGAGGACAATTTCACCTCCGAACAGATTGAGCTCCTGCTAGAAGCCATCCGCGAATACCAAGAACGTTTCTCCATCCCTGACGAACGGGTCATCGGCCACCGTGACCTGATCCGGATGACCAACGCCGCCCCGAAAGCCTGCCCCAGCATGTCCGTCCAGGCTCTCCTTTCGCAAGGGAAGACCCGCTCCGGCGGGAAGTTCAACTTCAAAATCAAAGGTGATGCCAGCGCCCTCGCCATTCCTGAGACCCACAAGGTTCGCAAGGGGGAAAGCCTTTGGGGCATCTCCCACGCCTACGGGGTCTCCCTGGAACAACTCACCGCCTGGAACAACCTGTCAGACCCAGACAGCCTCCGCGCGGGTTCGACACTGACCCTGCGTCCGTAACCAATAAGGTTGCCCCTTAGACGAACCCTATTTCGTTTTCCCTCTCCCTCCCTCGGTTGGCCGGGCCGCCCACAAGTTGGGCTCCCCTAGACGAGCCGACCCACTAGCCCTCTGCCCTAACCGGCAGGGGGCCTTTTTCGTTTCAGACAGCAAAGTCACCCAACAACCGGAAGGAAACGACCATGACCGCACACCAGATCATGGCGATTGCCATCAATCTATCGCCCCAGTGCCGCACTGTAATCGCCCACATGGAGAAGGCCGGGTCCATCTCCTATCGCGATGCTTTCACAGACCTGGACATGACGTCTGCGACCCTCGCCAGCCGCATTAGCCAGATCGACAAGGCAGGCATCCCGATCAAGCGTGAAAGCAAAATCAACCCCGCCACGGGCAAGCGCTACACCCGCTACTCGATCAAGCACACCTCCTGATTTCCCCTCAAAAAAAGAGACAACCAATGAAACTGCCGTTCCCCCTTTCCCTGCTGTTCCCCTCCGCAACCACTGCCACCGTGATGGGTCAGTTCACCGCCGCAATCGACAAGTTGGAAGCGATTGCTGACCGCGAATTCCAGGCTTCCATCAAAGCCGCAAACAAGGCTGACGCCATCTTCGAAGCAGCCGTGGGCAAAGCCGAAGCCGCCCGCGAAGCAGCCCTTGAAGACTACAATGCCGCCTTGAAGGCCATCGACAAACGCGAAGAGGCCGAAGTCGTTAAGTCGGACGGCATGGACGACCGCTGGGAAGCCCACGCGAAAGAATCCGATGCAGCCCGCGCCGCCGCAGAAACACTGCGCTCGACTTTCGGGCTGCCCAAAGAAGAGCCCGCCGAGGCATAAGCTGCCCCCGGCCAGCGCCTAACCCAAGATGGATGACTGCGAAGATAGCGTCGTAGTCGCAAAGGAACCGTGCCCCTCGTGCGGTTCCCGCGACAACCTCGCTCGTTACTCCGATGGTCATGCCTACTGTTTCGGACAGGGGTGTGACCATTGGGAGCCGCCTACCGATGGCTCCTATGAACGAACTGAAGAACGTAGCGCCCCCCGCAACCAGGACCTCCTGGAGGGGGCATACAAAACCCTCAAGGCGCGGGGTATCCACGAGGATACTTGCCGCCTGTTCGGTTACCAGATGGGACGCTTCCGAGATGAGACCGTCCACATCGCCAATTATCGCGACCCGAAGACCCGCGAGGTTACCGGTCAGAAGCTCCGGTTTCGGGACAAAGACGACGGAATGCCGTGGCTAGGAAAGGGTAGCAAACCGCCCTTTTATGGTCAGTGGTTGCCCGTCAGAGGCACCCGACGCCTAGTTGTAACTGAAGGAGAGATTGACGCCATGTCTGTCTCCCAGGTTCAGGACAACAAATGGCCTGTGGTGTCCGTCCCGCTGGGTTGTGATGACGCTGCAAAGTGCTTCGCTCGTAACCTCGACTTCCTCAAACAGTTTGATGAAATTGTCATCATGCTAGACATGGACGAACCGGGCCGTGCTGCCGCCGAAGAGTGTGCCCGCGTGGTCCCTCCTGGCAAGGCGAAGATCGCTTCGCTCCCCCTCAAGGATGCCAATGAGATGCTGCTAGCGGGGCGAGGCGCGGAGATTGTTACTGCAATCTTTAATGCGGAGCCTTACCGACCTTCTGGACTGGTGACCTTTCGGGACCTCAAAGAGAAGATCAAGAAACCCATCCAGTGGGGTCTTCCTTGGTTCTCTGAAACCCTGACCAACCTGACTTATGGTCGCCGCTACGGGGAAATCTATGCCCTAGGCGCGGGCACCGGCATCGGCAAAACCGACTGGTTTACCCAACAGATCAACTTCGACGCCGTGGAACTCAATCAGAAGGTTTGTTTGTTCTTCCTTGAACAGCAGCCCGAGGAGACCGGCAAGCGCCTTGCAGGTAAACTAGCTGGACGGCGTTTCCATATCCCCCGCCTCTGCGACAAGCCCGATACTGAGCTCCCCCCAGGTTACGTCCCCGAGTGGACGGACCAGGAACAGGATGAGGCTATCGATAAGCTGGATGAAAACCCCAACATCACCTTCTTTGACAGCTTTGGCGCAAATAAGTGGGAGATCATCCAAGACACGATCCGCTTCATGGTTCACGCAGAGGGCGTCCGTATCTTCTACCTAGACCACCTCACGGCACTGGCTGCCGCCGAGGATGACGAACGCAAAGGACTTGAGCGGATCACGGCTGAGATGGGGGCGCTCGTTAAAGAGCTCGACATCATGATCATCATGATTAGCCACCTAGCGACACCCGAAGGGAAGCCTCACGAGGAAGGCGGTCGGGTTATGATCCGGCACTTCAAAGGGTCCCGAGCCATCGGCTTCTGGTGCCACTACATGTTCGGCCTAGAGCGCGACCAGCAACACGAGCGGGAAGAGATGCGTTCCATCTCCACCTTCCGGGTGCTGAAAGATCGATACACCGGCAATGCAACCGGTGCCCTCATCTACCTAGGCTACGACAAGGAAACCGGCCAGCTTTTCGAAACGGAACTCCCTGACGAGGACGAAGGCGCGGGCCACGGTTTCTCCAATGAAGAAGACGGCAATTCCGACTTCTAACCCCCCAAGGAAATGAAAATGTGTATTCACGGTCATGGTCAAATCCATGAGCGCTGCCCCGTTTGTGCTGCTGAGGACGTAGCAACGGGCGGGCCACCAACCCCACCATTAATTTGGATGCTGGCACTGCTGGCAATCCTTGTGGCCGCACTACGGGCTTACCTCTCGTGACCCGAACGGCCATCTTCGACATCGAAACCGATGGCCTTCTCGACCAACTCACTCGCATCCACTCTCTGTGTATCAAGATCAAAGAGACCGGCGAGGTGATTTCCTGCACTAACGACGACCCTTCTTACACTTCGGTGGAGGAGGGTCTTTCCGTTCTGGCGCAGGCTAACGAGATTATCGGCCACAACATCATCAAGTTCGACATCCCTGCCATCAAGAAAGTGTATCCCGAATGGGACCACGAAGGTCGGGTTTTCGACACACTCGTAGCCTCCCAGGTCATCTGGTCTGACCTGAAGGAGCGAGACTTCCGCCGCCGCGACAAGTTGAAACGAAAACACGGTCAAATCCGCATGAATGAAATGTGGCCTGGATCGATCATCGGACGCCACGGCTTAGACGCTTGGGGTATCCGACTGGGTGAATGGAAAGGCGACTACGCCAAAGTCCGCGCCCAAGAACTAAAAGACCAGTTCCTCGAAATCCATATGGCAGCCCGAGCGGAAGGCCGCTTGGTCAAGGACTGTCCCCCGAAGGTGCCTACACGGGATGAAATCGCAGCCTATGTCTGGTTCACCTGGAACCGACCAATGCAAGACTACTGTGAGCAGGACATTGAAGTTACCGACAAACTTCACGACCTGATCCTTTCCAAGAACTACGCCCAAGAAGCACTTGATCTTGAACATGAATTTGCCAAGGTCATACGGCTCATGGAAGCCGAGGGTTATTGCTTCGACAAGGAGGCTGCCCAGCGCCTTGAAGAGACCCTCATGGTTCGGCAGGCGGAAATTGGACAGGAGCTTCAATCCTCCTTCCCACCTTGGGAGGTCCGCACCCCTTTCATCCCCAAGGTCAACAATAAGGCCCGTGGGTATGTTGCCGGTGAACTGACCCACAAAGTCAAAACAGTGGTGTTCAATCCGGGGTCCCGTGACCACATCGCTGACCGCCTGACGGACAAATACGGCTGGAAGCCCAGGGAGTTCACCGACACCGGGAAACCCAAGGTGGATGAAGATGTCCTGAAGCATCTGGACTACCCGGAAGCCGAGCTCCTCACTGAGGCTATGATGATTTCGAAGCGCCTCGGGCAGCTTTCCGAAGGCAAGAACGCATGGCTCCGGTTGGTGACCCCTGAGGGTCGCATCCACCACGAGGTTGCCACCAATGGCGCAGTTACGGGCCGATGCACCCACAAACGCCCCAACGTAGCCCAAACGCCCAGCGCGGGTGCCCCCTACGGCAAAGAGTGCCGGATGCTTTGGGGCCCACCATCGAATATGAAGCAGGTTGGTGCGGACCTTTCGGGTCTGGAGCTTCGTTGCCTCGGTCATTTCATGGCGAAGTATGACGATGGCGCATACATCAAGGAGCTCCTGGAAGGCGACATTCACACAGCCAACCAGATCGCCGCAGGACTACCAACCCGCGACAACGCCAAGACGTTCATCTACGGTTTCCTCTACGGGGCCGGTGCTGAAAAGATCGGTCAGATTGTTGGCGCGGGTGCGAAAGAGGGTAAGAAGCTGATCGCTTCGTTCCTCGAAAAGACCCCTGCCCTCAACCGCTTACGGGCCCAAGTTGAACGGGTTTGTGCTGAATACATCTTCAAATCTGAGCAATACATCTCCAACGGCAAGGTCAAAACCTCCCGGAAGAAGATCGCCAATCCTCACTACCGAGGTTACCTGAAAGGCTTGGACGGACGCATCCTCCCAATTCGCTCTCCACACGCTGCCCTCAACACACTTCTCCAGTCTGCCGGTGCCCTCATCTCTAAGAAGGCAACCGTGCTGCTTTACGAACGGCTGATCCAAGAAGGTTACCTCTTTGGAACCGATTGGGCCCTCATGGCGCATGTTCACGACGAGGTCCAAATCTGGGCCCGACCAGAAATTGCGGAGTACGTCGGGGAGGTTTGCGTTTGGGCCTTTGAAGAAGCGGGCCGCCACTTCAACTTCCGCTGCCCCATCACGGGCGAATATAAGATCGGTGATAACTGGTATGACACTCACTAAAATGTCGAGGGTCATGGCCTTCGTCATCAAGACCTGCTGGCTCTCGCAGGTTACGACCAAAAGCGATTTCGCACGGTCGGAGGCAAACGCCATCGCGGCTGCTGCCTCAGAGGGCTTCCTTACAACCCGGATCGGTGAAGACCGCTACACTCGCTACTGGCTCCCCACGCCGGTTGGTTTGGAGTTTCTGTCTGAAGTCGATCCCACAGTGGAATTCTGACAATGGAAATCTTTCTCTCCCTAACACTCGCTTGGACCTGGGTGCTTGGCGCATATACCCTCGGCCTCGTTCATTTCGATGAAGTGAACCCACGCAAGTGGAACCAGACCCGCGTTGACTGGGCACTGCACCTTCTGTGGCCTCTACTGCCGTTCTACGTGGTGGCGCTGATCGCAAAAATGGCCTGGAATGACTACCGCGAGAAGCGCTCCAAGCGCGAGGCTCCGCGTCGCTGGCGGGTGCCCACATCGCATGGCTGAACGCATCCTTCTGATTGACGCGGACGTTTATGCCTACAAGGCGGCGGCTGCGCTGGAGACGGCGATTGATTGGGGGGACAACTACTGGACCTGGCATTGCGATGCCAACGAGGTTCAAAAGCGTGTCCTCTCAATGGTCGAAGAGACAATGGATAATCTCGACGCTGACGATTTCCGTCTCTGTCTCACAGACAACGACACGAACTGGCGCTTGGATGTCCTGCCCACCTACAAGGGCAACCGAGCGACCACCAAACGACCCCTTGTTCTGCGCCATATCAAGCAATGGCTCCTGGACGAACACGACGCCTTGATCCGCCCCCGGCTGGAGGGCGATGACATCCTCGGTATCTTTGCCACATGGGATGCTATCAAAGGCGAGAAGATCATCGTGTCTCTGGATAAGGACATGAAGACCATCCCAGGGCTCTATTGTCGGGACGCACTGACAAACAAGCCCGAGGTTATGGACATCTCGCCAGAAGAGGCCGCCAAGTGGCACCTCAAACAGACCCTCTCAGGCGACACAACGGACGGCTACACGGGTTGTCCAGGCATCGGCGTAGATCGTGCTGCCAAGATCATCGAAAACGGCATCATGAAAGTGCCCTTTGAGCACACCCTGAAGCGCGGCCCGCGAAAGGGAGAAACCGAAATCCGCTATGAGGAGACCGAAACGGACGACCTCTGGGCTGCGGTGGTCTCTCATTACGAAGCCGCAGGCCAGACCGAACAGGACGCTCTAGTGCAGGCCCGTGTTGCCCGCATCCTCCACCGCTCAGATTATGACATGAAGAAGAAGGAGCCCATTCTATGGACCCCATCCTAACCTTTGTGGAGGTCGAGGACCTCACAGACGGAGATTTGATCACCTGGGGCCACAAGACCCGCGCATATCCCTTTTTTCATGCCCAGCGTGACCGCGTTTACTTCCACAGCAACGGCTATGACCTGATCCGTCGCACTCCTTGCGAACTCCCACCGATGGATAGCTGCGCTATTCGTGACGATGAGCACCTATGGAAAGTGACCTTCCCCGAGGATTGGAACGCAAGCGACGCAGACTTCGCTGACGAAGAAATCCTAAGCCGCGCCCGTGGCAACCTCGTTGGTTTCTCCGGAAAGGCGGGCTCTGGGAAGTCTGTATGCTCAGAGGCGATGACCTCCCTGGGCTTTGAGCTCGTCAAGTTCGCTGACCCGTTGAAGATCATGCTCCGCGCCTACTACAGCTATTGCGGGCTCTCAGAAGAAGAAATTGAGCAACGGATTGAAGGCTCCCTGAAAGAAAAGCCTGATCCGTTTCTCAATGGTCGCTCCCCGCGTCATGCAATGCAGACTCTCGGCGGTGACTGGGGCCGCGATTTGATCGATAAGGAACTGTGGACAACCGCTTGGCGCAACCGCGCTCTGAACATGTTGAACGCAGGCCGCAACGTAGTTGTAGATGACCTCCGCTACGCCAACGAAGAAAAAGCCATCCGCGACCTTGGCGGCATGACCTGTTTGGTGACCCGCCCGGTGACCAAGGACGTACCCTCTCATTCCTCTGAAGAGCATGTCATCGACGCTGACGAAGTTGTCGAGAACACCGGAACCGTTGAGGACCTCCGCCGGAGAATTCTCTCACTGGCCTCCTAAAAGGTTGCCCCATAGAACCAAGAAAAATCCATGAAAATCGATGACTTCCCTCTCGTCCCTGAAGCTGTGCTTGAGGGGCTCGAAAAGGCATTTCCTCTCCGAGAAATCGGGGAGGACGAAGACTTTGAAAGCATCCGATGGCGGGCCGCCCAGCGCTCCGTTGTTCTATACCTTCGCCGCGTTGTCGAGATGCAGACGGACAACACACTGAAGGAGACCTAGATGTCCCTCCCCAAACCACCACCCACGCCCGATCCGCTGAAGCCCCCGAAAAAGGGCATGAATTCGGCGGAGATTGCAGACGCAGAATTCGCAGAACAGGACGACCCTCTTGCCGCAAAGTCACGCGGTCTGGATCGGCTCCGGATTGCCCTGCGCTCTCCCTTGTCTGGCTCGGGTCTACAGATCGGCAATAAGTCGTGAGCGAAAACCAGTTCACGGCATCCAGTCGATACTCGACCCTAGAGCAAGCCCGCACGGCCCCCCTTAAGCGAGCACGGGAAAACTCCCGACTGACCCTACCGTGGGTCCTGCCGCCTGAGGGGGCCAAGGAAGACTCCGAACTCTACGACCCCTTCCAAAACGTAGGCAGCCGAGGCACCAACCATCTTGCCTCAAAGATGACCCTCGCGGTCATGCCCCCGAATGAACCTTTCTTCCGCCACGACGCTGACGATTTTGCGGCTGAAGAAGCCGAAGGTGAACAACCCGGCACCCTTCTGGATGCCCAACAGAAACTCGCCAAGTACGACCGAACGGTGATGAAACGGATCGAAGCCTCGGGTGATCGTCCGAAGTTCGAGCTCACGATGAAGCACCTGCTGATCACGGGCAACGTTCTGCTGGACATCAACGAGCCCCAGTCTCGGGTGATTGGCCTGGACAGCTATGTAGTCCAGCGAGACCCCCGTGGGAAAATTGTGGAACTCGTTGTGAAAGAGGAGGTCCACCCAAACGCCCTGCCTGAAGCTGTACGGCTCCAGCTCCAAAACAGCGAAAACGGCGACAAATCGAAACCCGCTGGCGATAAGGAGCTCTTGGAGCTCTACACCCACTCACAGTTGGTCGGCGGTTTCTACGAAGGCTTCCAAGAGGTCAACGGTGAGAAAGTCGCTGGCAGTGAGTTCAAGAAGAAGCCCGAAGACTTTGGCTACATCGCGCTGCGCTTCGCAGTTATTGACGGTCAATCCTACGGGCGCTCCTTCGTTGAAACCCTGTATGGTGACCTCCGATCCCTCGAAGTCCTAACCCAAGCAATCACTGACGGGGCAAGCATGGCCTCTAAGGTGCTGTTCTTGGTACGGGCAAACGGCACAACCCGAGTCCGCGACCTCCAAGACGCAGGCAACGGCGATTTTGTTACAGGGGAAGCTGCGGATATCACCACGCTTCAGTTGAACAAATCAGCGGATATGCAATACGCCGCTAGCCTCGCAGACACCCTCCGTGAGGGCCTCAAAGAGCAATTCCTCCTACGGAGCTCCGTGACACGGGACGCCGAGCGGGTAACCGCAGAGGAAATCCGCTATGTAGCGCTGGAAATTGAGGATGCCCTTTCGGGTATCTACTCGCTGCTGACCCACGAACTTCAAGCGCCTTACGTTCGTCTCAAGATACGCCAAATGAAGGGCCTCCCTACCCTTCCCAAGGAGCTCGTGAACCTCACCATCACCACCGGCTTGGAGGCGCTCCGGCGGGGTCACGAAATGCAGAAGCTCCGCGCCTTTATCGGCGGACTTGCCGAGGCTTACGGCCCAGACGCCGTCAAAGAATTCATCCCGATTTCCACCTACGCAAAGCGTCTCGGGGATGCCCTGGGTCTCGACCTAATGGGCCTCATCGTCTCCGAACAAGAGGCGAAACAGAAACGAGTGGAAGAACAAGTCACCCAGGCAGGCATTCAGTCTGCCCCTCAAATCATCCAAGAAGGACTTCAACAATGACCAAAGCAACCAACGCCAAAAATGCCAATGACGCCCCGACCGAGCCCCGCAAAGTGACCACCAAGAAGCTGGATGGCGGCCTGAAGCGGATCGACCGCTAATGGACCCCAAGACCGGCGAAGGCCAAGAGGCCGAAAACAACACCCCACCGGTTACCGGCGAGGAAACCCCAGGAGCAGGTGGTGAGCAGAACCAAACGCCTCCCACGAACGAAGGCGACCAGACGGCCACCCCGCCCCAAGGCGAAGCCACCAATGAGCCCGGCGGTCCTGACTTTTCAGAGTTCCAAAGCGAACTGGAAAAAGACGGGACCCTCAGCGAGGCATCCTATTCCAAGCTCGAAACGCTGGGCTATTCGAAGGAGATGGTGGATGCTTACGTTTCTGGCGCGACTTCTGGGGTCACCGAAGCTGACGCTGCCGAGCTAATTGAGGGTGTTGGCGGCAAAGAAAAGTTCGACGCTCTGGCAGAATGGGCCGCCCAAAATCTCTCCGAGCAAGAGTTGGCTTCTTACAACGATGCCCTGACCAACAAGAACTCCGCCCGGATGGCTCTGGAATGGGTTCAATCACGACACCGCGAAGCTGAGGGGTTTTCCCCAACCGTGAAAGTTGACGGCGTCCCTGCGGGAACCCCGAAGGCTGACGTGTTCACGGACCGCAAGCAGATCACCGAGGCCATGCGCGACCCCCGCTACGGCTCCGACAAGGCTTACACCAAATCGGTGGAAGCAAAGGTTGGGCGCTCCAACCTCTTCTGACCCTGATCAGACCAACAACAAAGTAACCCTTTCGGTAACCCGGAGGGGAACAATCCCCTATATTTAAGAGAAGAAACACACATGACTGACGCTACCCCCACCCGCCTGGGCCAGAAGAACAACGCTGGTGATCCACAGGCAATGTTCCTCCAGGTGTTCTCGGGTGAAGTCCTGACCGCCTACGATGAAGTGAACGTGATGGACGCCCTGCACTTCATCCGCTCCATCGAACACGGTAAGTCGGCCTCGTTCCCGATGACCGGCAAGATCGGCGCGGGTTACCACACCCCAGGCAAGATGCTGCTGGGTTCGCAGAAAATGGCGAAGAACGAAATGATCATCTCGGTTGATGACCTGTTGGTCTCGGATGCCTTCATTGCGAACATTGACGAGGCCATGAGCCACGTTGACTACCGCCGCGAATACTCCCGTCAGATCGGTGCTGCCCTGGCCCGCGCCAAGGACAAGCGCTGCCTGCAAACCGCGATCTTGGCCGCCCGTGCCCCCGCCATCGTTAACGGTATGCCCGGTGGCTCGACCATCGTGGCGGCAACCGGCAAGACCGATGGTGTTGTCCTCGCCAATGCCATCTCCGAAGCCGCTGTAGCGCTGGACGAGAAGGATGTGGGCCAGGATGGCCGCTCGGTGATCCTGAAACCTGCCCAAACCCACCTGCTGGGCCGCACCAAGGACGTCATCTCGAAAGATGTGAACAACTCGGGTGGTATCTCGCAGGCTGGCTACGTGGGCGACATCGACGGTGTCTCGGTGGTGAAGTCCAACAACGTTCCGCAGGAGCTCGTTGCTGCTGTGACCGGTGAGAACAACACCTATGACGGCGACTTCACCAACACCATTGGCGTGGTAATGCGTCGAGGCGCAATCGGCTCGGTCAAGCTGATGGACCTGTCCGTTCAGATGACCGGCAACGACTTCCAGGTAACCCACCAGGGCACCCTGATCGTCGGTAAATACCTGCAAGGTCACGGTATCCTGAACTCGGCGGAAGCCGTGGAACTGGCTATCGCGTAACCGCACAGGTGTCCTTGAGGGGGTCAGCTTCGGCTGGCTCCCTTTTTTTTGAACAATCCTAAGCAGGAGTGAAACATGGGAATAATCGTCCCGACCACGGAACTTGAAGCCGTGAACTACCTCCTGGAGGCTATCGAAGAAGAGCAAGTCAACACGTTGGTGGGCACAACTGACCCTGACGTTGCCGCCGCCCAGCGCTTCTTGGCTCAAGCCCTTCGCTCCCTCCAAACCCCCGGCTGGGAATTCAACACCGAAGCAGAGCACACCCTGTCTCCGGACATTCATGGCACCATCGCGGCCCCTTCGAACCTCGTTAAGTTCACGGTGCCGGGCTCCTCTTACGCCATCCGGAATTCGCGCCTCTACGACCGCCAGAACGGAACCTATTCGTTCACAGAAGAAGTGACCGGCACCGCTATTTTCTTCCTCTCTTTCGAGGAGCTCCCAATGGCCGCCCGTAACTACGTCACGCTCCTGGCCGCGTTTAGCTTTCAAGCGAAGCGAGCGCCGGATGCTCTGGTAGCGCGTTTGACCCAAGGTGAGATTGATGCCGCCTGGGCAGATTTCGTTGCGGATGACACGCGGAGCGGCGGGTTCTCTTTCCGCCACATCTCAGACATCCAAAACAGACAGCGATAGGTGAGGAATGGCACGTAAGAAAATCAAGCTACCAGCCGACTCCCTCGCCTTCGGTGTTTCCCAACAAACAGAGACCCGGCAGACCCTCAACCACTGCCTGGAGCGCATCAACGTCCTTCCCTCTCTTGTGTATGGCAACACGAAGCGGCCTGCGTCAGTTTTCAAGGCCCGCCTCGACCTGCCATCCGGCCCAGCCCAGGAGTTTGCCGAGCACTTTTACACCAGGGACAGCCTGGAAAGTTACTTGGTGGTCCACACGGGGTCTGAGTTGAGGGTGTTTGACCAGCAAAGCGGCGAACGGAAGACTGTAAACTCTCCCAACGGCCTAGGCTACCTGGCCTCTCCTAACTCCCCCTTTGAGGATTTTACTTTTCTCACACTTGGGGACCATACCTTCGTCTGCAACAAGACCGTGGAAACGAAACTCTCCACAGCCACCTCAGCGGCGTTCCCAAACAAAGCCTTGTTGTACGTTTCTCAAGGGGACTACGGGGTCACTTACACGGTGAATGTGGATGGTATCGACCAGGCGACCCTGACCACCTCCGAAACATTGGTAGCGGAGACATCGACCGAGTTCATCATGCAGGGCTTGAAGACCCAACTCGTCGCCAATCTGGCGGGCCAACCATTTTCGGTGAACGGGGACGGCTCGGTATTGGAGGTCACGAGGACAGACGACACGCCCTTTACGGTGACCGCAACGGATAGCCTGACAAACGAGGCAATCCGCGCCGTAAAAGGATCGATCCAGCGCTTTGAAGACCTGCCAGACCGGGCACCGGATGGTTACTCTGTCCATGTCACCCGAACAGGCGGCGTAGACGTAGACGACTTCTATGTCCGGTTCGTTGCAGATGACCCGAGCAACCCCGCAAGCGAAGGTGTTTGGGTTGAAACCTTAGGGCCCGGTCTCCAGATCGGATTTGACCCAGCAACGATGCCTCATGTTTTGGTCCGGTTAGCTGACGGGACTTTCGAGTTCAAACAGTCTGACTGGGGGGAGCGAAAGGCCGGTGATGATGCCACTGTCCCAGCGCCTTCCTTTGTGGGGCGCAAGATCAATGACCTGTTCTTCTTCCAAAACCGACTGGGTTTCCTTGCTGGAAGCAACCTGATCACTTCCCGCACTTCGGATTACCAGAACTTCTGGCGCAAGTCCGCTCGGACGAAACTGGATACGGACCCCGTGGACGTAGCAGCCACGACCGAGACCGCACTGAACCTTCTCTATGCCTTTCCGTTCGATGAGAAGTTGGTGATTTTCGGGGACAAGGCGCTCCTCATCTCCCGAGGGGGCAACAAATACACCCCCGCGACCGCAGCAATGGATGTCTCGGAAGAATACGAGCTCGACGGAAATACCCAACCGGTCAGTGTGGGGGGCTCGCTGTTCTATACGGTCAAGAACGGTTCGCACCTTGCAGTGATGGAGGCCCGTGCTTCGGATAGCCGTGCCACTCGTCTACCCGTCGATGAAGTGACCCGCCACGTTCCCAAGTATATTCCATCTGGAAGCTACCGGATGGTCGCCTCGTCTAAATCCAACCTCCTGGTCATGATCCCCCGCGCGGGTGGGCCAATGTTCTCCTATAACTGGCTGAGGAGCGAAGGCAGGCTGGTCCTATCTTCCTGGGGGAAACAAGCAATCTCCGGTTCGGCGCTACCCTGGGGGGCTTCCTTCGCAGAGAATACGCTTGCCCTATTGGTGCCGCATGGTGACCAACAAACGCTCCTCCACCTGACCCTGGCGGAAGACGGGCGATTTGTGCCGGGCCTGGATGACATCCACCTCGATTTTTTGACGGAAGGAGACCTGAGCTTCAATTCGGAAACGAACACCACGACAGTCTCGGTCCCGCTGTCTTACAGTGCTCCAACAGTCCTGGTTGAGGACGCGGAAGGTTCAGTTTCGGAAGTTCAATCTCAGATTTTCGACCAAACAAGCCTTCCTGATGACGGCGCTCCCTCGTCTGCCCTTTGGCGGTTCCAAGTAAATGGGCAACCCTCTCGGGTGGTTGTAGGCGAAGTCGCTCAAGCCCTGCACAAGTTTAACCGGCCTTACCCCCTGAGGTACGGCCCGCGAGGTGAAATGGTGCCTGATCTGACCAAGCGGATGCAGGCCACACGACTGACCGTAAACCTAAGCAACACGGGCCCCTGTAAGGTGACCGTTGAAAGACCTGACAGAGATACCCGAGAGGAGCACTTCACGGGTCTGCTTGTGGGAGGCAGCACGTCCCTAGTGGGCGGAGCCCCCGTGGCTTCTGGCCCCTTCAAGGTGGGGCTGAGAGGCAAAACGGAGGAGCTAACGGTGACCTTAACGTCCTCCACATGGATGCCCTTGAGTTTCGCCTCTGCCGAATGGGCGGGAACATTGATGAGGAAACTATGACCAATCAGTTGAGGGTGGTGGCTGCCAGGGATGAAGACCTCAAACACGTTGCCGCCCACCTCAGGCCCGAAGATGTAGGCGACCTAAGAGGTGCAGGCATACAGGACGCCCTCCCTCATTTCCGGTCCGCGACACTTACCGGGCGTTGTTGGGCGGTCGTCCCAAAGGGTAATCCCGCAGTCGCGGTGGGGGGGATCGTCCCGCAAGATGACGGTGTCACCGGTCTCGTCTGGATGATGGGAACGCCGGACTTGGCCTCCTATTGGCGAGAATTTGTCCGCAGGGTGCCCGCCTACCTGGATGCACTCCATGAGGTCCGCCCTTTGCTGCATAACCTCTCACGTAAGAGCAATTCCAAGCACCGCCGGTGGCTCCAGTGGGCAGGGTTTACACTCCTTCCCACAGAGAAAGTGCTCCCCCCGTTCAACGAAACCTACCAAGAGTTAGTGAGGATACGACCATGTCAATCCCAGCACTAGCCATTGCCGGTGCCGAATTGGCAATTGGCGTGGCCTCGGGGGTCGCAACCGCTGCGGCCTCCGTTTCGAGCTACAAGCAGGGCATCAAACGCTACGAGGACAACGTCCAGGCAAGCCGCGATGCTTTTGTGCTTGAGACCCACCTTATCAACAAGCGGCTTTCCGAAGAAAAGAAGGCCACGTCGCAGAAGAAGAGCGACAATACGATTAAGCGAATGCAGGCGGGCGCTTCTGGCCTTGCAATGGCGGCGGCTGGAGGCGTTCAAGGAGCCAGCGTGGAGCAAATCCTAGACGACTTCCGGCGCAGCGAAGGGGTCGTTGGCGACCGCCTGGATCAATCAATGGCAGCCCGTTCGGAACAGGCCCATTACGACATGATGGGCTCCGCCGCAAAGGCCCAACGGCGTATCAACAGCGTCCCAATCCCATCACAAGCAGAAGCATATGCCGGGGTCGCTCGCGGGGTCAGTACTGCCGTTAGCAGCTATAGCGACTTCAACGACCTATACGCAGGAGAAGAAGATGAATAAAGGACGCGAAGAGGTCGGGGACTTCCTGGGTATCCATGCCCGCCCAGTATTCCAGCCCGCCGCGCAAGCGGTAGACACCTATGTAGGCCCAGCGCCTCAACAGGAAACCAAAGCACAGGCCCTTCAGAAAGTCCTGGCAACTCTGGATAGCTCCCTGAGCCCAACCCTTCGGAAAGAATCCCGAAAGGCAGCACAGCGCGAATTTGATGAAGGCGAAGAACTCTTTCAGAAGACCCGCACGGACTTCGCTGAGGCCGTCCGGACAGGGCAAATCCCGGCGGGTGCATCTCCGTTTGTTCGTAGGGGATACCGTGCTAGCCAGCTTCACGTTCTAGGAGCAACCTACAACGTTGAGCTCCAACGAGCTCTGGAACACTCCAACCTGCACGAAGTTGATAATCCGGCTGAGGTTGAGCAGTTCATCCAAGCCTTCAATGAAAAGTTTGCCCAAGCCAACAACCTTGAAGGTCTCCCCGATAGGGAAGTCCATCAGGTATTCCGCCCACTCGCGAAAGCGGCCAATGATCGGTTCAGAGCCAAGCAGGCAGCGGACAATATCGAGTTTGTGGAGGAGAAGCGGTTTCGCTCCTTTGAGGCCGAGCTTCACCTAGCGCTGACCCAAGGCCGTTTCACTGGTCCCGAGGGCTCCGCTTCAGCCGACGCTAAAAACGTCTCCCAATGGCTCCAAGCGAGAGCGCAGGAGATGTACGAAGAAGGGCTGGACTACAAGCTCATTGAGCGTTCGATCCTAAGCGCCGTGGGCGAAACCGCGATGCAGCGAGGGTCTATTGGCGTGGGTGGCCTGTTAAATGGCATCTCCATCGGTGGGATGCCCTCTCTGGGATCGACCCCGGCGGGGCGGAAGGTCAAGGATCAAATCCGCAAGGCTGTGGCAGCCCGTGAAACCGCAACAAACAAGAAAGCGGCGAAGGAAGCCAAGGCGGAAAAAGAAAAGATGATCACCGCGTTGGAGGCAGAGGCACAGGAAGCAGCGCGGGCAGGCAACCTTTTACACGCCGAAAGTGTCTTGGACGAACTCAATAAGGTTGCCCCATCGAAAGCACGTGCCGTGGACAGCTTTATCCGGCGCTATGACGCCGACTTTGACGACTTCATGAAAAAGGAAGTCTTCTCTGGGGCCCTCGAAGAAGTCCGCCATGCGGGCACCATGACTGAAGCCCGTCTCATTATCGATGAGGCAGTGGTTTTCGGGAAACTCACCCCGGAAGACGCCAATTCCCTGGAGGGCATTGCCAAAAGGCGGCTCATAGACACCGATGGCAGCGACCCGGTCACCATGATGGAGAACGATAAATACCTAATGGGTGTCCAAAAATCCATGAAGGTCCACTTCCCGACCAACGAGTTCGGCATCCCGCTACCCGAGAATGCGGCAGCCTTAGCACGGGCGGAAGCGTACTACGAAGACTCCGTCCTCGGGTGGATCGCAGACAATTCCGACGAAGATGGCCGCTTCGACCGTCTACAAGCGCGAGCCTGGGCGCAACAAGCCCAGAAAGAAGCGCTCCAGATTTATGGCCCGACCAACAATTCCTCCCAACAATCGCCCCCCTCAGGTATCCCTGCATGGGCGCAATAGGTAAACGATGGAAACTACTCAACCAACTGAACAAGACATCGCCTATCTCAAGGCTAACCCTGGTCTGGCCTCAAAGTTCGATGCTCACTTTGGTGAGGGGACTTCTGCCAGCATTCTCACCCCACAGCCCACAGAAGTGGCCCCTACCCCCGCCGAAACTTCCCCCGCGCCCGTCCCCGCCGCAGAAACGGAGGTAGGGGCGGCCCTGCCAGCCGAGGATGAAGCCGACCGTTCGACTTTGGCGGACATGGCCCAAGGTGCAGTGCATGGCGTCCAGGAAGCATTCAATGAAACCGTGGATGCTCTCGAAAGCGCGGACCTCGCTATGTCCAAGAAATTGGACGAATGGGGCATCCCGTCCCGTCTCCAAATCCTAGACCAAGAAGGTAACCTGGATGTCCGCTTAAAGACGCTTGCAGAGAGCGAGGGAGACACTGACTGGCTCGGTGGTAAAACCACAGAAAAAGGTGATGCGGTCGAAGTCGAAGTGGTAAAGGCTCCGGTAAGCGGGTTAGGCCGTTTTACTTCCTCAACCACACAGTTCCTTGCTGGCTTTGCGGGAGCTCGGAAGATTACGGGCCTCAAGGGGCTCTGGGGGGCAGCCGTCAACGGTGCCTTTGCTGACGGTGTTGTGTTTGACCCCGAAGACGCGAACCTCTCTGCGTTTGCAGAGCAGAACGAGTACGCGGTGCCTTTCCTCACTGAAGCCCTCGCCACCGACCCCGAAGACCCCGAATGGATGAACCGGATGCGGAACGTCACGGAGGGTGTGCTCATTGGCGGTGCAATCGACTTGACCCTCAAAGGGCTGCGAGGTCTAGCGTTGACTGTGAAGGGCCAGCGACAAGGCGGAGATGCGGGTCAGGCGTTAATCGACACCGGCAAGCAGATGGTGGAAGAGACCGCAGATGCCGCCGAAGTTGCCCGAACAGAGGGTCTACCGCTAGAAAGTGCCCCAGACGCACCGCTGGAGTTGAGCGAAAGCGCCCGAGTGGACTTACCTCAGCGTAACCCCCTTGCGAACCCGGAAGCCATTAAGACCGCCCTGGCTGACAAAGAACTTGTCTCAATCGAACAGATCGAAGACAGCATGTGGTTCAATGCATCTAAGATGGATGGCCCCATTGAAGCCAAGGCGATGATTGAGGTCGCGGGCGATGCACTGGCACGAAGCGGGGCGTTGTTGAAGCTCGGCCTGGACAAGCCGCAAACCCACGAGGCTCTCCTAAAGGAAGCGACTTCGGATTTGGCCAACTTAACCGGCGGATCGCTTGAAGGATTTAACCGTGTTCTTGCGGAGATGGGCGAAAGCGCGGCTGACCAAACAAAGTTCCTTATTACCGGCAAGATGGCCCTTCAGTCGCTTGGCCGCGAAGTGTCGAAGGTCGCGGCGAAACTAGACAGCATGTATGCCGTGGGCAAAATCGACCCCGAAGTGGAGGCCAAACTCCTGGACCTCATGACAACCCACACGGACCTTCAGGGTTACCTGAAGCAAATCCAAACTTCGGCGGCACGGACTACCTCTGCCGGGCGCATTCGCACCACTGATGGCATCGACGCGGCAGCGATGGATGCGCTGGCACGGGTTGAGGCTGCGGGCGGAAGCGGGGCTATCCAAAAGGCAGCCAAGCAACTCCGTCTGGCGACCACTCCAGAACAACAGGCCGCTCTCTTGCGGGACATGAAGCGAGGTAGCCGCCTCAACCGAACCCTGAAGGTCGCCAACGAGGTTTTCATCAACAACATTCTCTCAGGATGGGGGACACACGCTGTCAACGTAGCCTCCAACGTGGTGAATACCGCCGTTCTGCCGATGGAGCGCATCATGGGCGGGGCGTTGACCGGGTCGCGGCAGCAAATGCGCGAGGGTTTCGAGCAGTATGTCGGGCTGCGCTCGGCTGTAATGGATAGTCTCCGGGTCTCTGGGCGGGTCCTGAAGAACGAAATGCCTGTGCTGGACACCCAGATCAAACTGGACAACCAAGCGGAGGGCTTCCAGGCAATCACCAAGGAAAACTTCGGGCTGGAAAGCTCCCCATTTGGAAAACTGGTGGACGGGATTGGCTCTGTTGTCCGCATTCCTGGACGGTTCCTGATGGCAGAAGACGAGTTTTTCAAGCAGATCATGTTCCGATCCCGCCTGAAGGCACGACTTTCCGTCGAGGCCCAAGCCCTCAGCAAGAAAGAGCTCAAAAAGCTCGGTTATGACAACCCAGGTGCCTTTATCGAAGGTGAAACCCGCGCCGCGACGCTCACGGTCCAATCCTTGGAAGACCGGTGGGAAGACTTGGTCTCGAAGGGCCGCATCCTGGACGAACCAGAGGCAAAAGCCCAATTCATCCGAGAAAACCTAGGCGCAGCAAACGAAGGGTCACGATTTGCCGCTGACGCCCTCAGGGTTTCGCGTGAAGCAACCTTTACCGCTCCTCTGAAAGAAGGGACCCTCTCTCACACTTGGCAGAAAGCAGCGAACCGCCATCCAATTCTTCGCCAAATCACTCCCTTCATCCAAACCCCGGTGAACATCCTGAACAAGTCATTTGATCGGGTGCCAGGAGTAAACGTCTTACGGAGCCGTTACCGCGAGCGGCTTATGTCTCAGGACCCCAATGTCCGAGCAGAAGCAGCAGGCGAAATGGCAACGGGTGTGGCAATTTCCTCGGCCCTGTTCATGCTTGCCTACGAAGGTCGTATCACCGGCGGTGGACCGCTGGACGGCAAGACCCGACAAATGTGGACGCGGGACTCAAACTGGCAGCCATATTCCATCAACCTGGGCACTCACGAGCAACCCCATTGGGTCGAGTATCGACGGTTTGACCCCTTCGCGTTTACCTTCGGGATCGCTGGGGACATCTCCGAGATGATCCAGGCGTCCGAGAACGACCCATCTTTGGACAGCGCAGGCATGTTTGCGATGCTGGCAGCAGCAGTGGGCAACAACCTAACCTCCAAAACGTGGTTGCAGGGAATTGCGGACACTGTTGATGTCCTTGAGTCGAAGCAAAACCCTCAGGTAGCGCAGCGGTGGTTGGAACGGCGGGTGGCTGCATTCGTCCCCTACTCCTCACTCGGCAAAACCTACAACCGTGCTCAGGACCCATTCGCTAAGGAGGCCCGTGGATACATCGACCAGATTAAAATGAATGTCCCCGGAATGAGTGCGGACCTGCCGGATCGATACGACTGGGTCTCGGGCGAAGGTGTTGAGAACCCATCCAAATTGCTCGGCTTCATCTTGGCCTCAAAAGGAGACGGCAACACGGTTAGCCAGGAGCTCCGGCGGCTCCAGTATGGCTTCACTGGGCCCGATAGGAAGATCGGTAAGATCACCCTTTCTTCGGCGCAGTTCCAAGAATGGAGCAAGCTGATGGGCACGGTGCAAATCGGGGGAAAAACCCTGGAGCAGCGCCTCGACACCGCTATCCGCAGCGACAAATACGACCTCCTACGTAAGCGCGTTCCCGATGGGATCACGGCCCCCGCTGAGAGCCACCGGGTTGTAATGCTCACCGGCATCATCGCGGGATACAAACAGAAAGCGCGGGGAATGCTCCTGGAGAAACACCCTGAGCTTCTAAATGCATGGATCGAGTACGAGAAGTACGAAGCCGATGCCCGCCGGGGCCTAGCATCACCGGGCAGCCGCGAGAACCTCCTCCTAGAGTTCTAGCTTCACCCAACACAACCAATCAACACCAGGGGTCCCTTTTTGGGGCCCCTTTTCCTATTGAGAAGGAGAAAACATGGACCGGAACCGCGATTTATCCGATGGCGTCCAGACGGCCTATTCAGTCTCATTCCCTTACATCGACCGCTCGCACGTTAACGTCACCGTTGACGGTGCCCCTGTGCCCTTCACTTGGGCCAGCGCCTCCGAAATCGTACTTACATCGCCCGCCCCAGAGGGGTCCGAAGTCCTGAGACAGCGGGAGACGCCCGATGCCCCTTTGGTTGACTTCAAGACGGGACAACCGCTCACGGAAGCCGATTTGGACCTCGTCGCAAGACAGGGGCTCTTCCTTGCGGGCGAGGCGAGATCCTCCGCCGCATCCATCGTTTCTTATAGCATCGCCAAGGAGGCATTGGATGCCCACGGGTTCCGTCTGACAAATCTCTCGGCACCGCTTGACCCTACCGACGCAGTAACCAAAGCGTGGGCGGAGGATTTCGGGCAGAGTTCTCTGGGTGAAATGAAGCAAATCCGGAGTGAGCTCTATTCGCTCCAAACAGAGCTTGTCAGCCTCCCCTACGGATCGGCAGGCTACACCTATTACGACGCTGCCACCGGGCGACTGACCCTGTATGTCTCGGAAGGTCCGCAAGGTATCCAAGGCCCACAAGGCCCTGTAGGACCGACCGGGCCGGTTGGCCCAAAAGGAATTCAAGGACCGACTGGCTTGCAAGGCCCAAAAGGCGACCAGGGCGAACGCGGGCCGCAAGGACCATTAGGGCAGACCGGCGAAACGGGTCTCCAGGGCCCCACAGGCGAGACTGGACCGGTAGGCCCTCAAGGCCCTCAGGGTATCCAAGGCCCAACAGGCTTGCAGGGACCCAAGGGCGACCAGGGCGAACGCGGGCCGCAAGGGCCCATTGGGCAGACAGGGGCAACCGGACCGCAAGGCATCCAAGGTATTCAGGGCCCCGTTGGTTCTGATGGCCCAGAGGGACCGGAAGGTCCTCAGGGGGTTCAGGGTGTCCAAGGTGTCCCCGGCGCGACCGGTGACAAAGGCCCGACCGGTGAACAAGGTCCGATGGGATCGACCCCGCTGGGTCTTGCCTTCGGCAAATTCGACATCAACGCAGAAGGTATCCTCACAATCGAGTTCTACGGAACGGCGTCAGACAATGACTTCACGATTGGACCAGACGGATGCCTCTCGGTAACTACGGTATAACACATGGGAACACTCAATATTGGACGGGTTCGGCCTGTCTGGAAAGGCGCGTGGAATAACTCCACCGCATATCAAGCGCTCGACGCAATCAACTACCAAGGTGCATCATACATCGCACTCTTGGACGTCTCCGCAGGGGTTGCCCCTACCAACCAAACTTACTGGCAACTGATGGCTGAAAAGGGCCAGAAAGGAGACACCGGCGCATCCGGAGCTAACGGACAAGATGGAGCGACCGGTAGCCAGGGCATCCAGGGGCCGCAAGGCATCCAGGGCGAAACTGGCGCAGCGCCCGAACATCGCTGGGGCAATGGGTCAACACAACCCACCTCCGCCCTTAGCTTTCAAAACCCAGACGGCTCGTGGGGTGCCTACGCAGACCTCCAGGGCCCACAAGGGACCCAAGGCCCCCAAGGTAACCAGGGGCCGCAAGGGGCCCAAGGCGTCAAAGGCGAGACCGGGGCTACGGGTTCTCAGGGCATTCAAGGTGAAACTGGCCCGGCTCCAGATCATCAATGGAGCGGCACCAGCCTCCGGGTGAAAAACCCTAATGGCACTTGGGGAGAACTGACTGATTTGGAAGGCCCCCAGGGTAACCAAGGCCCTCAAGGCGAGCGCGGCATCCAGGGCCCGATTGGCAACACCGGTGCCCAGGGCGAGACCGGGCCGCAGGGGCCTCAAGGCAACCAAGGTGTACAAGGCGCTAAAGGAGACCAAGGCGTTCAAGGACCGAAAGGCAATACAGGAGCCTCCGGACCGGCAGCAGCACACCAATGGAGTGGCACAAGTCTCCGCGTTCAGAACCCAGACGGAACCTGGGGGACTTACAAGAACCTCAAAGGCACAACGGGCGACACTGGCAAACAAGGCAACCAGGGCCCGCAGGGGCCACAAGGAGCTCAAGGACCGGTTGGTCCCGAAGGGCCGACTGGACCAACAGGAACCATTGTTTGGTTTGCGACGACGACTGCGCCGGACGGATGGCTCATCTGTGATGGCAGCCCGGTTACCACCCTGTATCCGCAGCTACGTGCTCTATTAATGAGCGCAGGACTTCCTTTCGGCGCTTCCGGTGGCCATCCACGCTTACCAGACCTTCGCGGTGAGTTCGTTCGGGGTTGGGACGGTGGGCGAGGAATCGACACTGGGCGTGGTTTCGGTACTGCTCAAGCCGATGAACTGAAGTCCCACAGTCACATTACGGGCAACAATTCCGGGTCCGGCAACAAGCTCGGAAGTGCGGTCCCTTACGTGGCAATGCACGGCAACACCGCACACTGGAACTGGGATAACCCCGCTTCGAGCGAAGCGACCGGCGGCTCAGAAACACGTCCCAGAAACATCGCACTGCTGCCCTGTATTAAGGCATTTGACAGTGTCGATATTGCGGGGAAGGCAGACTTGAGCCAACTCCTAAATGCGATTGCATCCCAGGCTGAGGCACAAGCTGGTGTGGACAATACAAAGCTCATGACTCCGTTGCGGGTCGCCCAAGCTATCGCAGTTTTGGCTTCCAACTCTGGAAGCGGCGCGACCAATAGTTTCGAGACCCCGAACGGCTTGAAAATATGTTGGGGCATCGCTGCGCCTCCCAGCAATGGCTATGTGCAGGTCAACTTGCCACGCACCTACTCAGACACCAATTTCGCCACTTTCCTCTCCACAGACACCGAAAACAACGGAGCAACACGGGCGACAGACTGGATTAAGCCCCATGCAGTCGACAAAATCCGGGTGGGTAAATCCAACCACTTGGGCAAAAAATACTGGCTGACGATTGGATATTGATATGACCCAACAGAACTATTTTGAAGTCACCAAAGAGGGCGTGGTCGTATGCCCCGTGATAGCCGACGAGGGCGCAGAGAAAGACGACCCCAGCCTAATTCCTGTTCGCACCCACGAAGGCGTGGAGACGGGATACACATGGGACGGCAGCAACTTTAACCCACCCTCTGCGGAAGATCGGCGCAACGCCTGGGCGACAACCGCACATCTCTCGCGAGGTGACTTCTGCGCGGCGGTGGCAGCAGCGGGCATCGTGCCTACTTCTGAAGCGATTGAGGCAGCGAAAGGTAATTGGCCTGCTTCATTCCAACCATTCTTGAGCGCCATGAGCAGCCAAGAGCAGGTTGCCGCGCAAATCAAGTGGGCCGCAGCCGCGACCGTTGATCGGTTGGACCCCCTCTTGGGCTACCTACAACAAGCAGCGAACCTGACAGAGAGCCAAGTGGACGCGCTCTTCGGGTACGCTCCATAGAGTGAACAATGTTCGAAACCTTTGACCAATTCGCTAGCTCCGTCACGAGCTACACCATCGCGGGTTTCGGGATGCTGTCCCAGGCGAACATCTTGTTCGTCTTGGGCGCGGCGGGCTTGGCGGTGAGGCTTCTTTACGACCTCATCCGCTTGGTCCGATATATCCGAGACCCCCGACATCGCGCTCCAAGCGCTGACTAAGGAACCCTCAAATGAAATTCGCAAAAATCCCCGTGCTGGGCCCCGTATTCTCCTTTCTGGAGGAAATGGGTGGCAAGTTTATGGAGCTTCAGCGTGTGAAAGCCGAAGGCCGTATCCTCGTAGAAACCGCCCGCGCAAAAGCAGAGGCCACCGTCTTGGTCACCAAGGCAGAAAGCGTGGCAGACTGGGAACGTGTCCAGGCAGAAAATTCCGGCTCTAGCTGGAAGGACGAATACTGGACAATCCTCCTCTCCATCCCAATCCCCTTTGTCTTCCATCCGGCTTCCCGTGAAGCGGTGCAGGAAGGCTTCGAAGCCCTCAAAGCTGCGCCCGACTGGTATCTCTATGCAATAGCAGCTTCTATCTCCGCATCGTTTGGCATCCGCACAGGACTGTTCGAGCGCATGGGCGGAGTGTTCGGAAAGAAAGGAGCGAAGAATGGCTGACCTGGACGCAATCCTTGCCAACCTTCACACCGCACTTGCCGAGGAGCTTCTGAAGAAGGTGCAAGACGGCAGCGCGACCGGGGCAGAATTGTCCGTCGCACGGCAAATGCTGAAAGACAACAACGTCACCGCAGTTCCGACCAACGGAACCCCCCTCAATGACCTGGATAAGCACCTCAGCGGCCTCCCGACCTTCGAAGACGAAGACAATGTCGTATCGCTGGGCAGCGCGGGGACCTGACAATGAGCAATAAGACAAAAGACCAACGCGACGAGCGCGAACGCCGGTGCGACACCGAGGCTGAAACAGCCCGAATGCGCCCGCAATCTCTGGATGGATAAAGCCGTCCTGAACTAACAACACGGACAGGGGACCCTTCGGGGTCCCTTTTTCGTTTCTAGGAACAAGAATGAGCATAAAACGAGAGTCCCTTTTCGGGACCCATACGAGCTCAGGCAAACGCCTTGAGGATGACCCGCTTTCTGACTTCCGGGTATTCCTCTTCCTGATCTGGAAGCACCTAAACCTCCCCGAGCCCACCCGTGTCCAGTATGACATGGCGAATGTCCTGCAAAGGATGGCGTATGGAAACGATGAAATCGGTATCCGTATCATCATCCAGGCGTTCCGAGGTGTTGGGAAGTCTTGGGTAACCTCAGCGTTTGTCCTGTGGCTCCTTTACATGAACCCCCAGCTTAACATTCTGGTCGTGTCCGCGTCCAAGATGAGGGCTGACGAATTTACCACCTTCACTCTGCGATTGATCCGGGAGGTCCCTCTCCTAGCTCACCTGATCCCCGAGCGAGACCAGCGGCAATCGGCTGTGGCTTTTGACGTGGCCCCCGCAAAAGCGTCCCACGCACCCTCGGTGAAGTCCCTAGGCATCAACGGGCAGCTAGCGGGAAGCCGCGCGGACATAATCATCCCAGATGACATTGAAGTCCAAAACAACAGTGCCACGCAGGGCATGAGGGATAAGCTGTCTGAGGCCGTGAAGGAATTTGACGCGATCCTAAAACCTGGCGGGCGAATTGCCTACCTGGGCACCCCTCAAACCGAGATGTCGATCTACAACGCACTGGCAACCCGAGGCTACCGAACCTTCATTTGGCCTGCCCGGTTCCCTGGAGAGAAACGAGTAAAAGCCTACGGGAACAAGTTGGCTTCGTTTATCTTAAAACTAATGGGAAAAGGCGCGGAAATCGGCACCTCGACCGATCCGCAACGTTTCTCAGACTTCGACCTGGCAGAGCGAGAGCTATCCTACGGCAAATCCGGTTTCGCACTCCAGTTCATGCTGGACACGTCCCTCAGCGATGCCGAGAAGTACCCGCTGCGGCTGTCTGACCTTGTTGTCATCGACACCGACCGAGATAAGGCACCGGAGGCATTGATCTGGTCGCGGGCACCCGAAAGCAAGCTGGAGCTCCCGGCTGTAGGCTTCCAAGGTGATAGCTACCACGGCCCACTTCGGATCGAAGGTGAGTGGCTGCCCTACTCTGGGTCGGTTATGTCGATTGACCCCTCCGGTCGCGGCAAGGATGAGACCGCCTTTGCAGTGGTCAAAAACCTCAACTCGTTCCTCTACCTGACAAAGGTGGGAGGCTTGCGTGGGGGCTACACCGAAGAGAACCTCACGACGCTTGCTGAGGCAGCCAAGGAGCAAAAGGTCAACCTGATCCTGATCGAAAGCAACTTCGGGGACGGCATGTTCACCGAGCTCTTTAAGCCCTTCCTGAAGAAGGTCGGCTATCAGGTAGCCATTGAGGAAGTCCGACACAGCACCCAGAAGGAGCAGCGTATCATCGACACGCTAGAGCCGGTCATGAACCAGCACAGGCTGGTTGTTGATCGATCCGTGGTCGAGTGGGACTTCAAGTCCACCCAGGAGCTCCCACCAGAGCAGCAGCTTCCTTATCAACTCTTCTACCAGATGACCCGGATCACCAAAGACCGGGGTGCCCTGGTCCACGATGACCGACTGGATGCGCTCGCAATCGCAGTGGCCTATTGGGTTGACCAGATGGCGACCATTGCGGAGGACGAAATCGAGAACCGCAAAGAGCAAGAGTTTCAGGACGAAATCAACAACATGTTGAACCTCGCTAAAGCGGGCCTCGCAGCGTTCCTGGGAGGTAAGCCTGGTGGCCGCAGTGCCGGTAACTGGCTGGGGAGGAACCGCTGATGGAGGCGCTGATATTCCTGGTTCTGTGGGTCCTGTTGATCTATGCAACTGAGCCACGACTGTGACGACCCTCGACGCTACAGTCCGCAAGCGTGTGGAGGCTGCCCCAAACCTCGGGGTGGCCTTCTATTTGATGGGTGCCTACGCTTATTACGGACAAGACGACCCCTTCATGTCCGATGGGACTTGGGAGTGGTTAGCCAAGTTTCTAAAGCAGAACTGGCATTCAATTGAGCACCGCCACAAACACCTCATCACAGCCGATATGCTCGCCTCTGGGAGCTTCTTCATGCCGAAGGGGAGCGACTACCCTGAAATCGTCAAGGACGCTGTGAGGTCCTTTACTGAGCGGTGAAACGAGGAGAGGCCGCCCTAGTGGACGGCCCCTCTTCTACCTACCCTGTAACAGCATGATTACGGTCAGAACGACCGAAACCGCTGCCAGCGCAAGTTCAATATACTGAGCCAGCATGAGCACCTCCGTGGTCCAGAGGCGCGGCCCAAAACGTTTCGAACATGGCGTAACCTCAGTTGCGTCATGTGGTGCAGCGGCCAGGGAAACCACGTTATCCCCCCTTCTGGAACAAGACCGCTCATCTCCTCCCGAGCAGGCATGTCCCTCCAGCCTAGACCCAATATAGACGTGCAACCCACACGTTCAAGCTCATTGGAACAAAAAAAGAACAAAAAAGGCCACCCTCGCGGATGGCCCTTTCAGTTTTATCTACTCTGAAGCAACATAATTACGGTCAAAACGACCGATACCGCTGCAAGGATGAGCTCCAAATATTGAGGCCACATGGGCACCTCCGTAAAACAGAGGCGTGACCGTTCGTTCTGTAAGACATGGCGTAACCTCAGTTGCGTCATGTGGCTTGCTGCCCCTGGCTCCACAAATCGACCAGGCCCCCACAGCTACCCAAAGTGAGGCAGCGATAAGCAGTGCCAATCTCTCACTGAAACATCATCCTCCCTGATGTGGCTTCCAGTGAAACAACCAGCACCCATAGAGGTAGCGACCATCCACCGAGGCTTCAAGCCGTTCTGGTGCAAATTGTTTTATTAATTAGGTTGCCCCATAGAAGGGACGCCCCAAAGGTTTCCATTAAGGTAACCACAGGGCTATCTCTGACCCTTCTTCTTCTGTGGATGAGAAGAGATATGATTGCCTGGAGGAAACCTACCCGGTTTCTTCCGGGTGACCGCTGGGGTAGCTCGGTATGTAAACACATACCTTCACTACCCCAGTCAATGGTTTAGGAGACCCCGTGGGTATACCTTATAGGAGTGATTGAGGTTCCTTGTTCGCTCCCCTATAAGTTGCCTATGGCTCACACTCTCCTCAAATACACCCTCCTCCTGGTTACCTTGATCCTAGCCGCAGGGACTTTTTCCCTGGTTGCCAACGGGCATTTCGGCCTTGCGGTCCTCGTGGGTATCCTGACGGCTGGCGCATACAGAGAACTCCGGGCCATTTTGGGGTCAGATTTCTAAACCCTCTACAACGATAATATCTCGTGGCAAAATCCCCCCGTACCCCCTCACGCGCGGGCCTGAGCTATATACCCCCCAGAAAACACCACCCTCAGGGGGTCTTTTCACCAGCCTTTGCACCACACCCGCCCGAAAACCTTCAGGGCAAGGGGGTGAACATTAATTAACAATTATGATCCGCCGCCAAGGCATCCCCCAAGGGGCCATTTAGGTCCGATACGGACTCAATCCATATAGGTCCGATCCGGTCCTTTTTGCCCTCGTGTGTGATCTATCTGTTTTGATTAGGTCAGCAATGCTGCCACTTACCTGGTAGCCCCCTAAAGGTTCCCGCCAAGGCAAATCACCAAGGCAAATCACCACGGTTTTCCGGCCCATCCGGCCACACAAGAGACCCCCAAGGAGCCCGCAAGGTAGCCGATACGGGTGCAAAAGGTTACCCTCAACATCGCCTAACCCATTGTAAAATAACAGTTAGTCAAAAAACTTTCCATTTATGGTTATTTTCCACTTGTGGAATCAAATCACTTCGGGCTAAAACATATCCATCGACAGCGACACGGCACTGACCGGACGCCAAGATACACCGGCCCACAAGGCCACGCTCTTTGACATTGCTAGACTTCCCAACGGCTAGGGCCCTGCCCGATGATGCCAGAACCACCCAAAGGGAACCTTCGCGGGCCGTTTCAGGCTAGGGAGAGGAACTGAGGGATTATGGTTCGAATAGAGAATATAGGGGACAGCCCGCTAGGTGACTGGACGGACTGTCTCAATATGTTCTCACAAGTGGAAAGGAAACATGAGAATGCAGACGATGCCACTAAGCAAAGTGAAACAAGGGGAACCTGTAAAGCTCCTGAAGGGTAGCCGTGCGGTCTATGTCCGTGGTGCCTATGATCGGTCGCTTCGCAAGTATTCCCTGACCCGCTGGGATGACATCAACTCCGAACGGTTTGTGTCGGGGACTGTTGAAGTCTCTGTCGGGTTCACCTTTTGAGCAATTCAACCCACTAATGGAAAGGAAATTGGGATGAGTATGGAGAGAAGAAGAAGACGCGGCTTTATGGCCCCTCTGACGTTGATAGGACGCCACTTCATTAAAGGACGGTGTCACTATGAATTTACGTGTCTAGGTGTCGGGCCGTTTGCGGTGACCCTATGCGGAAACGAACTGGTGTCCGGTGAGGGGTCCTTTGTGGCCGGATCGGACCCCGAACAGGAATTGTATATCGCGGCGCTTGAGAAAAACATGACTGATATTGCGGGTCATGGTCGCCGCGCTCGTCTTCAGGTGCATATCGACGCCCTCAAGGCTGAATTTGAAGAAGTTGAAAAAGTGGAGATAGGGCAATGAATACCCGCCCGGAAACCCTCGAAGAGCTCGTTAAAGCTATCGAAAGAAGACGGGGCGTAAGCCTCAAGTAGGATCATATCGGGCAACCTGTGGCGGGTTGCCTCCATATGCTCCCACAAGTGGAAAGGACTGTGGATATGGACACAACTTTTGAAGACCTTCAGCGCCAGTGCAACTCCATCGCGGAGACCCTCAAGAACCCGCCACTGGTGGACGAAAACGGCTGTGAGCTAGACTATGACAAGCTGTACGATGCTGACGGCGAAGAGTGGGACGGTGAAGAGACCGGCACTTTTTATGACCATGACGGAACCGAAGTGGAAGTCTGTCAGATGAACGCGATGGACTACCTTTCCGACGTTTTGGACATTGAATATCGCGTCCAATCGGACCGGAAAACCTTTGTATCCGCCAAGGTTCTCGTTGCCTTCGGTGGCCCAAACATCTGGATCGACACGGGGGCTAAAGAGGTCATCGGCGCATGGTGGGGAACCACCTACCGGTGCAGTTACTCCGAAGATGCGATGGACCTGAATGCAACCCTTGAAGAGCTTTTCGGGTGCTGAACCGCGCCCAAATCTACCCACAAATGGAAAGAAGAGAAGAAGGAACGAAACGATGAAGAAGACCGTTACCCTGACCAAATCCGCCACGACATTCATGGTCCCCGCAAAGGACATCCTTGCGCTGTGGAATGGCGTATCCAAAGAACACACCCGCTATTACCTTAACGGGGTCTATATCGAATGCGACCCCTACGCGGGCTCCTCAGGTGACGGGGTAAACCTTGTCGCGACCGATGGGCACGTCTTGCTCAAGAAGCTGGCCCCTGCCCGAGCCTTCGTCGGAAATGAAGTAACCACTCAGGAGACCGGAGACGCAAAGGGTTTCATCCTGAAACTGGACGTGGCCGAAAAGGCATTCAAGGCCAAGCCCGTGGGCGATCTTTGGCTTCACGGCGACATCGAAACGGGGATCATCCAGTTCCTTGATGTGAGTGACCCCGAAGGTCCTGAAGAAGGCGAAAACTTCGAACGCTTGGGGGTCTGTGAGTTCACGCGGATTGACGGGACTTTCCCCGACTGGCGGCGGGTCCTGCCTCGCGAAGGGGCGGAAGGTGCGGACTTCTTGTCCTTCAACCCTGAGCTCCTGACACGGTTCCAGAAGGCAGCCAAAGTGTTCATGAAAACGGCCTGCCTCAAGTTGTCCTCTGCAACCCCCGGCGACCCGATGCGAGTTGAGTTCAAAGGCATTCCTGCTCTGGTCGGCGTCCTGATGCCAATGCGGTTCACCTGATGATCCGCCGCTATCTCTCCGATTTTCTGCTGGGGGCGTGTGTGTTCGCGTCCCCTTTCGTTTTCCTCTGGGCCACTGCGGGGTGAGCCGCTCCTACTATCTGGATGACCTCCAGCCCGCTCCGGGAACCCTCGTGGTCTGTAAGGCTGCTCTGGCTTCCCCCGACTTCACCCCAGGACGCACCTACCAAGTCGTGACGGGGTGTCGTGTCCGCGATGACAAGGGGTGCCTTGTGCGTCCCTCCGCCCGTTTCCAACCAGCCCCGGCCCTGCCGGATGACCCCTGCGATGACTGGTCGGGCCTCCCTGCCCTGCCCCATCCGACGCCTCCATCTAACTGAAAGTGAACACCATGCAAAAACAGATCGAATACCGTCACGCCTTCGCCGCTATGTGCTTGATGGATGCCTTCATGGAACTTGAGACCCAGACGGAGAAGCTCCGCACGATCGTGATGGCTGGTGAATGTCATGTGGCTTCTAAAGACACCCCTCTTGCAAAGAAGATGCAGAACGCACGGGCGGAAATGGGCTCAATGGCTTTGCGAGATTGCCTGCTGAAAATAGCCCCGGCCTTCGAGCACTTTGCAGACATGGTTTTCCCTGAAGGCTGCGGCGAATATGGGGTGGCCTTCGATTTTGAACTGGCTCCTTGGTTCCTCGAAAACATGGTGGATTGGGACAGCTTCGAAGCAAAGCCGCTAACAGTCGCCGCCCTTACGGAATGCGCCTTCGCTCTCGTATCGACTGAGCTCCTCCCTGAGTTTCTCACCACAACAGGCAATCGCGGTGACCTCCTGAAGCAGGCTGCGTGATCCCCATGAAACTGGCCCTTGCGGCCCTCTGGTTGGCGGCCTTCGCGGTCGCCACTTACTTCGACAAAAAGGACACCAACACATGAAACGCATTCTCAAAGGGACCGTTGCGGTCACCCTCGCTCTGGCCTTGGCCGCTTGCACTTCGCCCTCGACCGTTCACTCGGTTCTGTCTGCCCAAGGCTTCACTCAGATCACACCGCAAGGCTACGCGCTGTTCGGTTGTGGGCAAGACGACACATTCCGCACGAAGTTCACTGCGGTCTCCGCAACCGGGAAGCCGGTAACCGGTGTGGTCTGCTCTGGTCTGTTTAAGGGTGCAACCGTTCGGTTCCACTAATCAGCCAGTCCTTGGGTTGTTTTCACGGCCCAAACCACCCACAAATGGAAAGAAAACAGCAATGGCTGAAGAACAACTGAGAACCTTTGAAGGCCCCACCGAAATGGGGGACCTGAAGTTTACGGTATGGGACCGCGACGGTGAGCCGTGGTTTGTCGCCAAAGAAACTCTTGCAGCGCTCGGGATGGACCTCACCAACGGAGGACCTGCCCGGTATATGAAGCACTTGGACCAGACGGAGAAAACGAAAGTAACTCGCAAGGAACTCCCTCAACTTTTTCGAGGGAGTCATGCACCTTCCTACCTGATGATTTCCGAGGCGGGCCTCTACAAGCTGATCATGCGGTCCAACAAGCCCGAAGCCATTCAGTTCCAAGACTGGGTCACCAAAGTGGTCCTCCCGGCGATCCGCAAGGACGGCGCATACGTCCAAGGGGAAGAGAAAGTCGCCTCGGGGGAGTTGAGCGAGGATGAGTTCATCCTGAAGGCAGTCCAGATACTCCAAAACAAGGTGGACCGACTGACGACCGAGAACCGCAAACTCTCGAAGGAACTCACCCAGGTTACCATCGCGGAGTACATCGCCCTCAACCACCAATATGTGTCCCGCCACGACAAGTCGCGAATAGCTTTTGCCGCTGTTGACCTCGCAGCCCGTCGCGGAATTACGCTCGAAAAGCAGCAGCGCCAGATCAAGTCGGCCCTCAAAGGACTGACGCGGGCAATCAATGTTTACCCCCGAGACCTCCTAGATGAGGTGGTCCGTTCCCTCGAAATCTTCGAGCCCAAAGCCGTCTACTGACAGACCGAAGGTGTCCCTGCGCTTCCTCGCGGGGCACCCAACCCACAAGTGGAAAGGAAACTTGTTAATGACCCGCAAGGACTATCTCCTGATTGCAAAGGCCCTCCACAAGGCCCGCACCGAAATCACCTCGAACTTTGCCGAGGAGGTCCAATTCCTCGCTCAGATGCACCAAGCTCGTGTTGAGTTTGCTTTTTCGGAGGCCCTGTCTGAACGCAACCCCCGCTTTGACACGGACATGTTCCTGACGAACTGCCGCGAAGGGGTCCCAGGATGACCCACATCCCTCCCGGCCACACTCGCCCTCTCGACCAATCGTCCTGGGCAGAGGACCTCGCGGGGGTCCTCCAAAGATGGGCAAAGCGGAACCTACCAGCCTACACCTGCAACACCCACGAGGCAGTCCTCGCGGACCTGGGGGAGAAGAGCCAGCTACTCGCGAACAGCATGAAGCGGAACATGGCGCTGGTTCGTGAGCTCGCGGACTTACAGGAAACCCACCGAGCACTTCGTGAAAGGCACGTCCTTCTCCAAAATGAAGTCTGTAGCCAAGAGTTGCTCCCGCCTCTCCGCTGTTCCGCCAGCGCCTCCTACGACCTGGCCGGTCAATCTCCAATCCAACACGTGACCCTGCGGTATGAGCTTGATCCCTACCGAGCGACCTTAGCGATTCCCTTACATCACACCCGACGGAATGCTTTGGGTCCGCACCACCTCGCGGCATTTGAGGAATTCTTCCATCGCGAGTATACCCCAAAACTCTGGCAACAAGCACGTGCAGCCCTTGAAACGTTGGCTTTATCTCGAAAGTTGGCTCGCTAACACTTTTGAGTTGAAATACAACCAATGGGTTGATAAATACCCACTTGTGGAAAACACACACTTGTGGATGGGACACGAACACCACAATTCCACCATTGAATGAGGAGGAGTCAAATGCTTGACGTGGCGAAAGCTGTCGTAATCAATTTTGGCGCGATTGCGGCAACTTTAGGGCTATCCGCTTTATTCGTATGGGTTATTGGGTGTTGTTTTTCTTTGACCCGTCTCGCTCTGGCTAAGATTGAGGCAATTTTTTGGCAAAAGTGAAACGAAGGTTTGACATTACCCGACGTTTCGCAACATAACCACACATGGAACGAACAAAAGAATGAAAGAACGCATTGTTGACGTGCAAATTAGTCCACGTCTGAGAGGTGAGAAGTTCGCCTCTTTGGTGAAGTATCAAAATGACATTTGGACCTCGTATTGTTGTCGTGTAGGTCCGTTACTCTTTCTCGTGCAATGGAAGACGAAGCGCCATGAAGAACATCCGCAAGTTTCAAAAAGCAGTGAGGGCATTCCGAGCTCTGGATTCTGACATCCCCATAGGGGTCATCGTGACCTTTCTAGAGGTTGCCCTGGAGGACGGTGTCGAAGCCCGTGAATTGGTGAAGAAGACCCAACTTGGTCAATCTTCGCAAAACCGCGCATTGGTTTATCTTGGGGATCGGCACTGGTCCAAATCGGCAAACAAGCCGGGTCTGGGCCTTGTTGAGCAGACAGTGAGTGACATTGACCAACGGGTCCGTGTCGCAAGGTTAACGCAGAAGGGCAAAGCACTCGCACAGTCATTAGAGGACGCACTGGAATGACACTGAAACTGCCCAAGGGTATTTCCCAGAGGGGTAAGAAATTTCGAGTTTCCATCATGGTTGATGGACAGCGCCAGACCGCAACATTTGATACACTCAGCGAGGCCATTGAAGGGGCGGAAAATATCCGTGCTGGCCTCGTAGAGGGTCCCGCCGGAACCGAGCAATGGACCCTCGAAGAAGCCCTACAGAAATACATCGACCAGCATCTTATCCCCGGCGGCTACGGGGAAAAAACGGTCGAACAATATACCAGCCGCATTCGCTCCCTCATCACCTACCTGGAAGAAGACAAGCTCCTTGACGACATCACCTCTGCGGATGTCTTTGGGTACGTTGCGGCGATGAAACGCGAGCGAGACCTCGCCCCCAGCACCCTCAAGGCCGATACCGTGCTGTTCGGTGTCATCATGCGTCATGCCCGCCGGATGAAGGGGATGCACTCACAGGTCCCCGATATGCCCGCTATCAAGGTCAAACGCGGCCATGTCCGCTTCCTAACGCCCAGTGAGGAAGATGCCATCCTCGACTACTTCGAGCACATCGGAGAAGACTACATGGCAGACCTCCTGAAAGTGCTTATCGACACCGGAATGCGTGTCCACAACGAGTGCATGACCCTCAGCCGGGACGCCATAGATTTCCGTCAGCGAAAAGTGTTCGTGGCCGGGAAGTCAGCGGAGCCCCGCACGGTCCCCTTGACCGACCGCGCCTTGGACATCCTGCGCCGCCGCACCTTGGCAGCCCCTAGCGGGCGTGGCCCCTTCTGGGATCACAGCTATCAGGCCGTGAGGCGTCGCTGGGCGCGTGTAAGGGAGCACCTGGGCCGGGAGGATGACGACCGGTTCACGCTGCACATCTGTCGCCATACCTTCTGCACACGCCTTGTGAGCGGCGGCGTGGACCTCAAAACAGTGCAGACTCTCGCTGGGCACAAGAACATCAACACGACCATGCGTTATTCGCATTTTGTACCCAACAACATGGCAAACGCGCTTGCCGCTCTTGAGCGTAAGCCCGAGGCCGAGCACGGCCTGAAAGTGGTCAAATAGTTGGTGCAAAACGGTTTGCACCAGGGTGCAGTGGTGCAAGCCCCCTAACCGAACAGCCTAGTGATTATTAGGTATAGGCGGTACATACTAAAGTATGGTATTAACGACCTAGGCGCTTGTGTTGAGATCGTCTTGTTGATCTAATCTGGAATAAAGGCTTAAGAAAAATCCCCTTTGGCCGTTCTACTAGCTGAGTAAAACAGTTTGAGACGTCCGAAGGTAAAAGAGGGTACGTTATGACCGACACCAGCGGAAAGATCCGCGTTCTGATC
>Ga0189286_100140_pt1 | contig 40065 bp, 32 predicted proteins | sample UW69minimetaG_FD_130330 | JGI IMG/M metagenome (GOLD analysis project Ga0189286, IMG submission 130330) | Marine microbial communities from the Costa Rica Dome - UW69 mini metaG | ecosystem: Environmental > Aquatic > Marine > Oceanic > Photic zone | place: Costa Rica: the Eastern Pacific...
GGCCCGGGGGCTTGTCGAACCCGAGTGGTCGGCGCTGGCGATTCGCGCCGGTTTGATGGCGTCGGCACTGATCCTGGTGCTTGCGGTTCCCCAAATGGGAGGCGCGGTTGCTCTACCGGTGCTGTTGCTCGTTGCCGGGGCTCTGGTGGTTCTACAAGCGGCGCTCATGTTCTATCAGAGCGCCTGGTTGCCCTTGGGTGAAGTGGTCACCCTGCTGATGGTCGGTTACGTCATCATGCTGTTCTGGCTGCAGCCGAGGCGTGATATTGTCGCGTTGTCTGAGAACGTTCGTGCAGCCCGCACCCGCCTTGGCCGTCTGTTGCTACAACAGGGGCAGTCCGATGAGGCGCTCGAGGTGCTGGCCGAATGCCCCCCCACCGAAGACACCTTGGCACTGCAATATGACATTGCCATTCAGCAGGAGCGCAAGCGGCAGTACGACCGGGCGTCCGCTACCTGCCAGCAGATTCTTCAGCAGAAGCGGAAGTACCGGGACGTGGAAAAACGCCTGGCGGCTCTTGAGAGCCTGACTGCCGAGGCAACCGTTGTTTCCCCGAGTGGTTATGACAATACGCGAACCCTGGTCATGCCCGAGCAAAGCGTCAGCCGGCCCACCCTGGGCCGCTACGAAATCGAGCGCGAGATAGGGCGAGGCGCCATGGGCGTGGTCTATCTCGGCAAGGACCCCAAAATAGCCCGTACCGTGGCCATCAAGACGCTCAGTTACCAGGCCTTTGAGAACAACGAGCTGCGGGACCTGAAATCACGTTTCTTTCGGGAAGCCGAGGCAGCGGGCCGCCTCAGCCATCCGGCAATTGTCACCGTGTATGACGTCGGGGAAGAGGCCGACCTTGCGTTTATCGCCATGGATTACGCAAAGGGCAGGCCGCTTAGTGAGTTTGGCAAGCCGGGGCGGTTACTGCCGCTGGCGAAGGTGCTGGATATCGTCGCTCGGGTGGCGGATGCCCTCGATTACGCGCATCGTCAAAAGATCATCCATCGCGATATCAAACCGGGTAACATCATCTTCAACCCGGACAACGGTGAGATCAAGATTACCGATTTCGGCATTGCCAAGATCTCGGACGACTCGCGGACTCGCACCGGGAGTGTCATGGGCAGCCCACTTTATATGTCTCCGGAACAGCTCAAGGGGCAGAAAGTAACTGGCGCCACCGATACCTACAGTCTGGGAATCACGCTGTACAAACTGGTGTGCGGGGAGACACCCTATCAGGGTGACACCCTGGCCAACCTGACCTACCAGATTCTGAATAAGCGCCCGCGGAGCGTCCGCGAGTTCAACCCGGAACTCCCCAACGGTGTTGTCCGTCTGATTAATAAAGCCATCCAACGGGAGCCTGACAAACGCTTCCTGAGTGCCGCCACCATGGCAGAAGCGTTGCGAAGACAGGCGAGCCGTGAGGCAAGGGAGGAAGCATCGTGATGAACCCCCATGTGGCTGGCATAACGGATGTAGGGGCGTTGCGTAAAGCCAATCAGGACGCCATCGACTGGCGGGTCAGTGAGGACAACCGGCAGGTGCTGCTTGTGGTTGCCGATGGCATGGGCGGTTACCACGGCGGGGAAGTGGCCAGCCGCATAGCCGTGGACACAGTGATGGAAGTGCTGGTGCCCTGGTTGTCGCCGGACGAGGGAGTGCCGGAGGAGCCGGACGACGCCATACAGTTTGCGATCAACCTGGCCAGTGAGCGAATTGCCGATCAAAGGGCTGCCGACGCGGATCTGGCCAAAATGGGGACCACGCTGGTTATGGCCTGGGTGATTGACGGTGAAGCTCACATTGCACATCTGGGGGATTCCCGCTGCTATCTCGTTCAAGGGCGAGAGTTGGCATGCCAGACCCGCGACGACACCGTGGTACAGAACATGCTGGATGACGGCAGCATCCGCCCTGATGACGTGCCCCATGTGCCTTTCCGTAATGTGCTGACGCGCGCGCTTGGTGCCTCATCGGCCATTGCCAGCTTCCGCCGCGTGCGGATGGCGGCTGGAGATTCCCTGTTGCTATGTTCCGATGGCCTTACGGGTGCGTTGCCAGAGGATCAATGGCTTTCGCTTATATCCGTGTGCGAGACAGCCGACGAGAAGGTCCGGGCGCTGGTGGATGCGAGCCTGGATAATGAGGCGGCCGACAACGTGTCCGTTGTACTGTTGATTCTTAATTAATAGAGGAGGCCTGTATGGCGTCATTTTCCCAATTGGTGGACAACGTTGTAGTGACCACCTTTGAGCTGGATCAGCCGGAGATTCATGTCGGCAGGCGTGGCGATAACGATATCCGCATCGACGAAATTTCGGTCAGCGGCCATCATGCGTTGATCGAGGCGGTACCCAATGCCTATCTGGAAGGCACAGTGGATTACTACATCACCGACCAGAACAGCACCAACGGGACATTTGTGAACGAACTCCGGATTGACCGACGCCAGCGCCTGAACAGTAACGACCTGGTTCGCATTGGCTGGAACGAGTTCCGCTTCATTGACGAAGAGGAAAATGCGCTGGAGAAAACCGCCTACATACTGGATTAGTGGTGCATTGGCTGGGCGTCGAGCACCAGTCGGGAGAATCGATCGAGCAGGGACGTGGCGTTGGGCGCGTCGATCACGTTCTCAATCAGTGCCTTGGCATCGAGCCCTTCCTTTTCCAGATCGGGTGCCTGCACCTTGAGATAAGCGCGCATCACCTCTGCTGAGAATTCCGGGTGAAACTGTATACCCCAGGCACAGCGGCCCACACGAAAGGCCTGGTGCGGTTCGAAATCGTTGTGGCCAAGAAGGACGGCATTCTCCGGCAATCGGAGTACGGACTGCCGATGCGTCAATTGCGCCGGGAATGTTTGGGGCAACCCCTTAAACAAAGGGTCATCCATTGCAGCGTCCAGCAACTCTACCTGATGGGTGCCGGTTTCCCGGCCACGTGGGTGGTAGCCGGCTTCACCACCCAGAGCGTGGGCCAGTAGCTGATGGCCATAGCAGACACCCAGAACTGGCACCTCTTCCGTCACTGCCTCAGCCAGCCACGCGCCAGTGTTCTCACTCCAGGGCGCCCGGTCGCTGACCATGGCTGGTGATCCCGTCACCACGATCCCGTCCCAATCCCCGGGTTTGCCCGGTAGATCGTCAGCCGTGACATCGACTACGTGCAGGTCGAGCTCCGGAGCCAGCCTGGCCAAAAACCAGCTATCGAAATCCCCAAATGACTCCAGAAGGGACGGGTAGGTATTACCTGTTTTGAGTATGACGACCCTGGCCAAGGTGTTGCTCCCGTCAGTCCGCGATGACTGCGTTGTGGTATACATTCTGGACGTCATCGAGGTCGTTCAGCATGTCCATGAACTTCTCGAACAGCTCAATGTCGTCGCCTTCGACAGTGGTGGTGGTCTGGGGCAGGAACTGGATCTCGTCCACTTCAAACTCCAGGCCTTCAAACGCTTCCTGCAGTGCCTGTCGCGCCTTGGCGTATTCGGTGTGGGGCGCGAATACAGTAATCATACCCTCTTCGTGCTCAATGTCAGTGACATCCACATCCGCCATCATCAGTGCTTCCAGGGCCGCTTCCTCGTCGTCGCCCTTGAAACCGAGAATGGCGCAATGATCAAACATATGGCTGACGCTGCCCTGGGTGCCGATCTTGCATTTGGTCTTGGTGAACGCCAGGCGCACGTCACCGAAGGTGCGGTTGGGGTTATCGGTCAGGCAATCCACGATGGCCATGCAGTTGCCGGGGCCGAATCCTTCATAGCGAGCAGGGGAAAAATCCTCGCCAGCGCCACCCCGGGCTTTCTCGATGGCCTTCTCAATGACGTGCGCGGGCACCTGATCTTTCTTGGCACGGTCGATCAGGCCACGCAGGCTGAGGTTGGCATCCGGGTCCGGGCCGCCGGACTTGGCGCACACATAGATTTCGCGGCCGTACTTACTGTAGACCTTGGTTTTGGCGGCGGCCGTTTTGGCCATGGAGTCTTTGCGGTTCTGATAGGCTCTGCCCATTACGCTGCCTCAATGTCGTTTTCAAAAGTGCGGATTTTACTCGACTAGACAGGCTGGCGACAGCCTTATTTGCAAGCTCGCCAATGGTCCGGCCATGGTACCAAAGTGCCAGGATTCCAGAACTTTTCGGTCAGGTACTGTCGAGGGGCTGCGTGTTAGGGTCGAGACACTGTCAATGTTACCGAACGCGGAGATTGCCATGAGATCAGCCCGAACATCGCTCATTGCTGCCGTGAGTCTGCTGCTTTTCACCGGAGCGCCGACGGTCGGAAACAGCGCCGAGCCGGATCAGCAGATGGACGTGGCCCGCGAAATGATCAAGGTTCTGGAAGCCTATGCCGTCTACAAAATGGGACAGTACGACTTGGCGTTCGAGCGCTATCAGGCACTTGCCGAAGCGGGCAGTCAGCAGGGTATGTACAATCTGGCCAATATGTACGCTGCCGGGCAAGGTACGGCACAGAGCAACTCTAAGGCGTTCAAGTGGTATCTGAGGGCAGCGGAAGCTGGCGACAAGCTTAGCATGTACGAAGTGGCAAAGGCCTACGAAGCGGGTACAGGGACCCAGGCAGACCCACAACTTGCCAGCCATTGGCGGGAGCGCGCTGCAACCGCAGATTGATCGTTACTTCCCTGCCAAATACTCCCCATCAATGCGTTCTATTGCTGCTCAGGCCAACTTGGGCACCCGGCGAATGCCCTTGCGGATGCCCTGGTCGAGCGCGGAGCTGACCAGTTTGCCGGTAAAGGGTACGATGTCGTCAAACGAAATGGTGTACTGAACGCGAGTTCTACCGTTGGCGTCATCGTCGAAGCGGATACGGCCGAGATGGTTGCGGATGGGGCTCATGCTGGAAATCGTGTACTCAATGAGTACCCCGGGCTCGAAGGTAATGACGGTCTCTTCAAGGCCGATGGGGCCGATGCCGATCTTACGGATGGATCCAAGGCCGTTGGGGTCAGCCTGGTCGCTGTCGCGAATGCGCTTCACCGGTGCTCCCAGTAACTTCCCGAAGCGCTCATGATCCGCAAACACTGCAAACACCCGGTTGCGCGGCACATCAAAGGTTTCATCAATTTCAATCTTGTAGTTCGCCATGTATGAACTCTTCAGAGACGGTTTTCAACAGGGTAGCCGGTTATGTGTTACAACAAAAGTGACGTGCTGGCAATGACCGGACGTTGGCCCATAAGGGCTGAATGGCAGCCGAGCGACAGGTACACTGAGGCTCGTGGTGCCTCAGGTATCATACCCCCAAATACAGCTCGACAAGGTGCATGGACTCGCATGGATAACGATAACGAACAACCCGCACGCTCAGATCTCGCGACACCACTGAATGGCCTCTTTGCCCTCGGGATACTCTATACCCTCTATGTCGCCCACCAGATTGTGCTGCCCATTGTCCTGGCGGTCCTGACCAGCCTGCTGCTGTTCCCGCTTGTTAAAAAAGCGTACGACAAAGCCGGGATTCCGAGGGTGCTCAGTTCACTGGTGTTGATGATCGTGGTGATTGCTGGTCTGGCGGGTATTGGGGCCGCCGTTGCAACTCCCGCCCTGGAGTGGGCGCAGCAGGCACCTCAGGGAATCTCCCGACTGCTCATGGGAGAGAGCGGCATAAAAAGCCAGATTGACAAGGTCAACGAATCGGCAAAGAAAGTGGAAGAGTCCATGGACGAACTCTCCGAAGACGAGAAGACCACAACCAACACCGTCGTCCTGAAAACTGACTCGTGGCGCAACCAACTATTGAGCAAGGCCCGTAACGGCGCTGCCGGCCTCGCACTTGCGCTGGCCCTGACCTATTTCCTGCTGGTGGGCGGGGACCGCATCATACTCAACTTCGTGCGACAGCTCCCCAGACGCCAGCGCCGCAACGTGCTCCAGATTGCCCGTGATTCCCAGCAGCAAATCGCCCAGTATCTGGCGGTACTCAGTCTCAGCAACCTTCTGGTTGGCCTCACCACCGGGCTCGTCTGCTGGGCTGTCGGCCTGCCGGACCCGGCCGTGTGGGGACTCGTCGCCGGCCTGGCCAGGTTCATCCCCTATCTTGGCGTCATCCTGACCATCATCCTGCTTGCGGTTGTGTCCGCCACCAGCCTCGACACGCTCTGGATGATGGCCATCGCTCCGCTCGGCTACCTGGCACTTACCTCCACCGTCGGTTTTTTCATCGAACCCTGGATCCACGGCTTCCGAATGGCCATCAACCCGGTGGTCATCTTTGTGTCCATCTTCTTCTGGGGCTGGTTGTGGGGGCCGGTGGGTGTGCTGCTGGCTGTCCCCCTGATGACCATCATCCAGGTGGTCCTAAAGCAGATCCCGAAACTGCAGCCGATCTACAGGGTTATTGCGCGGTAAAAGCTGTCAGGGGGCCCTGACACAGGTATGAATCTGGCCTATCCTGACCTGATATTCAGCAAAGCAGGAGCAGAACGCCCATGATCCCGAAGACCATGAAAGCCATGCTGCTCACCGGCCACGGTGGCGTCGAGAAACTGGAATACACCACAGACGTGCCCACCCCCACCCCGGGAACGGGAGAGGTGCTCGTCCAGGTCACTGCTACCGCCAAGAACAACACCGACCGCAAAGCCCGGGAGGGCCTGTACCCCATCAAGGATAAGGGCGACGTAACTTCCTTCCAGATGGGAGGTTCACCCACGTTGGCCTTCCCCAGAGTTCAGGGCGCGGACGTTGTTGGGCGTATTGTCGCTGTGGGGCAGGGTGTGGACGAAACGAGGGTCGGCCAACGGGGCCTGCTGGACTTCAACCTCTACGCCGACGACCGTCGGGATATCAACCTGACCCCGGACTACTACGGTCACGGCGCCGATGGTGGTTTCGCGGAATATATCGCCGTGCCTTCCAACCAGTTCCACCATGTCGAGAATGCCGATTTGGCCGATGCCGAACTTGCCGCCATGGGCATGTGCTCCTACCAGACCGCCTTGCACATGCTCACATCCGCAAGGGTAAAAGCAGGCGAGCACATCCTCGTGACTGGTGCCAGTGGTGGCGTTGGCACCGCTCTTATCCAGCTTTGCCGCATCATGGGGGCGATTCCCTATGCGCTGAGCCAGCGTGACAAAGCAGACCCATTGCTCAAGCTGGGTGCCGAAGCCGTGCTGGATCGTTCCGACATGGACAACTTCACGGATAAGGTACGGTCCGTCACGGGTGGCCGACCGATAGACGCTGTCATGGATCTGGCCGGTGGTGAAATGACCGACCAGTTTATCGATACCATGATCTTCGACATGAACAGTCGCAGGGATTATCCAAGGCTCAGCATCGCCGGCGCCAGTGCCGGGAACGTCAGCGAAATCATGTGGACGCGGATCTATCTGTATCAGGTGCAGGTGTTCGGCGTGTCACACGGCACCCGTGAAGAAGCGGAACAACTGGTGGCCTGGATTCGCAGCGGTCAGCTGAAGCCGGTACTTCACGCCGCTTTCAGACTTTCAGAGTTGCACGAAGCCGAACGTTACTTCGTCAATCGCAACAGCAACTACCTGGGCAAAATCGTGATCGTTCCTGATGCCCAATGGGCCGAGCATGGCGCCCCGTTTGCCTTGGAGAAGTCCTGATGCGTCCTGAACTCAAACTGCAACTGATGGACACCCACGCCGGCGGCGATGTAAGCCGGATTGTGACGGGCGGGATCTGCCCGCTTCCGGGGGACACCGTGCGCGCCCAGATGGAATACCTGCGGGACAAGGCGGATGGGCTTCGCACGTTACTACTGGAAGAGCCCTACGGCATCCCGGAAATGTCCGTGGACCTGCTGGTGCCGGCCACGGACCCCGAAGCAGTCGCCGGTTATATCATCATGGAAGTGATGGGATACCCGATCTACTCGGGCTCCAACACCATCTGCACTGCGACGGCCGTTCTGGAGAGTGGCATCGTTGCCAAGAGGGAAGGGTGGCAGAGCTTTGCTCTGGAAGCACCTGCGGGCCTGGTCCACATCGACGCCCTTGTACGGGATGGGGTTGTGGAAGCCATTACCTGTGGCGGGCTGCCCAGTTACATCGACACCTACCAGGCCAGCATTCACGTGCCCTCGATCGGCGACATAACCTACAGCGTGGCCTACAGCGGTGGTTTCTACGCCCTGGTGGACGCGACAAGTCTGGGGTTCTCCCTGACTCTGGATGAAGAGCGCAAACTCAGCGAATGTGCCTATCAGATAGTAGAGGCCATCCAGGCAGAGCGCGGTTTCTCCCACTACACGCTGGGTGATGTTGGGCCTCTGCCCTTCCTCCATTTCATGGGCCCCGTGGAACAATTGTCTGACCATTCGTATCGTTCACGGTCAGCCACCTATGTGCATCCTGGAGTCATCTGCCGCAGCACCACCGGCACGGGTACTTCAGCGCGGCTTGCGTTAATGAACTACGAGGGCAAAATCAGCCCGGGCGACCGCCTGGAAACCGTCTCCCTCCGTGAAACCGGATTTATCGGTGAGTTCACTGGCGTGCGCCAGGAAGGGAAACACCAAGTGGTCGAGAATACCATTACCGGCAAGAGCTACGTCCTGAACCGGGCCGATATCATCGTTAATTGCGATGACCCGATGGTGGACTGTGGGGGCCTTACTCACATCCTTACCAGCGCACGCGTGGACGAAAACCAGCCGGGTTGATGTCGGAACCTGGCACAAACACTGCTCTGGTTGTGATGCGGGCCCGTGATTGGTAAGCATCCGACAGAGTGAGCCCCCAAAAGCGCACCAGAAAGGTGCGATAAGCCCCAGTTTGGGGATATCCACCGTGGTGACATGGTGTTTTGTGGAATTGGCTTCAAAGTGATCAAACCTAAGCGTGGCCCCTATGATCTGCCTGATAAGCGGCAGGCAATGCCCAACAGAAAAAGGTGTCACAAGTGGAAATGATCATGATCAGCAAAGAACTGATGACTGCAAAAATCCTGGAAGCAAAAGCCACCAAGGGCGTTTCTTGGGAAGCTCTTTCCGAAGCCATTGGCCTGTCGCCGGTGTTTACAACCTCCGCCTGCCTGGGCATGAACAGCTTGACCGAGGATAAAGCGTTCGCGGTGTGCGAAACCCTTGGCCTCGACAAGGTAGTTGCCGAAGCCCTGCAGGTTTGCCCGAAAAAGGCCTGGGACGGCGCCGTTCCCCAGGATCCGCTGATCTACCGTCTCTATGAGGTGGTCGGTGTGTATGGTGACACCCTGAAAGAGCTCATCCACGAAAAATTCGGTGACGGCATCATGAGCGCCATCGACTTCACCATGCACGTGGACAAGGAGGAGAACCCCAAGGGTGACCGGGTTGTGGTTACCATGAACGGTAAGTTCCTGCCTTATAAGGCTTGGTGATCGGCTTTCCCGCCGTGGTCAGCTCGGCGCGGGGTGGTATCTGGATTTGTCGCCAGAAAAAGATGTCTGAGCGAAGCGAGTTCTTTTTCAAGAAAAATACAGATACCACCCCGCAAGCCCGCCCCAAAACCTGCAGGCTACGAACAGAAGGCAACTCCCAAACTTCAGGCAGTCTGAACCCGAACCCCCGAAACCTGACCAAGGGCAACCTCCGCCACTGTATGCAACTTCTCCAGTTGCGACTGGAGCATGGCGATTGGCCGGGTTCCCTCCAGGGTCAGGGTGATATCGAGATGCTCCCCGGCGGATTCCACCGCCATTGTGGCAATCCGGAAACCGCGAATACGGATCACCTGGCAAAGGCGCTCCAGGGCGGCCGCTTCCTGCGACATGCGGCAGTTGATGTTGTAGCTCGGTGTTGAGGGCTGGCTTTGCGGTTTCATGCAACGTGTTCCTTTTTGTTGGTGCGTCGGGTTTCGTCGATCATTTCGCGGTTGCTGGCGCCGGGTTTGACGATGGGCCAGACGTTATCCTCACGGCTGATGGCCACGTGCAACAGCATCGGGCCGTTGTAGGCCAGGATGGTTTCGATGCCTCGGCGGATCTGGTCGGTGCGGTTGATATGCAACGCCGGGATGTCAAAGGCGCGTGCCATGGCGACGAAATCCGGGTTGTCATCCAGATTGATCTGGCTTTCCCGGTTGCCATAGAACAGCTCCTGTTGCTGACGCACCATGCCCAGGCATTGGTTGTCCATTACGATTAACTTCACCGGCAGGTTATAGCGGCGGATAGTGGCGAGTTCCTGGGCGTTCATCATGAACGAGCCGTCGCCCGTTACGTTGATCACCGTGCTCTTGCGGTCGGCAAACTGGGCACCGATGGCGGCGGGCAGGCCATAGCCCATGGTGCCCAGGCCGCCGCTGGTGAGGTGGTGGCGAGGGTGGTCAAAGTCGTAGTGCTGGGCCACCCACATCTGGTGCTGGCCAACGTCGCACGCTATGACGGTATCGTCCAGAGCGATTCGGGAGAGTTGGCGAACAAAGGCCGGGCCGGTGATCGGCGCCAGGGGTTCTTCGTTGTCGGCGGCGTGGAAGCCGCCGGTGGTGTACCAGGTTCGGCACTGTTTCTGCCAGCCACCAATGTCGAGCGGCTTATCCTGTAAGGCGTTGGTCAATGCTTCAAGAATGCTATTCAGATCCCCGCGAATAGCCAGTTCGGTCGCGCGCAGTTTGTTGATCTCGGCGGCGTCGGCGTCAATGTGGATCATCTTTGCATTGGGCGCGAAGCCATCAAGTTTGCCGGTGGCGCGGTCATCCAGGCGGGCACCGATAACCAGCAGCAGGTCGCATTCATCCACGGCCTTATTGGCCGCCCGGGAGCCGTGCATGCCCAACATGCCCAGGTTGTATGGGTTGTGTTTGCCGGGGTTGCCAATGCCTTTGAGCGTTACCACCGAAGGCAGAGCGGCGGATTCAGCAAACGTGCGAAAGCGGTCTTCAGCGTGTGCCAGACTGATGCCACCTCCGCTATAGAGTATGGGTTTGCGGGCCGCCCGAAGCATCGTGAGTGCGTCGGCCAGATCTGGAAAGCTGGTCTTCTGGGGTTCGGAATGGAAGTAGGGGGCATCGCTGACGTCAGTCAACAACAGGTCCTTGGGAATATCAACCCACACCGGTCCCGGTCGTCCACTTTGAGCCAGTTCCATGGCTTCTTCCATGACAGCGGGCAGCGCGTCGGCATCGTCAATGAGGTAACTGTGTTTAACGATGCCCAACGTCATGCCCAATACGTCGGTTTCCTGGAAGGCGTCGGTGCCGATCAGGCCGGAGGGCACCTGGCCGGTGATGACCAGCAGCGGAATGGAATCCCGGTGGGCGTTGGCTACGCCGGTGATCAGGTTGGTGGCGCCAGGGCCGGAGGTAGCAATGCATACGCCGAGCTTGCCGCTTGCACGGGCGTAGCCGTCGGCGGCAAGGGCGCAGGCCTGTTCGTGGCGGCAAAGCACATGCTCCACGCCGACATCGTCCACCAGCGCATCGTATAGCGGCATGATACAGCCGCCCGGATAACCGAAAACCGTGCTGACGTTGTGACGGTGGAACGCATCAAGAATGTGCTGTGCGCCGTTCATGGTCGTTTTCCCTTTTTTCTGGTGCAAAAAAAAGCCCCCGGGACCTTTCGGTGCCGGGGGCTTTCGTGTGTTTGTTGAGTCTGTTGCTATCTCACCCGCTTGTCCACACAGAAGCCCCCGGACGGTACCACGACCACCAGGACTAGCTTCACAAGGACAACCACTGTGTTGAGATTCATAAAATCAGTATCTGCTCTGAATCTGTGAGAAATTTATGTGTAGAATCTACCCCACGAAAACAACCGGATGCAACCGTTTTCTGACAGTTTTTAAAACGAGTGCCTGGGCTGTAAACCGACATCACCCGAATGTAACTGTGAGCGATCAATGACCAAAGCAAAACTGGGATCCATCGGATTGTCCTTTCTGGTACTGGCCTTACTGGTGGTTTGGATGACAACCGGTGACGTCAAGGAAGCGCTGGACGAGGCGCCAGAGGATACATCTGAAGAGTCGGTCACCGCGCCCTCCGTTCAGGTGGATGTCCTGAGGACCAGGCTTTACGAGCCCGGGTTAATGCTGCAGGGGCAGTTGGAGCCCTGGCGAACCGTGTCAGTTGGTGCTCGGGTTGCCGGCACGGTAGACGAGCTGATGGTGGCGCAGGGTGACCAGGTTGAGGAAGGGGAGGTCCTGCTTCGCCTCTCCGAGGATGGCCGACGTACGTCGGTGGACCAATGGCAATCCCGCATTCGCAAATTGGAGGCCGATCTATCGGCAGCCCAGAAGCTCCGCTCCCGGAATCTCACATCTGAATCCGAAGTGTTGACCCTGCAAAGTGAACTGTCCGCGGCCAGAGCCGAACTCGCTCAGGCACGTCTTGCGGTTGACAACCTGGAGCCACGCGCGCCTTTTGAAGGAACGGTGAATCGGCGGGATGTCGATCTTGGTGATCTGGTTCAGGTCGGGTCACCACTGTTGGAGTTGGTGCGCGTAGATCGGCTGAAAGCGACGGGGCAAATTCCGCAACAGTCAGTGGGTGCCGTCGAAGAGGGGCAGGCCGTGACCATTCGCACGTTGGATGGCGACAGCCTGGAAGGCGTGGTGAATTTCGTGGCCAGTGCCGCAGACCCCGACACCCGCAGTTTCCCGGTGGAAGTGTCCATAGACAACCCGGAACGCAAGCGGGTTGCCGGCGGCAGTGCCACGTTGCGTATTGCCCTGCCGGAAGTGGAGGCGATGTTCATTTCGCCGGCCTATCTCAGCCTGGGGGATGATGGCCGGCCCGGTGTTCGCTATGTGGGTGACAATAACGAAGTGGTGTTTACCACGGTCAAACTCCTGAACGTCACCACGGATGGCGCCTGGGTCACTGGCCTGCCGGATGAAATCCGGTTGATTACCCGGGGAGCGGGTTTTGTATCCATCGGGCAGCAGGTACGCCCGGTCGATCGTGATTCGGACCGGGGCTAACCGATATGCGAACCTTGATTTTTGCGGCCCTTGACCGCAGCCGAACGACACTCCTGACACTGGCATTCCTGATTCTTGGCGGAATCGCGGCTTTTCAGACCATCCCCAAAGAAGCGAATCCGGACATCACCATTCCCATGATCTATGTGTCAATGACACTGGAGGGAATCAGCCCGGAAGACGGTGAACGCCTGCTTATCCGGCCCATGGAGCAGGAGTTGCGCTCTCTGGAGGGCGTCAAGGAAATGCGAGGTACCGCTTCGGAGGGCCATGCCTCGGTAATGCTGGAATTTGATGCCGGGTTTGACCCGGACATTGCGCTCCAGGACGTTAGGGAAAAGGTTGATACTGCCCGCAGCAAGCTGCCCCAGGAAGCTGACGAACCGAGGGTGAATGAAATTAACGTGGCCCTGTTTCCGGTCATGTCGGTTGGTCTCTCCGGGCCTCTTTCCGAACGCGAACTGGTCACCATTGCCCGGCGTTTGCAGGACGCCATTGAAGGCATTCCGGAAGTGCTGGAGGTGGACATCGGAGGAGATAGGGAAGACCTCCTTGAGATCGTTGTCGATCCCCAGGTGCTTGAAAGCTACGGCGTGGACTTTGATCAGTTGGCGACGTTGGTCACTCGTAACAATCAACTGGTCGCCGCCGGAAGCCTGGATACTGGTGCCGGTCGCATGACCATGAAGGTTCCCGGCGTTATCGAGTCTGTGGAAGATGTCATGGCCATGCCGGTCAAGGTGGGCGGTGACACGGTTGTGACCTTTGGCGACGTGGCGATGCTGCAACGCACGTTTAAGGATCCGAGCGGGTTCGCCAGGATCAATGGCGAGCCGGCGCTGGTGCTGGAAATCTCCAAGCGCACTGGCGCCAACATTATTGAAACCGTGGAAAAGGTGAAAGCGCTGATCGAAAGCGCTGGCCCGCAACTACCTGATGAGCTGGAGGTTCGTTACATTATGGACCAGTCTGGCGACGTGCGGGATATTCTAAGCGACCTGCTCAACAACGTTCTGACCGCCATCGTGCTGGTGATCATTCTGATCATTGCCGCCATGGGCCCCCGTTCTGCCCTGTTGGTGGGACTCACCATTCCCGGTGCGTTCCTGACCGGTATCCTGGTGATCTGGGGCATGGGCTTTACTCTGAATATTGTCGTGTTGTTCAGCCTCATACTCGTAGCGGGGATGCTGGTGGACGGGGCGATAGTGGTATCCGAGCTTGCCGACAGGAACCTCTCCGAAGGCCAGGGTGTGACGTCCGCATGGGGCGAAGCCGCCAGCCGCATGGCCTGGCCCATCATCGCGTCAACCGCCACCACGCTAGCGGTTTTCATTCCCCTGTTGTTCTGGCCGGGCGTGGTTGGCGAGTTCATGAAATTTCTGCCCACCACCGTCATCATCTGCCTGACCGCCTCATTGGCCATGGCCCTTGTGTTTCTGCCGGTCCTTGGAAGCATCAGCGGCGGAAAACGCCGTCCCCAGTCTGCGATCAGTGGTCGGATGACGGACGTCTACCGTGGTTTTCTTGGGCGATTGCTGGCAAAGCCGGGGTTTACCCTGCTTGGCGTGCTTGGCGTTGTTGTGGTGATCTATGCGGCCTATGGCAAGTTCAACTATGGTGTGGAATTCTTCCCGAGCGTGGAGCCGGATTCAGCGCAGGTACATGTCAGGGCCAGGGGGGATCTGTCTGTGCAGGAGCGCGATGCCATCGTTCGGCAGGTCGAGCAGCGTTTACAGGGAATGCCGGAGGTGAAAGCCCTCTATGCCCGCTCAATGATCAACCCCGGAAACCAGATGGCGCCGGACGTCATCGGTGTACTGCAGTTCCAGTTCACAGACTGGTTTGAACGCCGACCAGCGACACAGATACTGGAAGATTTTCGCTCATTAACGGCTGATATTCCCGGCATCGAATTGGAGTTTCGCAAGCAGGAGGGCGGTCCCGCGGATGGCAAGCCCATTGAGCTTAAGGTCAGCAGCATGAACAGTGACCAACTGGAGCGGTATGTCGCTCTCATCCGGCAACGGATGTCTGGCATCGATGGTTTCGTGGATGTAGAAGACGACCGCAGCCTTCCGGGCATCGAATGGCGCCTGAATGTCGACCGCTCAGCTGCTGCCAGGTTTGGCTCCGACGTGCTCAGCGTGGGCAGTGCGGTGCGACTGATCACCAACGGTCTGGTGCTCGCCACCTATCGTCCTGAGGACGTGCGCGACGAAGTCGATATTGCCGTAAGAGTGCCCAATAACTGGCGGGAACTGGACCAATTCCAGCGTCAGACGATCAACACCAGCCGTGGGCAGGTGCCGTTGTCCGAGTTCGTCGATTTGCAGCCGGGTGACAAGACCGGCAGCATCACCCGGGTGGACGGACAGCGCACCATTACGATCAAGTCTGATATAGAACCGGGCCGTCGTGTGGACGAACTGCTCATGGCATTGCGGCAGCAAATGCCCGAAACCCCTGAAGGCGTTTCCGTGCGATTCGCCGGCGAGAACGAGGACCAGCAGCAGGCGTCGAATTTCCTGGCATCGGCGTTTCTGGTCGCAATTGCCCTGATGCTTTTGATCCTGGTTACGCAGTTCAACTCGCTCTACCAGACCCTGCTGATTTTGTCGGCCATTGTGCTTTCCACGGCCGGTGTATTGCTTGGCCTGCTGCTGAACGGGCAGTCGTTCGGAATTGTGATGGTGGGCATGGGTATCATTGCCCTTGCCGGCATCGTGGTGAACAACAACATCATACTGATCGACACCTACAACCAGATGCGCCAAAGCGGTATGGCAGCCTTCGAGGCCGCGTTGGAAACCGGATGCCTGCGCCTGCGACCGGTATTGCTGACGGCTATCACCACCATACTCGGGTTGATGCCAATGGTGCTCGGGGTAAACGTGGATCTTCTGACGCCCTCTCTCGGCATCGGTGCTCCATCCACGCAATGGTGGACCCAGCTATCCAGCGCCATCGCAGGCGGGTTGGCGTTTGCAACGGTGCTCACACTGTTGCTGACCCCAGCATTGCTGGTTTTAGGTGACAAAGCCGGCCAACGGGTACGTGGATTTGTTAATCGACAATCATGAGATCAACGAACCGCGTTGGCCGGGCGCGCGGCACTTAACGCCGAATTCTGCTGGATAAGTCCCGCGCCGCCTTTGCCATGCTTTCCAGCTTTGGAACCATGGTGAGATTGTCTTCGGCAGCGTGATTCATGGTTTCAGATATCTCTGCAACTTCGGTGATGTTACGGTTAATTTCCTCGCTGACGCTGGTTTGTTCCTCGGCCGCGGTTGCCACTTGGGTGGTAGCATCATTCACACTGCCCATGCGGCGATTAATCTCGCCCAGGGTCTGTCTAACTGCCTCCACCGACTGACCACTCTCCTGAGCGACGATTTCGCTTGCCTGCATATATTCAGAGGCATCTCTGGATCCGGTGGCTATGGTGTCGATAATTCGATCGATCTCCACGGTGGCTTCCTGGGTCTTGGCTGCGAGGTTCCTGACTTCGTCGGCGACCACGGCAAATCCACGGCCTGCCTCTCCAGCGCGGGCTGCCTCTATGGCGGCATTCAGCGCCAGTAGATTGGTCTGGTCCGCGATTTCGCGGATGACCTTCATCACGTCGCCAACTTTTTTGCCGTCGGATGTGAGCTGGTTGACGGTCTGTGAAGAGGTCTGAATCTGGACAGCGAGTCGATTCATGCTGTCCACTGCAGCGTTAACCTGCTTGTCGGCTTCTCCCGTTTGGCCGGAGGTCTCCTGCACTTGGCTTGCAACAGATGCGGCGTGTTGCGCGACATCCTGAGCGGTTGCCGACATCTCGTTCATGGCGGTCGCAATCTGGTCAATCCGCTGATGGGCAAGTTCGGATTGTGATGAGACTTTTTTGGCATTGTCCCGGATCGTCGAGCCCGTGTGTTCGAGTTCACGAGCGTTGTCTTCCATCAAATCGCCGGTTTCTGAGAGAAAGTCGTGTAGCTTGCGGGCGCTATCAGCCAGTCGACCCAATTCATCCTGACGGATTAGAGTCGCGGGATCAGACAGATCACCTTCCCCCAGTTTGTGCATCTGGCCAATCAGTGTTTGCGTTGGTCGGACGACGGAACGAATCAGGACAATGACGCAGGCGATCGTTCCCAGAATCACCGCGAGTAGCATCAGGCTACCGACGCGCCAGGTATTTGTCGTGACGGATTGGTTAAGGGCCGCTGCCTCGTCCACACCCTGTTGACGAATCAGTGCGGAGGCGTCTTCAATCAGTTTTGACGGTTCCCGATCAATGCCGCTGACGGCTCTATCGCCTTCGCCGTGCTGGAAACCCGATGCCACGAAGTCGGCGAACCCAATCCGGTAGGCCTCACCCATCTCTCGGTGGGAGCGCTGGAACCGACTCATCAGTGCACGGGCCTGATCATCTTCCAGCCTTGGGATAAGACCATCCAGCTTTTGCTGGACGAGGGCTTCCTGATCCTGGAATCGGGTCCAGTATTTCGTACGCTGACCGGCATCAGAGCCGCGAATCAATACGTTTTTCCACTCCTGGACCTGGGTCTTGAACTCACTGAGTATGTCCTGCGCCTCCAATGCCCTGACCATACGTTGGCTGGCCAGCCGGTGGTAGTCATTCTTAGCCTGAAGGGAATAGTTGAAGTAATAGCCGGCAACCAGTACGACTACCAGATTTGCCGCTATAACAACGCTCAGCACACGATTGAGAATACTTCGGGAATACCAATTCATGACGTAGTGGGGGCCTGTTTAAAGCGGGAGGTTTCATTCGCGCGTATTTTTTGCGCGCGCATTAAAGCACGATTTGTGGGCTCACACACGACGAAATGGCGGGTGTCACAAAAGTTTCATATGATCGATCAGGAATAGCGGCTGGCCACTAGAGGGGGGTGAAATACTGGTCCATCAGGCGCTCAAAGGGTAGCGGCTTGCTGTATAGATAACCTTGCAGATAGTTACAGCCTTGGTCGAAAAGCCACTGTTCATGAGCTTTGGTTTCAACGCCCTCAGCGACGACCGATAGCCCAAGCCCCCGCGCCAAGCCAATAATAGACAGGGTAATGGCGCAGTCATCTTCGTCGTCTGGCAGTTGGCTGATAAAGGAGCGATCAATCTTGATCCGTGAGAAAGGCAGGCTCTTCAGACGGGAGAGCGACGAATAGCCGGTTCCAAAGTCGTCTATCGACAGGCTTGCACCGTCGGCGACCAACTCTTCCAGGATACCGGTCAGTGAGCTGAAATCCCCTTGAATGGAATCTTCGGTTACCTCGAAATGCAGTGCCCTGACCGGCACGCTGTATTCACGACAGGTTCCCCGGATCAGGCTGGGAAGTTCCGGCACCGAAACCTGCTCGGCCGCCAGGTTGACTGAAATCTCTGGCAGCGTGATGCCCCGGTTGCGGGCCTGTTGCCAGTGTTCGCATACTCGCCGGAGCATAAATTCCCCCAGCGTATACATCAGGCCACCGTTTCTGGCTATACCCAGGAATTCGATGGGTGACAGCCAGCCCCGTTGTGGGTGCTGCCAGCGCACCAGGGCTTCCAGGGACTCTACTTTCAGACCGGAGGCGTTCAAGATCGGCTGGTAGAACACGTCCAGAGTGTGGTGGCTGATGGCCGCCCGCAATTCGTTTTCCAGGGCGAAACGAGAACGGGCCGTTGTCTGGATGCTGGAGTCAAAGAAGCAGGCCTGGTCCCGGTCTCGCTGCTTGGCGTTGTACATGGCGGCTTCGGCGCCCCGTAACAGATCTCCGGTGGTTTGGCAGTCTCCGGGCAGGTGGCAGATACCCAAGCTTGCGCCAACGTTGATGGCGTGGCCGGTGAGGCGGATGGGCTTGTTAATTTCCCGCCGTATCCGAGAGGCAGTCAGTTCGAGAGAGTCCCGCATGGTGTGGTTGCGCACAATCAGGGCGTACTCATCACCGGCAATCCTGGCCAATAGGTCCTTGCCCGGAACGGAGAGCTTTTTCAGGCGGCGGCCAACTTCGGCAATAACGTTGTCTCCCACCTGCGGGCCAAGCCCATCGTTAATGGATTTCAGGCGATCCACATCAATCCATATCAGGGCCAGGCTACCAAGACCCCGTCGCTCTATTTTGCCGGCAAGGTGGTCGATACGGCTTCGAAGGGAGTCGATGTTTGATAGCCCGGTCAGTGAATCGTAACGGGTGGCGTATTCGAGTGCGCGTTGCGAGTCGAGCCAGGCTTCGTAGGTATTGATCAGACTGATGGTATCGGCAATGGCGACGACAAAGGAGATTTCCGGCAGGGTCCATTGACGCCGGTGCGTTGACTCCAGGCAAACAACGCCGCTAAGCCGGGCACCGTCAAACACCGGTGCGTCAAGCATCGACATTATGTTGAGAGGGGCCAGGTACCCAGGCGTGAAGGCCCGGGTTCGGGGATCGTTCTGCGCATCGTGAACAGACAGCACGCGCTCTGTTTCCAGGGCCGAGAAGTACTCCGGGTTGCCGGATTGGTAAAGGCTGGACTTGTTACCGGAGGCGGTGTCCGCAGTATGAAGCCACTCGGACTCAATGCGATCACGTTCTTCCGGGAACTGCCAGACACTGACCCGATCAACATCGAGCAGCTGTGCACAGAGCGCCGTCAGGTCCGCGAGTTTCTGCGGGCGTTTCTTGTCGATAAACGCGGAACTGTGGCTGAGTTTGGTCAGTGCCTTGTGAAAGGTCACGAAGGTGTCCGTATCGGGCATAGTCTCTGGCTGTCAGTTCCGGGAATTATATTGGGTTTACGACAAGGAGTGGCGATTGGTCGTATTTGCGCCAGCATTTCCCATTTCCCGACTCTCTCATATTGGCACCCGGCCCTGACACTGTCCATTTTGAAGTCATAAGGGGTGTGGCATTCATTTATCGCCTGCGAGCCCTCGTCCGTTCAGGTCTATTCTGGGCCAGCGTGTGGCGTCTTCCAGCAGGAACGCCAGTTCCAGCAATGTCTGTTCACCCCCGTGTTTGCCCATCAGCTGGACGGAAACCGGCAGGCCTTGCTCATCGAGGCTGGCTGGCAGCGAGATGGCGGGTGCGCCGGTGGCATTGGCCAGTGGCGTAAAGCTTACGTATTGGGTCAGGCGGTCGAATAGGGTATCAAAGTCAACCGTGGGGCTCAGATAACCGATCTCAGGCGTAGTGTGGCCGAGCACCGGAGTGAGAATGGCATCGTAACTGGCCATGGCGCGGGCGTAGTCGTGAAACGATCGGTGCAGGCGCCAGAGCGCCATCGGCAATTTGTAGAACTGTTTTCTGAAGGCCTTATCGAGCCCAAGTGTCAGTCCATCCAGTTGTGATTTGTCAAAGCTTGGATGAATCAGCCGCTTGCCATTGGCGCGTACGCCGAAGGCCAGCATTCCCCAATAGAGCGCGAAATCATCGGGGAAGGTGGAGGCAGCGGGAATGTCCATTGGCTCCACGCGGTGTCCCAGCGTCTCTAGCAACTGTGCCGTATTTTCAACAGCGGCGCGGGTTTGAGTGTCTGTGGCGTGACCGTTGAGGGAGTCGGTTACCAGGCCAATCCTGAGTGGGCGAGTGCCGGGCCCCTCCACCTTTCCAATGACAGGGAGTTTTGGGTTCCGGAAATAGCGCTCCGCTCCGTAATAAAAGTTGGCGGTATCCCTGACCGTGCGCGTTACAACACCATCACTGACAATATTAACGGGTAAGGTTTTTGCCGCATCATTGTCAATCAGCCTGCCCCGAGTTGGTTTCAGCCCGACCAGCCCACAACAGGCGGCCGGAATACGGATAGAACCGCCACCATCGTTGGCGTGGGCGATCGAGACAACGCCTGCCGCGACCAATGCTGCAGAGCCCCCTGACGAAGCGCCGGTGGAGTAATGAAGGTGCCAGGGATTACGGCTCGGGGCGCCATGGACGGGTTCTGTGGTGGCGTTGAAACCGAACTCAGGCAGAGTACTTTTGCCAAAACACACCAGGCCCTGGGCCAGCAACTGGCGGGCGAAAGGGCTGGTTTTGTCCGCCGGATGGGAACCGATGGCTGCGGTGCCATGGGAGGTGGGGAACCCTTTTACCTCGGTGTTGTCCTTGATTACCGTGGGGACTCCCGAAAACAAGCCAGGCTCGTTTTTCCCGGAACGGACTTCAGTCGCGACGAGTTCCGCATTGTCAGGAATGGTAGCGACTAGACCATGGATAATGGGTTCTGCCAGCCGCGCCCGTGCCAGGGTTGCCCCAAGCACTTCGTCTGGTGAGACGTCGCCGTTACGAATCAGTTCGGCCAGCGCGGTGGCATCATGCCGGTCAAGTAGATCGTCACTGAACGTGTGCAGGGATTGTGCTCGAGGCTGGATGGTCAAAGCGGATACTCCGTGTGGCTCTGGGGCTGCATCCACTGTATACAAAGACTAAACGTGATGATATGTCATATCAGGAAATTGCATCGCTCTGCACAAAAGGTAAGAATCCAGTTTCAGACCGTTTTGACAGGCGATAAGCTTGTTCTGGTCACCATCACGGTAATAAGCGAATTTAATGATTCTCCTGGACACTTTCGACTCATTTTCCGAACCACTCGTCCGATACTTTCTCGGCATTTTCTTCCTGTTGATCGGCCTCCAGTTCACGGCACGAAGTCTCGGCCTCCACGCCAGGATGGGGTTTTCCTTTATAAACTACGGCGAGCGGGCCACTGCCGGGTGGTGGCACAGGCACATTTTCAATGCCTTTCGGGCTTCAATCCTGGCGGTGGTATTAGCACGTGTCTTTGTGGATATTGACCCCTGGCTGGGCGTTTTCGATGCACTCTACCATGGGCCGGTACTGGTCATCGGAATGGTACTCCTGTTGCTGTCGTTCAGCCTGGTCAATTATCTACAGGCCTACATGCACGAGGACTGGCGTTCGGGTGTTGACCCGAAACAGGATCGCCACCTGCTCACTGGTGGCCCCTATCGCCGCAGCCGCAACCCAGTGTTCATGGCGGTTATGCTCGGCCAGTTGGGCTTTTTTCTGGCGCTGCCTTCGGTGTTTTCGCTGGTGTGCCTGCTTGCGGGGGTAACGGTATTGGTCAGGCAGGCGAGGGTGGAGGAAAAGGCCCTCGCCGAGTTGTTCGGCGAGGCTTACGAGGCCTACCGCAGGCAGGTGCCTCGCTGGCTGTAGGTCTGGTTCGCCGGTACTTTAGTTGCGGGCGTCCTTGACCACGTCGTAGGCGTGGCTGATCTCTCGGGTGCGCTCTTCCGCCATTTCCCGCATGCTTTCAGGCAGGCCTCGTCCGGCCAGTTTGTCCGGATGATTTTCACTCATCAGTTTGCGGTAAGCTTTCTTGATCTCGGCGTCGCTGGCGGAAGGCGACACCCCGAGAACCTTGTAGGCATCATCAATCTGGCTGGCGGACGATGCCTGGCCAGACGCGCCAGCCTGGCCCGCATGTGCGCCCCTCAACATGGCTTCCAGCTGGTCTACCTGGGCCTCGGGCAGTCCCAGCCCCCGGGCAATGCGCACCAGCATTTCGTGTTCGGCCGGGTGTACCACACCATCGGCGGCAACGGCAGACACTTGTACCTGAAGGAACATCTGCAGCAATGCGGGCTGGCGGCCACTCACTCGTAGGAAGTGTTGCAGTTCTGCATCCAGGTCGAAGTCATCGGCTTTGCCCCGGTTGAAGGCAGCCTTGGCACGCTCCCGGTGTTCACCGGAGAGGCGGAACCGGTCGAACAGGCGTTCCGCCACCTGGATCTCATCGCGAGTAACAACGCCATCGGCTTTGCAGAGCGCTCCCATCACCGCAAACACGGATTCCAGGAAGTCCGTCTGCACATTGCGCAGCTTTTGCCACAGACGGCTTTTGATGTATCGGGTCAACAGTACGCCTGCCACAGCGCCAATCAATAGGCCGGGAAAGCGGCCAAACAGGTAGCCGATCAAACCGCCGATAAACAGGCCGAACATGTCAGTGTCCTTTTCAAGTGTTTAAAACTGCGCAAAGTATACGGGTTTCGGCGGAGAATTCGAAAGCAACCCGTTGCGATGGAGGAATGTTCATGTCAGATAGCGTTCCTCATTCACGGCATCAATTTGCTCCGGGCGCAGGTGTTGCTCCGCGTATTGGCGGTAGATACCTGTCCGGACGAATAACTGGAACACGGCCCGGTCGATGTGTCCGTCATTTACCATTCTCTGCATGATGGTCAGGGATTCGGTCAATGTCTTGCCCTCCTTGTAGGGGCGGTCTACGGCGGTCAGCGCCTCGAAAATATCCGCCACCGCCATGATTCGCTCGGGAATGCCCATGTCGTCTGCATTCAGCCGGCAGGGGTAGCCCTGCCCATCCATGCGTTCATGGTGGGTGCCTGCCAGGTGCGGCACGTTCGCAAGCCTGTCAGGCAGGGGCAGGGCGTCCAGCATGCAGATGGTCTGTACGATGTGGTCGTTGATCCGGAAGCGTTCCTCGGGTGTCAGGGTTCCTTTTGCCACGGTCAGGTTGTGGAGCTCACCCTGATTGACGGCATGTTCTGGAAGTGTCATGTCGAATCCCCACAGGTTCCGTGGGTCGTCTTTGGTAACGGGTGGTTTGTGCTCACCCCAGGAGCGGAGGTGAGAGGGCTTGTCTGCCAGCAGAGGTTCGGTCGCAGGTAACGCCTGCTCCGGCGTGTCAGTCAGCACCTGTTTTTCGTCGCCGGACAATCCCTGCCTGTCACTGAAATGACGTACCCAGGTGCGTTGGCCGATCTGTCGGATGTGTTCTATATCGTCCTCCGACATGAATTCGCCACCAGTGTTTGCGTTGGCGACTGCGCGAAAGGCTTTCTGCAGATCTTCCTGTTCAAGGTCCCGGTCGGTTTCCGACTGCTGAGAACTTTCGCCAGCCAGTTGCCTTTTCAGGCACCTGATCTCCGCGTCCCGGTGCAGAACCTCAAAGCGGGTGCGAATCTCATGGATGCGGTTGTAGATCGTTTCCAGTTTGACTGCCTTGTCCACCACATGCTCGGGGCTGGTGATCTTTCCGCAGTCGTGAAGCCACGCTGCCAGGTGGAACTCGTAGCGCTCGTCGTCGTTCATGGTGAAGTTGGCAAAGGGTTCGGCGGGGCTTTGGATGGCTTCATCCACCATCATCTGGGCAAGTTTGGGTACACGGTCGCAGTGGCCACCCGTATACGGTGACTTGGCATCAATGGCGTTGGCAACCAGGCGAATGATGCCCTCAAGCAACGCCTGCTGGCTTTCAATCAGTTCACGGGTTTCGATCGCGACGGCGGCCGAGCCGGCGATCTCATCGACGAATACGATCAGGTCTTTGCTCAGGCGGGTATGGTCCCCATGCTCCATTTCGATAATCAGGGCCCCAATCAGTTGTTTGCGACGGTTCCTGAGAATGGCGAACACTGGGTGGCCGGAAAGGGCGTGGCGAAGCGCCCTTATCACTTCGTTGTCGTCATCCGAGGCGTTGATGCCAAAGATGGTTTCCGGCGGGTGTATGCCACGGTCTACGGCTAACGAGAGTTCGCTATTCTGGCGGCTCATCAGGTAGATAGCACCCCGGGTCTGCCCGAGAATGTGAACGATCTGTGCAAGGATATCTTGCAAAAGGCTATCCAGGTCCTGACCCCGGTTGAGCGCGGTGGCAATGCTCTGGAAGCTGCGGATGGTGCTGGCCATATCGTCCAGGGCGACGCTGAGCTGACGGGCTTCGCGAATGTGGGAATTGACGGAGATGGGCGTGTCGAAGCGAAAACGGGAGAGTGCACCCACTTGGCGTGTCAGCAATTCCAGCGGCCTACCCACACGACGGCCCAGGAACCAGCCGATGACCAGCAATAAAAGCGCAATGGCACTTGCCAGGGCAGTCTGACGGGTCAGGGCCGCCCAGACATCGGCCAATAGTTCGTCGGCGGGAATGGCCACGGCGATTTTCAGGTTCTCCCGGTCCAGGGACTCAAGGGGTTCTGTCATGCCGTACCAGTCCCGGTTTTCAGTGGTAAAGCTGTTTACCTGTTCAGGTGAGACCTGACTGCTGTCGTGATCCAGGACGGCGGTGATGGCGTCGTCGTAAAGCTCTTGCGGCTCAGCTGAGTCGGAAATTGCCCCGCTGTGGGTGGCATCAGGCCCTGTGTGGGCCAGGGGGGAGCCCTCGGCATTGACGATGGCAATGCGGGTGCCGGGCGTCTGCCGCAGTTCGGCTAGCTGTGTGCTCAGGTCGGTGACAGTTACATCTATGCCAAACACAGTATTGCCATCCATGCCCTTCGCAATGGCTTGTCGTCGGGAAAGTGTCAAGCCGGTTTCACCTGTGGTGAAGAAGACATAGGGTGCGGTCAGTTTCGTATTGCTGGAGGCATCGGCGAGTTCGTACCAGCCACGGTCTCGAGGATCAAAGTGGTAGTCGGATGGCGTGCGGCGTTCCAGAAGGGTGCGGCCGGCATCGTAGAAGTGCCACATGGATTGCGACTTTCCATCCGCGGCCCTGGTGATGGACTGGAGCAGGTACTGCGCATTGGTGGGTGCATCTGGAAACTGCGTGGCGCCGGAGCTGCGTATCTTTCGTAGCAGGAAAAAATCGCCATTGGCATAGCCAGCGTAAACGGCACTGACGATGTCGCTGCTGTCGAGAATGTCAGCGACAACCGGCAGCCTGACCAGTCGTTGTTGTAATGTATCTGCGATGGCCAGAGGGTCGTGGCTGAGGACCGCGAGAGCGGTTGACGGCGGGCCGGTAATGGCACGGATGCGGTCGTCCACACTGACGGCAAGCTGGCGGGCCGTGGCACTGGCGGCGGTTATCTTGGCGTTCTCCATACCGCGAAAGCTTTGCCCGACCAGTACAATGGTGAGCACCAGCATGCCGAGGGTGATCGCGGAGGCAATCAGAAAAGCAAGCGACACCTGCGCTGACTGGCGATTTCGACGCATGGTTCATCCTTAAACGGTGGTCTGGTGTATCAAAGCGCAGTGTGCTGCACTGACCCAAGGGTAGACGTTAAACTCCCGGTTTTCCTGATCATACGGTGAGCGCCCAATGACTATGGATTTGTTCGAGTCATCTTCATCTGAGCCCTGGGACGAGCCGCTCTGCGAGGGAGCGGTTGTCCTTCGCCGTTTCGCCAGCGCCGACGCCAGCGAATTGCTGGAGGCGATTTCAGGCGTGGCGGAACAGGCGCCGTTTCGGCAAATGCAGACGCCGGGCGGTCACACCATGTCGGTGGCCATGACCTGTTGCGGCGAGTGGGGCTGGGTGACAGATACGCAGGGCTATCGGTATCAGCAAACCGATCCGCTTTCCGGGGAGCCTTGGCCGGTAATGCCGACAATGTTTCGGTCCCTGGCGGTTATGGCGGCAAGCGCTGCGGGGTACTCTGAGTTCGAACCGGATGCCTGCCTGGTAAACCGCTATGCGCCCGGCGCCAAGATGGGTCTCCATCAAGACAAAGATGAGGACGATTTCGATCAGCCGATTGTTTCAGTGTCTTTGGGCACACCGGCCATGTTCCAGTTTGGAGGCGCCCGGCGCAGTGACCGGCCACAGCGTGTGCCTCTGGAGAATGGCGATGTTGTGGTCTGGGGAGGCCCGGCGCGGCTCCGCTACCATGGCGTGTTGACGCTCAAGCAGGCACAGCATTCGTTGACGAGTGACAGCCGTTACAATCTGACGTTTCGCCGTGCGCGGTAACGGTGGGTGATGGCACCCTCAAGAGTGGTGGTCAAACGCTGTAGCAGCTCTCCACTGTGGCGCCAGAAGTGCCAATAGAGAGGCACTTTCAGTTCATGCCCCGATGCAAGGTTGATCAGGCTCCCATTGTCCAGCCAATGACTGGCCTGGATCTGCGGAATCATACCGTAGCCCATCCCGGCCCTGGCAAGCTGGACGAACCCCTCGGAAGACGGGCACAGGTGGTAAGGGAAGCGGCCGTGGTAGCCACAACCGGCCATGAATCGGTGCTGTAGTTGGTCGTTGGGGCCAAACACAATGGCCGGAGAGGTCGCGAAAGCCTCCGGCGTAATGCCATCCGGAAAGAAGTGCCGGACATACTGCGGGGTCGCCAGGGGCATGTACGTCATTTCCCCCAGGGCCACGCAACGCCCTCCAGCGATGGGCTGGCTGCTACTGCACAGGCAGGCGGCCACATCGCCATCGCGCATTCGCTTCAGGCCCACATCCTGGTCCTCAATAACCAGGTCCAGCAATAAACCCTCCCGGCTGCAGAATTCCCCAACCACAGCGGCCCACCAGGTGGCCAGGCTGTCGGCGTTGATGGCGATACGCAGGCGCGTGGTGTCCTCGGCCAGGGCGGGTATGGTCTTTCGAAGGTCTCGTTCCAGCAACTGTACCTGCTGGAAGTGGTTCAGCAGTTTGTTACCTGCCGGCGTTGCCTGCAGGTCCGGGTGCCGGACCAGAACGGGCTGCCCCAAACGCACTTCAAGTGACTTGATGCGTTGTGATACGGCGGACTGGGTGAGCCCGAGTATCTCCCCGGCACGCTCAAACCCGCCATTCTCGATCACCGCGGCAAGTGCCTGAAGAAGTTTGTAGTCCAACATAAGAAATTTTCATGAGATATAAGGTTTATGATTTTTAAGTATAGCGATTAGCCCTTAAGCTTCCAGCACATTCGGAGGGAAACATGCTGACAAGTTATCTGACAGGGCTGCTGGTGTGCGGCGGAATCATCATTGCGATCGGTGCTCAGAACGCCTACATCCTGGGGCAGGCGATACGCCGGGAACATCACTGGTATTGTGCGGGCATCTGCATGACGGCGGATATCCTGTTGTTCACGGCAGGCATGTTCGGAGTTAACGCCGCGTTGATGGCTGTACCAGAAGCGCTGGATGTCATGCGCTGGCTGGGCGTGGCCTTCCTCAGTTGGCTGGCGCTGCTGGCGTTCACCCGTGCTGCGAAAGGGCGCGATGCCCTGGATGCCAGGAAAGAAGACGTTTCGAGCCTGCGGACCGTGGTGTTGACCACTCTGGCGGTAACGTTGCTGAATCCGCAAGTGTATCTGGATACCCTGTTGCTGATTCCCGCCATCGGCGCGCAACAGGCCAGCCCGCTGGTGTTCGTGGCCGGCGCCAGCAGTGCGTCAGTTATGTGGTTCTGCCTGCTGGCGTTCGGCGGGGCGGCGCTTTCTCCCTGGCTGTCGAGCCCCATGTCGTGGCGGTTCATTGATGGCGCCATTGGTTCCATGATGGCGATTATTGCCTTTCACCTCGCCAGCAACGGCCTGTCCGGGCCTGTGGCGTAAACCGGGCCCGGTATCCGGGCCCGCCGGTTACTTTTCCAGCACCGTTCTGGTATGCTTCGCCGCCTTTAATTCGCAGCTTATGAACGTACCTTAATGAACGTCTCCACGACCGTTACGACGATCACTCCGCCCTAGCGTCCTGCGCTCCCAGGTTAATGCCCTGATTGAACTCCGGTAGTCACCCCGAGATGACTACAACCGGTTCTTACGTCCCGAATTTGCCCTCTCTGACTGGATACCAACGATATGGTGAACAAGCTTAAAGCCGACTGGCTTTCCAATATACGCGGCGATTTGCTTGCCGGCATTGTGGTGGCGCTGGCGCTGATTCCCGAAGCCATCGCTTTTTCCATTATCGCCGGTGTAGACCCGAAAGTGGGGCTGTATGCCTCATTCTGTATTGCTGTGGTGATAGCCTTCGTGGGCGGCCGCCCTGGTATGATCTCTGCCGCGACAGGGGCCATGGCGCTGTTGATGGTGACCCTGGTCAAGGAACATGGTCTGGAATACTTGCTGGCGGCCACGCTGCTGACCGGGCTCCTGCAAATCGGCGCTGGCTATCTGAAACTCGGCGGTCTGATGCGCTTTGTGTCCCGTTCCGTGGTGACCGGGTTTGTGAATGCCCTGGCTATCCTGATCTTTATGGCGCAGTTGCCAGAGCTTACCAATGTCACCTGGCACGTTTATGCCATGACCGCAGCCGGGCTGGGGATCATTTACCTGTTTCCACTGGTGCCGGTCGTTGGCCGCATACTGCCATCTCCGTTGATCTGTATCGTCTCGCTGACCATTGTCGCGATGGTCTACAACATCGATATCCGCACGGTCGGTGATATGGGGCAACTACCGGATACGCTTCCGATTTTCCTGTGGCCTGACGTGCCGCTGAATCTTGAAACCCTGATGATCATTCTGCCTTACTCTGTTGGCCTCGCCATTGTTGGCCTTCTGGAATCCATGATGACCGCCACCATTGTTGACGACCTCACGGATACCACCAGTGACCGTAACCGGGAGTGCAAAGGGCAGGGCGTTGCCAATATCGGCTCTGGGCTGCTGGGTGGCATGGCCGGCTGCGCGATGATTGGCCAGTCGATTATCAACATCAAATCCGGCGGCCGAACGCGGCTGTCCACGCTGACAGCGGGTGTATTCCTGCTGGTTCTCGTGCTGGTGCTGGACCAGTGGCTGGTACAGATTCCCATGGCGGCTCTCGTGGCTGTGATGATCATGGTGTCCATCGGTACCTTCAGTTGGGCGTCGATCAAAAACCTGAAAGAGCATCCCCTGTCCACCAACATTGTGATGGTCGTGACCGTTATTGTCGTCGTCGCCACGCACAACCTGGCCTTCGGCGTGCTGGCAGGCGTGCTTCTGGCGGCGCTGTTCTTCGCCAACAAGGTGGGCCACTACATGCTGGTGACGTCCGAGTTTGATGAGGCGACCGATACCCGCACCTACAATGTTGTCGGCCAGGTGTTCTTCAGCTCCTCGGAAAAATTCACGGAATCCTTTGATTTCAAGGAAGCAGTGGATAATGTGGTGATTGACCTGACGCGGGCGCACTTCTGGGACATTACCGCAGTGGGCGCGCTGGACAAGGCCGTGATCAAGTTCCGTCGCGAAGGCGCGGAGGTGGAGATTATCGGGCTGAATGAAGCCAGCGCCACCATTGTTGATCGCTTTGGGGTGCACGATAAACCCGACGCCGTTGACCAGTTGATGGCGCACTGATATGACACAAGCCAAGGAATTCAACGACGTAACCGGTCAGAATAACAACCACAAGGATCATCAAGGCGAGGTTGAAATGCTACGAGTAGTTGCCTGTATCGACGGCTCCCGGGCTGCTCCGGCGGTGTGTGATTACGCTGCCTGGGCCAGTAAGCACATGGAAACCCCGATGACTCTGCTGCATGTTCTCGACGAGGAGCGCTACCCAACAGAGCCGGATCTGGCGGGTAGCATTGGCTTGGGAAGCCGTGAACAGCTGATGGATGAGCTGGCCGAGCTTGATCGCAAGCGTTCAAAGCTTGCTCTGGAACACGGCCATCACATGCTCGATGAGGCAGAGCGCCGGGTGAAGGAACAGGGCATTGACGACGTGATCAAGCGCCAGCGCCATGGGGACCTGACAGAATCCCTGCTGGCCCTGGAAAACCAGACACGTTTGTTGGTGATGGGACTGCACGGCGAGAGCAGCTCAGACCGTGACGTTCACGTGGGTAGCCAGTTGGAAACCGTGATTCGCAGTGTCCACCGCCCGATTCTTCTGGTTCCGGACGAGTACGAGCAGCCGAAGAGCGCCATGCTCGCTTTTGACGGTAGCACCACGGCATTCAAGGGTGTGGAACTTCTGGCGGGTAGCCCGGTACTGAAAGGCATGCCGATCCATCTGGTGATGATTGGAGCGGACACCAGTGATCGCTGGGAACAGCTCAGGAAAGCCGAGAAAATGCTGGGCGATCTTGGCGCCGACATCACCCTGGCGATCCGCGCGGGGGATGTAGAGCCAACGCTCCATGGCTATCAGGAAGAACACGATATCGACATCCTGGTGATGGGGGCTTATGGTCATTCACGAATTCGGCAGTTCCTGGTAGGAAGCACCACGACCACGATGCTGAAGACTGCGAAAAAACCGCTGGTGATCCTGCGCTAATGTCATCCGAGCGGGGTTCTGTTGCTCGGCTGATGTCAGCACGCCATTGCTTACTGGTGCTGCTGGCGATGTTGACAGGCTGCGCCGGCAGTTTGCCGCCGGCCACTCATTCCGGAGCTGAAACCGCCGTGCTGACTGACGACAGCTTCCTATCCAGCCAGTCTCGGCAACGGCTGGCCGAGGCGAATGGTCAATCCGGTTACTATCTGCTGGATTCTGGTCAGGACGCCTTCCTATACCGAGCCGCGCTGATTGAGGCGGCTGAACAGCGTATTGATGCTCAATACTACATCTGGAACCGTGATGACTCCGGACTACACCTGGCTGGCCGGCTGTTACTGGCAGCGGATCGTGGTGTACAAGTCCGGCTGCTGCTGGATGACTTTAACGCCGAAGGGATCGGCGAGCTGTTTGCCTCCCTGGATACCCATCCGAATATTCATATTCGTATCTTCAACCCCGCCATAAACCGCAGCGGCTGGGGCCGATGGGTATCGTTTCTGATGGATTTCCAGCGCATCAACCGCCGAATGCACAACAAGACATTTGTGGTGGACGGCGCCGCTGGCATTGTCGGTGGCCGCAACATCGGTGATGAATATTTCGGCTTCGATCAGAGCCGCTATTTCCGGGACCGCGATGTCCTTGCCTTGGGGCCGGTGGTTGAGGGCATGGCGGATAACTTTCAGGCCTACTGGAACAGCCGCTGGGCTTACCCCGCTTCCGATCTATACGCCTCCGCGCCTGCTGACACCGAGTTAGCCGAGACGATGGAGGGGCTTCGGCAACAGGCCGTCGCACAACCCCGGCTTCCCGTCTCTGCGCCTACAGGGGCGGAGCAGGGTAGGTCTGAGCTGGCAAAGGCGTTTAACCGGATGACGATAGCTCCGGGAGAATTGGTGTTTGACCCTCCACCCGAAAACATGGACGCACCCTCAGAGACGCCCAAACGAAGCGCACTGGCGTTGCAACGCCTGGCGCAGACAGCCACCCGGGAAATTCTGATCGAGTCCGCCTACCTCATCCTTGCCAGGGAACAGTTACAGGCCCTGGGTGCGACCGAGCGCCCACAACTGGAGGTTGCCGCGCTGACCAACTCACTGGCTTCCAACGACCTGGTCACCAACCATGCCGGTTATGCCCGCTGGCGCCCCTACATGCTGGAGCAGGGCATAGACATCTACGAACTCAAGCCCGATGCCGAGGCCTGCCAGCAATGGCTGAGTGACGACGCCTTCTGCGCCACGGGCGAGGTGAGTCTGCACTCCAAGTCTGTGGTTTTTGATCGCAGCTCTCTGGTGGTGGGCTCCTTCAACGTTAACCTTCGCTCCATCTACCTTAACGGTGAAACCGTGTTGATTATCCACAGCGCCGAGTTGGCAGAGCATGTGGCGGAGGATATACGGCGGGTCATGGAGCCCCGAAATAGCTGGGAGGTGGCCCTGGACGAGGACGGGGACCTCCAGTGGCGCAGCGGCGAAGCGGTATTCACCAGCGAGCCGACCGTGGATTTGTGGCGCCGGGCCAAGTCCAGGTTTTTGTCGTGGTTACCTATCGAGAAATACCTCTAGCGCACCAGCAGGCATTCTTGTTTTAGAGTAGATACGTCCTCAAGGGCATCCAGAGCCCCATGGCGATCATGATCAGGTTTTCCGTGAGAGAGACGAAGCCAAGGGGCACGTTGCTGTTTCCCCCTACGCAGGCGCATTTCAGTTCCCTGTGGTCGATATAAACCGCCTTGAACACTGAAACGGCTCCTACGGTGCCGATAAATAGCGCCACTGGAGCTGCCAACCATATCAGTGCGCCTCCCAGCATCAGGATGCCCGCAAAGGTTTCGCCAAATGGGTAAAGGTAACCATAGCCGACCTGCTTCTGCGCCAGCAGGTCATAGTTGAGGAACATGGTGCTGAAACTTTCCACATCCTGTAGTTTCTGTAGCCCCAGAAGGATCATGGCAATGGCTACAAATTTCTCGATAGTCATCAACGAGAAAATTGCACTGTTGAAAAACCACATGATGGAGATAGCCATCAGCAGGGCAGTGCCAAAAATGGCGATCACGGGTTGGTAACTGGTCTCGGAATCCGGGTCGTCAAGCCCAAAATATTCCCGAAGTTCATCATAGCCACCGATGCGTTGGCCATTGATGAAGGCCTGGGGCGTGGTATCCACATTGTGTTTGTTCTGGAAGGCATCGGTTTCTTCCCGTGTGGTCAGATGATGATCCTCTACTTGATAACCCTTGCGTTTGAGCAGGAATTTGCTCTTAAGGCCAAACGGACATAAGTGTTCCGACATGACCATGCGATAAAGCTGGGCAGTCTTGCCTTGGTTGTCGTCAGCCATGGTGCTGCGCTCCTCCATCTCTCAATGGTCGCCCTGATAACGCCCACAAACAGAGCCCAAAAGAATTATCATCAGACTAACAGGTTCAGGAAGGCTTCAACGAGCAGTAGACGTTACACTCCGGTAATAAAACCTATGGGTTCTCAGGCATTGCTCCCAGCTGCCACTCCGGACGCCCACGCCCACTGAAAGTTGTGTCCTCCAAGATGGCCAGTCACATCTACAACTTCGCCTATAAAGTACAGACTGGGTTTTTCAAGTACTGCCATCGTCTTGGATGAAAGTTGACGGGTGTCCACGCCACCCAGGGTTACTTCGGCCGTTCGATAGCCTTCGGTGCCGGCGGGCTTGATGGTCCATTGGTCCAGGGTTCGGGCCACCTGTTCTATATCGCTGTTCTTGTAGCCTTGCAGCGGGCCGGCCCAGCCGTGAAGGTCGTTCAGGGCCTGGGCGAAGCGCTTGGGCAGGTGTTGTGCAAGGTATTGGGCCACCGTGGATTGCGGTTTTGATTTTCGCAAGTCGTGCAGGTCCTGTTCTACGTTGGTGGCGGGCAGCATATTGACGCTCAGGCTGTCGCCGGGGTGCCAGAAGCTGGAAATCTGCAGCATTGAAGGGCCACTGAGCCCGCGGTGGGTGACGAGCATGGGTTCGCGGAAATGCTCGTCGTTGCAGTGCACGTCCACAGGACAGCTGACACCGGAAAGTGGGGCTAACTGGTCCTTCAGTTCCGGGTGCAGGGTGAAGGGCACCAGCCCTGCCCGGGTTGGCAGCACGCTAAGTCCAAACTGTTTCGCAATATCATAGCCAAAGCCGGTGGCGCCCATGGTGGGAATGGATAAGCCGCCGCAGGCGACGACGAGGGATTCGCAGGTCAGGGTGCCGCTGTTGGTGTGTAGCTGATAGCCGTGATCGTCACCGCTGATTATTTTGACGCTGGTTTTAAGCCGCACTTCTGCACCTGCCCATTCGCATTCGGTCAGCAGCATGTTGAGGATTTCCTTGCTGCTGTCCTTGCAGAAAAGCTGGCCGGCGGCTTTTTCTTCGTGCTCAATGCCGTGACGTTCCACCATGTCCAGGAAGTGCTGGGGGGTGTAGCGTTTCAAGGCGGAGATGCAGTAGTGGGGATTGTCCGAGAGGAAGTTCGCCGGCGTGCTGTTGAGGTTTGTGAAGTTGCAGCGACCACCGCCGGACATCAGAATTTTCTTGCCGGGTTTGTTGGCGTGGTCGATAACCAGCACGCGGCGGCCACGGTAGCCCGCTGTTGCTGCGCACATCAGGCCCGCGGCGCCGGCGCCTATGATGATGATGTCGTAGCTTTCAGGTGTCATTCCGTGGAGTTCCGGTGGCGGTTAGGGGCGGTCCACGATACGCGGTAAATACATCCGTGTACGCTCGACAAAAACTTCCCTGTTTTTGACGATCCTGAACCGCCCCTAACCGCCACCTTGCCAGACATCGTGCCCATCCGTCCCCGCGAATCAAAGAACGCGATTATACAGCTAAGGCATCTTTAACGCAGGTGTACGCTTCCTTCCATATAAAATGCCGCCTGGCCGGCGATGGCGACTCGGTCGCCCTTAAGTTCACACCTCAGAACACCACCCCTGGCAGATACCTGGTTAGCCAACAGGTGGTTCTTTCCGAGCTTTTCGGCCCAGTAGGGCACCAGAACGCTGTGGATGGAGCCGGTAACCGGATCCTCGTCGATGCCTCCGCCGGGGGCAAAGTAGCGGCTGACAAAGTCGCAGTCGCTACCCGGTGCCGTAAGAATGACCCCCAGGCTGCCGAGCTGCTTCAGCTTGCGGATGTCCGGTTGTGCGGCTTTTACTGCGGCTTCATCTTTCAGAATGACCATGTAGTTGGTGTCGCTGGGGACGAAAAACGACGTCTCCGGGGCGCCATCCAAGGCATCCAGAATCAGGTTGGGCGTTGGGCACTCTTCGAGCGCCAGGTTCGGGAAATCCAGTTCCAGCCAGCCGTCGTCCGCCTGCTTTACGCCCAAGGGGCCACTTTTGGACTGGAGGAGTATCTGTTTCTTTTCCCAGCCCAGTTTGTTGAAAAGAACCCAGGCGCTGGCGAGGGTGGCGTGGCCACAGAGTGGTACTTCGATGCCTGGGGTGAACCAGCGGATGTGGAAGTCTTCTTCTGTATCGTCGGGAAGGGCAACCAGAAAGGCCGTTTCCGAGAGGTTATTTTCCAGCGCCAGTTTCTGCATGGTGTCGTCTGGCAGCCATTCTTCAAGCGGCATGACAGCCGCGGGGTTGCCGCCAAAAACGTCGTTGGAGAAAGCGTCGACCTGGTAGATCGGTAGTGTTTTCATTCCCTTTCCTTTCGCGAAACTCGATGAGTGATGGCCAGGGTCACCATTCTCTGTTTATACAGACAACCATAACAGATTCAGATATCGTTATTTTGGACCGGTACAGGCGTTTTTGTTCGACATCTGTGCTGGTGAGAATCTGTTTGATCTGTACTGCAGTCATTCCGGATTGATCTGGCAGGATGAAGTAATGGGCATTCTCTATAATCAGGTAGCAGACCAGTTACACGCATTGATTCGCGACGGGGTTTATCGCGAAGGGGAGCGGCTGCCCGGTGTTCGGGCGCTCAGCCGACAGTTTGGGGTGAGCGTGTCCACGGTGCTGCAGGCCCACCAGACGCTGGAGGCCCGAGGCTACCTGGAAGCGCGGGAGCGCAGTGGCTATTTTGTGCATCTGCCCCGGCGAGATACGCCAGAACCGGTGATGCAGAAGCACAAGGCCAAGCCGGTGCCGGTGAGTGCCCGCGATATGGCGCTTGATCTCTGTGCCGATGAAGAGAAACGCATGGTGCCTTTGGCGGCCGCCGTGCCACATCCCGATTTCCTGCCCGTGCGGCAGATCCAGCATGCCACTCTCTGGGCCGCGCGGCGCGGGCTGGAAACGTTGGATTATGCCTTTCCCGGCAAGATTGAATACCGCCGTCAGGTGGCTCAGCGAATGGCCGCGTTGGGCATTATTACCACGCCCGACGACATTCTTGCCACCAACGGCGCCCAGGAAGCCATAATTCTTGCCCTGCAGGCGGTCACTTCGCCTGGGGATATCGTGGTTGTCGAGTCACCATCATTCCCGGGTATTCTCCAGGCGTTGGATGTGGTCGGGCTTCGGGTGATTGAAGTGCCCACCCATCCTGCAGAGGGGTTGAGCCTTGAGGGCCTGGAGCTGGCACTGGAACAGTGGCCGGTGAAGGCTTGCGTAGTGGTTCCCAATCATAGCAATCCCATGGGAGCGACGATGTCCGACCTTCGCAAGCAGCAAATGGTGCGGATGTTGGAAGTGGCGGGCGTGCCGTTGATTGAGGACGACATCTACGGTGATCTGTACTATGGCGTCGACCGCCCCAGGCCGGCGAAAGTGTTCGACCGCACCGGCAACGTGATTTACTGCAACTCGTTCTCCAAGACCATCTCGCCTGGCTTGCGTCTGGGATGGATGATGCCCGGAAAATATCTGGCCGAAGCACGGCAGCAGAAGTATTTCAGCAACCTGGGTACGGCAAGTGTGCCACAGATTGCCGTGGCGCATTTCCTGGAGCAGGGCGGGTACGATCGTTATCTGCGTTCTGCCCGGCAACGCTATCGCGAGGCCACCGACCGTATGCGTGCGGCTGTAGGGCGTTCGTTCCCTGAAGGTACGGCCGTCAGCCGCCCCCAGGGTGGTTTCGTCTTGTGGGTGCAGCTTCCGGGCACAGTCTCAGGCACTGAGGTGTTTCGCCGGGCGCGGGAGGAGAATATCAACGTGGCCCCGGGCCTGATGTTCTCCACCACCGACAAGTACGATAATTGTCTGCGGCTGAACGGCGCCAATCCCTGGAGTGAGCGGGTTGAACAGGCCGTTGCCCGGCTTGGCGCCATTGCAACCGCTGTTGCCGCTGAATCCCGAGACTGACTCGGATCTATTTTTTGCGCAGGTTCGTTGGGTCCAGCAGACCGATGGCAACCGCAATACCTGTGACGTCCGGTACGCGTTCCACGCCCAGCCGTTTCATTACACGGGCCCTGTACAGGTCAATCGTCTTGATGCCAATATCCAGTTGTTCCGCTATTTCCCTGCTGGTGTAGCCTTGTGCGAGTGGTATGAATACATCCTTTTCCCGGCGGGTGAGTGAAGTGATCAGGGCGTCGGTGTGTTGATCTCCTCGTTGCTGCCTGCTTGTTTTCTGGTGTTCCTGCAGCGCCTGCTGGATGCTGTCGAGCAGCAACTGTTCGTTAAATGGTTTCTCGATGAAATCGAAAGCACCGGACTTAAAAGCGCGGACTACGATGGGCACATCCGCATGGCCTGAAACGAAGATAATAGGCAACTGCGAGCCTCGTTTCTGCAATTCCTCCTGGACGTTCAGGCCTCCCAGTCCGGGCATGCGTATGTCGAGGACCACACAGCCGGTTTCCTCCGGGTTCACGGCGTTAAGGAACTGGCGGCCATCGGCGTAAGGCCGCACCTGTAAACCAACGGATTCCAGTAGCCACTGGGTGGATTCCAGCATGCCGGCATCGTCGTCTACTACATAAACGGTATGGGGGAATTCACTCATCCTGATCTGTCTCCCTTAGGTTGCCGGATTCACTGTCAGTGCAAAGAGGGGGAGGGAAGCGGCATATCAGTGTCAGGCCGCCACCTTCGGCCGGTTGTGCGTCCAGAAAGCCGCCATACCCCTCAATAATGGAGCGGCTCATGGAAAGCCCAAGGCCAAGTCCTTGAGGTTTGCTGGTATAGAAAGGCGTGAACATGTGTCGCATGCCTTCCTCGTCAAGGCCCGCTCCGTGGTCAGTCACCTTGATCAGGGTCTCCTGTATCGGTGTTACGCAGGTTTCAATCTTAATGTGAGATGGGGCGCTGTTATCCTGCCGGGCTTCGGTATTGGCGTCGATACCGTTGCGAATCAGGTTGATCAACACCTGCTCGAGTAAGACCGGGTCGGCAGTGAGTACAGGGTTGAGCGGCGTCAGGTTCTCCTGGATGACGACGTTATGCTTGTCGGCATCCCATTGGCACAGTCGCTTGACGTTGGTTACCGCATCATTGATGTTAACCGGCGCGGTGCGTTGCTGCCCCTTGCGTAGAAAGGCCCGCAGTCGCTTGATGACTTCCGAAGCGCGGTTGGCATGATGGGTTATTCGCTGCAGACCATCGTCCACCCGCTCAAGGCATTCCGGGTTCTCCTGGGCCAGTTTCAGATAGCGCTGGCTTGCACTGGCAAAGTTAACGATAGACGCCAGTGGCTGGTTCATCTCGTGGGCGATACTGGATGCCAGTTCGCCCAGTGTCGCCAGGCGAGCAGTATGGGCGAGTTCTTCAGCCAGGCGGCGGTTGTTTTCTTCTGATTTTACCCTTGCGGTAATGTCTCGCGAGACGCTGACGACTTCGATCACTGCTCCGGTGTAGGTTTCCCTGATCGCCCGGCTGGCAATTTCAAACCATCGCCTGCTGCCATCCCTGTGAGTGATCTCAATGGTCATGGTGGCGTAGCCTTCGTCCCGAAGCCGGTTACGGGCTTCTTCCACTTCGGCGCTGAAGGCATTGCTTTGGAACACCTCTTCAAGAGGTTTCCCCCTCAGCTCCTCAGGCCAGTACCCCAACAGCCTCCAGGATGCCGGGGTGGCATCAATGAACCGGCCGTCCGGTGCATGTCGGGAAATAAGGTCTGTGGTGTTTTCGGTAATCAATCGGTAAAGCCGGCTGGATCGGGTTGCCTCATCCAGTTTCCGCATGTTGTCGGTGACATCCCGTCCCCGCGCCAGAACCTGGCGAGAGTTCTGGTCGGGGATGAAAGTCCATGACAGGGTGGCCGAATGCTGACGACTCTCCACGCCTTCAATTGCACGCCCCTGGGTAAAACAGGCATTGATCAGAGCTGAGAAATTGACTGGTAGCAGTCTGATCGGGTTGTCGGTTCCGGTCTCTGCACACAGATCTTTCGCTGCCTGATTCAGGCCTAGCAGCTGGCCGTCGGAATCGAGTATGAGCCCCGCTTCAGGATCGGAACTTGGGAGTTGGAAGGTTGTAATAGTGCTTCCCTGGTTATTTTTCATTTTAATATGGTATATATACTATAATACATTGGTGTAATTTCTAGTATTGTTGCTATAAAATAGTATCTCGATACCAGATATTGTAGCCCTTTCAGTGGATTTCTTTAATACACCATAAGAATAATGACGCTTACAGGACCATAACAATGACATCAATTTTTGATCAGGGCCTCGAGCCAGTCGGCGCCAATCACTCTGTCCTTTCCCCCATCGACTTTATTGAGCGCACCGCCAGTGTGTACCCGGACTATCCGGCAGTCATACACGGAGCCATTCGCTATACCTGGGGACAGACTTATGAACGGTGTCGCCGACTGGCCTCTGCGCTTTCCAGCAGGGGCATCGGCCGTGGCGACACGGTGGCGGCGATGCTGCCCAATATTCCGGCGATGGTGGAGTGTCACTTTGGCGTTCCGATGATTGGGGCGGTGCTCAACACTCTTAACGTGCGACTGGATGCAGAGGCCATTGCTTTTATGCTGGAGCACGCTGAGGCCAAAGTGGTGGTGGCGGATCGAGAGTTCGGTGGTGTGGTTCGCGATGCAGTCAGTCGTCTGGACTCAAAGCCATTGGTCATTGACGTTGACGACCCCGAATACGGTGAGGGTATCCAGATGAGCGATCTGGATTACGAAGCGTTCCTTCAGGAAGGCGACCCGGAGTTCCAGTGGAACCTGCCCGAAAACGAATGGGATGCAATTTCACTGAACTATACATCAGGCACCACCGGCAACCCGAAAGGTGTGGTTTACCACCATCGTGGCGCTTATCTGAACAGTCTTGGCAATCAGGCCGTGTGGTCAATGGGCCAGCACCCCGTCTACCTGTGGACGCTTCCCATGTTCCACTGCAAC
>Ga0189286_100141_pt1 | contig 39568 bp, 28 predicted proteins | sample UW69minimetaG_FD_130330 | JGI IMG/M metagenome (GOLD analysis project Ga0189286, IMG submission 130330) | Marine microbial communities from the Costa Rica Dome - UW69 mini metaG | ecosystem: Environmental > Aquatic > Marine > Oceanic > Photic zone | place: Costa Rica: the Eastern Pacific...
GGGGCCAACTATTTTTCAATGAAGCCGAACTCCGACCGTGCGGGTAGGCTCCCAATGATCAGAATCACACTTTAGAGCGATCAACTGTTGCTTTACTGCCGCTATAGTCAGAGTTACAGAAATCAGGCACAGAGCGCTGGCCAGAATTTCAGACAACAGTTAAGCAAACCAGGCCACTGACAACGGGTTTACCGGACCAGACCGGCCCCGTCAGCTGCCGAACATAACGACACAACAACAGGAAAAGGTTCCACCCATGTTCAAGAAAACTCTAATAAGTCTTGCCGTGGCTTCTTCCGTTGGACTGACAGGCTGCTTCGACAGCGCTGGTTCCGGGTCCAGTAACGCGAATCCCGATTATAAGATCGAAGACACCACCATCGACAGAAGTCTGGTTCGTCCTATTTACGACCCAAACCCACTATCTGCAGACCCACAGTTCCCGATTAACTCGGACCTGATCCTGCTGCTTGGCGCTACACAGAGCGCAAACTATGACTTCACCGGGCTATCAACCGGCGATACGCCCGCTGATGATGCCGTAAATCGGCTCTCTGGCTTTTCCACGTCCGGTGCCTTCAGCCTCAAGTTTGACGGTGAGTTGAACCCCGCGTCGGTCATGGCGAACGCGACCGTCTTCCTGGTACCCCTTAAAGTTCCGCCAGCGGTTGCTTCTGTTCCAGAAGCGTTGCCAAACACGAACCCAAGCGGCATTAACCCTGCCGATCCGTTTTTGCTCGACCCCAGTTTGCAGCCCAATTTCCGTGCAGACGTGGTAAGCCTGGATGACGGTGCAAACAACGCTATCCGCATCGTACCGCTTGAACCCCTTATGGAAGGTCAAAAATACCTTGTCGTTATCAGCGACGACGTCAGGGGCGCGAATGGCAAGCCTGTCGCCCGCGCAGTACAGGACGTTGCGCTGGCCGACGGCACGCTGGGTAACCCGGCACTGGGCAACGTGAAATCCCTGCTCCAAAGCCTTGACGCCCTCGGCAACGGTTTCCTGACGGCGATGAGCACGGGATCTGAGTCGGCGCTGTCTTACTCGTTCACTACAAATTCGGATACCGATGTTTTGCGGGCCATGATGGCGCCGGCAGCGTTCGGGACGGCGCTGGGACAAAAAGTTGGATTTACTGCTCAATTAAAAGCTGTAAGGGATAATTTCCCCACGCTGAACTTCTCGCAGTTGACTGCGAAACTCTCGGAACTCGGCCAGAAGGCAGCGGCTGTTCAGGGTGGAGATCTGGATATCTCTACCTTGCCGGCGGCTGAAATCGCTGCCATTACACGGCTTGGTGAACTTGGCGCTATCACTACCCCGGCGAATATTGAATCTGCAATTACCGCTGAAGTCGGCGACTCTTTGCACCTGCCGGTCCCCAGACCGTCATATTTCTCGGCGCCAACATCCGCCAGTGATCTGGCAACTATCCAGGGTCTGGCAGCTCAGGACGCCAACAATCCTATCGTGCTTGCTGCAAGCCAGGTTCAGGTTTCCCAGGGCGCTATTGCTCTTCCCTACTTCCAGTCCCTCCCAGGTTCAGATGGTTCAGCCCTCTCAACCGGCAGCTTCCAGGGCAGTACCAGCCTGGAGGCCGGTATCAGCGAATCTTTGGAGCCGGGCGTTGATACCTTCCGATTCCTGAGGGATATCGACGGCGCACTCAACGTCAACGGGTACTTCCCGTTCCCTGAGCAGAAGGCAACCACGACCGTACCGGTAGTTGCATTCCACCCAGCCACAGATGCAAGCCGTCCTGCCACATGTATAGATCCTGACGTGCCCAATGGCGTAACGATCTTCCAGCACGGAATCACTGTAGACCGGAGCGTTTCAATGCTTCCGGGCATTCTTCTTGCTAACCAGTCCTGTCAGGCGGTAATTGCGATTGATCAGCCACTTCATGGCCTTGCGAGTGCACCTGCTGGTCGCCTTCCTGGATTGACGCCACTTTCAGAAGCCGCCTTAACTACCGAGATTAATACGATTCTCGATAATGGTGGTACAGGTAACGCCACACTTGACGCTCAGCTCAACGCGCTGATCAGCGCCGACTACATCGGTGAGCGCCACTTCAACTACACGGCCAACGCCCAACAGCAGCCGGTTTCGGCTGACCTTGCTGACGTTGAATCAGGCAGCCTGTTCATTAATCCGTCCAATATGCTCAACAACCGCGACAATCTGCGTCAAGGCGTTGTCGATTTGTTGAACGTGGCGGCTTCGGTACAAACCATGGGCATCAATGGTCTGCCCAGTTCCGGCGACCTTGCGGGCCTGGACGTCCACTTCGTGGGCCATTCGCTGGGAGGTATTTCCGGTACAACGTTTGCCTCACTGGTCAACGATCCAACCTTGAACGCTACCGTCAATGGTATCTACCAATCTCCGGGTTCACCCCTGAACGGGTTTGAGTTCCGGCCACTGTCCACAGTGGTTCTGCATAACACTGGCGGCCAGGTAACCCGCCTGATTGAGAACTCTCCTGCTTTCTCAGCGCCCATCATTGGTGGTCTGGCCGCAGCAGGTGTGAACCAAGGCTCTGCAAACTTCGAGAGCTTCATGTACGTGTTCCAGTCCGTCGTGGACGCCACTGATCCGGTGAACTTCGCCGAAGGCCTTGGCGGTTCAACGACCAACATCCTTCTCAGTGAGGTTGTTGGAGATACCACCGTACCGAACGAAGCAAACGTTAACCCGCTGGGACAAGCGTTTTCTGCGCCGCTAGCATCGACTGAGCCGTTGATGGCCCTGATTGACCTTGGTGCTGGTGGAGGCACGCTTGCAGACGGCGCAGGCCTAAGTCTGGTACAGACAGGCTCCGCGGCCAATGAAGGCGCATTACCAGCGGCCTCGTTCTTTACGGGCACCAACCCTTGTACCAATGCCAATCACGGTACATTTGTCGGCCCGGCTACACCGCCCAATCCTGATGACCTGCAGTGCCCAGGCGGCTCTAACACCATCCCGGCTTTCTCCGAGATGGTTCGCCAGACCATTCTGGCCATTGCCGGCGCCCCGGTTCTGTTAACAACCGGCCCGGATCCGGAAGACGCTGCAAACCTGTCAGTACTGGGTGAAAGCGACACTCTGGAAAGTGCGCTGGATCAAGACCAGTAAGCTAACCAGAAACCTCAAAGCCCCGGACTTCCGGGGCTTTTTTTGGGCGATTGATAGAGCCATACCATCCACTCCAGTCTTCCCATCACCCGACAGCTGCATAGCAGATATAAAAAGGCCGGCGATTTTAGTATCGCCGGCCTTGCTTCACTGCTTAATTCACTGATAACTCGCGGGTTGTCAGCCCAACCTCAGTGGCTACTGAGATATCACCGTCTCACCCTGAGGAAGCAGGTTTGCTTCAATCTCATCCTCCGTGAACAAGAGCTTGCGAGACTCTTTGTTGGAATACTGCATACTCTGATCACTGAAGTAGTCCGACATGGCATCCGTGGACTGGGAATAACTAACCAGGCCATACGCCTCCGGCCCGTTATCCGTAAACTCCAGGCCAAAGTGCCAGCTCGTGCCCCTTGCCATCAACCAACCGTCTATACCGTTACTTCCATCGGAAAGTCCGGCTGTATTGGGGATAGTGGACGAAGCAATTCGGGGGAAGCGGGTATCCTCCGCAAATGGGTCATTCACAACACCAATTGCGTTAAATGCACCGTCAATACTGCCGTCGCCCCCATGCCACGGGATTTCATCGGTCTGAAACACCGGCATATCGCCAGAGTTCGGTACCACACCCCCTGATGCACGGTAGTACTGCAGGTCACCGAGTGCGTCTGTAGGCGCAATACCCTGGCCAACCAGCGCATCAACACCTGCCGACAGTGCCAGAAGCATGGTATCGTCTGGTGTGCCAGCATTGTCTTCTGACGGATTAGCGGGAGTACCGACCGGATCAGAAGGGCTGAACGGCTGGGTTAGATCGGTGTTCACGTCCTCAAGATAATTCGCCATGAAAACCCTGAAGATATGGGCGCCAACGCTATCGCGGTTGTAGAGGCCATCCCAGTTTGCCAGCGACTGACACCAGGATGACAGGTCCTGCCCACCTACCGCTGTAGCACCTATCGCATCACAACGTTCCAGCAGTTCAGGCAGGAACTGTTCCGCATACCAGGAACGGTTGTTCCAAATCACACCCAAAAGCTCTTCAGCATTGAACTTACCGTCCTGGCCCGCTGGGAGCGGAGCTGATGGAACACCCGGCTCAAGGGGATTCTGAAGCATCTTGATACCCAGCCGGGTGCGGGCATTGATTGGTGATTTTTCCTGGCCGAACAAGGGAGAGTATCCCGTCAGAAATTCGTCGGGGTTTGTCGCCCAATAACTGCTGTTCGAATTCTGAACCCAGTCGGAGCGTACCAGCTTGGGTTTATCGCTGTACGGAACCAAGGGACCACAAGACGTTTCAACCCAATCCTCAATGGACTTGCTGCCATCAAGAAGCGTGACGCCCTGATCAAAAAGCCCGGCGTAGGAAGCACTGCCAAATCGTCTGAAATTGACAAGGGCAATCGCCTTGTCAGAAAGGTTGGGCACAGAACTGCTATCGATGTAGAACGCGTTGCCCTGGTCATCAGCGTAGGTGGTGTTGGTCCAGAGTGTGGACCCACAGTTCCTGAATACATCCTGGAACTCAGAAAGGTTCGTCGCCCGGCTCATTTGCAGCCAGGTATCCAACAAACCGCGTGTGTTTGCGTTGGCATCGCGGTACGTTATCGCAACCGATCCGGCAGAATTCAATGCGCCACTGCCCCCCCAGGCCGGCAACTGGCTGTTCACGGCATTGGCGGCGATCATGGGTCCGTACTCGGAGAAATAGAAATCCCGCTCGAGAACCAGTGGCTCCGGCATGCCGGGCATTTTCACTTCGATCTGGTAGGTCTCAATCTCAATGGGTTTTTCCACACCATCTTTTACATAGGTAAGGTTATCCCCCGTTTTCAGGGCTAGCTCGTACCAGGTAAATCGACGGCTCGTGGTAACGGTATGGGACCACGCCAGGTTTTCATTGAAGTTGATGAGCGGTATTGCCGTACCAAGTAACCCGGCACCATGAACATTAAGGTATCCAGGAACAGTCATTTGCACTTCATAGAGGCGCCGGTGTCCCGTATATGGGAAATGTGGGTTGGCCAAGAGCGCACCGCGACCCTGTTCGGTCATTGTGCTACCAATACCCCAGGCGTTACTGGCGAGCCCCATGTCAGTGAAATCCTGCACGGCCCCGGCATTGGCTTTTGCCGTTGCAACGATGTTCTTGCGTAGTTGCTCAACCTGTTCAGCGCCTGCAATCGCCGAAACCGTCACCGGTGCTGGGTCTTTCCCAGGGGGTACAGCCAGGAAAACCGCCCCCGTTGCGAATTGGGCACCACTGGCGTACTGCCCAACCACTCGATAATAGGCCAAAAGATCAACCGGGGTGATCGCCCTCACCCACTCCTGATCCCTGCACTCCTCAGGCAGGTCACTCGGATCGGTTTCTGCCACGTAACGATTATAACCCTCGGTGAAGCCTTCAATCAGTGCCAGGCTCTCTTCCGTCAGCGTCGGGAACTCTCTTTCAGCGCCACTGTATATTTTTTGGGCTTTATAGCTGAAATCATTGATTATATTGAGCCCTACACCGAAAGGCGTATTGGGCCCGGGGCCAAAGTACTTGGCCCTCTCACTTCTGGCTTTCACGATGGCCTCGGCCAGCACACATACGTTGTCCTGAGCCTGCGCATAGCCATGGCCAAACGCCGCCGACGCAAGATTGTCAGCCTTTACGTGCGGAACCCCGTTTGTGGTTCTCCTTATCGTTGCCTCAAACGTACCGTCCGCCGGGAAAAGCTGTTCGTTTACCGAGCTATCGGAGCCGGAAGAAGAACTGCTTCCGTCGAAACATCCTGTAATCAGAAAGCTACTGGCCAGCGCTACCCCGGCCGCTTTCAACGCGCCTTTGTCAGCGCTTCTGAAAGGTTTGCGAAGCGATTTCATAGTAATTCGTCCATTGTGATTGTTATGAGTAAGCCAAAGATGACTCACTCTCACAAATTAGCAGACAACCCGCTCTTTAGCTAAGGACTGACGGACGATTCATTTTTTATTGATCCCTCAAAAATCGCCGTTGTCGGCCCCCAATGCTCGACCGATATAACGGCTCTCACAAGGCGTTGCGCTGAATTTAATCGGGTGGCCAATCTGCTTTTGGGTACCCCCATCCCCTTTCGCGACCTCAACAACCATGCCGCGCACTTTCATTTGCGGGTGCTCCGCTGCCTCTGAGATGGTCAGCACCGGCTCCACGCACGCATCAACATCCACAAAGACGTCTTGCCATTCCGCCAGTGTTTTCCGCGCAATGGTGGCTTTCAACGCTTCTCGGATAGCCCGCTGATCCTCCGGGTTCTGGCTCAGAGCGAAGCTCTTCATGTCAGGAATGCCCAATGCATCGCATAGCCGACCGGAAAACTTCGGCTCAAGGCTGCCCACAGACAGCCACCGGCCGTCGCTGGTTTGGTAGTAATCATAAAAGGTGCCGCCGTTGAGCATGGAGCCTTCCGGCTTCTGTTCCTGCCCGCCAGCCAAGGCTGCTGCACCGGCCATCGTATTGAGGGCAAAGGCGGCGTCGGTCATGCTGATATCGATAAACTGCCCCTCCCCCGTTTGCTGGCGGTGAACCACCGCCGCCAGGATGCCCATGACAGCATGGTGGGAGCCGCCTGCCACATCGGCTATCTGGATACCCATCGGTGGCGGTCCCGTTTCGCGACGGCCACAATGGCTGGCCACGCCGGCGAGAGACAGGTAGTTGATATCGTGCCCTGCCCGATCCTTGTAGGGGCCAGTCTGGCCGTAGCCGGTAATCGCACAGTAAATAAGATTGGGGTTGATGGCTTTGAGGGTTTCATAACCAATCCCGAGCCGGTCCATAACGCCCGGTCGAAACTGTTCAACCACCACGTCGTACTCTGCCACCAACTGCTTGACGAGGGCGGCACTGCCCTCCTGCTTCAAATCCAGCCCAAGGGATCGCTTGCCTCGGTTCAGGAAGGTATGGGACGTGCTGACGCCATCTTCCAGCGGCGGCATCACACGGGTCAGGTCCAGACGGCCAGGGGCCTCCACCCGCAACACATCCGCTCCCATATCCGCCAGCAGCATGGTGGCATAGGGGCCAGGCAGCAGTGTACTGAAATCCAGAACTTTCAGGTTACTCAGTGGGCCGGGCATGCAAACCTCCTTCTCTATTTTTGGACAGCCCTGATGCTGCCCTGTTTTCCCTGCGGGGCCAACTGCCGGTTCCATCATTCCCATTGACCATTTCTTCCAGTCCGTCGCGAGGGTGATGGTTGCATTGTACCCAAGGGGTTTTATGATGGGCTTCGTTCAATAAGGATAAAGGATGATATGTCGGAACTCACCGTTTCCAGGCACTTCGTGGAAGCCGCATTGGTTGGGGCCGAAAGAGCGGGAATTGATGCCCATAGAATGCTGAGCGAAGCTGGAATATCACCGGACCTGCTGAGGATCGAGATGGCCCGGGTGAGCAGCACCCAATACAGCCGGCTGATGCAGGCTACCTGGAGTGCAATGGACGATGAGTTTATGGGGCTGGGCCCGCGCCGCTGCCGTACCGGCACGTTCGCCACCATGTGCGCGCTGGTTATCGACTGCCCCAATCTTGAGGCGGTCTATCGCCAGGCGTTTGATTTTTGTCGCCTGTTCGAGCCCATGGTCACCATGAAACTGGAAGTGGACGACAGGACTGCCCGGCTGGTAACGGTGATTGAAGGGGGTATCCACGACCCAATGCACTTTTTCCGGGAAAGCATACTGGTCATCTGGCATCGCTTGGGTAGTTGGTTGATCGGGCAACCGGTGGAGCTGCTTAAGGCGGAATTCAATTATCCCAGACCGTCCCATGGCGACGAATACCGGCATATCTTCCATTGCCCACTGTCGTTCGAAGCCAGTGAAACGGCCCTGACGTTCGACAAGCGTTTTCTGCAGGCACCCGTGATACGCGACAAGCCGGAGATGCGACAGTTTCTGAAAACCTCACCGGCCGACCTGCTGTCACGCCCGGACGAGAGCAACACCTACACAGGGCGCATTCGCGCGCTTATCGGCAGGGACTTCGCCCGTGCCCTACCCGACTTCGAATGGATAGCCACAGAGCTTCATACCAGCCCCCAGACCCTTCGCCGACGGCTGAAGCAGGAAAACACCTCATTTCAGGAGATCAAGGACCTGCTACGCCGGGACATGGCCATCTATTACCTGTCGCGGCCGGACCTGCCGATCAATGATATTGCGTTTCGGGTCGGATTCACCGAACCCTCAACGTTTCACCGCGCCTTCAAGAAGTGGACGGGGGTCACTCCCGGTGCTTACCGCGAAGGCGAGCGGGGTCAGCTTCAGGATTAACTGGGATTCTGCATGGTCCGGATCAGACGGCCAAAGGTGCGGGCAATTTCTTCGGCCCGTTCGCGATCAGGGCTGAGTTTCATCAACCGCGAGCCATCTCGGGGGTCGTAAATCCAGCAACTGGCCGTTGAACTTTCGCAGTTCCATTCAATCTGCGGATTGACGCCGAAAACGCCCATGGATTCAGTCGTTTTAACGACGCGACCACCGGACTCGCGACGGGATTCCTGAATACTGATAATGTCGTTCCGTCTGTCGATCCTGTAAGACACATCAGCAGGGCGGTCCAGCCTCACGATTCGCTGATCTTCGCGCCAACCGACAACGTCCAGGAGCGTGTTGGCGTGAATTACCAGCGCATCGGCGTTCGAATCCACCAGGTAGAGTTCCCGGAGTTTCCCCAACGATTGCTCGCTTGCCGGCTCGATAATGGCCACTGGGTCCGGATCACCAGCGCCGTTGTTCGTGCTATTCGCCCCTTCTTGCTGACGGGCTTTCTCAACATTGGTTATCAATTTAAGTGCGTCGGTGTAGTGCTCGCCTTCACTTCCCACCAGGCTGACGTACTTCTCCAATGCAGCTTGCGCTTCGTTGTAATGGTCAGATTCCAGCATCACGCGGCCGCGAAAATAGAAATAATTCGCCGGTTTTCCCCCTTCCAATTGCTGGAGACGGTTCAGGTACTTCCCCGCCTCGCCCCAGCTCTCTGCGGAAACGGCCTCTTCAGTGGCAAGCATTAATCGACGGGTCTCATGTTCGGGCTCAAGGGCACTAACCTGCCCGGCCATCATTAGGGATGCCAACATAAAGCCACTGACTGAACGACGCCCAACTCGGGTTATCTTTACCATCTTGTTTACTCCTGCTGATTATCCCGGGGGAGCGTCTTCGTCCACCGTGGGCTCGACCGGATCGCCGGTGTCATCAACATCTTCGGCGTCCACTTCGGCTTGATCCATAATCGCTTTCGGTAGTTCTTTTTTAACACGAACGCCCAGCTCTACAAAGCGATTGGCTTGCGAGATAAGGTTACCGCGACCACGGGTGAGCGTGTTCATCGCCGAATCATAGGTTCCCTGCGCGGTGTGCAACTGGCTTCCCAGCTTCTCCATCGCTTCTACAAACACCCGCAGCTTGTCATACACTGCACTGGCTCGGTCGGCAATCCTACGCGCATTCTGGCTTTGACGCTCGTATCGCCAGATATTTTCAATGGTTCGCAAGGTCGCAAGCAATGTCGTTGGTGTAACCACAATAATCTTTCGCTCGAATGCTTCTGCGAATAGGTTCTCGTCCTGCTGAAAAGCAGCCACAAAGGCCGGTTCAATGGGCATGAAAAGAAACACAAAGTCTGGTGAGTGCAGACCGTGAAGCTGGCTGTAATCTTTCTCGCTCAGGGCGCGAATATGATTACGCACCGCTTCGACGTGCTGGCGAAGGGCTTCGTCCTTGGCGGTCTCGTCCTCTTCCGTTGCCCACTGCTGGTACGCCACCAGGGATACCTTTGAATCCACCACCAGATTTCGGCTGTCCGGCAAGTGGACAATAACATCCGGGCGCAGCAACTGGTTGTCCTCATCGCGATAGCTGCCCTGGGTTTCATACTCGATGCCCTTGCGCAAACCTGAGCGCTCAAGGACGCGCTCCAGAATCAGCTCACCCCAATTGCCCTGGATTTTCTTGTCACCTTTAAGCGCCTTTGTGAGGTTGGAGGCTTCTTCAGTGATCTGGCGATTCAGCTCCTGCAGGGACTTGATTTCACTTCTCAACGCCTGCCGATCCCGCGTTTCGGTGGTATAGACATCCTCCACCCGTTTGCGGAAGTCCTGGAGTTGATCCCGGAAAGGATTCAGCAGGGTATCGATACTGGTGCGGGTCTGCTGGCTGAAGCGTTCACTTTTCTGCTCGAAAATACGATTGGCGAGATTCTCGAACTCCTGTTTCAACGCATCACGGTTGCGTTCCAGCAACTCCAGTTTTTCTGTGGTTGCGCGGCGTTCCTTATCCAGCGTTACTTCCTGCTCGCGCAGGGAAACGCGTGCATCTCCGAGCTCGCGGGAAAGCTCGTCCGCTCGCTGTTGCTGGGACTGTCTTTCTGCTTCCAATTGCTCAATACGCGCCAGTCGCGACTTGCTTTCGGATTCCAGCCCGGCTACCCGATTTTCCAGTGTTGCCGCTCGCTGTCGCCAGTGTTCGGTGTCCAGGCCCGCTTGCTCAATCTCGGCTTTGCCGTTTTCGAGCGCAGCTTCAAGCTGATGGAAGCGCTGTTCATCAATTGCCCGTGCATAGCCAAACTCACGGAGTGCGGTTCTGGCACGACTTCCCTTAATCACAGCGAACACCAGAAAGCACAGCATTACCACCACCAATATCAGCAAAGTGACGGTCTCCGGCCCACGCCCCACTACATCGATGATTGCCTCGGGCACCCCGATCTCCTCTAATAATTGACTCGAACATTACGATAGAACAACAGTTTACCGTATTGACGGAACCTTTTTGGTCGGACTCACGTCAAAGGTTTGCCATTCACTGGTTCTGGTGGACTGATTGGCAAATTTCCCGACCCAAAGCATCCGGCTCTGGACTCGGAACGTAATATCATCTAAAACGGTGAATATGGCCTGTTTACCGACAGAATGGCTGGTTTGCTGCCGGGTGCCATGGTCCAGGAGCAGTATAAAGGACAGGAATTCAACATGCTCAAAGAGCTATGGAGAAAACTGGGATCTGAATTCTCCTATTCGGGGTGTTCGGATGTGGAAGGCAGTGAATACCGCAAGCCTGGCGCACGAGCCAGCCACGGTGGTTTCCGCATTCTTCCCCATATGACCCATACCGGGGAATTCCATCTGGAACGGTTGACCGGCATCCTGAAGGGACGCTACGGCAGAACCTTCCAGAACAATGGTGACGAATCCATCCGCGACCTGATTCACTTCGCTTCCCGCATTCAGGATCAGGATGTCCAGAGAGAGCTGCTATTGTTTTACCTGAACTGCTCCCCTGTTGTGCAGGAATACCTCCGCTCCGAAGAAGTTCTTGTCAAAAGCCACTTCCTTTCCCAGGCATCTGGACGAAAATAATACCCGCCGTTAATGATCTGTAAACCGACTCAACAGTTATGATGTTGTATACTTCCGACCTGTGATTACAAGTGACTGTTCTTGCACAAATACGAAATATCCTTGCAGCGCTCTGTAATTAAAGTATCAAAGCCATGGATTCAGGGGTTTCGGATCTTGTCTATACGTTCAGAGTTTGGAAAGTTGGCTGCGGCCGGCCTTGTGATATCACTCCTCGCTGGCTGCACCGCAGATCGTTACTTCATGGTGCCGAAGCAGGATCTTGAAGCGCTGAATACCTCCGTTATAAATCAGGGAGAACAGGTCGTTCGCCTTGAGAACCGGACGGATGAGAACTTCCAGGCGCTGACCCGGCTGAACGAGGAATCCACCAAAACCATCCTCGAGGCAATTACCGAGCAAATCGAGAAACCCGCCTGCCCCCCCGCCCCAAAACAACAGGCCTGCACAGCTGGACAGTCTGATCCCAAGAACAACGGAAGGGCCGACCGACTCAAAGGCAAGGTTGTTGTAGGCGAGCTGGAGAAATTCTATCTGGTTGGCCCTGATCTGATTTACGACGCTCGCATTGACAGTGGAGCGGAAACCTCTTCATTGGATGCCCGAAACATTACCCGGTTTGAACGGGATGGGAATAACTGGGTAAGGTTTGACGTTCCGGTCCCCGGCGCCGACGACTTCGTGACGTTGGAACGGGAAATCTCACGCCGGGTCAGGATTATCCAGTCCAGCACCGATGAATCAGAACGCCGTGTGGTTGTAGAGTTGCAGTTCATGATCGGCAACCATCGGCAACAGGCTGAGTTTACACTGACCAACAGAGAGCACCTCTCGCATACGGTGCTGGTTGGCCGCAACATTTTGAGGGACGTCATGCTGATTGATGTGGGCAAGGAGTTCGCCACCGAACTGCCCGATAAACTGCCAGCCGAAGAAAATGGGGATCAACCTTGAGTAGCCGCTCGCGCATCCCGTTTTTTTTCGCCATCCTCCTTCTCATTGCAGCTGGGATTTCTATTGCCATTTGGCGGCATGTCGAACTCGGCATTCCCTGGTTTACCGGGGAGCAGAAACCCGTCTGGATGGTGGAGGCCCGAATCGACTTCGACGGCACAGGCGAACCCGTACTCGCCAGCCTGAACATCCCCGATCAGCCGCCACAATTTCGCATCATCTCGGAGCAGGCTGCGTCTCCCGGTTACGGCTTTTCCATTGTGGATGACTCCGGTGACCGCCGGGCTGAATGGTCAAAACGCGATGTCAGCGGCCCCCAGACGCTCTACTTCAAGGTCCAGCTGATCCCGGATGACAGAGCCCTGGGCAGCCAGCCCAAACGCCCCCCCAAGCCCGAACCGGTCTTCTGGGAAGAGCCTCAAGCGACCGCTGTGGAAGAACTGCTGCAACAGGCAGCAGAACGCTCCAGCACACCCGAGAGCATGACCCGGGAACTGATCAAATTGCTGCAACCGGACCAGGGCGCCCAGAACACTACCCTACTCGTGTCCGAAGCAAACTACATTGATCTGCTGACCCGGATGCTCAACCATGCCGGCATTCCCGCCCGGACGGCAGACGGCCTGGCTCTGGAAGATGCCAGACGACGCCAGCAACTTCGTCCTTTCCTGCAGATCTACGATGGTGCCCGTTGGCTGACATTCAACCCTCGCACAGCGGAACAGGGGCTTCCGGAGCACGTCTTGCTATGGCGGCAGGCAGCTGTCTCCTTGCTGGATATTGTGGGTGGTGACAATTCAGACGTTAGCTTCTCCATGCTTCGGCAAACCATCCCGGCGCTGCAACTGGCCCAGGCCCAATCCGGCAAAAATGGCCTCGGTTTCCTGAGCCTTTACCAGCTCCCCATCGAAGAACAAAGCATGTTCAGAATGCTTCTGTTGCTTCCTCTCGGGGCGCTTGTCGTGGCCTTTATGCGTATTGTCGTCGGTATACGAACGTCCGGTACGTTCATGCCGATACTGATCGCCGTGGCATTCGTTCAGACGACCCTGATTCCGGGGCTGATAGCCTTTATTTCCGTGGTGGCCATTGGCCTGCTTATGCGCGGCTACCTGTCAAGCCTTAACCTGTTGCTGGTCTCGCGAATTTCCGCGCTTATTATTCTTGTGATCTTTATCACCGCCGGACTGAGCATCGCGGGTTATCAAATGGGCTTCAACACGGGAATGACCGTCACCTTTTTCCCGATGGTTATCATCGCCTGGACGATAGAACGTATGTCCATACTCTGGGAAGAGGAAGGCGCCCGAGAGGTGTTTGTTCAGGGAGCTGGCAGTCTGTTTGTCGCAGTCTGTGCCTTCCTGATCATGAGCGCGCCCCTGGCGAGCCACCTGACGTTTAATTTCCCGGAACTCCATTTCGTGGTTTTGGGGTTGATCCTGCTGATGGGACAGTACACGGGCTATAAGCTCACAGAGCTCCGTCGTTTCTATCCGATGAAGGCGTATAACTGATGGGCTGGATTTCGCCCTTCAAACTGAACCAACTGGGCATGCTAAACATGAACCGGCGCAATGTAGACTACATTGCGCGGTACAATAGCCGCTCGTCCTACCCGTTGGTGGACAACAAACTGAAAACCAAGCTGGTGGTTGCCGAATACGATGTTCGCACCCCCAGGCTGTTGCAAGTGGTTCGCCAACAACACGAAATCTCCCATTTCCGGGAGATGGCTGAAGACCTGGACGGCTTTGCCATCAAACCGGCCAAAGGTTCCGGGGGCAAAGGGATTACCGTGATTACCGGCCGGGACGATAACGAATACGTCAAGGCCTCAGGTTCACGGGTATCCTCGGGCCACCTTGAGCGACACCTATCCAACATTCTTGCCGGGCTTTACTCACTGGCCGGCACGCCCGATGTTGCCATTGTCGAGAATCTGGTGGAATCGATTCCATCGCTTGCCAGGTATTCTTTCCAGGGCGTGCCGGATATCCGCATCGTCGTTTTTCAGGGTTACCCTGTAATGGCGATGCTCCGGTTGGCTACGACTGCCTCGGATGGCAAGGCCAACCTTCACCAGGGTGCCGTTGGTGTTGGACTCAATATCGCCAATGGCCACAGCCTGAACGCGGTCCAGTTCAATCGGCCGATCACCCTGCATCCCGACACAGGCCTCGCCCTGGAAAACCTGGTGATAGATGACTGGCAGGAAATGCTGGTAATGGCGTCACGATGCTACGAGGCAACCGGGCTGGGATATATGGGTGTCGATCTGGTCGTGGACGCAAACGAAGGGCCTTTGCTGCTCGAGCTGAATGCCCGCCCTGGCCTGGCCATCCAGATGGCCAATGGTCGCGGGCTGTTGCCCCGCCTAAGAGAGATCGAAGCCCTCCGAAGGACGCACTTCACCCCGGAAGAAAGGGCCGCATTCGCCATGGACACCTTCACGTCCAAAACCTGACCTCCGAATAGCAGGCACAAAAAAACCGGGGCGAACCCCGGTTTTTTTTACCTTCTCACACGTCTCAGAGCTTGCCCTCGGCAATCAGCAGTTTGCGCTCATGAGTTAGGCCTTTGAGCAGGCCCCAGGTCATGACCAGCAACACAGCTGTAAACGGAAGACCGGCAGTAATTGCAGCCGCCTGAATCGCGCCCAGTGCGTCTTCGCCGCCACCGAAAATCAGTGCTGCGGCAATAGCACCTTCCATCACTACCCAGAACACACGCTGCGCAGTCGGGGCGTCGGTTTTACCGCCCGCGGTAATGCTGTCCACAACCAGCGAGCCGGAATCAGACGATGTTACGAAGAACACCAGCACCAGCACGATACCCACGAAGGATGAGATCGCAACGAACGGCAGGTTAGCGAACATCTGGAACATTGCCAGAGACACGTCTGTCAGACCATTCTCAGCCAGAGCACCGATGCCGTCCTGAATCTGTTCCAGAGCGGAACCGCCAAATGCGCTCATCCAGACCACGGTAATGACGGTCGGTACGATCAGTACCGCTGTCACGAATTCACGAACGGTGCGGCCCTTGGAGACGCGCGCGATAAACATACCAACGAACGGTGACCAGGAAATCCACCAGGCCCAGTAGAAGACTGTCCAGCCGTGGAACCAGGCCTGGTCTTCACGACCAAACGGATTACTCAGTGCCAAGGCATTGCCAACGTAACTGGATGAGGTTACCCAGATGGTCTCGAAGACGGTCATGGTCGGACCGGCGAAGATGATGAAGAACAACAAGATGCCGGCCAACGACATGTTGACGTTACTCAGAATCTTTACGCCACCGTCGAGGCCACGCAGCACTGAAATCAGGGCAAGAGCCGTCACACCCGTGATGATCGCCATCTGCACATTGATACCGGACGAAATACCAAACAGGTAATCAAGACCGGAAGCGGCCTGCTGCGCACCGAAACCAAGGGAAGTCGCAAGACCAAAAATGGTTGCCACTACCGCCAGGATATCAATGATATGGCCGGGCCAGCCCCAAACCTTATCGCGGAGCAGTGGAAAGAACGCAGAGCGGATCGTCAGTGGCATGTTTTTGTTGTAGGCGAAAAACGCCAGCGACAGCGCCACAATCGCGTAGATTGCCCAGGGATGCAGGCCCCAGTGATACATGGTTGCACCCATGGCCAGCCTCGCGCCCTCAGCCGTATTGGCTTCAACACCAAGCGGTGTTTCATACCAGCCCGTGTAATAGGCAACTGGCTCGGCGACAGCCCAGAACATTAGGCCGATACCCATGCCTGCCGCAAAGAGCATGGCAAACCACGACATCGTCGAAAATTCCGGTTTGGCATCCATCCCGCCGATGCGGATTTTGCCGACTGGCATGAAGATCAGGGCGAGAGATACGACGACAAAAACGTTGGCACTGAGCAGGAAGAACCAATCAAATTGTGCGATGGTCCACCATTTGGCGCCATCGAGGAGTTCCTTTGCCTCCCCCGGGAAAATCAGCGTCCCTATTACAAACGCAACAACAATAATTGCGGTAATCGGAAACACTGGCGCGTGCAGATCCAGGCCGAACGGATTTATATTATCCTGGCCTGCGACGTAATCCGTCTGGTATTCGTCTTTTACAACGTCGCCCACGTTTTGAGCCTCCTGTTGGTGTAAAACGTTTCAATATTCGGATGCAAACGTTACAAGCTCGACATCTTATTGCTTTGAGTTCAAAACATCAAAGAGCGGACACATACGCCCTGAAAGCAATCTTAGACCAATATTTCGGTGTCTGTGCAAAATACTCCCTGATCCGCTTTGCCACGCTGGAACGTAAATCCCGCGCGAATACTGTTAATATTTTGAGAGAAAACGGCACACCCACTCTGAGGAACTTATGGATAAAACCGAAACCTTCCCCTTTCGATATACGCTTTATGCGCTGAGCCTGACCGGCTTTATAGCTTCGTTACTGGCCAGTGCCATTTGGGGAGGCTGGTTTTATGTTGTACCCATCCTGTTCGGGTTACTGGCGGCGACCGGCACATGGGATCTTGTTCAGCGTAAACACACGGTTAGCCGAAATTACCCCATTCTCGCGCATTTTCGGTACTTTCTCGAATCGATTGGCCCGGAAATACGCCAGTATTTCATTCAGTCTGATACGGATGAACGTCCCTTTTCACGAGAACAGCGCACCATCGTTTACCAGCGAGCAAAGAACGTGCTCGACAAGCGCCCTTTCGGCTCACAGTTGGGTATGTATGACGAAGGTTTTGAGTGGATCAATCATTCTCTCCAGCCATCCACCCTGAAAGATGCGGATTTCCGGATCGTGATTGGAAAACAGTGCGCAAAACCCTACAACGCCAGCGTCTTCAACATTTCGGCAATGAGCTTTGGGTCGTTGTCGGCCAATGCCATCCTGAGCCTCAATACGGGCGCCAAAATGGGCGACTTCTATCATGATACTGGCGAGGGCTCCATATCCCGCTATCACCGGGAACCCGGCGGAGATCTGGTTTGGGAAATCGGCTCCGGTTACTTCGGATGCCGCAACAAGGACGGTACCTTCAACGAGGAGATATTCGCGCGCAACGCCACTCTCGACCAGGTAAAAATGATAGAGGTCAAACTATCCCAGGGCGCCAAACCTGGACATGGCGGCATTCTTCCCGGCGAGAAAGTGACGCCGGAAATTGCTGAGGCCAGAGGCGTCGAAGCTGGCAAGGATGTCGTTTCCCCGGCCAGCCATTCAGCGTTCTCTACACCCAAGGAATTTCTCGAGTTCCTGGAGAAACTTCGTGATCTGTCTGGCGGCAAACCAGTGGGTTTCAAACTGGCCATAGGTCACCCCTGGGAGTGGTTCGCCATCGTCAAAGCCATGCTGGAGACAGGAAAAACACCGGATTTCATCGTTGTGGATGGTGGCGAAGGTGGTACCGGGGCGGCCCCCCTGGAATTCATCAACCGTCTCGGAACCCCCATGACAGAAGCCCTGCTACTGGTGCACAACACACTGGTGGGCACCAACCTGCGCGAGCACATTGCCATTGGCGCTGCGGGCAAGATCACCTCGGCATTCAACATAGCCAGAACCCTGGCGCTGGGGGCAGACTGGTGTAATGCGGCGAGGGGCTATATGTTCTCTCTCGGCTGCATACAGGCGCTCAACTGCCACACTGGACGGTGCCCGAGCGGCGTTGCAACCCAGGACCCGAGGCGCAGCAAAAAGCTTGATGTTCAGGATAAAAGCCAACGTGTTTACAACTATCACAAAAACACTCTGGAGGCGCTGATGAACCTGCTTGAAGCGTCGGGACTCAAGCATCCGTCTGAACTTGGGCCGGAACACATCATCCGCCGCACGTCCAAGACGGAAATCCATTCCTACATGGACCTGTTCACGTTTCTTGAACCAGGCGCCCTTCTGGAAGGAGAAACCGGTGAAAGAGTGTTTGATACCTACTGGCCGAACGCCACCCCGGACAGCTTCGACCCGCCAGAATTTATTCGTCAGCTTCGCGAAACCAAACTGCGATAGAAGGGCCCGAAGAATTGGCAAATGGATGTTTATTTTTATCCGAGGCTGGTGTAGACTTCGCTCCCGCTAAGCCACTGAGATTTCTCTCAAGTTTCTCTCTGGCCACTGGCAATTCGGGGCGTAGCGCAGCTTGGTAGCGCACTTGCATGGGGTGCAAGGGGTCGTAGGTTCAAATCCTACCGTCCCGACCAATTACGGAAATGAAAAAGGCCAGTTCTTCGAACTGGCCTTTTTCATTTCCAAGCCGGGAAAGTATAGTTCAACGCCCTTCACTACCTGTTGGCTCGGTAGAAAACCACTCCTCCTCTGCCTGCCCACTCGGCGCGTTTACCCAGAATGGCGCTTCAAATTGCTCCAGCGCATTCTCTGCAGAATTATCGGCAGCCGGCACCGATTCAGCCGCCCGAAACTCTATGAAGGAAGTGCAGTTTATGTCTCCTTCAAGAGGGGCTATTACTGCCAGCACAGCTTCTTCAACCAGAGGGCTATCGCTCAGATCGAGTTGCTCTTCAATCAGTTTCTCCGTGGCAACAAACACAACCGCATCCACCAGGCCTTTGGGGTCCAGATCATAGGCCTCCCGGCAACAGAGCGTTCCAACTGTAAAATCAGAGGGGACCTCCAGCGACCGAGCTGGACCAATCCTGGCATTGACCTGAGCAACCGTTTTTTTCAGCGAGCGCTCAATTTCCGGCACATAATTATCCAGCACATCAGACTCGTCTTCATAACTGCCAGGACACTCGCACGACTCGACTGAGTTGGCCAGACAACCAGCGTATGCGGGGTCTGTGGGTTGATTATCGACATTGAATGCCTCGCAAGGCTCGCCAGCAACCACCTTTTGCGATACCCAGCGGGATTGAATGTCGACTGGGCATACCTCGGTCGTTTCCCGAAACAATGCACCCGGTAGTCCGTCGCTGCCCCGCCCGACGGCGTAATTTGGAAAGCCCTGCAATGCGTTGAAGTAGCTGACGTTTCCAGATCCCGACTGAGCATCAGCACCCACGCTATCTGTAGTCTCGTCACTGGTTGTCTTGATACAGGGCGTGCCGCTGCAGTTCTGTTGCGAGTAATAGATCGCCTCCCTGGAAGTGAAGCGATCATCCCGCACTCCAATCAAGGTCCGTTGGGTCTGGCCATCACCCAGGGTCCGGTCAAACAGGAAAATACGGGGGGCGTCGTGTTCGTCGAAGTCAACAGCCTTGCCCAACAGCTTTCCAGTTGCATCGGCAACAATCGCCTCCGTCGATTGCTTGTTCACATAATGCTTGAACAGCGCATCACGGATGGCAATCAGTCCCACCAACGAGCCCAGCACAAGTATCGTTATGATCAGAATCAGTTCAACCGTCACCACAAAGCCTTTCTGATTCGAAAGCGTCAAAGATGGACGCGTCTTATTGGTTCCAGTCATGAGATGACACTCCTGAATGCATGCAATCCACTAAAGAATGCCTTTAAGCAACTGAAAGATTTCAGCCAGCTTTATCATTGCCGGAAAGATCACAATAACCGTAAACACAGGGAGGCCCACGACCATCATGGCAAACAGAAGCAGTATGCTTTTCTGGCTTATAAGTTTTCGATTCAGTTCATCCTGGCGGTCCCTTATAACGTCGGACTGCTGGGCGAGGGTGTCGGTCATTGCAGCACCTGCCTGGCGCCCTACCGTAACCACCGCGGCCAACCGTTGAAGTTCTCGCACGCCTGTTCTGAGATACAGGCGCTCAAATGCCTTGGCGTAAGATTCCCCTGCTCGTATCTCCATCGCGACCAACTGCACTTCCATTGCCAAAGGGTGTCGTCGCTCGAAACCGAATTCCCCCGCCAATTCAAAGGCGCGCGCCATGGAAGCACCAGAGTGCAAGTACGCATTCACCAAATCGACAAAGAAACTGAGGTTGCCCTGAAGAGTTTGGCGGCGCTGCTTACGACGTTGCCACAAAAGAAAATCCAGGGTGAAGAAGGCACTGAGAGAGCTCAACAGCAATGTCCAGACCGGCGCTTCGGTGTTTAACTCCGCGAGTACCAGGGGCATTGTTACCGCCAGGGATATTTTCAGTGGCCAGTACACAAACCTGAAATCCGCCGGCATAATCCCGGCGTGCCTCATTAGCTTCGCGGGATAGAGCCATCGATACTCCCCCGAAGATCTTAATATTGCATCAGCATCTGGGCGAAGCTCGGTACGGCTGAGAAGATAAACGCCCCCCATCCCGCATAGAACACCAACACAAAGACCGATATCGATAAGCAGTGACGTCACCATGCCTGCTTCCTCATGATGGTTCGCATCCAAAGCAACCCGCCAATCTGGCAAAGTATCGCCGTATAAAGGACGGTTGGGCCCGCTGAAGCCTCTGTAAGAGGCAGTAACCAGTCCGGTTCCTTCCACATAAAAAACGGAATCAGCAGATATGGAAAACCGGCTGCGAAAAGCAAGGCATACCGGGCACCTGACAACTGACCCCGCATCTGGACCATAAATCGGCGGCGCTGGCGGAGGGTTGAGGACAGGGCCCGTAACAGCGACTCAAAATGCGGCCCGTCATGCCATCTGGATCTGAGCGCCATGATGAACAGGCGAACCCCTTCACTTCGATAGGCATGCAATACCGGTCTCGTTGCGTTTTCAACGGTATCCCCCAGTTTCAGGCGAGAGACAATGTCCAGTAGGGGCTTACTTACGAACTTTGGAGAGCCTTTCGACGCAGTATCCAGTGCATACAAAGGTGACGCCCCACTGGCACTGAGGGCCGTCATAAGGTCCAGCACATCCACCAGGGCATGCTCAAATCGCTGGGCCCGCCATAGAAGCAGATCCTTGAGGATGAAATAGGATACCGGCAGGAAGCTGATACCGGCCAACGCAGAAAGCCCCGGGTGTTCGGGGAATACCGTCGAGAATGCAAGAGAGACAGCCGTCCCCGTCAGTACGATACCTGCGATAAAGAACAATGGCTCCAAATTGATCTCGAGTACTTTGAGTACCCTTCGCAACGGTGAGAGGCGAACCCTGGCAAACCTATCAAAATCCACAGAACCAACACGATCTTCCTTGACGAGATTTACATAAACCAGGCGGGCGGAACATAGAAACGCAATCACGGACACCACAATTCCCAGAACATTCAGCATGATTCCGACTCCCGGACAGGCCAGAGAGTATTCAAAGACGCTGGTACCTCCAACCCCTTCTCCCAAATACCTTCGAAAAAGCCAGGTCGGACTGAGCCTGCCTCGAACACGAATTGCCGGCGACCGGTATCACTCTGACAAGATTCAACATCCCGCCCTGTGCAGAAAAGCTCGGTCAACTGATACCCCGTCTCGCCCGCCCCGACTTCACAGATGCTCGTCACATGACGATGGCCATCCGCTGTTCGGGAAATCTGTACAACGATCTGGACCGCCGATTCGATCAGATTACGAACGGTCTCTCTGGCAATCTGGCCATCGGCAAGCATGGCAAGCGTTTCCATTCGCCTCAGCACTTGATAGGGATTGTTGGCGTGTATGGTGGTCAGGCTTCCGTCATGACCAACGTTCATGGCCTGGAGCATGTCGAATACCTCATCGCCCCTGACTTCCCCGATAATGATCCGATCAGCTCGCATACGCAGGGCGTTCCGTACCAGCAGTCTGAGATCGACTTTACCGCGGCCCTCGCTGTTCCCCTGGCGACCTTCCAACGTAATGACATGCTGGTGCCTCAACGCGAGCTCCGACGATTCCTCGATGGTTATGATCCGCTCGTTATCAGGAATGAACTCCGAAACAGCGTTCAGTAACGTCGTTTTACCTGCCCCAGCGCCACCTGCAAACACAATATTGACCCTGGCTTCTACAGCAAGAATCAGAAGGTCTGCCATCTCCCGCGATAACATGCCTGACTGGATCAGATCATCCACCGATGAATGGGACGGCCGAAAGCGGCGAATACTGACAATCGTTCCTGTGCGGCTCAGGGGCGGAATCACAATATTCATGCGGCTGCCATCCGGGAGGCGGGTATCTACAGTCGGGGTTGTGGAATCAAGGTGCTTACCTTCGGCTCCCACATAACGGTCAACAAACCTTCGAACGTGCGCCTCATCATCGAATTGGACGTCAGTCAGCTCAAGCTGCCCAGAGCGATCTACCCAGATGGCATCAGCACCATTTACCAGAATGTCGGTTACGTCCGGATCCGCCATAAGTTTGGCCAACGGGCCAAAACCGATGACCTCGTTAGCGACCTCTGTACAGATAACGTCACCCTGTTCGGAGCTCAGTCGCAGGCCGGTAGCGGTCTTGATCGACTCCAGCAAATGCCACAACCGCTTTTTAAGCCGTTCCGGATTGCCAATTACCAGAGGCTCTGATTCAACGGAAGCGATAAGCCGTTGATGAAGGTGCTGCCTGAGCCGGATCACCAAATCATCCGTCATAACGGTGCTTTGATGCATCAGGCGTCTCCTTCTACAAAGGCTGCCAGCTCAAAACAAACCTTGTGCCCGGCAAGAGCCATCAGCCGCCCCCTGGGGGCGTGAAAATCACGATTTCGGCTGTACGACGTCACGTATTGCTCACAGGCGGCCGGTTGGTTCTTTCTCGCTTCGAATATCAGCCCCCGGTGGTAAGCAATACGCCATTCAGGTGCTCCCAGCCGCTCTGCCAACGCAAGACTGGTCATGCTTTCCGGGAATTTCCGATTTGCATAATGGGTGGCCGCAAGCATTTCATGCAGCTCGAAGTGCATTGGATTCTGGCGTATCTGTACCTCCAACAGGGTCCCGGCACGATTGACACTGCCCTCTTCCAGCGCAATTCTCGCTCTTAACACGGCGGCCTCTGGACGTGGAAGACCTTTCGCCAGCAACTGGTCGAGAACAAAACGTGCCTTCTCAACCTGCCCCGACTGATAGCTCACGATAGCCATCGCCATATTCACCCGTTCATTGTCGGGATAAGCCACGTAGATCTGGGAAAGGCGACGAAGGACTCCATCACATTCCTGAAAGGAGTCGTTGCCCAGATCACCAGTACACGACCGGCCTTTGCTCATGTTTTCCAGATACAGTCCCAGCAGGCGATCCACCTCCAGCCCTGGGTCCACCACATCGGTAACGTATTTTTGCGGCTGCGCTGCACAGCCAGCCAACGTCACCAATAGCAAGATCAATATCGATACGTTTTTCATGGTGTCAGTTCTCCTGGTAACCATGCGAAGACAACGATAGTGTTCGATCAGCGATATCAGTGACCGCGGGGAAGGCCCATTGATGAATCAGCCCGTTCGGTTCCCGAATCAGTGTCGGTGTAACCACGATGACCAGTTCACGGTCCTGCTCACTTTTTGACGTCGCTTCGGCGAGATGGCCAATCAGTGGTATATCCTGCAAGCCGGGGGTGTGATCGTTCTGGGCCGATTGTTCTCGATATATCAGGCCACCCAGAATCAATGGCTGACCGTCATTCAAACGGGTGGTGGTGTGAATACTGCGCGTGTTGAAAGCGGTGGAATTCAAACTGCTGCCTGTGCTCTGGCTGATTTGCTGCGTCAGTAAGGTATCAGGCGCGGAAATCGTCGGATTAATGTCAAGCGTAATGCGGTCGTCTTCATCCACCATGGCACGCACACTGAGTTCAACACCAAAAGACTTGAACGATGTGCCACTAAAGACACCCGGGGTATTGGCCGCCACCTCATCGCCAGACTTCAGGCCGCTAGGAGCAAATGCCGTTGGCACCGGCACTTCGCCACCCACACTGAATACTGCGGATTCTCCCGCCATCACCGTCAGGTTGGGGCGTGACAACGTTCTGGAGATACCATCCTGTTCCATCAGTGAAAACAACAGATCAAATGCTGCATCACTTCCACCGACTTGCAGATTGTTGGTCAAGGTGCCACCCAGAATCTGGAGAGCATTTTCGACCATCGAACTATCAGCGGCGCGAGAAGATAAGCCACCAAGCGAGAACAGTCCGTTGGTGTTATAGCCCTCAGTCACCAGCGATAAATCAGGCCTCCAGCGAAACATGCGGTTACGATTGATTTCGTGTATCTGAACGGCAACCCGCACCTGCGGTAAATCCCCGACTTCAATGACCGACAACAAACGGCCATTACCCACTGAAATCAACTTTGATCGCCCTACGTTCGACTTGATCCGATTGCCCTGGCCGCCTCCGGCAGAGGAACCCAGACCAGTACCGAACGTACTGGACAAGCTGGAAACACTGCCTCCACCTGTCCCTATAAGCCCTCCAGCCTCATCAGTCAGTGCAACCAGTGCTCCGTTGGCCGCGGCACCATCCCTGGTATTCAGGAGCAGCTTCGAGGCAACATTGAGTACGCGCGTGAGCGTTACCTGGTCACGGACTTCTCCTTCCAGAATGAACGTGTCCTGCGCATCATCGGGCACCACACCACGCACCACCCGGCGGATATTCACATTACCAGCCCCCATTGGCCTGATAGCCTCGAGGATCTTTGCTTCGAAGGTGGCAGGGAGCTCTTCTATCTGAATCAGATTGATAATCGCAACCCGGCTGTTTTGAGAAAGATGTTCCGCATTCAGCCGGAAGGCATCACCCGGTGACTGTTGTACCTGGCTTAGAATGTGAAGCGGGTTATTATCCAGTGTCTGCCCGCCAACTCCCGGCAGTCGACCATGCTGGCGCCTGGAGTCCGTACGGGCGCCAAGATAGTGAGTGGCTGCAGCCTCAGCAGCAATCTTGAAATCGACACTGGGTACTCGACCACGCAGTGTCAGAGCAGGACGGTCCGGTGCAAGTTCAAGCCGGATATCCGGGTGAATGTCCCTGAGAGCGCCTCTCAGTACTGACAGGTCTTCCGTTACACTGAACAGGAACGTTTCAGTCTCGCCACCCTGATACCATACGATCAACGTGGTTCGCCCAACCTCTTTGGCCAAAAGAAGCAGCTCCCTGCCTCCCAGCACCTCGACTTCGAGGGTTTTAGTCTGGCCCACGGCAACCCGCTCAATTTCCCTATCGAATACAAGCCGGGAATGGGTCCATTGGATAAGGGATCGATTCTCCGACGCATGGCGACCAGTCGCATCTTCAAGATAGACAAGGCGGCCCTGTGCGGACACCGACACCAAAGCCAGCGCCAAGAGCAGAAGTCCGGGCCAGGCAGCGAAAACTGGCGGTTTTTTCATGATGCGTCCCTTGAGTTAGCGATGGAAACCGTACTGTTATATTGAGAGCGACAATCCGACTTGCCTCCCCTGGGTTCAGGAGCGCGAATAAAGGTAGCGAGTTCAACCCGGCGACTACGTTCATGCAACGCAACCGGGTGGTCATAGGCCGGTGGAATTGACTCACCCGCAGCAACAACATGGATGTGCTCCGGAGAGATACCGTTCAGGATCAGGTAACGAGTTGTATTGAGAGCCCTGTCTTCAGAAAGTGCGCTGTTAAAGCCTTCCGAACCCCTGCTGCTGGCGTGACCAATAACAACAACATGAGGTAGAACCGCGTTAGCTTTGAGCGATTGAGCGAACCATTCCAGATCTGCTTTCAGGGCTTCTGAAAGCATGGACGTCCCAGGTTCAAAGGTGGAACGAATAACGTGGCGTTGATAGGTCGACAGGTAACCGACTTCAGGACCTATCCCATCATTGAGATACCGTTGCAGTGGTGGTTCGTGATCCATCGCCCGGCTATGGTTCAACGTATAGAACTGAAGCCGACATCCAGGAGCAACCCATTGACGGGCCATTACAGGCTGCCCCATACCACCCCGATCCGGATAGTCAATATCTTGCGCCAGGACTCTGTGAGTCGCGATGTTTCGGGCTTGGGTAACCTCAATCCGGGTCTGTTCCGGAAGGTCAACTAAGGCGGGATGAAAATGTCCGCATCCGGCACTAAAGAGCATTAGGCATAAACAGCCGAGCTTCATCATGTGACGACTCCTCACTTTATACAGCTCCGAAATTATTGGTTGTTCTCATCTTCCATGGGAATAGCAGGTTGCGTGCCACATTGTGAAATCATTTTTATGGTTAAAAATCAGAAAGATAAGAATCATTAAATAAACGACTTGGCGTTTTGCACAAGGCATTTGCATAATGCAAAGCGAATAAGAAAATTAAAAAAAGCGGCCTGATACATCGGCCGCAAATCTTGAGAATGAACGAGGGAGAACGCCCGGTTCTACAATGTTATTTATGGGTCCGATATCGCCACTGAAATGGTCTTCCTTTTCAATCCGGACACTACTTCAATCTGTCGATGGGTCGGCTGGGGATCAATATGTGCTCTTTGACTAGAGACTTCCGACGTTTCTCCATGAAGCACAATGGATACTTTTTCCTGCGGATTAATATGTGCCAGCGGATAAACGTACTCTGGCGCAACCGCCACCACCAAAGCGACACTTTTCTCTCCGGGTGAAGGCTTCGAGCTTGCCAACCCGAAAAGACCGCCCTGATCGAGCGCTGGGTTCTTACCTGTAGTGCGGCCACCGGAGACTCCGATCAATCTTACATCTCGCGCTACCGTTCGAACGCCTCCCCGCCCCGTGGCAATAACATCGAACGAGTCGCCGTTTCTTAGCTGGGTATAGGGTATGGATCCTGGCTGTGGAACCATCGTGTAAAGGACTTTGCCGTCAGGAACCTGTTGCGCCAGCCATGATTTCCTCGCACGCTTGAGTTCGCCAGGCCGAAGGATTTCGCCGTCTTTCTTGGCAGCATTTAATGTCAGCCCCACAACCTTCCGTGGGTCTGGAATTCCGGATACCTCTTTATCAACCCGGATTTTTTTCAGCATTGCCGGTTGCAGAGATACACCTGCCGGCCAGTCGCCATTGAGCCCAAGTACCTCATGAGTAGTGAAGCGCTCAAACTGCCTTGCCCCAAGCACACTGGCAAACACTCCGGAAATCAGAAACATGCTGATGGCGGCGGTAGTACTTCCGGTCAGTTTCTTTTTCATGATCCACCCCCGATATTCGAACTTAAAGCAGCCGCGACCCTCAAGCGCCGCGGCGTGTCATCTATCTTCAGCTTACGGCGTGTTTACAGTGCCTGTATTTGCTGAGGAGCTGGCACCCAGGCTCGCTGCGGTCGAAGCACCCTCAAGCGGCGTTGCGGCCACAAAGGTGAACTCGACATCATCACCCGCGTTGGTGTCAGTCGCGTCGCCGTATACAGAACCTTCAATGGCTGCGGTGTTCTGACCATTTACGATGCCGTTAAAGGCGTAGGTCTGATCGAGATGACCAATGGCTTCAGCGACATCCTCCATTTCTGCGGTCAATGCATCCCGCATCGTCACCATCCCGGCAACAAGTCCGACAACCATGACAGTAGAAAGAAGGACCAGCTCGGTGGTCATCACAAAGCCCGCTTGCTTACGTGACAGCTTGCTAACTTGTATGTTTTTCATTGTATTTACCTCAAACTTTGCTCTGGTTTTAAGTTGGGTGTGACGTATGTCTCACAATCTTCTTAAAGCACATTCAGTGCCAACTTTTTATTTTGTTAATAATCAATGACTTAATATGTTTTTTTGGCGCATCCACATACTATAAAAACCGACACATGCCGATTGGGTAGCAAATTGCAAAGCTACTTGCAGCACCCGGCCTAGCGATGAGAGATTAAAACGTTCGAAGGTTGGGGCCATGGGAGATTCCCCACCGGGCAGGACCTGGAGACTTGACGAGATTGGTGTTTCAGATGGTTGACGACAGCCCTTCCCTGGCCGTCGCAAAGATTTCGAGGGTTACGTCAATCAGTGGGTTGAACGAGGAACATATCCCCCAAAAAAGACGTCAAAGTGATCCCTGTCTACGGGCCGTCCGGTCAGGTACCCCTGAACAGAATCGCATTGCGCGTCCTTAAGGCAGGTCAGTTGTTCTGGTGTCTCCACACCTTCGGCAATGACATGAAGGCCCACCTCGTGTCCCACGGTGATAATGGCCTTCGCGATGGCGTGTGCGGTTGGGTCATTGGCAATGCTATTCACGAAACTACGGTCGATTTTGAGACAGTCAATCGGCAGCTCGCGCAAGTAACTGAGAGACGAGTAGCCGGTGCCAAAATCATCAATTGAAATGCGAACTCCGTTTTCCCGGAGTTCATGAAGATTGGCCAGCGCTCTGCCAGCGCCCTCAATCATGATGCTTTCGGTCACTTCCAGTTCCACAAGATGGCAGGGAATATCCCGCTGCTCAATACCGGCCATCAGTTCCTCAACAATCGTTTGGCTGTTGAGGTGATGCCCTGAGATGTTGATGGATACGGGAACGGCAGGGCTCCCCTCTTCGCGCCAACACACAATCTGATCAAGAACCGTTTCAATGACGAAGTGACTCAGCGGTATGATTAAACCCGTCTGTTCAGCCAGCGGAATGAAGCGCGCTGGAGAGACAGGCCCCAATTCCAGGTTGTTCCAGCGAACCAACGCCTCCATACCGATCAACGAGCGATCAGACAAAGCAAATTTTGGCTGGTAATACACTTCAAGTGCCCCTGTCGCAATGTCTTTCCGAAGCAGTCTCTCAAGTTCCATCGCCCTGCCAATGTTCTCCTGAACACCGGAATTATAGAAACGGATACGATCGTTTCCATTGACCGCCAAACCGGATTGGATGGCATACGCGGTGGCGCTCAGCAAGGCATCTGGTGAGGTTGTTCCGGTGCTGGTTGCAATGCCAATCTTCCAGTCCATTGGACATGAAAAACCATCGATTTCGACACAATTAGTGAGCACGCTGAGAATGCTCTGCGCCAATTCCTCGATGTTGTCTCCCCTAACGCCATCTCCGGAAAGGGCAATCGCATAGTGTGATTCCGAGATACGGGCGACGAGCGGCGGCTCACTAAGAACCAATGATGTATCTTTAGCGAATTTTGTTACACGGCTATTAATGCGACTAACGATGGTGCAGGCAAGTTTATTAAGCCCGGAACGTCCCAGTCGTGGTTCAAACTCCTGAAAATCAGAAGTGGCACAACGAATCAGCACCGTGCTGGGGCCATTGTCCCTCTCCTGTTTCAGCCGCAGAGTGAGTTCAGAAATGAGACGCTTTTCATTAGCGATGCCTGTGCACTGATCAACATAGGCCAGTTCATACATTTTCCGTTCGGTGACAAAAGCTTCCGTTTGATCCTGGAGCAGACACAGCATTTCGTTTTCAACACCGGCGATAAAACGTCCCTGAATGTTCATATCGGAACCGTTCGCACCAAACTGAAGAATGAATTCATCAATGCTGTCGCCGTTCACTGCATTTTCCCAGGCTTTTGCAACACGCCCTGAGCACTCAACCGGCAATACATCGAAAAACGCACATCCTGGTCGAAACATTTCTTTCACCGCTTCAGGAAGTTTTTCGGTGTGCTTTCGTTCCTGAATTACGGCATTGCGGTCCATAGTCAGGACAGCTTCGGAAGACGTTTTCAACATGGAGGAAATCTGAAGGCTTCGCCCATTGAGGTGAATGCTGGCTTCACGGGCGCGGATCAAAGCACGCAGGCGCTGGATGATTATCTGCCAGTTAAGAGGCTTGGGCGCAAAATCAGTGGCACCACAGTCAAAAGCGGTCTGGATAGATACATCATCATCCAGCCCTGTAGCGATCACGATGGGAACAGGGTCCATACCCAGTCTTTCGCGCATTTGTCGGCAGGTTTCAAATCCATCGATGCCTGGCATTCGAGCGTCCAGAAGAATCGCATCGAAACGATGAGACTTTAGCCAACTCAAGGCCGTGTAGCCGTCACATGCTTCGGTAACGCTGAATCCAGAATATTCCAACGCAAGACGCGAAACAGTCCGAATAGCGGAATCATCGTCGACAACCAGCAAGCGGGAAGGCTCCGGGCCTCGTGAAGATAGGCGATCACTACTCGAAATGGCGGTTTGCATGTCAGTGCTCCACTGATGAATCATCAATTGCCAGAAGCCTTGTCTTCTGGCGCCTGATACAACCTAAGCAGATTACGTGCCAGCTATTAAAATCATTATTTATCAGAAAGATAGGAGCCACAACACCATCTTCGCACCACCTCCTTTCAGGTCGTCGCAAAATGCAACCCAAATTGCATGTCGGAAACCTACATCTTTTCCCATTGCAGGCGTTTCCGGTAGATGGTGGAAGCACTGATTTCAAGAAACGCCGCCGCTTTAGGCACATTACCATCGCATTGTGCAATTGCAGCCTCAATAATGCGTTTTTCTTCCCGCCATAACGGCAGTATTCCACTATTATTCCCGGTATTTTCGCCACTACCACCCTGTACCGGAAACATGGAGTGTGACCAACGAACTGAACCGAATCGGACAACCCTGTATCGATATGCTGTTGTACTCCCGGAACCGGGTTACATGCGGCGGATATCGGCGACGGCAGCATCGCCATGGTCACGGTTTCACCCTCGTTCAGAACCACCACATTGCGAATGATATTGCTGAGCTCGCGCACATTCCCCGGCCAGCGGCTCCGTTCCAGGAACGATTCCACTTCCCGACTGAAGGATCGGAAAGACTTGCCCTCATCGTCTGAGTATTGGATCAACAGCGAACGGGCGATGAGTAAGATATCGTTGCCCCGGTCCCGGAGAGGTGGCATCTGTATCGGGATGACATGCAGGCGGTAATAAAGGTCTTCCCGGAAACGGCCTTCCTGAACCTCGATCAAAGGGTTACGGTTGGTCGCACAGATAAAGCGGACATCAACCGCGATTTCCTTGCTACTGCCAACCGGCTGAAACGTTCCGGACTGAATAAGCCGAAGTAATTTGCTTTGCAAATCCAGGGGCATTTCGCCGATCTCATCAAGAAAGAGAGTTCCGCCATTTGCTCGAAGAGCCGCCCCTTCACGTGACGACGATGCACCGGTAAAGGCCCCTTTCAAATGCCCGAAAATCTCACTTTCAATAAGATCGCGGGGAATGGCAGCGCAGTTCAAAGCCACGAACGGCTTGTCCGACCGGTCACTTTCAGCGTGTAGCGCCTCTGCACACAGCTCCTTGCCCGTGCCACTCTCACCCGTAATGAATACAGATGCCCTGCTTTGCGCCGAACTTTCGATAATCCGATAGACGCTCTGCATCGGCAGCGAGGAACCAATCATTCTGTGGAACTGCTCACGAACAAAAGACTTTTCATACTCAGCAACAACATCTTCAAGTTGCTGCTTCTTGAAAATGTTTGCAAGCGTGACTTCAAGCCTCGCTTTGTCAAACGGCTTGGTAATGAAGTCGGCGGCTCCGCGTTGCATCGCGTCCACCACCATATCCACCGAGCCGTGGGCAGTGATTACAACAACTGGCAGATCCGGAGTGTCTGATTGCACGCGATCAAGAATATCCAACCCGGTGGTGTCCGGCAGGCGAACGTCCGTTATCAGTGCCTGGTAATGATGCTTACCCAGGCAGAAAAAAGCTTCGCGCCCGGTATGAGCAACATCAACGTCGTAAGTGACCTCCAGGTAGCTCTGGTAGACTAATGAATTGGAAGGGCTGTCTTCCACAAGTAACACTCTGGGCCGACCGTTTTCCACCATTACACTTTCCTTTCCATGAAGTTGATCCAAAAAGTCAGGACGCACGCCCAAGATCCGCCTTATACTGAGCGTATTCAATCAAAGTCTGCTCCGCCACTATTCCGAGTTCCTCAATCAAAACAGGTAACTTCTGGGTATTGCCAGCACTGGCCGCGTCTTCCAGAAGCCTTGCCAATTCCCGCAAACGCAGACCGCCAAACGTGCCAGCACAGCTTTTCAGGGCATGAGCCTGCTCCCTCAACTCGCTTGGGTCGCTATCATCAGCAACACTAATGATCAGACTGACCCGTTTACGTACCTCCTCCTGAAATACCGTAATCATCTTGGGAATTGCTTCGCCGGAGGTATCCCGGGCGAGTTGTTGTAAAACAGTCGCTGACAATAACTCAGCCGTCTTGCCTGATGCTGATTGTTTCATATCGATTGCCCCGGCTACCTGAGTACATTGATGGATTGATTGCACGAGACGCTCCTGGGTAAATGGCTTGCTGATGAAGTCGTCCATTCCTGCCTCTTTACAACGGCCAATTTGAGTTTTCTCAGCGTTGGCCGTCAACGCAATTATCGGTGTTACGGCATTTATCCCTCCGCCCTCACGGATACGCCGGGTCGCCTCCAATCCGTTGAGTCGTGGCATTCTGATGTCCATAAAAATAATGTCATACTGACTTATCAATGCCATAGCGACCGCTTCAACGCCATCCCGGGCCGCATGCACCTCTATACCCATACTTTTTAGCATTTCCGACGCAATCAGCAGATTCGCCTCCACGTCGTCGACGACAAGCACAGACAACTTCTGTTGGGTCACAGTATGCCTATCCTGCTTTGTAATGGTCCCGGATACGTCATTGGTTCGTGCTGTCTCCAAATCGATTGAATGAGGCGTTTCTGATGTCGAAAAGGGGACTGTCACGAAGAAGGATGTGCCAACCGAGACCTCACTCTCGATACGGATGGTGCCTCCCATACCCTCAGTAAGCTGTCGCGCGATAGCCAGTCCCAGCCCAGACCCGCCCAAGCCAGAGTCACGGGCCGGGTCAACCTGTTCGAACTCCAGAAACACAGTATCAACCTGATCCGGTGGGATACCCGGCCCCGTGTCCCGGACTTCAAACGCCAGCAATCCAGTCACCGACCCCATTGGCACTCTCTCCACGTCTACCCGAATAAGGACATTCCCAGCCCCCGTATACTTGCGCGCGTTGTCCAATAAAATCGTCAATACCTGTCTCAAGTGGTCACGATCTGCAATGATGGAATCTGGTACATACTCGTTGACTACCAGATTCACATCGACCTCCGTGTCGTTACGATGAACTCCTACCGCACGTTGCACCTCTTCCAGCAAACGCCTGATATAGAAGTGATGTTGATCAAAACTGACATTCCCCGCTTCGATTCTCGAAAAATCCAGAACCTCATTTACCACCTGCAGCAATGACTCGCCAGAATCAAGCGCCAGCCGGATAAATCGGTCGTTCGGGTCATTGGGCTGAATACGGTCGTTCATCACAGCAAGCGAACCCAGAACGGCATTAAGTGGTGATCGGATTTCATGGCTCATATGTGTTAGAAAACGGGATTTCGCCAGAGACGCCCGCTCGGCTATGTGTTTTGCATCCAGCAACTCTTTTTCCCGCGCAATCAATTGTTGATTCGACTCAACCAGTTCACCGTTCATGGTTTTTAACGCTTTTTCCCGATCCTGCAACGCCTCCGCCATCGTATTGAAGGCGATCAACGCTTCGGCAAGTTCGTCATCACCTTTGACGGTGATGGCCTTCCGGAATCCTCCGTTCGCCAGTGCTTGCGCTGCACGTCTCAACCGATTGAGCTTGCTCGTCAGGTAATTGGCAAAAACCCAGGAGCACAAAGCCACAAGAATGAGTTCCGCCAATGCAATGCCGTAAAACCTGAGTTGAGCCTGTGTCAGCGTTTGCTTCAAACCGCGAACTGACATTCCTATTGCAAGCGTGCCGAACACCTGGTCCGCAACAATCAGTTCGTGGATCTGATCAAAAATACCATCCTCGGCCTCCGCCAGGGTATCGTCCAGCTTGCGATCGCTGTTCTCATCTATGCCGACCGACACCAGAACCCGATCAAATCCCTTGATGCGGACATACTCGACGTCTTCCAGTTTCAAAATCTGCTTTGCCTGTTCTTCAAGAGTAGCCAGATCATAGGCAATCATCGATTTCGTCATGACAGAACTTGCAAGCATCAGCGTGTCACGGGCACGCGCCAGAATGGTCTCTTCATTGGACTCACGAAGATAGCTTGAGGCTTGCCAGATCAGCAGGGACAGAAAGACCAACTCAATCAGACCGATGCCCAGAATAGTCTTCCATCTGAAAGACATGTTGAGAGGCCTCCCACCAAATCGCCACAGATACTAAAAACCAGTAAGTTACCGCTTTCCGATATCCAACTGCCGCACATCGTCCCAGTCCGAGTCATCGGCCGGCTGGAAGCCACTCATTCCTATAGCACTCAGAAGACTCCGTCCCGACTCGCTGTCGCCAACAGCCAGAAACGCACTGACGAGCTGGCTTCGCGCTTCGTCAGACACACGCGGGTGTGTTGCGATCGCGTGACTGGTATAGCCCGGTGATAGCCAGAGCACTTCAAGTTTTGACTGAATATCAGAGTCAAGGTCCTGAAGCGTCCTGACGATGCCACCACCTGCTGCAAACAATCCATCTGCCACCCCGCGGTAAACAGAATCATGTGAGTTGACGAACGTTGTTTTGTAGCCGGGAGCCTGAGTATTCAGATGGGAGCGGGTGATCAGGGTAGCGGCGAAGGCCATCGGAGCCGGAAAGGCAATTGAATGTTCCGCAAGCTCGCTCACAGACTCGAAGCGAAGATCACTCGATACGACAATAATTCCACGAAGCTGATGGTTTTTCTGGCGGACAAGCGCACGATAACCCGCCTCCTGGCCGACAGTAATGAAGTGGTAAGGGTTCATGTAGGCAATATCATAGGTCCCCAGGGATAGCCTTCGCTCAAATTCAGGTATGTTTGGGGCCGTTGCAAAGCGAATCTGCTGCCCGACGGCATTCGAAAGCAGGCCCATTAAGGGAACCCAGTCTCTGGCCAGTTTTTCGCTGGCCTGCTGTGGAACAATGCCGAATGTTAATACCGACAATTCACCAGACTCGGCCACGGCACGTTCACTACACGATAGCCACAGACCAAATATCATTGGCGCCACCCATCCTACACCTAGCTTCATAACTTCGACTCCAACAGGGGCATGGCAGCGTAGCCACCAACTCAACGAAGTTTGCTAAGCACGTTTCGATCCAACTTTCGAAAACCGGGCGTATTCCGCAGTTTCCGACACAAATTGCTCCCTAATTTGCGCCAACGCGCATTTCAATTCGCAAAATGCAAACCACATTGCAATGCAAGTGCGTGGTTTCCCGTACACATGCGGCAGCCGCAACAGGATATTGATCTATGGCATTGCTCTTGCACAGACACTTGAAATCGACCGTTTCTCCGCGAGAAGGCTGCGCCACTATAGGAAATGTCCAATGACTGAAACTTCTCCATACAGCAATGAACGGGAAAGATTGATGGCACTGCGCCAACTGGAGTTGCTGGACAGTCCTCCTGAAGAACGCTTTGATCGCCTGACGGCAATCGCCCGAGCGCTATTCGATGTGCCAATTGCACTTATCACTCTCGTGGATGAAGATCGACAGTGGTTCAAGTCCAGTATTGGAACCGATGAGATCGAGACTCCCAGAAGCGTGTCTTTCTGCGCCCATGCTGTTGCTGCGGATATGATGCTGGTCGTCGAGGACGCCACCAGGGATCCCAGGTTTCTAGACAACCCTCTGGTCACGGGTGACATGCACTTACGTTTCTATGCTGGCCATCCCATCCATTCACCGGACGGACATGCGGTAGGAGCGATTTGCATAATTGACCAGCACCCCAGGCGTTTTAACGAGAATCATCGTCTTCTTCTGAAGCAACTTGCTGAGATGGTTGATAAGGAGATCCGCGAGCAACCACCAAAGAATTTAGACGGGCCAACCGAAGACGAGCAGTTCGGCCGCATCCTGCAGCGCATTGGCTCCTTCATTTCCCGACGCTCGGTGGCACTAGTCATTTCCGCACTGGTTTTTTCCATCATTATGCTGGTTGCTCAGGCAGAATTCCTGAATGAACTTGAAAATAAACGACTCCAGAAGCAGGCGTCGTTGTCTGAAACCTTGTTTAACGTTCGCGGGCGCCTGGAAACCGAAGTGAACGCACGCCTTCACCTGACACACGGACTCGCAGGTTATGTGCGGTCAGGTAACCCCCGTATAGATGGAGATAGCTTTCAGAATTTCGCTGCAGACCTGGGCAATAGCTTGACGGGTATTCGCAGCCTGCAACTGGCCCCAGATGGCATCGTCACGTATCTGTGGCCCGAACCGACCAATCGGGCTGCGGTTGGACACAACCTTTTGGCGGACCCGAACCGAAGGGACGCCGCGTTAAAAGCGATCGAAACCAAACAGTTGTGGGTTGCAGGCCCTCTGGAGCTCCTTCAGGGGGGCACTGCTCTAATCGGCCGTCGTCCTATTTTCGTCACGGACTCCGGATCTGGATCGGATAGCTTCTGGGGTTTCGCAACCGTACTGGTAGACCTGCCTCCCCTGCTGGAAGAGGCTGGGTTTAATGACCTGTCACCAGACCGAAATATCGCCATCCGTGGCCGAAACGGATTGGGCGCCAGCGGAGAGGTGTTTTATGGCTCTCCAGAAGTCTTTAATGGTTACAATCTCAGCGCCGATGTTGCCTTACCATCAGGAAGCTGGCAGATGGCCATTGCAGCCGCAGAGACCACAACTTTGAACGACATCGCACCTGCCCGCTGGGTCTTCGCAACCAGTCTGGCACTCGTCGTTGCCTGCCTGGTTTACTTTGTGCTTCGTTTGCCTTTTCGTTATGCCAGCGCCGTCGATAAAGCCAAGGAAGACCTTAATCGCAGCAATGCCCGTTTCAAGGATGCCATTGAATCATTACCGGATGGCTTTGCGGTGTTCGATGGTGATGACCGACTTGTTCGCTGCAACCAGAAATACCGTGAGTTCTTTGACGTACCTGAGCAATTGATATCACTTGGGACACGCTTCGAGGACCTGCTCAAAGATAGCGTGGAAGCCAACCGCTATGTTCTGGAAGACGATACACCCCACGGCAAACAACAGTACATAGGCAAACGACTGCAACAACACCGTCAGCCTGCCTCTGGCGTTATCGAACTCCACCTCCGCTCAGGACGGTGGTTACGTGCCGAGGAGTCCAGGGTCCCCTCCGGCGGTACCATTATCTCCTATACCGACATTTCTGAGTTAAAGAACAAGGAACACGAACTGGCGAAAGAAAAAAGCCGGGCCGAAAATGCAAACCAGGCAAAAACCCGTTTTCTTGCCACCGTCAGCCACGAATTACGCACGCCGATGAACGCCATTCTCGGTCTTCTTCACCTTGTTCAGACCAGCGGAAACCTGAATCGAAAGAACCAGGAGTTTATTGATACGACCTACGAATCCGCAGAACACTTATTAAGCCTGCTGAACGAACTTCTAGACCTGTCGAAAATGGAGGCTGGCAAGGTTGAGCTGGAAATGAGCCAATTCAATCTCGCCGAATTAATCCGAAAAACACTGAAAATCTCTGAAACGAAAGCCCATCAGAAAGGTCTGACGTTCATTGATGAAATCAGTGACCAGGCTAACGTGATCGTTGAGGGGGATGCAGGACGGATTCAGCAGATCCTCATGAACCTGCTAAGCAACGGAATCAAGTTTACTGATCAGGGATCCATCTCTCTCAGCGCATTCAGATCGACGCCCGATCATTTTATATTCAGCATTGCGGATACCGGAGTCGGTTTTTGTGATAGCCAGACTGAGGCGCTGTTCCAACCATTCAGCCAATTGGACTCTACGGCATCTCGACGGCATGAAGGCACAGGGCTGGGACTGGCAATCTGTAAACGCCTTGTCGCTGCAATGGGAGGCAGCATTACAGCCCGGGGCAGACCTGACAAAGGTGCGGTCTTCAGATTTGAAATACCGCTCTCGGTTATTTCAGAGTCCCCGTCTTACCTTGGCAACGAAGAGCTGCATCAGGAGGATCTATCGCCGATTCCATGCGATAGGGAGCCACTCAGGGTATTAATTGCAGAAGACTCCCCCGCCAACCAGATAGTGTTCAAGGCCATGCTTGCTGATACCGGGTACATCACGGACGTAGTGGGCAACGGGCTGGAAGCCGTCGAGGCTATCAAGAGACTGGACTACGACATTGTCCTGATGGACATCTTCATGCCCGAAATGGATGGCCTGGAAGCTACGAGAATCATTCGTGGTGACGGACGAATGAGCAATAAAGCCATTATCGCCCTCACCGCGAATGCCATGCCTGGCGACCAGGATAAATTCCTGGAGGCTGGCATGGACGACTACCTCTCTAAACCAGTGACAAAGTACAATTTAGTGAAAATGCTTAATAAATGGGCATCACTGCAGGAAGAATGATGACGGACACATGAAACCAACGTGCATCAGGGACTTTGACTAACCAAAGTGGAAAAAGGCCAGTTTATTCCCATCGGGGTCTCTTACATAGGCCCCGTAAAACTGGTCAGGGATCCGCTGGCCCGGCTCGCCGTCACAGCTCGCACCCAAATCCAACGCTCGCTTGTAGTGAGCATCTACAGCCTCCTTGGACCCTGGGTGAATGGCGACCATATTGCCATTGCCCGGTTGATTGGGTTCGCCATCGAAAGGGGTGCACACGGCCAGCATCGGCGCCTTCATACTCTCCCCAATAAACGCAATGCGGCCCATATCCAGAAGGACCTTAGCGCCGATATCTCCCAACAGTTCCGAGTAAAAGGCCTTGGCTCGGGACATATCACTGACGCCAATCGTAACGTATCCAATCATTTTGTTCTTCTCCTCTCCTGATGTCTGGCAACTACTCGACAACTATACGAAGTTTTCGCTCAATATGGAGCCTGCTCAAACAAAAAAACCGAAGGCTAACCTTCGGTTTTTTGTTTGAGCACCAGATTACTTGACCGGCGTGTTGAGCACATCCAATACATCTTCCAGTTCCGTGATCATCTGCCGGATCAGCTGCTTGTATTGGGAGGTATCATCCTTTACCTCGTGGCTGCTCAGCTTCTGCTTGGCGCCGCCGATGGTGTAACCCTGATCATACAACAGACTGCGAATCTGGCGGATGGTAATGACATCGGCACGCTGATAGTAGCGGCGGTTGCCACGGCGCTTGACCGGAGAAAGCTGCGGGAACTCCTGCTCCCAGTATCTGAGTACGTGCGCTTTTACAGCGCAAAGCTCTGCAACTTCACCGATGGTGAAATAACGTTTACCCGGTATCGTGGGTAATTCGTTGTTATGACTGGGTTCCAGCATACGCTTCTACTTTCTGTTTTAGTTTTTGTCCCGGGCGGAACGTAACAACACGCCGTGCACTGATCGGAATTTCCTCACC
>Ga0189286_100142_pt1 | contig 39506 bp, 44 predicted proteins | sample UW69minimetaG_FD_130330 | JGI IMG/M metagenome (GOLD analysis project Ga0189286, IMG submission 130330) | Marine microbial communities from the Costa Rica Dome - UW69 mini metaG | ecosystem: Environmental > Aquatic > Marine > Oceanic > Photic zone | place: Costa Rica: the Eastern Pacific...
ATACTCACGGGCCATGGCTAACTTGATTGCATATACCGATGGCGCATGTTCCGGAAACCCTGGTCCAGGAGGCTGGGGTACGTTGTTGCAAGCCAAGGACGGCGACACAGTGGTGAAGGAACGCGAGCTGAAGGGCGGCGCGGAGAACACCACCAACAACAAGATGGAACTGATGGCCGCAATCATGGCGCTGGAAACGCTGGAACGGGCCAGCACCATCACGGTGGTGACCGACAGCACCTATGTCAAAAACGGCGTGACCGGCTGGATCTTTGGCTGGAAGAAAAACGGCTGGAAGACTTCGGCCAAGAAGCCGGTGAAAAATGCTGATTTGTGGCAGCGTCTGGATGCGGCGCAGGCGCGGCATCAGGTGACCTGGGAATGGGTCAAAGGCCATGCGGGCCATCCGGAAAACGAACGCGCGGACGAGTTGGCCCGCGCGGGCATGGCCCCGTTTAAGCCCGGCAAGTAATGGCGGGGGCGCTTACTGCGCCGCCACGTCCGGATCAGCACTTTCAGACCAACGGTTTTGATAGTCACTTTGGTAGACTTTGCGTGACCCACCGCGCACTGACTTCATCGGTTTGCGGACTGCATACGACAGAATGATTGGCCCATCCGGCAGTTTGCCTTTCAGGCGCGGGCGCGAGCCGGTTTCATTAGGGTTGGTCGTGGTCACAGCGCGGTTGGCGTAGACCGGCAAAATAGGCTGCAACACGCATTCCAGCACCTCGTAACCGAGAGTTTTCTCCCAGAATCCATACACCATCTCCGGTGTGATTTGATAAAAGCCGTGGTTTATCCAGCCGTTGCAAGGGCTGTGCCCGATCATCACACCACCTGGTTTCAGCATGCGGTCGATGTTGCGAAAAGCGGTGGGCAGGTCAAAGACATGCTCGCAGGTGCCACCGTCGTAGATCACGTCAAATTTCTTGTGCAGTTTTTTGGGCACCCAATCAGCCAGGTCCTGCACGATGGTGGCGTTCTCAAAATCGGACACATCCATGCTGTCGACGTTTTCAAACCCAATCTTGTGAAAGAACGTCTCTGAGTACTCGTCGTTTGGATTGGCGAGATCTTCCTCAGAAAGATCAGGAAACCGCTCTTCCAACGTCGCGGCAAACATCGCGGCGGAGCGTTTGCGGCGGCTGCCCATCCAGCGTTGGCGGCCCAACATCAGGAAGTCGCCGCCCAGATCATTGTCGCAGACAACATTCATTATCCGCATCGCCAAAGTGTCAGGAATCGCCATTGTTTACCCTACCCTGTTGCTCGGTTGAGACAGCCGGATCTGCTGTCTTATTGGTCTTTTAGAAGTCCCGCGATGCGCGACCGATCCAAGTGGAGGACCGCAACACCAGACATGCCTCTGTTTGATGGGCACTTTCTTTGAGACTACCCGCAGGGCGCGCAGGTCGTCTACAATTTTCGGCTTTTGCGCAAGCTTTGGTTAACGCTTTGGCGCATCAAACCGATCACCGTCTGAAATGGGTGGGTACGATAATTAACGCGCCAACCGCAGACACGATGGCATTGAGGCCGGGGCTGCCGAAGCCGATGTGGAACATGCGGCTGATCATAAAGAACAGGAAGGCGCCGCCGATGCAGATGATGATCGAGGGAATGTATCCGTTGCGCGTAAAACCGCTGCGCTCTGACAGGTAGCCAACAATGCCGGCGATAATGACAGTGCCGAAGAAAGAAAAGAACACGACTGGGACGCCTTACAACTGTTGACCTTTGGTGAGCGGGAAGCCCCGCAGGAAGATATCCGCATCTTGCGCGCCTTTGCCCGCACGTTGCAAGCGCAGGAGTTGCACCGCGCCGTCCCCACAAGCCACGGTCAGCGCGTCGTCTAACAGTTCGCCCGCTGGGCCCGCGCCATCGGCGAGACGGGAGGCCAGCAGTTTCACCCGCTGACCGTCGATTTCGGTCCAAGAACCGGGGAACGGAGAAAGGCCGCGAATTTTGCGATCCACCTCTTCTGCAGGCGCGGACCAATCGATCCGGGACTCTGCCTTGTCGATTTTTTCCGCGTAGGTCACGCCCCGTTCCGGTTGGGGCGTGGCGGTCAGAGTGGTGAGCTCTGCCAGCGTGTCGACGATCGCCGTGGAGCCCAGCGCGGCAAGGCGATCGTGCAACTGCGCCGTGGTTTCTTCCACGCCAATCTCTAGTGCGCGCTCCATCAGCACAGGGCCGGTGTCCAGACCGGCGTCCATTTGCATGATGCAAACGCCGGTTTCCTTGTCGCCCGCCATAATCGCGCGGTGGATTGGCGCGGCGCCGCGCCAACGCGGCAGGAGGCTGGCGTGGATGTTGAGGCATCCGTGCGTGGGCGTGTCGAGCACATACTGCGGCAGGATCAAACCATAGGCGACCACCACACCGACTTCGGCGTCGATGCTGGCGATCAGCGCTTTGGACTCATCTGTGCGGAGCGACTTAGGGTGATGCACCGTCAGGCCCAACTCCAAAGCGCGGGCATGGACCGGTGTGGGACGGTCTTTCTTGCCGCGGCCTGCGGGGCGCGGCGGCTGGCAGAAGATGGCGACAATCTCATGCCCCGCATCAATCAAAGCGTCAAGGACGGAGACGGAAAACTCCGGGGTGCCCATGAAAAGAATGCGCATGGTGGGGTCTCCTGCTCGTGAGGTTAGCGGCGCTTCTGCGCCTTTTTAATCAGCATGGCGCGTTTGGTTTTGCTGAGATGATCAAAATACATCTTGCCGTTGATGTGGTCGATCTGATGCTGCACGGAGGTGGCCCAGAGACCGACAAAGTCTTTCTCCACCGTCTCGCCGTTTTCATCCATATAGCGCACGGTCACGGCGCGGGGGCGGGAGATTTTGGCGGAAACACCTACCAGATTGGGGCTGGCCTCTTCGTGTTCGCGCGGCTGCACAGACGCGTGCAGGATTTCCGGGTTGGCCATGCGGACGGCGGATTTGCCCTCCTCGGTGGCATCCACCACGATCAGGCGTTTGAGCACGCCAATTTGGTTCGCGCCCATGCCGACGCCAGGCATCGCGTACATGGTGTCGATCAGATCATCCCAGACCTGACGAACCTCATCGGTGATCTCGTCCACCGGCTCGGAGACAGTGCGCAGGCGTTTGTCAGGCCACGGCAGGCAGGTGCGAACGGTCATGGGGCTTCATATCCTTTTAGAATGTCGGCGCGCGCCGCTTCTGACAGATGGTCGAGGGTGACACGTCCATCCAGATGGTCCATTTCGTGCTGAATGCAGCGGGCCTCGAACCCATCGAAACTTTGCTCTTGAGTGGTGCCCTGCACGTCTTTCCAGCGGACGGTTATCTCAGTCGGGCGGACAACCGGCACCATCAAGCCGGGAATGGACAGACAACCTTCGTCCAGAGTGTCTTTCTCCGCGCCGGCGGCGATGATTTCTGGATCGAGGAAGGCCACAGGCGTTTTTTCGCCTTCCTTCCAAGTGCAATCCATCACAAAAACACGCTTCATCACACCAACTTGTGGGCCGGCCAAGCCACGTCCGGGCGCGGCGTACATGGTGTCAAACATATCGGCGATCAGACCGTTCAGGTCTTCATCACCAACGGCGGCACAAGGCTTTGCCAAACGCGCGTCCGGATAGAACACCAGCGGCAGCACACTCATCCGCGCGCCAACTCGCGCTTCATTTTCTGAGACTTGCGAGTCATCATTTGACGCTTCATCGGGCCAAGGTAGTCGATGAACAGCTTGCCATTGAGGTGATCAATCTCGTGCTGCACGCAGGTCGCCCAAAGGCCATCGAAGTCTTTTTCCTGCGGGTTGCCGTCCATATCGATCCAGCCCACACGCACTTCAGCCGGGCGGGTGACCTCGGCAAACTGTTCCGGGATCGACAAGCAGCCTTCCTCATAGACATTGAGGTCCTCTGAGCTCGACAGCACTTCGGGATTGAACATCACCACCGGTTCCGGCTCACCATCCTTAACGCAATCCATCACAATCAGACGGTCCAGCACGCCAACCTGCGGCGCGGCCAGGCCGATGCCCGGCGCGTCATACATGGTTTGCAGCATGTCTTCGGCCAGTGTGCGCAGATCATCGGAGAGATCGACGACAGGTGCACAGACCTTTTTCAGGCGCGGATCGGGATGGATGAGAATTGGTTTGATCATAGCCCCCATCTAGGACAGTCGCGCCTTCTGCGCAACGGGTTAGCTTGCGGGGTTGCACGTGAGCCGCAAATCGGTAGCGTGCGGTTGCGTTGTTAAGCAAAGGACACCCGCCATGAATTTTGACGAGATCATCGACCGCTTTGGCTCCCATTCCGTGAAATGGGACATGATGGAGAAAATCTATGGTGTGCCGGCGGACGACGGGATCGCGATGTGGGTGGCCGATATGGATTTCCGCCCACCGGCCTGCGTGACCAATGCGGTCAAAGGCATGATCGACACCGGGGTGTTTGGCTACTACGGCGATGATGTCGCCTATCGCGACGCGATCCGTTGGTGGATGAAAGAGCGCCATAACTGGTCAGTGGAGCGCGACGAGATTTTTACCACACACGGGCTGGTGAACGGCACAGGGCTTTGTGTGGACGCCTTCAGTGCGGTGGGAGAAGGTGTTGTATTAACCACACCCGTGTATCACGCGTTTGCGCGGGTGATTAAAACGGCGGGCCGTGAAGTGGTAGAATGCGAACTCGTGAACAACGATGGTCGCTATGAAATGGATTTTGACGCCTGGGATGCGCAGATGAAAGGACATGAAACCATGTTCATTCTCTGCTCCCCGCACAATCCGGGGGGGCGCGTATGGTCCCGTGAAGAGCTGCAAGGCGTTGCCGACTTCTGTAAGCGCCATGACCTCATTCTGGTGAGCGACGAGATCCACCACGATCTTGTATACCCCGGTCAGACCCATATCCCGATGGTGAATGTCGATCCAAGCATTCTGGACCGGTTAGTGATGATGACCGCCACCACAAAGACCTTCAACATTGCCGGTGGTCTGACCGGGAACGTGATTATCCCGGATGAAAAGCTGCGCGCGAAATTTGCTGCGCGTCAGGCGGCTCTTGGCCTCTCCCCCAACAGTTTTGGCCTGTTTATGGCCGAAGCCGCCTATTCACCAGAAGGCGCGGCCTGGGTAGACGGGTTGATCGAGTACCTCGATGGCAACCGCAAGATTTTGGACAACGCCATAGCAGACATCCCGGGTCTGTCCTCCATGTCACTAGAAGCGACCTACCTAAGTTGGGTGGATTTTTCCGGCACGGGCATGGCGCGGGAAGAGTTCACCAAGCGGGTGGAAAAAGGCGCGCGGGTGTGTGTGAACCACGGCCCCACTTTCGGCAAAGGCGGCGACAATTTCCTGCGGTTCAACATCGCCACCCCGCGGGCGCGAGTGCAAGAAGCCGCCTCCCGATTGGCGGAGGCGTTTTCAGACCTTCAATAAACCAACAAGGGCGGGGAATTCCCCGCCCTTTTGCTTCGCCAACAAGTTGGTTTAGTTGGGGCGCCCCAGCAACCCGGCGGGGGTCGGCTCGCTCTGGTAGTAGTCCACCGGCGCCTGATCCGCGACCGCTGTGGCACGTTTGAATTCATAGTGCATTTCGCCGTCTTCCTCGTCGGTCGCCACAACAAGGCACTGCGAAATATGTTTGGAGCCGTCATAGAGGTTTACAAGACCGCGCAGACGTGGGGCAGTCTCGGCATCCAGCGTAAAACCATCGTCCAGAAAACGCACGACCCGGACACTCATACCATCCGCCTCAACTCGCAGACGGTGACGCTGTTTCAGCGCTTTTTTACGCGCGGCATCAAAGCCGGCCTGCACTTCGGCAGAAAAATACGTGCTCATGGGATTCTCCATCGTTCGTCTTACTGCATCTCACCATCGTGCACCGGTCAAGCGAAGATTTCGTAAACAGTCTGGTTCCTTAGCGGCCCCGCCAGGTTCGTCAGCGGCGAGCGGGATGTGCAAATACGCGCAACACTCGCGCGTATGTGTTGGTTTTTCGAGAGAACGCGCTGGCCTAGGTTGAGGCCAACTTCAGATGTAAAGGAATGCGCGATGGGTTTGCTTGTAGACGGCACATGGACCGACCAGTGGTATGACACCAAATCACACGGGGGCAAGTTCGTGCGCTCGGCGGCGCAGTTTCGCAATTGGATCACCGCTGATGGCAGTGCCGGGCCAAGTGGCAAAGGTGGATTTAAAGCAGAGAGCGGACGGTATCACCTCTATTTGTCCTACGCCTGCCCCTGGGCGCATCGCACGCTGATCTTTCGCAAACTGAAAGGTCTGGAAGAGCATATCACCGTGTCCGCAGTACATCCCGATATGTTCAGCGAGGGCTGGACGTTTGAGACGGACGATCATGGTGCAACCGGCGACACGCTCTATGGTCTGGAGTTTGCCCATAACATCTACACCAAGGCCGACCCAAACTATTCTGGCCGTGTGACCGTGCCCATCCTGTGGGACAAGCAGCAGGAAACCATCGTGAGCAATGAAAGCTCCGAGATCATCCGCATGTTCAACAGCGCGTTTGACGGCGTGACCGGCAACACGTTGGACTTCTGGCCAGAGGACCAACGTACGGAAATCGAAGAGGTCAATGAACGGATCTATGACACCTTGAACAATGGGGTCTACAAAAGTGGATTTGCCACCACGCAAGAGGCCTATGACGCCGCTATCTATCCGTTGTTTGACACGCTGGAGTGGCTTGAAGAGCGGCTGTCAGAGAACCGCTACCTGATGGGGGATCAGATCACCGAGGCGGACTGGAGGCTGTTCACCACCCTGATCCGGTTTGATCCGGTGTATCATCTGCATTTCAAATGTAACCGGAAGCGGATTGTGGATTACCCTAACCTCTGGGCCTACACACGTGAGCTGTATCAGGTGCCCGGCGTGGCGGAGACGGTGAACTTCAAACACATCGTAGATCACTACCTGCGCAGCCACACCAGCATCAATCCGCATCAGATCGTGCCGATCAATCCGGTGATTGACTATGACGCACCGCATGGGCGCGGCTAACGGAGCAAATCCGCTCTGCGCGGGTAAGAAGGCTTGCGCAGAGAACACCAAGTGCGGTACCCGCGCCTTGCAGGATGACAGCAGGGCGCGACATGACCACCTCCCCTCAAACGGCCACACCGGAACAACGCGACCACGGCGGCGGGCTTGACGCCGCAAGAGAGCGCTGGGGCGGCAGCCGTGATAGTTGGTTGGATCTTTCCACGGGCATCAATCCGGTACCTTACACCATGCCCCACATCCTCATGGACGATTGGGCACGCCTACCCGACAAAGCGGCACAGAACGGCTTGCTCAAAGCCGCAAGGTCGTTCTGGAAGGTGCCTGACGGGGCAGCGATCCTGGCCGCGCCCGGCGCATCGGCTTTGATTGCGCGCATTCCGTCTTTGCTGGATCAAGGCACCGTGCAGATTGAGACGCCAACTTACAATGAGCACGCGGCCGCCTTTACAGCCCAAGGCTGGCAACTGGGTACTGAAGCGCCAAATGCGCAGGTGGTTGTGCATCCCAACAATCCGACAGGGCGGCTATGGTCCGTGGATGATCTCACCGCGCCTTTTGCCGTGATTGACGAGAGCTTTTGTGACGTCACACCGGATTGGAGCATGATCCGCCTGGCAGATCAGCCTGGCCGGATTGTGCTGAAGAGCTTTGGCAAGTTCTGGGGGCTTGCAGGCGTGCGGCTTGGTTTTGCGATTGGAGTGCCTGAGTTAATTGCGCGACTGGCTGATTTGACTGGTCCCTGGGCAGTATCCGGTCCCGCACTGACAATTGGCACCTCCGCTTTGCTCGAAACCGGCTGGGCGCTGGAAACACGTGAGCGGTTGCGCAAAGACAGCGCACGACTGGATCAAATGATGCAGATGGCTGGTGCTAATTTGTCCGGCGGCACCAGTCTGTTCCGCCTGTATGAAGTGGACGATGCCGCCAAGTGGCAAAACCACCTTGCGCGTTCCCACATCTGGACCAGGATTTTCCCCTACTCAAAAACCTATTTGCGGTTGGGCTTGCCCGCCCCACACCGTTGGGACCAGGTGGAACACGCATTGCGTATGACGGAGCATGAGTTTTGAACACAGCTGGCATTCTGGTAGGCGCGCTATTGCTCGACGCCATTTTTGGTGAACCGCGCTGGCTTTGGCAGCGGGCGCCACATCCTGCGGTGCTCATGGGCAAGCTGATCGGCCGCGCGGATCGAGAGTACAACAACGGTATCAACCGCAAGGCCAAAGGCGTGATTGTGGTGAGCGCGCTGGTCCTGGCGGCTTGGGCTTTTGGCGGAATTATTGGCCTGTTTGGCTGGCTGCCGCAGATGCTTTTGGCCGCCGTCTTGTTGGCACAGCGCTCCTTGGTGGAACATGTGCAGGCGGTTGGCGATGCCTTGCGGCAATCAACGGGCGATGGGCGCATGATGGTGGGACGGATTGTCAGCCGGGACACAAAGGCGATGGATCAAAGCGCTGTTGCCCGGTCTGCCATCGAAAGCGGTGCCGAGAACCTTAGCGACGGGGTGATTGCACCTGCGTTCTGGTTCCTGATTGGGGGCCTGCCGGGGCTGTTGATCTACAAAATTGTGAACACCGCCGACAGCATGATTGGCTACAAAACCGAGCGCCACAAAGACTTTGGCTGGGCGGCGGCACGGCTGGATGATGTCCTCAATTGGGTGCCTGCGCGGCTTACGGCGGCATTGATCGCCATAACACATGCCGGATTGGGACAATGGCGCGCCATCAAGGCGGATGCAGGCTTGCACCGATCCCCCAATGCAGGCTGGCCGGAAGCTGCCATGTCCCGCGCATTGGATGTGGCCGTGGCCGGGCCGCGCTCCTATGATGGCGTGATGCAGGACTTTCCTTTCGTGAACCCGCAAGGACGCAAGGTGCTCGCGCCCGATGATGTGGATGCCTGCTGTCGGGCCTTGTGGCTGACATGGGCGGCAGGATTGGCGGTGGTTGTCGTTCTGGCGCTCCTCTAGGCGCTTGCCCGCACGTCAGGCTCTGGCTATGTCTGAACCATCATTTTGTCCACGAGGGTATTTGAATGCGTCTTTTGCCAGCGCTGACCGCGGCGTTCCTGACCGTCAGCACAGCCACCACTGCCGCCGCACAGTGCGGCGGGTCGTTTAACAGATTTGTCAATGGCTTGAAGAAAGAGGCCCTGTCCAGGGGCTACTCCAAAGGCACCGTGGACAAGTTCTTTGCCAGCGCACGACAGGACCCGAAAACCATCAAGGCGGACCGTTCCCAAGGCGTGTTTCAGATGCCGTTTCTGGATTTCTCCCAGCGGCTAATCAGCCAAAACCGGATTGATATGGGCCGCAAAAAGGCCAAGCAATATGCGTCGACCTTTGACCGCATCGAGCGTCAATACGGCGTGTCGCGCGGCGTGCTTTTGGCGTTTTGGGCGTTTGAAACCGACTACGGCGCGTTCCAAGGCGATTTCAACACGTTGAACTCTTTGGTAACCTTGGCGCATGATTGCCGCCGTCCCGAGCTTTTCCGTCCGCAGGTATTTGCGGCGCTGGAGCTCTACAAGCGCGGCAACTTCAGTCCGACCAAAACCACCGGTGCTTGGGCCGGCGAAATTGGCATGGTGCAGATGCTGCCAGCGGACATCATTGAAAACGGTGTGGATGGCGATGGCGACGGCAAAGTCAGCCTCAAAACCTCTCCGCAGGATGCTCTGATGTCCGGAGGCAAGATGTTGTCTCATCTCGGCTGGCGCAAAAATGAGCCTTGGTTGCAAGAGGTTGTGGTGCCCAGCAATCTGGACTGGTCCAAGTCAGGCCTCGACACCACCCTGCCCGCCAGCCAATGGGCGAAGATGGGGGTGAAACCACGCGAGGGCAAACTCGCCAACCTGCCAGCCTCGCTGCTGCTGCCACAGGGGCGCAAAGGTCCGGCCTTTTTGGCCTATCCAAACTACAGCGTGTATTTTGAGTGGAACAAAAGCTTCGTCTATGTGACCACGGCGGCTTATTTCGCCAACCGTTTGGAAGGCAAGGCGCGTTACAATGCGGGCAACCCGGACACGGGCCTGTCCGGCAACCAAATGAAACAGCTGCAAAAAAAACTGAAAGCACGCGGGCATGACGTTGGCAAGGTGGACGGCATTCTGGGCAAACTGACCCGTCGCGCGGTGCAAGCAGAGCAAGTGCGCCTCGGCCTGCCTGCGGACGCCTGGCCAACGCCACAGTTGCTAAACGCGCTGTGAGTTTGGACAACCTGCGCCCGCAGTACCACTTTCGAGAGGTCGGCGGGCGTATGCACATCTGGGACGTGCGCAAGCTGCTGCAGCGGGCTGTCACCCTGCCCGTTATTAACATCGCGCTGAGCGACATCCGGGAGCTGGATGAAAGCTATTGGTTTGACGCGACCAAGCAGCCCGCAACCTGCCGCGCCATTGCTGATCACATTAAACTGGTGCAGGCAGCAGACCTAACTTACCCGATCTTGCTCTGTGCGGACCGCCGCGTGATGGATGGCATGCACCGGGTGGTGAAGGCCTATGTGGCCGGGCACGCCAGCATAACGGCGCGGCAACTCCCCCTGACGCCACCGCCAGATTTCATCGACGTGTCGCCTGATGATCTGCCTTATGAATGAGCTTCGATCGCGCGTACGGGAAACCGCAGGCCATCTGCGGTCTGCATCACCAGGCGTCCGCCATTCTCCACAATCCGGTCACAGCGCTCCACACCGGTGACAAAGGTCACACAAACCACACTGTCCTCAGCAACCTTCCAATGGCCATACCAAGTGCCGCCATCGCCGTAAGTGTACTGATACTGGCCATTGGCTTCAAAGACCGAACGGCCTTCGTCAAAGAACACCAGGGTCTGGCCAGACAGCTGCGCAGAAAGCCCTGCCACATCAAACGGCATATCGCCGCTTTGCCCTTTCCAATCCTGCGCCACGCTGCTGGTCGCCGCGCACAACAATCCCAAAATCATCCAAGTCCGCATCACGCACCTCCTGCGCCACCCTAAGCGGCGGCACGCTCACCTGCGCGTCACAATGCAGTGACTGTTTCTCATTCCAGAAATATCCCGGGGAGGAGGCCCCCACCGTGGGCCGGAGAGGCTGGCCCCTCTTAGGCCACCAAAGTTTCCGCCGCTTTGAGGTCCACGGACACCAACTGACTCACGCCCTGCTCGACCATGGTCACGCCAAACAGGCGGTCCATACGCGCCATGGTCACCGCGTGGTGTGTGATGATCAAAAACCGCGTATTGGTGCGGCGGCACATCTCGTCCAGAAGGTCACAAAACCGCGTCACGTTGGCATCATCCAACGGCGCGTCGACCTCATCGAGCACACAGATCGGCGCTGGATTGGCCAAGAATACCGCAAAGATCAGCGCCATAGCGGTGAGGGTTTGCTCACCACCGGACAACAAGGACAATGTGCTAAGTTTCTTGCCGGGCGGCTGACACATGATTTCCAGACCAGCTTCCAGCGGATCGTCGCTTTCCACCAGCACCAAATTGGCCTCGCCCCCGCCAAAGAGGTGGCGGAACAACAACGAGAAGTTCGAGTTCACCTGCTCAAAGGCGGTCAGGAGGCGCTCTCGGCCTTCTTTGTTGAGGCTGGCAATGCCGCTGCGCAGGGTGCGGATGGCCTCCTCGAGATCCGCTTTTTCGCTGACCAGCGCGTCGTGCTCTTCCTGCACTTCTTTGATGTCTTCTTCGGCGCGCAGGTTCACCGCGCCAAGGCTGTCGCGCTGACGTTTCAGGCGGTTCACATCATTCTCAACCGCCTCGGAATCCGGCATTTTGTCCGGGTCCACATCCAACCGCTCCAGAAGCTGCGCCGGATTGACCTCCTGCTCTTCCATGATGCGCTCGGCGGCATAGGTTACGGTTTCGCGGGCGGCATCGGCGCGGGCCTCAGAGCGGGCGCGCGCTTCGCGGGCTTCACTGGCCAAGCGTTCCGCGTCGCGCTCATTATGCTCTGCTTCGCGCAGCGCCGCCTCCGCCTCGGCCAGCACATCCGCTGCGGCCTTGCGGCGCTCTTCGGCAGACTCGATGGCTTCGGTTAATTCTTCGCGCTTGGTGGCGATTTCTTCGGGTGCCGCGCCGGCTTCGATCAGCTCTTCTTCCGAAGCATCTTTGCGTTCGGCCAACTCGTTCATGCGCTTTTCAGCGGTTTCAAGACGGTGCCGCCAACCGCTGATCTCTTTCATGACCTCTTGCGTGCGCTTCAAGCGGGCTTCGCCTTCGCGGCGCAATTCGTCATGTGCGGAGCGGCGGGACATCATCATGATGCGCGCGCCTTCGACCGTCATCTTGATGTCTTCAACCTCTTGGCGGGCGGCATCAAGATCACCAAGGTCGGACAGCGCGCGCTCTGCTTCTTGCAACTGTTGACGCGCGGCCATGGCCTCTTCTTCGTGGCGCGTCACAGCAAGGCCAAGGCTTTCCAAACGCCCTTCGGCGAGATTGCGGTCTGCTTCGGCACGGGACAGCGCGCGGTTGGCATCGGCCACAGCGCGATCGGCGGCGCGGCGCGCTTCGCGGGCGGATTGGTCGACATTGGCAAGTTCGCGCAGACGGGTTTGCAGCGCCTCATGCGCATCGACTGCACCGTCTGCACGCGCGGTGGCGCGGGCCATGGCTTGCTTGAGTTCTTCCAAACGGTTGAGCTGTTGCAGGCGCAGGGCGGCAGCGCTTGGCGCGTCTTCGGCCCAGGCGCGATAGCCATCCCAACGCCAGAGGTCGCCTTCAAGCGAAACCAGCCGTTGGCCTGGCTTCAGGAGCGGTTGAAGCGACAGCGCGTCTTCATTTGCGACAAGGCCAATCTGGCTCATGCGGCGTTCGAGCACCTCGGGCACGGACACGTGTTGCACCAGAGAGGTCACACCCTCGGGCAGCGGCTGAACGTCGCCATATTGTGGCAGCACGTACCAGCCGGAGGGGCCGTCTTCTTCCACCTCTGGTGCACGCAGATCGTCCGCCAAGGCTGCGCCCAGCGCCTTCTCAAAGCCTTGCTGAACCTGCAGGCGATCAAGGATCTGGCCACCTTCGGCCGTGTCGCGCTCCACCAGCTTGGCCAGAGCGGTGGTTTCCGCGCGCAGGGCGTTCAACTCGCCTTCCGCCTCAGAACGTTCGGCGCGGGCGTCCGCCTCACGCGATTGGGTTTCAGCGCGCTCTTCTTCAACCTCCGCCAGACGCTCTTCGGCATCTTGCGCAGCCTCTATTGCCTCTGCCTCAGATTCGCGCGACAGCTCCAGCTCTTCGGCGGCGCGCTCCAACGCCTGTTTGGACTCTGCCACCGCGGCGCGGGCTTTCTCGGCCTCGGCCTCGCTTTTGTCCTGAGTCTTTTGGCTGTCATCCAACAGGCGCTGCGCCGATTGATGGCGGGCTGCAAGACGGGCCACATCTTCGGTCAGTTGCGAGAGCTCCGCTTCACGTTCCTGCAGCACGCTGGCAGCTTCACGGCTTTCATCAGAGGCGGCTTCGAGTTTTTCTTCCTGGCCCTCGCCGGCTTTGGCAAGCTCGCGCTGTTCCCACTCCAGCCGCTCGATGGTGTCTTCCGCGTCGCGGTTCAGACCAGCCTCCCGCTCCATGTCGCGGCCCAGTTGCAGGATGCGGTTTTTGAGCGTCTCGATGATTTGCAGCGCGTGGGATTCCTGATCGTTGAGACTATCCCGTTGCACTTGCAAGCGTTGCAGCACGGCAGAGGCAATGGCCTCTTCTTCGCGCTTGCCGGGCAGGACTTCGTCGCGTTCCTGGCGGGTCTTCGCGGCGGCACGGGCCAGAACCTCGGCCTGCGCGGCCTGCGTGGTGCGCGTTTTGAGTTCCTCGTCAGCCGCGGCGCGGGCGTCATCGGCTTCGCGCCAACGGCGATAAAGCAACATGCCTTCGGCCTGACGCAGCTCATCGCCAATGGCGCGGTAGCGGGCGGCTTGACGGGCTTGGCGCGACAGCTGGGCCAACTGGCTGGCCAATTGCTCGATCACATCGTCGACGCGCGCGAGGTTGGTTTCCGCGCCTTTGAGTTTCAACTCCGCTTCGTGGCGACGTTGATACAAGCCAGAGATACCCGCCGCTTCTTCGAGAATGCGACGGCGCGCTTTGGGCTTGGCGTTGATCAGCTCGGCGATCTGGCCCTGACGCACAAGTGCAGGGGAATGCGCGCCCGTGGAGGCGTCAGCAAACAACATCTGCACATCGCGGGCGCGGACGTCTTTGGCGTTCACCTTATAGGCGCTGCCAACGTCCCGCGTGATGCGACGGACAATTTCAAGCGCGTCATCATCGTTAAAGCCTGCGGGCGCGAGGCGTTCGGAGTTGTCAATTTGCAGGGACACTTCGGCAAAGTTGCGCGCCGGGCGGGTGGAGGCCCCAGCGAAGATCACATCTTCCATACCACCGCCACGCATCGCCTTGGGGCGGTTCTCCCCCATGACCCAGCGTAGCGCCTCCAGCAGGTTGGACTTACCACAGCCGTTTGGCCCCACAACGCCGGTCAAACCATCGGCGATGATCAGGTCGGTGGGGTCCACGAAGCTTTTGAAGCCTGTCAGTCTGAGTTTGGAAAAGCGCAAATTGCGGCGGGTCCTGTGATTCCTTTTTGATTAAGGAAGTCTGCAAAGGGCTCTTGTGGTGAGTCAACGGCAAACCACAGGATATGGATTTAACCCCGAAGTTATCCACAAGATATTGCCGGATTTGGGAGGTCGCTTTGCTTGCGGATCGATCTTGAGTGACATGGAGATGCAAACAGAGCTCTGCGCTGCCTCAGATGTAATGCCTATTTTTTAATCAAAGTCGGAAAACGATGCCGCCTTAAACGGCCTTTCAGGACGCGACGGCTGGACAGCGTCTAGCCGCGCTGACACATCTTTGACCAAACGATCAACGGGAAGACGTCATGAGCGATATTAAAGTTGTTCCAGGCAATCCGCGCGATGCGCAGGCCACGGCGCTGTTGCAGGCAAGCCACGCCTTGATGCAGGAGCTGTTCAGCGCAGAAGACAATCACTTCCTGTCGATTGACGAGCTGTGCGTGCCGTCCGTGAATTTCTTTGTGGCTAAGGAGGGCGACACATCTCTGGGATGCGTGGCCTTGGCCAACAAGGGCGACTACGCCGAGATCAAATCGATGTTTGTGGATCCAAAGGCGCGCGGCAAAGGCATTGCGCATAAGTTGATGCAGGCGATTGAAGTCGAGGCGCGGGCACAGGGACTTGCCGAAGTGAAGCTGGAAACCGGCGACACGTTGCATCAGGCGCACAGCCTGTACCGGGCGCATGGCTACGCGGATTGTGGCCCGTTTGGGGAGTACGAAGAGAGCCCGGCGTCGCTGTTCATGACCAAAACACTGGCCTGATCGCTCTTATCGCTAGGGCTTGCACGTTGGCGCACCGCGTGGTCAAATTATGTGACCAGTTACGCGGGGCCATTTTCTATGCCATTTCAAAAAGTTCAGCCGGAGAAACTCTCCACCTCGGTGGTGCGCCAGATTGAGCTTTTGATTTTGCGCGGTATTTTGCGGCCTGGCGAGCGCCTGCCTGCGGAGCGCGAGTTGAGTGATCGGCTCGGCGTGTCCCGGCCAAGTCTGCGCGAAGCGATTGCGACCTTGCAGGACAAAGGCCTGTTGACCTCCAAGGCAGGAGCCGGGATTTTTGTTGCCGATGTTTTGGGCAGCGCTTTTTCCGAAGCTTTGGTGCAGCTGTTTTCGGCCCATGACGAGGCTGTGTTTGATTACATTGCCTTCCGGCGCGACATGGAAGGTCTGGCGGCGGAGCGCGCGGCGACACTGGCCAGCGACACGGATTTACAGGTGATCCAGGCGGTGTTTGACAAGATGGAAGCCGCACACCCGAAGCGCAATCCGTCTGATGAAGCGCAGCTGGATGCGGATTTTCACCTCGCCATCATTGAAGCAAGCCACAATGTGATCATGCTGCATATGATGCGGTCGATGTATCAGCTGCTGCGCGAAGGCGTGTTTTACAACCGCATGATTATGTTCAAGCAGCGTACCACGCGGGGCGAATTGCTGGAGCAGCACCGGGCGATTAACACCGCGTTGCAGGCGCGCGATGCGGAAGCCTCTCGCAAAGCGGTGATTGAACATCTGGATTACGTGGAAACCGCGCTGACCAACTTCAAAAAGTCCACGCAGAACGAAGCGATTGCCAAACAGCGTTATGAGCATGAATTGAGCCGCTAAGCGCGGCTCAAACTTCAGGCTGCGTAATCCAGCTGCACGTTGAGCAGATCCACGTCTTCGGCGGTCATGTTTTCTAAGATCACGGCCGGTTCCTGATCCAGCGTCACCACCGAGCCATCCACCGTGTGGGATCCGGACAGCAGGATGGTGATGGTTTCGGTGTCAGCATCATAGCTGGCCTCCCACTCCATGACCGCGTCATTGCCAAAATCACTGGCGGCAAATGTGACGGTCTCGGTGGCTGCGTCGAGATCAGAAATCACCACTTCGTCTCGGTCGTCGTCAAACTCAAAAGCGACGGTGAACGCATCCACGCCATCGCCCCCCTCAAGTGTATCGCCATTGTCGCCCACCAGCACATCATCGCCAAAGCCTCCGCCAAGCATGTCCGCCGCGCTGTCAGCAAGGGTTGGGTGGGTGCCATTCACTGTGTCGTTGCCGGTGCCGCCAAGCAACGTGTCGGCGCCCTCAAAGTCGCGCAGCACATCATTGCCGGAACCGCCACGCACGAGATCGTCGCCACCGTTCTCAAAGCCAAGACCCTCCAAACCCAGTTCTTCGACAAGTGTCGCGTCATAGATGTCGTTTCCACTGCCCATGGCAATTGTGTCATCGCCAATACCACCAGAGATCGTGTCGGCGCCAGCCCCGCCCAGGATGTAGTCTGCCCCGTCCCCGCCGCTGATGCCGTCGCCACTTGCCCCACCGTGTAAGGTGTCATCGCCCGCGCCGCCATGGAGCCAATCTTCGCCATTATTACCGCGCAAGTCATCGTCACCAGCGCCACCGGTGACGGTGTCGCTGCCGTCCTCACCCTCAAAGGTGTCATCGTCATCGGAAAGAACGACAGCCTCCGACACATCAAGCAGTTGCTCCGGGCTGTCGTCGCTATCGTCGGTTTCAGTTTCCGCGTCATCGGGCTGATTTATGGCGTCCAGGTCCGGCTCTTCCAAGCCGGTTAAAACATCGGCCACCATGCCGACGCCAAAGATCGCGGTTAATGCCAAAAGGGCCAACATTGCTCTTGTCCTCACACAAAACTCTAACGGCTTTGGTAGGAAACTATTAACCAAGTTTGACCGGATTGAGGCAGGCGTGTGCTGCTTTCTGGTCCGCGCCAGCGCAACAAAAAAGGCCGCCGAAGCGACCTTTCTATACGTAATATCTTCCGATCAGGCTTTGTCCGTCCCGACATTCTCCGCAAAAGCTTTCTCGAACTCCTTTTGCTTTTCGGGGCTCGCGTCGGTTTGGTAGTTGGCCTTCCACTCATCCATGGTCATGCCATAGAAGATTTCGCGGGCTTCGGTCTTGTCCATGTCGATACCACGCTCATTGGCGGCTTCCTGATACCAGCGCGACAGGCAATTGCGGCAAAAACCCGCGAGGTTCATCATATCGATGTTCTGAACGTCGGTGCGTTTCTCCATCAGGTGCTCACGTAGGGTGCGGAAAGCGGCCGCTTCGAGTTCGATCTGAGTTTGCTTATCCATGGCTATCCTCCGGAGGCAATTGCGTTGCGCAATGGGTAGCAACCGGAGGGGCGTTGGGCAAGCGCGTCACATGATCGTGAGAGCGAGCCAAGGCACCAGAGCAAAGACAAAGATCAACAGCTTGTATGTGCCAAGCCACTGGAAATAGAGCGGTGCTAGAGTGTCTTTCTCAACACCAGTGATCCGCGCATGCACGTCCGCGACCCAGCCACGCAGGCCATAGATCATGACGGTGGCAAAAAGCAGGACGCCGATGTGAATGACGGCCATCCATCCAAAGAAGGCAGTAAGGGTTGCTTGGGTCATGTCAGCCTCCTTTCAGCTGTTGTTTTTCCCACTCCATATATGGGAACCGCCGCCGCCTTTCACCAGAGGTCACGCATTGGATTTCAAGCCAAAGCGAATGATTTATAAGCCGGAATTTGCCAACGTGTTTTGCAGAATGGGCGCGAGCCGTTCCGCCCAGTCGCTCTGGCTTTCTGGCGTATCGATTTCGTCGTGCCTCAGCTCGATCAACGCGTTCAGGCGCCCGGGTTGGAGCGCGTGTTGATCGATGCTATCGCCGGCCAGCCAACCGTTGTAAGGCTCGTTGTCACCCACTGTCAGATCCCCATCGCGTTCCAGCTCGGCAATCAGCGCCTTACCAAACCTGTCTTCTTGCGGAGCATGCAGGACGCCGATTTCCCAAGGGCGCGGTGCGCGGCCATTCAGCTTGGGGGAGAAGCTGTGCATGGCGATGATCACCACATCTTCGCGCTCTGCGGCCAGACTTTCGAGTGCGTTATGGTAAGGCTGATAATGCGTGGCTTTGCGGCGCTCGATTTCCGCCTCATCTACATCGCGATTTCCGGGAATGATCGTGCCATCATAAAGCCGCATCACCAGCGTCGGGTCATCAGCCCCACGGTTCGGATCAATACAAAGGCGGGACCAGTTGGCGCAGATCACTGGCGCATCCAACAGCTCGCCGAGGCGCAAAGACGTGCCGCGTGCGCCCACATCATAAGCGATGTGTCGGGACATGTCGGTGGGATCAAGACCCAGGTCCCCGCCACCAATGTCCTCGGGTACGAAATTGGCGGCATGATCCACGGTGATCAGCCAACGCGAGCGGCGCTCTGCGCCATATATGGAAAACGGTTTATATGTCATGTGCCTGTCATTGCTTTCTGATCAGACTTAGGCCAGTTGTGGCGCAAAGTGAATTGGGTGCAGGTTCACCTTGTATTTGTTAGCGTTAACATGTAGCAGGTGACACGCAAGGTGCCTTCAGGTCATTTCCTGAATAGCCAGACGAGCAAAGGCAAAGAAAGACGGATCATGAGACGACTGAGAAACGTGAAAATCGTGGCCACATTGGGCCCAGCTTCCGAAACCTACGACATGATCCGCAGCCTGCATGAGGCCGGGGCAGATGTGTTCCGTCTGAACATGAGCCACGGCAGCCATGACGAAATCCGCGAAAAGCATCGCATCATCCGCCAGGTTGAGAAAGATCTGCAGAGCCCGATCGCGATTCTGGCTGACCTTCAGGGTCCAAAACTGCGCGTGGGTGTGTTTGCCAACGGTGAAGAAGAGCTGGTCGACGGCGCGAAGTTCCGTTTGGACCTTGATCCTGCAGAAGGGGACGTGAACCGGGTGTGCCTGCCGCACCCCGAGATTTTTGCCGCTCTGAAAGACGGCGCCAACCTGCTGGTCAACGATGGCAAAATCCGCCTGAAAGTGGAAAGCTGTGGTGACGACTTCGCCAACTGCGTGGTGACCACCGGCGGCACCATCTCCAACCGCAAAGGCGTGAACGTGCCCGACGTGGTGCTCCCGCTGGCCGCGCTGTCCGAAAAAGACCGTGACGATCTGGAATTTGTCTGTGGTCTGGGTGTTGACTGGCTGGCGCTGTCCTTTGTGCAACGTGCCGAAGACGTTGCTGAAGCGCGTGAGTTGGCACAGGGGCGTGCGGCGATTCTGTCCAAGATCGAAAAACCTGCGGCTGTTGAAGCCTTTGACGAGATCCTTGCCGCGTCCGATGGCATTATGGTGGCCCGGGGCGATCTCGGTGTGGAACTGCCGGTCAGTGCGGTGCCCCCAATCCAGAAGCGTCTGGTGCGTAAGTGCCGCAATGTCGCCAAACCGGTGATTGTGGCGACCCAGATGCTGGAAAGCATGATCGAAAGCCCAATGCCCACCCGCGCTGAAGTGAGCGACGTGGCCACTGCGATTTACGAAGGCTCTGACGCGATCATGCTGTCGGCGGAATCGGCAGCGGGCAGCTTCCCAATTGAAGCCGTGACCACAATGAACAATGTGGCCATCGAAGTGGAAAGCGACCCGACCTATCGCGAGATCATTGAAGCCAGCCGCAGCGCGCCGCGCTCCGGTGTGGCAGACGCGATCGTTGTAGCCGCGCGCGAGATTGCCGAAACCACACAGGTTGCAGCTATCTGCTGCTTTAGCCAATCGGGCACAACCGCGCTACTCATCGCTCGCGAACGCCCTCGCGTGCCTATCATCGCCATGACCAGCCTGCGTGGCACCGCACGCCGTCTGGCCCTGAGCTGGGGCACCAATTGTGTGATCTCTTCCAATGTCAGCCGCTTTAAAATGGCGGTTGTGGCCTCGGCACGCGCGGCACGCGATCTTGGCTACGCCGAGGAGCAGGATCAGATTGTTGTGACTGCCGGCTTGCCGTTCAATGTGCCCGGCACCACCAACATTCTGCGGGTGTCCCCTTGTGACGAGCGTTTGATTTTCAACCTCGAGTCGGAGTAGCGTCGGCCGAAAGGGCATCCCTCAAGAAGGGCCAAGGGCAGGCATGGCAACAGACTATCTGATCACAGCTGGATTGATTGTGGGGTTGTTCTCCATACCCGCCATGCTCGCCGCCTATGCTGATAGCCGCTTTCCACGCAATGCCATGGGGGCGTTTATCCTGTCGGCGGCGGTGATTACCATCGCCATCATCCTGAATCCGGCACGCTACAGCATGGCGGATTTGCCAAATGTGGTGATCCGCGTGATTGCGGACATCATCCACTAGAAACCCCACAAAAATGAGTCGATTAGGCCTTGCGTGCCTGATCTATGCGCTCTATACGGCGCCTCTATTCGCGCGACCGGCTGGATGGCATGCCGAGTCGCGTTTGTCACCGACCGAATACAAAGGAGACGGAAATGCCTAAGATGAAGACCAAGTCGAGCGCCAAAAAGCGCTTCAAGGTCACTGCCTCTGGCAAAGTGAAAGCCGGCCAAGCCGGTAAGCGCCACGGCATGATCAAACGCACCAACAAATTCCTGCGTGACGCACGCGGCACCACCACGCTGTCCGCACCGGACGCGAAGATCGTCAAGGGCTTCATGCCCTACGACCGCTAAGAGGAGATTGAGATATGTCCCGCGTTAAAGGTGGTACCGTAACCCACGCCCGTCACAAAAAAGTCGTCAAAGCTGCAAAAGGCTACTACGGCCGTCGCAAGAACACCTTCAAGGTCGCGCGTCAGGCAGTAGACAAGGCGAACCAGTACGCAACACGTGACCGTAAGAATCGGAAGCGTAATTTCCGTGCGCTCTGGATCCAGCGTATCAACGCTGCTGTGCGCGCGCACGACGAAGCTCTGACCTATTCCCGCTTCATCAACGGCCTGAACCTAGCCGGAATTGAAGTGGACCGTAAGGTTCTGGCTGACCTGGCCGTACATGAGCCAGCCGCGTTCAACGCGATCGTGGATCAGGCGAAAGCGGCTCTGGCTGCCTAAGCCAAGTCGTTTCAAAGATTAGAGAAGCCCGTGCCTTTGGCGCGGGCTTTTTCTTTTGCGCCCAGGCCAAAGAGAGAACGTCAAGCGGCCTTAGAGCGCACAAAATGAGAACAAAAGAAAAACAGGTTACGTTTTATTTACCACTCCACCCCCATGATGCCAACACGGCGTGTGTTTGCCGCGAGATGTTACCAGTGATTTGGAGGTTAGAATGGCCCGTATCAGCGAGCTGCATTATTCCAATGCCTATGCGCAGCGTTCCGGAGTTGAGGAGTTTTTGGAAGTCGCCTTGGCGTTTGACGAAGACCCTGGCGATTTTGTGGTATCCTTTTATCAGGCGGACGGCACAGTTGGCATTGAGATCCCCCTGACCCACCCGGACGTGTTGGCCTCCATTGACCCGGACACAAACGAGCAGGTCCTGGTGATTTCTGCCTCGCATTTTCCCATCCTGCTGACCGATCCGGACGGGCGCGGCGCGGGTAACTACGAAGCCTATGCGCTGACCAACAGCGGTACCGGCGAGGTGGTAGACTTCTACGACATTGGCGGTGGCACACAGAACATCCTCGCCATTGACGGCGCGGCCGCGGGCGCCACGTCCGAAAACCTATCAGTGCTGGCGTCGCCCAACATCACCACAACCAGCATCCAGTTCAACCAACCAACACCGGACCAGCGCAGCGATGCTGCCGTTGGCGCCGGTGATACCGGGGTGGCATGTTTTGTCGAAGGCACCCGCATCCGCACCGAGGTTGGCTATCAGCTCATCGACACATTGAGCGAAGGTGATTTGATCTGGACACGTGACAATGGGTTGCAGCCGGTGCGCTGGATCGGGCGGCGCACGGTGCCGGGCAGCGGGAAATATGCGCCGGTGCAAATTGCGCCAGAAACCTTTGGCGCGATCAAGCCGCATCAGGTCTCCCAAAACCACCGCATGCTGATCACCGGCTGGCGGGCGCAGCTGCTGTTTGGTGAGGACGAAATTCTGGTGCCGGCAAAAGCGCTAGTGGACGACTGCGACGTGCGGATTTGTGAGTGTGATCGGGTCACCTATTACCACCTGTTGTTTGACGACCATCAGATCATCAGCGGGGACGGTGTATTGAGCGAGAGCTTCTTCCCGGGCAACGAAGCGATGAAAGCCGTCGATTGCGGCACCCAACGGGAGATGTTTGCCCTGTTTCCCGAACTGGCCACCGGGGTTCTGGTGCAAACCCAAACCGCGCGGCCGGTGGCACCCGCAAGCCTTGGTCCCCTGTTGATGCGCAATTGATCCAACAGAGGGGCGTTTGCAAGGCACGCCCCTCTGCGCGCTTGCAATCAAGGGGCCGTATGATAGGAGGTCTGCGGTAATTTCTCATCTGGGGACGGCCCTGTCATGGACGAACTGCGCACCAAATATCTAGACGCCATTGCCGCTGCGGCAGACGAAGCCGCGCTTGAAGAGCTGCGCGTGCAGGCAGTGGGCAAGAAAGGCGAAGTCAGCCTGAAAATGCGCGAGCTGGGCAAGATGACCCCGGAAGAGCGTCAGGTTGCAGGCCCGGCGCTCAACGCGCTCAAAAACGAAATCAACTCTGCTTTGGCCGCCAAAAAAGTGGCGCTTGCGGATGCTGCGCTGGACGCGCGCCTGGCCACCGAATGGCTGGACGTAACGCTGCCTGCGCGCAACCGTCGCGTCGGCTCCATCCACCCGATCAGCCAGGTGACCGAAGAAGTCACAGCGATCTTTGCCGATATGGGCTTTGCCGTGGCCGAGGGCCCGCAGATCGAGACCGATTGGTATAACTTTGACGCGCTCAACATTCCGGGTCACCACCCGGCCCGCGCGGAGATGGACACCTTCTACACCCACCGCGCCGAAGGTGACGAGCGCCCGCCGCATGTGCTGCGTACGCACACCAGCCCGGTGCAAATCCGCTCGATGGAAAAGACCGGTGCGCCGATCCGCATTATTTGTCCGGGTCGCGTGTACCGCGCGGACTATGACCAGACCCACACACCGATGTTCCACCAGGTCGAAGGTCTAGCCCTGGGCAAAGACATCTCCATGGCAAACCTCAAGTGGGTGCTGGAAGAGTTCTTCTCCGCCTTCTTTGGCACCGATGTGAAGACCCGCTTCCGCGCGTCCCACTTCCCGTTCACAGAGCCGTCCGCCGAAGTGGACATCCAGTGCAGCTGGGAAGGTGGCACTGTAAAAGTTGGCGAAGGCGACGACTGGCTCGAAGTGCTGGGCTCCGGCATGGTGCACCCGAACGTGCTCAAGGCGGGCGGGATTGACCCGGACGAGTATCAGGGCTTTGCGTTCGGTATGGGCATCGACCGTCTGGCGATGCTGAAATACGGTATCCCGGACCTGCGCGCCTTCTTTGACAGCGACCTGCGCTGGCTGCGCCACTATGGCTTTGCCTCCCTGGACCAGCCGACCCTGCACGGCGGCCTGAACCGATAATTTTCTGGGCATCGCGGCTTCAACGGAAGCGCGTTGATGCCCGATGACGCTTTAGAACAAGCGAAAAGGAATTCGCTATGAAATTCACTCTTTCCTGGTTGAAAGACCACCTTGAGACCGACGCAAGCGTTGACGAGATTGTCGAGGCGCTGACCGACCTTGGCCTTGAGGTTGAGGACGTGTCCAACCCGGTTGAGCGGCTGGCTGACTTCACGTTGGGCAAGGTGGTGCACGCCGAGCAACACCCGGACGCCGACAAGCTGCGTGTCTGCACCGTGGCGACCGACGAAGGCGAACTGCAGATCATCTGCGGCGCGCCCAACGCGCGCGAAGGCATCACCGTCGTGGTGTGCAAGCCGGGCATGTATATTCCCGGACTGGATATCACCATTTCCGTGGGCAAGATCCGCGGTGTGGAAAGCTTTGGCATGATGGCGTCGGAGCGTGAGCTGGAACTCAGCGACGAGCATGATGGCATCATCGAACTGTCCTCTGGCGAAGTTGGCGACAAGTTTGTGGATTGGCTGGCACAAAACGATCCGTCGAAAGTCGACACAATGATCGGGATTGCGATCACGCCGAACCGCCCGGATGCGCTGGGTGTGCGCGGCATTGCGCTGGATCTCGCGGCGCGTGGGTTGGGCACAATGAAGCCGGCCAAGACCGCGTCTATCGAAGGTGGCTATGAGAGCCCGATCTCCGTGACCATTGACGAGTCCGCAGTCGCCGATGGCTGTGAGGTCTTCGCTGGCCGGTTGATCAAAGGTGTCAAAAATGGCCCGTCCCCGCAGTGGTTGCAGGACCGTCTGAAGGCCATCGGCCTGCGTCCGATTTCGGCGCTGGTGGACATCACCAACTTCTTCACCTTTGACCGCAACCGCCCGCTGCACGTATTTGATGCGGACAAGGTCAAAGGCAATCTGCGCGTACACCGCGCGGCAGGCGGCGAAACTCTCGTAGGTCTGGACGAGAAAGAATACACTTTCAACGAAGGGATGGTTGTCATCTCCGACGACGAAGGTGCGGAATCCATCGGCGGCATCATGGGTGGCCTGGCCACCGGCTGTACCGAAGAAACCACCAATGTCTTCCTTGAGGCCGCTGTGTGGGACCACATTCAGATCGCCTACACGGGCCGTGGTTTGAAGATCAATTCCGACGCGCGCTACCGTAATGAACGTGGCATTGATCCGGCCTACAACATGCAGGCGATGGATGACGCGACACAGATGATCCTCGATCTCTGTGGTGGTGAGCCGTCCAATCTGGTGACCGCTGGTGCCGTGCCGGATGTGGCGCGTGCATATAAGCTCGACACCGACCGTGTTCAGTCGCTTGTGGGCATGGAAATCCCTGCGGAAACGCAAGTCGCCACGTTGGAAGCGCTGGGCTTCACCATCGACGGTGACATGGCCCATGTGCCAAGCTGGCGCCCCGATGTGCGCGGCTCTGCCGATCTGGTGGAAGAAGTGGCGCGTGTGGCGTCACTGACCAAGCTTGAAGGCAAGCCGCTGCCACGCACCTCTGCTGGTGTGCCGGAGCAAATCCTGTCGCCGATGCAGAAACGCGAGCAGATTGCGCGCCGCACAACGGCGGCACTGGGCTACAACGAATGTGTGACCTACAGCTTCATCGACAAAGCAGCGGCCGAGCTGTTTGGTGGCGGGTCGGATGCGACCATGTTGGAAAACCCGATCTCCAGCGAGATGAGCCACATGCGCCCCTCCCTGCTGCCGGGCCTCCTGCAAGCGGCAGCGCGCAACCAAGCCCGTGGCTTCATGGACATGGCGCTGTTTGAGTGTGGCGCGGTGTTCCACGGTGGTGAGCCGGGTGAGCAAGAGAACCTGCTGACTGGTATTCTGGTGGGTCGCACCGTGGGCAAGGACATCCATGGTGAAAGCCGTGGCGTGGACATCTATGACGCCAAGGCGGACATGGAAGCGGTGATGAGCGCGCTCGGTGCGCCTGCAAAGCTGACCTACAACCGGGGTGTCAATGGCTGGTGGCATCCGGGCCGCAGCGCGAAAGTGGGTCTGGGTCCGAAGAAAATCCTCGGTGCCTTTGGCGAAATCCACCCGAAAGTGCTCGACGCGTTGAACGTGAAAGGTCCTGTGGTGGCCTTCGCGATCCACACTGCCGAGATCCCGATGCCACGCAAGAAAACCGCCTCCAAAGGCGCCGTGACCATGGCGGATCTGCAGGCGGTGGAACGTGACTTCGCCTTTGTGGTGGACGCGGATGTAGAAGCGGTGACGCTTGTGAACGCGGCCGCAGGTGCGGACAAAAACCTGATCGCAGATGTGCGCATCTTTGACGAGTTCATCGGCGGCGCTCTGGGTGAGGGCAAGAAATCCCTTGCGATCACAGTACGCCTGCAGCCCACAGAGAAGACGCTCAAGGAAGCGGATATCGAGGCAGTGGCAACCAAGATTGTTGAGAAAGTCAGCAAGGCCACCGGCGGTACCCTGCGTGGCTAACGCCTCTCAGCCGCGACTGGCACAGGCCGAGGAGGCCCCTGCCATCACGCGGCTGATTGATGCGGCCTACCAGCCCTATCGGGATCAAGGAATAGCGCTGCCGGATGTGTCCGGTGGCGTTTCAGATTCGATAGCCGCCGGACAAGGCTGGATCATGGACGACTTGTCAGGCGTATTGATGCTCGCCACAGCAACACCAACAGCCCATCTGATGAATGTAGCGGTATCGCCCGATGCGCGTGGACGTGGGATTGGCGGCCAATTGATCCGATGGGCGCTTGAGTTGGCCCAAGCGGCAGGCTGCACGGAGATTGCTTTAGCGACCCACGTAGACATGCCCGACAACGTCGCGCTCTATACCCACCTTGGTTGGCGGGAGACCGAGCGGGACGCGACCCGCGTGATGATGGTGCGGCCGCTGCCTTAAGCTTCGGTGAGATGCTCGGCCAGGGCGTCAAAAACCAATCGAATGCGCCGGCTGGTGTGTAGTTCACGATGGGTGGTGAGCCAGATCGGGAAGACAATTGGGGCGAGGTCCGGAAGGACACGCTCGATGCCCGGGGTAGCTTCGGCGACATCGTCGGCCATCGGGGCGATGCCGAACCCTTGCCTGCACAGCTCCCATGCGACAAGGCCACTGTCAGAGCCTGTGCGGAAGTTGTCGATGTTTATCGGGAAGCCCATCGGCTTAAGATATTCGAGCATACGCGGCACATCACCGGACCCAACAAAATCATGCTTGGCAAGATCATCCACGGTTTGCGGGCGCCCGCGCAGGTCGAGGTAGTCTTTGGAGGCGTAGAAATAGCCTTTGGCTTCACGCACCAGCCGCGCAATCAAATCCGGCTGTTCCGGACGCACGTGGCGGATGGCGATGTCTGCTTCTCGCCGCATGAGGTCTTGCACATCATCCGAGGCCACCACGTCAATCACGAGCTTTGGCGCTTTGGCTCGCAGATCTTTGAGAATTGGCGGCAACAGATGCACGGAATAGACATCAGACGCGGTAATCGCGACGCGGCCCTCGACGTCTTGGTTCTGACCGGAGGCGACCAAGGCCACGCGATCCGCCGCCTCGCGCATAGCACGCACATGTTCCAACAGTTCCCCACCTGCGACGGTGAGTTCCAAAGATCGCCCCACCCGTTCAAACAGCATGATGCCAAGATCTTCTTCCAATGCAGCCACTTGCCGGCCCAAAGTGGGCTGCGTGAGGTTCAGCTTGCGCGCGGCGGCGGACAACGAGCCTTCCTCCGCCGTCGTCAAAAAGGCGCGGATGTGGTTCCAATCAAAGGTGCCATTTGGATCTATCATGCAAATACGTATAACAACACTGCGAATTTCGGCAATTTATATCGCATTCACGCATGGTTATGGTCATCCTTGAAAGGAGAACGACCATGCAAGCAGCAGCGAAGTTTTGGGATGGCGTGGCGCAGAAATATGCCAAATCCGCCATCAGTGATATGCAGGCGTATGAGTATACGCTGGGCCGGACACGGTCTTACCTCAAGGAAAGTGACGTGGTGATGGAGTTGGGCTGTGGCACTGCTTCCACCGCCATCAAGCTGGCCGATGCGGTGGCGGAGATGGTGGCCACGGATGTGTCCGGGGGCATGTTGGAAGTAGGCCGCGAACGGGTCAGCGAAGCGGGCGCTAAGAATATCCGGTTGGTGCAGGCTACGCCGGAAAGCGCGCCGGAAGGCCCGTTTGACGTGGTGATGGCGCACAACCTGATCCACCTTTTGGAAGACGGCGATATCGCCATGGCCGAAGTGGCCAAGCGGGTCAAACCTGGCGGTTTGTTCGTCTCCAAGACGCCCTGCTTGAGCGAGAACATGCGGTCGATCAAATTCCGGATGCTCAAAACCGCGATTCCGCTGATGCAATTTTTTGGCAAGGCGCCGTTTGTGCGGTTCTTCTCGATTGCTGAGCTGGAACGCTCTGTCACCGACGCAGGGTTTCGCATCATCGAGAGCGGCAACTTTCCAGCGGACCCGCCAAGCCGCTACCTTGTGGCGCGCAAGCTTTGACACGCGGCATTTGAAACTGCTTCAAATCGTGAGGGATTGGAGCACGGCGCCGGACAGGTTATGACCTTGCGCAAGCAAGAGAGGATACCCCATGAGCCTAAACGTCTACCTGTCCGGCGAAATTCACACCGATTGGCGCGAGCAGATCATCGCAGGCGCCGCCGATCTGGATGTGACCTTTAACAGCCCTGTGATCGATCACGCAGCTTCTGACGATTGTGGCGTGGCCATCTTGGGCGTGGAAGACAACAAATACTGGCATGACCACAAAGGCGCGATGGTGAACGCCATTCGAACGCGCAAGGGCATTGAAGATGCGGATGTGGTTGTGGTGCGTTTTGGCGAGAAGTACCGCCAATGGAACGCCGCCTTTGACGCGGGGTATGCAGCGGCGCTTGGCAAATCGATCATTGTCCTGTCGATGCCGGACCAGCAGCACGCGCTCAAAGAAGTGCATGCGGCAGCCTTGGCGGTAGCAGAGGAGCCTGTGCAGGTGGTGCAAATCCTGCGTTACGTGCTCACCAGCCAATTGCCAAACAGCTGACCTGCGCTGCGCGCTTACGTAGCGTTAGACTTGCTTGGTGAAATTGCCCCCTTCTAGGCTAGGATTCAGCACAGGAGGGCGGCATGGAATTTGACTATATCATCGTCGGCGGAGGGTCCGCCGGATGCGTTTTGGCCGCGCGCCTCAGTGAAGATCCTCACACCAAAGTGTGCTTGGTGGAGGATGGCGGCAAAGGCGAGGATATTTTCATCCGCGCCCCTGCCTTGATTGCCGCGATGATTTCCGGGCGACCCAAGATCAACAATTGGGCGCTTAAAACCGTACCGCAAAAGCAACTGAACAACCGGCGAGGGTTTCAGCCCCGCGGCAAGGCCTTGGGCGGCAGCTCCGCAATCAACGCCATGCTCTATGTGCGCGGGCACAAAGCTGACTATGACGAGTGGGCGCAGCTTGGTTGCGACGGCTGGGACTGGGAGAGCGTGCTCCCCTATTTCACGAAATCCGAAGGCAATCAGCGTGGCGCGGATGCCCTGCATGGTGCCGGTGGTCCGTTGCAAGTGGGCGATCAGGCCGAACCCCGCGCCATCAACGACGCCTTTATTTCGGCTTGCAATGCGCACCAGATCCGGACCAATGAAGATTTCAACGGCCCCGAACAGGAAGGCGCCGGGCACTATCAGGTCACGCAGTTTTTTGAGGGAAACCACAAAGGCGAACGCTGCTCCGCTGCCGCGGCCTATTTGCGGGAAAACCTGCATCGGCCCAACTTGACAGTCTATACTAAAACCCAAGCGCGACAGGTTGTGATGACCAAAGGGCGTGCCACGGGGCTGGAGATCAAACGTGGAGGCACGGTTGAGACAATCCGGGCCCGCAAGGAAGTGATCCTGTCCTCTGGGGCCTTTGGCTCGCCGCAGCTCTTGTTGCTTTCAGGGATCGGGCCGCGTGAAGAAGTGGAAAAGCACGGCATCAAACTTGAGCATGATCTGCCCGGCGTGGGCCAAAATCTTCAGGACCACCTCGATCACATCTTAAGCTATCGCAACAAGAAGAAAGACACCGTGGGCCTGACTCCTTCGGGTTTGGCGAAGATGACCAAGGCAGCGCTACGCTGGCGCAAGACGGGGACAGGTCTGTTTGCTTCGCCTTTTGCTGAGAGCGGCGCGTTTTTCAAGACCGATCCTGCGCTGGACCGTCCGGACATCCAGCTGCATTTTGTCGTGGGGATTGTGGATGATCACAATCGCAAAATACATATGCCTTATGGCTACAGCTGCCATGTCTGCGTGTTGCGCCCACACAGCCGGGGAACCGTCACGCTGCGCTCAGCCGATCCAGCCAAGCCGCCCAAAATTGACCCAAAGTTCTTGGACGATGAGCGCGATTTGCAAGTGATGAAAAAGGCAATCAAGACGCTCGACAGCATCATGGAAGACAGTGCCCTCGAAGATTGGCGTGGCGCGCGCTACTACAAGCACGACGGGTCCGATGCGGCGTGGGAGGCCGACATTCGCGCGCGGGCCGACACGATCTATCACCCGGTCGGCACCTGCAAAATGGGCACTGATGACATGGCCGTGGTGGACAACCAATGCCGTGTCCATGGCGTCGAGGGACTGCGTGTGGTGGACGCCTCGGTCATGCCAAGGTTGATTGGCGGAAATACCAACGCGCCCACGATCATGATCGGCGAAAAGATCGCCGACGCTATTCGATCCGGCACCTAAAACAAGGGGAGCCGCGGCTCCCCCAAAGTGGTTTAGGCAGGCACGGCTGGTGTCCTCAGGCCAACTTGCACGGCTGGTCGCGCCAGGAACCGCTCCAGATAGGCGTTCACGTTGGGGTAATTGTCCCAGCCAACCGCCTCCTTTGCACCGTAGTAATCCAAGGCGCGCAGCCACGGTGCGGTTGCGATGTCCGCAATCGAGTAGCTGCCAGTGATCCAGTCGCGGCCTTCCAGCTGTTTTTCCAGCACGGACAGCAACCGTTTGGCCTCATTCTGATAGCGTTCGTGTGGACGCGGGTCTTCGATTTCGGCTCCGGCAAATTTGGTGAAGAAGCCAAGCTGGCCAAACATCGGGCCAACACCTGCCATCTGGAACATGACCCACTGGATGGCTTCGTACTTCTCTGACGGCGTGTTACCGATCAGCTTGCCGGTTTTCTCCGCCAGATAGATCAGGATGGCGCCACTCTCAAACAAGCTCAGCGGCTGCCCATCCGGGCCGTTTGGATCAATGATGGCGGGGATCTTGTTGTTTGGGTTCAGCGCCAAAAACTCCGGACTTTTGACATCTGCGTCGCTCAGCGTGACCAGATGCGCCTCGTAAGGCAGGCCGATTTCTTCCAGCATGATCGAAACCTTCACCCCATTTGGTGTGGGGAAGGCATAGAGCTGCAGAACGCTTGGATCTTGAGCGGCCCAGCGGCTGTTGATTGGGTGATCGGTGACAGTGGTCATTGTGGCTCTCCTGTTGCGGTCCTAGGGGATAGATAAGCGCTTTTTCCCATCCCGCCAGCGCTCTATGCGTGCTATAGGGAGCATGTTACTGTGCATCAGCGCAGAGCCAACATGTTAAAAAGCCGCCCAAAATGGGCATAAAATCGGGGGAAGTCCGTTGGAATCCATTGTAGAACAGGCGCAGGGTTTTGGCCCACTGCTGATCACTGCCGTCAAAGCGCTGGTTGTGCTCATCATCGGCTGGATGGTCGCTGGTGCGATCAGCCGCATGGTGCGCAACCGCGTGAACAAAACACCAGAAATTGATGCGACACTCGGAAATTTTGCCGCCAGCATTGTGCGCTGGGTCATCTTGCTCATGGTGCTGGTTGCCATTCTGGGCATCTTCGGAATTGAAGCCACATCGCTTGTAGCAATGATGGGCGCCGCGACACTGGCCATTGGTCTGGCTTTGCAGGGCACATTGGCCGATCTTGCAGCGGGCTTTATGCTCATCCTCTTCCGCCCTTACAAAATTGGGCAATATGTGGATGTGGGCGGCACTGCTGGTACGGTTGTGGACCTGAACCTGTTTGTGACCGAGTTGGCCACGCCGGATAACGTTCAAATCATCATTCCAAACGGCCAGGCCTGGGGATCTGTCATCACTAACTTCTCCGCACATGAAACTCGCCGCGTGGATGTGGTGTTTGGCATCGACTACGGCGATGACGCAGACAAAGCCAAGCAAATCATTCTGGACACCGCCAACGCTGATGAGCGTGTGCTGAAAGACCCGGAAGCCTGGGCGCGCGTGACCAACCTGGGCGACAGTTCGGTAGACATCACCATGCGCGTTTGGTGTGCCGCGGACGACTATTGGGAGCTGAAGTTTGGCCTCACGCAAGCGATCAAAGAAGCCTTCGACAAAGATGGCATCTCGATCCCTTACCCCCACACTGTGGAAATCAAACGCGAAGCATAAACGCGCCAGCGGATGGAAAGGCGGCCAAATGGCCGCCTTTTTTGTGTCCTACAGCAGCGTGATGGTGGATGTGCCAGATCCCTCACGCAGGGAATGAACCTCCGCCAATTCCGGATCATTGATCCAGGCTTTGGCAGCAGCCCGATCCGGGAAAGTCAGAATCACGGCCACAGTCGGCGCGGTTGCGGTCCCTTCGATCACCTCAGACTCCTTGGACACTTCCAATGGCGCGCCACCATGTTTTTTGAGCGCGTCCCCTGCCCGCTCGCGGTAGGCGGCAAAACTGTCAGGATGGGTGATGGTCAGATTGACATAAGCATAAGCGGTCATTGTGGTCTCCTTGTGTTTGCCAGCCATAGCTAAGACTTCCGTGACGATAGAAAACGATCATTGATGATCAATGCCTGTGCAAATATTGTCAGGCCATGTTGAATTGGGATGATCTGAGATTTGTGTTGGAAACCGCACGGCATGGCGGCACCAACGGCGCGGCGCGGGCGTTGGGTGTCAACCACGCCACGGTGGCGCGGCGGATTACTTCAGCAGAAGAGGCGATTGGGGCACGCCTGTTTGACAGGTTGGCAAGCGGCTATGTGCCCACAGAGGCTGGGTTGGAAGCGGTGCGCACGGCGGAAGCCATGTCGGACCTGGAGCGTGGGCTGGACCGGCAGATCGCGGCACGGGACACCACCGTGAGTGGGCCTCTGAAGGTGACCGCGTCGGAGTTGATCATAGAGCGGGTGTTGGCCGACATTGTGGCCGACTTTGTGACCCAGTTTCCGGACATAGAATTGTCGCTTATTGCCACCAATGACACGCTAAACCTGGCACGGAGAGAAGCGGATGTGGCGATCCGCTTTGCCAAAACACCGCCGGACACTTTGGTGGGTCGTCGGCTGTTTGATTTGAAAGGCGCTGTTTATGCCTCCCCCGATCTGTTGGAGCGAGACAAGGGAGGCTCTGCACCGTTGGATTGGGTGCGGTTTGCCCATTGGCCTGGCCCTCCTGCAGAGATCAAAGCAGTGCGGCCCAACCTGAACACACGATTGACAGTGGATGATATGAGCGCGGCTATCGGTGCGGCGCGAGCAGGTATTGGTGCCACGCGTATGGCCTGTTTCCTCGGGGACACAGATCCGCAGTTGGCGCGCGTGCCCGGGCTGCCGATGTTCACCCAAGCGCCGTTGTGGATCTTGACCCACGCGGATCTGCGCCGGGTGCCACGGGTGCGGGCCTTCACCGAATTTGCCGCAGCGCGATTGAAAGCGCTGCAGCCGTTGTTTGAAGGGATGACCCCTTAGGATTTCAGCGCCAGAGACGGCGAAATCACATCGATGCCCAGCGCTTTGCCCACCGCATAGTAGGTCAATTGACCGGCATGCACATTCAGGCCATTCAGCAGGTGCGGATCATCCTCACAGGCCTGCTTCCAACCTTTGTTGGCCAGGTTCAGCAGGAACGGCAGGGTTGCGTTGCCCAGAGCCTGTGTCGAGGTCCGCGCCACGGCGCCTGGCATGTTGGCCACGCAATAGTGCATGATGCCATCCACCTCATAAATCGGATCCGCGTGGGTGGTGGCTCGAGAAGTTTCAAAGCACCCGCCTTGGTCAATCGCCACATCCACCAGCGCTGCGCCAGGCTTCATCTCGGAAAGCTGTGCACGCGACACCAATTTCGGCGCGGCCGCGCCGGGGATAAGAACCGCGCCAATCACCATGTCGGCTTCACGCACCAGATCGGCGGTCGCACCGGCGGTAGAGTATTGGTTTTTGAAGGTGCCACCAAAGACATCATCCAGATAGCGCAGGCGCGTGAGGGAGCGATCCAGAACGGTCACGTCTGCGCCCATGCCAGCGGCGATTTTGGCCGCGTGGGTGCCGACAACGCCGCCACCAATCACAACCACCTTGGCGGGCGCCACGCCAGGAACACCGCCCATCAACACGCCACGACCACCATTGGCCTTTTGCAGCGTCCACGCTCCAACCTGCGGCGCAAGGCGTCCGGCCACCTCAGACATCGGGGCCAACAGCGGCAACCCCCCGCGATCATCGGTTACGGTTTCATAGGCAATGGCCGTACAGCCGCTTTCGAGCAGGTCTACGGTTTGCTCTGGGTCTGGCGCCAAGTGCAAGTAGGTGAACAACAGCTGGCCTTCGCGCAACATCTTGCGCTCTACCGCCTGAGGCTCTTTCACCTTCACGATCATGTCGGCTTCGGCAAAGACCTCCTCAGCGGTGCCAATCATCTTGGCACCGGCTGCGACATAGTCCTCATCCGTGAAACCGGCACCTACACCAGCGCCGGACTGGATCAGCACCTCGTGGCCATGATTGACCGCTTCACGCGCCGCGTCTGGCGTCATACCAACGCGGAATTCCTGGGGTTTGATTTCTGTGGGGCAACCGATTTTCATGCGCCGTCTCCAAATTGAACTACCCTCAGCTTAGGAAGCCTTGCCTTGAAGTTGCTTAGAATTTAGGCATTTTAAAAACTCGTGATTGCAAGAACCTTCGAATACTGTATTCAAACGCGCAAGGAGCTTTCGCCATATGTCACTTGATCAAACAGATCGTCGGATTCTCACCGTCTTACAAAAGCAGGGGCGCATTTCCAATGCCGAACTGGCAGAGCGCGTGAACCTGTCCCAATCTGCCTGTCACCGCCGTGTGCATCGGCTGGAGAAAGATGGCTACATCAAAGACTACGTGGCGCTACTGGACCCCCGCAAACTGGATGTGCCCACCACGGTGTTTGTCGAGATCACACTCTCGGGTCAAGCCGATGAAGTGCTGGACGCTTTTGAGAAAGCGGTATCGCGTATTCCGGATGTTTTGGAATGCCACCTTATGGCGGGCACAGCCGACTACATCCTGAAGGTAGTGGCAGAAAACACCGAGGACTTTGCTCGCATCCATCGCCAACATCTGGCCCGCCTGCCGGGTGTGGCGCAGATGCAATCCAGTTTTGCGCTGCGGACCGTGTTCAAAACAACGGCCCTGCCGGTTTAATCCAAGAAAGCTGTCACAAATCGGCGGGCTGTGTCGTCTCCTTAGAAACATCTAGGAGACCAGTAATGAACCACCCCTTACTTTTAGGGCTGTCAGCATACTTCCTAATCAACGCGGGATTTATGTGGACTGCATCTATTGCTTGGTATGACACCGTTCCAGGAGTTGCTCAAACCGGCCCCTTCAATAGCCACTTCATCAAAGATGTTGCCCTATCTTTTTTGGTCTCATCTTTGGCTCTAGTGGCTGCGGCCAGACTAAATGACCACCGATTGGCAATGTTTGGTGCTGCATGGCCCTGCTTGCATGCCGCCTTCCACATCTGGATTTGGATCGCGCATCGCAACACTGCGGTGGACGTGATTGCCTTGACGAACTTACTTGGAATTCAAGTTCCGGCGTGGATGGCCCTTTTTGCAGCGCCTCAACTCAAACAAGAGGGAGCACAGGCATGATCCGCACGCTACTCCATTCTGGCACCCGCAGCTTTGGCAAGAAATACGACTATGACGTCACCTATATGCACGAGGTGATCGACGCCTCGAAAAAGGCTGGATTGGCACTGACCTTTTTGCCGATGGTCACACAGTACAAAGGACCAGAAGAAGCTCGCGCCGTCTGGGCCGGGGCACTGCTGGCCTCTACCTTGGACGGAGACTGCGGTCCATGTGGTCAACTCGTGGTCTCCTTCGCGCTCGAGGAAGGTGTGGATGGGGATCAGTTGCTCGCCGCGATTGAGGGCCGGTTTGATGAGGCTGGGGACGTTGGCTTGGGGTTTCAATTTGCCCAACATGCCATTTCCGGCTCTTATGAGCCCAACACATTTGGCGACCGCATTCGGCAGCGGTTTGGCGACCAAGCTGTCATTGCCGCCAGTTTCGCAGCTGGGTCCGGACGGTTTTATCCGGTCTTCAAACGCGGGCTGGGGGACGGACATGCCTGTCAGCAGCTTGTGGTAAACGGACGGGTCGGAAAGGTGGCGGTCTAGATGGATCCCAACACAGCAGTCTTTGAACGGGAGCGCCCTGTGCTCCTGTCGATCTCTTACCGCATGTTGGGTGAGGTCAGCGCCGCCGAAGATGTGGTGCAGGAAGCCTGGCTGCGGTTTGCCGTTTCAGACGTACCCAAAATCGAAAATCCAAGCGCCTGGCTGCGCCGCGTGGCGACCAACATAGCGCTGGACACGTTGAAATCCGCGCGTGCACGCCGGGAAAGCTATGTCGGGCCATGGTTGCCGGAACCGATCCTTTCAGAACATGGCCCCTCTACAGAAAGTCAATTTCAACTGGCGCAAGAATGTGAGTTGGCCTTGCTTTGGGCGATGGAGCGGCTGGCACCAACGGAGCGCGCCGCGTTTGTGTTACGCGAGGCGTTTGACGCGGACTACACCGAGATCGCCAAAACCCTGGACAAATCCGAGGCTGCCTGTCGCCAGATTGTCAGCCGCGCGCATAAGAGGTTGCAAACCAGCGGGCCGAGGTTCGATGTCAGCGCCGAGGATGCGGCCAAAGCGGCTGAGCGGTTTTTCTTTGCCGCGGCACAGGACCACGCCCAAGCCATCAAAGTCCTGTCGGAAGACGCCATGGCGATCACCGATGGCGGCGGGAAAGCCTCGGCGGCCTTCCGGGTCCTATTTGGGCCAGCCGACATTATGACGGTCACGCAAGCTGTGATGGCAAAATCCAGAGATCTGACCAATGTGCGTTTTGCACAGGTCAGGGCGAACCGGCATCCCGCGGTAGCGCGGTACGTGGACGGTATTTTGGACACATTGACGCTGGTCCTGCCCGACAAAACCGGCGCAACCCATTGGATTTACGTGATGCGCAACCCTGAAAAATTGCGCGTGTTTCCGTCCGTCGCTTAAATGTCAGACAAATGTATTTGACATGGTCTCAACTTCACTCTCTTCTCGATAGCGGAGCGAGGAGAGAGCAAAAATGGACTGGGATCACATCGTGGTGGGCGCAGGGAGCGCAGGCTGTGTTGTTGCGGCACGACTGGCGGAAGCCGGGCGGCGCGTGTTGCTTTTGGAAGCGGGCGGTAAGGACACTTACCACTGGATTCACATCCCGATGGGCTACCTCTACTGCATTGGCAATCCGCGCACCGACTGGATGTACAAAACCGCACCAGACGCGGGTTTGAACGGACGGCGGTTGCTCTATCCGCGCGGCAAGGTTTTGGGCGGCTGTTCCTCGATAAATGGCATGTTGTACCTGCGCGGACAGGCTGCCGACTATGATGGGTGGCGCCAAATGGGCTTGCCTGGGTGGTACTGGGAAGACGTGTTGCCGCTTTTCAAGAAATCCGAGAACTACATGGAGGGCGAGTCCGATCTGCACGGCGCAGGAGGCCCGTGGCATGTGAACAACCAGCGTCTCCGCTGGGACGTTTTGGATGACTGGATGGCTGCAGCAGAAGCAACGGGTGTACCGCGCACGGATGATTTCAACGGCGGCGACAACGAAGGCGTGGGCTACTTTAAAGTCAACCAACATCGCGGATTTCGCTGGAACACCGCCAAGGCCTTTCTGCGGCCTCAGAAAAATGGGCAACTGAAGGTCGAAACCCACGCGCACACAACGCGCCTGTTGATCGAAGATAGCAAGGTTGTGGGCGTGGAATACAGGCAGCATGGTACTCTGCAACAAGCCAAGTGTGGCGGCGAGGTTGTGCTCTCTGCGGGTGCGGTGAACTCACCTCAAATCCTACAGCTTTCCGGCATTGGACCGGGGGCTTTGCTGCAAAAACACGGCGTTGATGTGCAGTTGGATCAGCCGGAGATAGGCAGCAATCTTCAAGACCATTTGCAATTGCGCTGCGCATGGAAACTCACCGGCGCAAAAACCCTCAACACCATGGCGAACTCCCTGTTTGGCAAAGCCAAGATCGGCATGGAATACCTGCTAAAACGCAGCGGTCCCATGTCGATGGCTCCTAGCCAGTTGGGGGCTTTCACCAAGTCCCGTCCGGATGTGGCAACACCGGACCTCGAATACCACGTGCAACCGCTGTCACTGGAAGCCTTTGGCCAGCCGCTTCATGATTTCCCCGCCATGACCGCCAGCGTGTGCAATTTGCGCCCAGAGAGCCGCGGCAAGGTGGAGATTACTTCGCCTGACGCTTCCGTGGCACCCAAGATTGCGCCCAACTACCTGTCCACGGAAGGGGACCGCGCAACCGCGGTGGCGGCGATCCGTCAGGCCCGCAGCATTATGGCGCAAGGCCCCATGGCAAAATATGCACCGGAGGAAATGAAACCCGGCCTCATCGCGCAAGACGACGCTGAGTTAGCACTGTCTGCTGGCGACATCGGCACCACAATTTTCCACCCTGTGGGCACAGTGCGTATGGGAAGTGACGCCAACGCGCCGCTGGATGCTAACCTGCGCCTGCGTGGCATAGGCGGGCTTCGCGTGGTAGACGCCTCGGTGATGCCCAAGATCACCAGCGGCAACACCAACTCGCCCTGCATTATGATCGGTGAAAAAGCCGCCGAAATGATGTTGGCGGCGCAATAAATCGCGCCTCAGAAGCTGGCACGCAACGTCGCCAGCTTCACACCAAAGCCAACAAACACCGCGCCGGTCACACCTTTTAGCCACCGTTGAAACCGCCCACTACGCGCGGCCTGCGTGAGCTGCGCAAACAACAGAACCATGGCAGCAAACCACAGCGCGTTGATGGCCGCGTGGACCGTGACCAAAGTGAAGGCAGCGGAGGCCGAGGCATCTCCAACCGTCAGGAACTGGGGGAACGCGGCCAGATAAAACATCGACACTTTCGGATTAAGCCCATTGGTGAGAACGCCCTCACCAAAAGCCTTCCACAGAGTGCGCTTGTTTGTAGCGGGGGCCACGCTCGCCGCAGTTTCGACGCCACGCCAAGCTGCCAGAAGCGCCTTCACCCCGATCCAACAAAGGTAAGCCGCGCCCAAGAACTTCACGATGGAAAACGCCACTGCCGACTGCACCAACAAGACCGAAATCCCCAGCACAGACAGAGCTCCGTGACCATAAAACGCCGCCACAAAGCCTGCGACGTTGGCAAAGCCTGCCGACCGCCCCGAGGCTGGCACTGTTTTGGCAATCAGCACCCCATTGGGACCTGGTGACATCACCAGCAAACTTGCGACAAACGCAAAGGTCAGAAT
>Ga0189286_100143_pt1 | contig 39108 bp, 40 predicted proteins | sample UW69minimetaG_FD_130330 | JGI IMG/M metagenome (GOLD analysis project Ga0189286, IMG submission 130330) | Marine microbial communities from the Costa Rica Dome - UW69 mini metaG | ecosystem: Environmental > Aquatic > Marine > Oceanic > Photic zone | place: Costa Rica: the Eastern Pacific...
TTGTCACGTTGACTTTATTTACGGGTTTGCTTCACCGATGTGTGAACAATAAAGGCACTCTATGACAACTTTGTTACAGCCACTGAAATATAGAACAGGACGTTCAATTTTTCTTGCAGACGCTGCGCAGGCCGCTAACATGCGGGGTACTAAAACAATTCCGGACTGATAAGGTTGAATCCATGACTGCGCTTGATGACGACAAACCCACGCCCCGGGGCGAACTGGTAATCCAGGTAATCCCTCTTCCCTCAGACACCAATCCCAACGGCGACGTGTTCGCCGGCTGGCTGGTTAAACAGATGGACATCGCGGCGGCAACGCTCGCGGGCCGGATTTCCCAAGGCCGCAACGCCACTGTGGCCATGGACAGGATGGAGTTTCTTTCACCGTTGCGGGTGGGGTCCCAGGTTGGCTGTTACGGTGAGTTGGTGGAAGTGGGACGCAGCTCCATGAAAATCAACATTGAAGTCTGGACCCTGGATCGGACGGCCAAAGCCCCTCGCAAGGTGACCGAAGGGCTCTTCGTCTATGTCGCAATTGACGAACATGGCCGCATTCGCGAGGTGCCGGCACAAAACAGGTAAAAGGTTGGCACCGGTGGCTCAACTGTTTCCCAACCGATCCAGCCGCAGGCGTTCGCGCTCATCAAATAGCCGGCGACCGCCCCAGGAGACCGCCATCACCGCCCCGAAGCCGGTACCGACGGTGATAATCAGCATCACCAGAATCTGATATTTAACCGCCACCGCCGGCGGGCTGCCTGCAAGAATCTGGCCCGTCATCATGCCCGGCAGGCTGACAATGCCCGCGGCGGCCATGGCGTTGATAGACGGCATCATGCCACTACGCATGGCATCCTTGCGGATATCCTCTAGTGCCTGGCGACAGGTCTGCCCCAGCATCAGGCGGTTCTCGATAACCGCCCGCTGGCGCCAGACCGACTCATTCAACCGATCCAGCGCAAGACTGATGCCCGTCATGGTGTTGCCCAGCATCATGCCCAACAAAGGAATGGCGTATTGCGGGGCATACCAGGGTTCAGGGCCAATCACCACCGACAGTGCCAGGACCGTGACGGTAAAAGACGAGACAAACATCGCACCCGTGCCGATACCGAACGCCCACCAGCCCTGCAAACGCCTACCCTGGCGGGCCACCACTTCCCGGCCGGCGACCAGCAACATGACCAGAGCCAGCAGGGCAATCCAGTAGAACGCGGAGGACGCGAACAGGGCTTCCAGCACCAGCCCGATCAACGCCAGTTGAATGACCGTGCGCAGTGCGGCGATCAACAGGCTTCGGGTGATGCCGAGCCGGGCGAGATAACCTGTCCCGGCCAGGGCAAGAATCAACAGAGCTGCCAGCCCCAGCTTCCACCACGCCAGATCAATCACTTCCATGGACGCGCTCCAGCGTGGTTCCCCGAATCCGGTAGTGGGTATCCGCTACACGATGAATCTGGCCGGGATCGTGAGCGACCCAGAGCACCGCGATCCGCCGGCGCCGGATTTCTTCAAGCAGCCAGCTTTCAATCGCTTCCGTGCTGTCGTTGTCCAGATTGGCGGTGGGTTCGTCCAGCAGCAGCGCCTCCGGCTCAAGGACCAGGGCGCGCCAGAGTGCAAGCCGCTGTCGTTCACCGGACGACAGCCGGTTCACCGACCAGCCCATTACTTCCGGCGGGAAACCCAGAGCTGAAGGCAGTCTCGAAGCGGCATCATCCGGAAAGTGCCCTCCCACTTCATCAAACCACCACTGACTGTCTGCTGGCACCATAACCACCCGGCTCCGCCACTGATGGGCGGGAACATCCAACTGCACGGCATCACCCAGAGAAACCCCTCCGCCATGTGGTTCCAGGTCCGCCACGGCCCTCAGCAGACGGCTCTTGCCACTGCCCGAGGGACCAGACAGGCAGACAACCTGTCCACCCGCCACCGTCAGTGACGCATCATCCAGAGTGCCAACGCTGAGATTTTCAAGCACAAGATCTGTCAAAATAGCATCACCAGGGCCAGCCGAAGTTCATAACGGCTATACCATTGCACAGTGTCCTGCCGACAACCAGCCACACAGGCCACGGATGCATGAAGCTCCAATCTCTTTGAGGCCCGCTCAGGCTGCTACTGGCCGCCGCTCGGGCAACAACACCGACAGCAACGCTGCCATGGCCACCAGGCCCGACGATATCCACAAGCAGGCCTCCAGCCCCCAGGCCTGATAGACCCAGCCAGAGAGAATTGTGCCCAGTAACCGGCCGGCGGCATTGGACATATAATAGAAGCCCACATCCAGCGACACGCCATCGCCACGGGCGTAGCTAACGATGAGATAGCTGTGGAGCGACGAGTTGACGGCAAACAGCACGCCAAACAACAGCAGACCACCGACAATCACTATCTGGGGTGACCAACCGACCGACAGGCCAATGGCAATTGCTGCCGGAATCAGTGCCAGGGCTGCCGCCCAAAGTACAGCAGGCTGTTTTCTTTCCATGTTTCCGGTAATGCGCGGGGCAATGGTCTGGATAAAGCCATAGCCGATAATCCAGGTGGCCATGAATCCGCCCACTTTCCAGAAGTCCCAGCCAAAAACCGTATGCAGGTACACCGGCAGAGCCACCACAAACCACACATCCCGGGCGCCAAACAGAAACATTCGGGCAGCAGAGAGCACGTTGATGGCCCGGCTCTTGGACAGGATTTCGCGAAACTTCGGCTTTGCCTTGCTCTTGCCCAGATCCTGCCCCAACAGAAAAAGGCTGGCCAGCCACACCACACTCAGGGCTACCGCCATGATAACGACCGCGCCTTGGAAACCAGCGGCCATCAGCAGGACACCACCGAGGAAAAAGCCCACACCCTTCAGGGTATTCTTGGAGCCAGTGAGTATGGCCACCCATTTGTACAGGGTCCCCTGCTGCTCATCCGGTACCAGCAGTTTGATGCCGCTCTTGGCGGACATCTTGTTCAGGTCCTTGGCAATACCGGACAGCGCCTGGGCTGCCATCACCCAGGGCACGGTCAGCATGGCCGCCGGCACCGCCAGCATGGCAAGGGCAGCAATTTGCAGGAACAGCCCGATGTTCATGGTGCGGTTCAGTCCCATGCGAGCGCCCAGATAGCCACCCACCAGGTTGGTCACCACCCCGAAAAACTCGTAGAAAATGAACAGCAGGGCGATTTCCAGCGGCGAATAGCCGAGCTGATGGAAATGCAGCACCACCAGCATCCGCAGGGCTCCGTCCGTCAGCGTGAAGGCCCAGTAGTTGCCGGTGATGACCAGGTACTGTCGGATGGCCGCGGACATATCAGGCAGAGCCTACCCGGCGCGCCAGTTCTGCTGTGCGGTTGGCGTAGCCCCATTCGTTGTCGTACCAGGCGTAGATTTTCACCTGGGTACCATTCACCACCATGGTAGAGAGGGCGTCGACGATGGATGAGCGGGGGTCGGTCTGGTAATCGATGGACACCAGCGGGCGCTCTTCGTAGCCCAGAATGTTTTTCAGCTCGCCCTCAGCCGCCTCTTTCAGCAACCGGTTTACGGTATCGCGATCCGTGGGTGTTTCCACCTCGAATACGCAGTCGGTCAGCGAGGCATTCGTCAGTGGCACCCGAACGGCATGGCCATCCAGACGGCCCTTCAGCTCCGGAAATATTTCGATAATCGCGGTGGCGGAACCGGTGCTGGTTGGAATCAGGGAGCTGCCACAGGCGCGGGCCCGCCGCAGATCCTTATGGGGCGCATCGATGATGGTTTGGGTGTTGGTCAGGCTATGGATCGTCGTGATGGAACCATGCTTGATACCCAGCTTCTCATGGATAACCTTCACCACCGGCGCCAGGCAGTTGGTGGTGCAGGAAGCGGCAGTGACAATGCGGTCATTGGCCGGGTCAAAAATGCCGTCGTTCACGCCCACCACAATGTTTTTGGCCCCTGCTTCTTTCACAGGAGCGGTCACCACCACGCGCTTTACGCCCTGATCGAGATACGCCTGGAGCACATCCACTTTTTTCATCTTGCCGCTGGCTTCAATCACCAGATCACAGCCAGACCAGTCGGTCTCCTCAATGGTTTTGTTGCGGGTGACGCGAACCGACTTGCCCTCGATAACGATACCGTCGCCGTTTACACCCGCTTCGTGATCCCAGCGGCCATGAATACTGTCGAAGTTCAGCAGATGCGCCAGCGTCTCGGCATCGGCGCCCGGATCGTTGATCGCTACAAATTCCATCTCCGGCCACTGCCAGGCCGCTCTGAGAGCCAGGCGACCGATTCGGCCGAATCCATTTATTCCGACTTTGATCTTGCTCATGACGTGCTCCAGAAAGCGTTATCCATTAAATACACCGCACAACCGGCCTGTCTGGCATGGCCGATAACCGCTCAAGTTTTGATGCAATCAGGGCGGGATTGCTATCGGCGGTTTCATCCAGAACCCGCGACAGCCACTGCGGCATCCGGGGATTCAGGGAATAGTACATCCACTGACCCTGGCGCTCTGCATCCAGCAGGCCCGCCTGCCGCAGGGTAGCCAGGTGCCGACTGGCCTTGGGCTGGGAAATATCGAGGGCGGCGGTGAGTTCACACACACACAGTTTCGTTTCCTGCCGAACCAGCATCAGCGCAGCCAGGCGGAGCTCATCACCCAACGCCTTGAATACTGTCACCGGGTCAAAGTTCACCGGCTTCATTCCGGTTTCTTTTCTGTGTACCAAAGTAAACAGGCCAATGCGCTCACGGATTTCCTTGAGGGTCAGTGCAAAGGTGGCATGGCGCCCGCTTGGCACCGGGTCCGGGAAGTCCCAGGCGATCTGCTGGGCAGGCTGACAGACGTTGCCACACTCGTTGGCGGCTTTTTCACAAAGGGTGATCACGTAATCCCAATGCTCACGTTCAACGCCTGCCAACGATTTACTCTGCAAACCATCGACGGAAAAGCCCGACTCCGAGAGTACCTGAAGCGCCATTGGGTGGGGCTTGTCAGGCTCAGTGCCGGCACTCGCCACTTCAAATTGGTCACCAGCCATTTCCCGCAACAGGGCTTCCGCCATCAATGAGCGGGCACTGTTAGCGGTGCAAACGAACAAAACGCGACGCTTCATATGCAGATTCCCATATATTCGTTTTCATGCATATATATTTTGTTGCATAATATCCGGAAGATTTTAACGAGTAAAGGACCCTTTCATTACAATGAGCGCCCATGACCTCCCCAATATCGACCGAGACCAGTTCCGCAAACCAACTGAAGAGCAAATTTTTGCAACACCCCCTTCTTCACATCCGCCAAGGATACTGTTGCTGTACGGCTCACTGCGGGAGCGCTCGTTCAGCCGGCTAGCCGTTGAGGAAGCCGCCCGTTTGCTGCAAGCCATGGGTTCGGAAACCCGCGTATTCGACCCCCGCGGCCTGCCCCTCGCCGACGCCGAAGACGCGTCCCACCCAAAAGTTCAGGAATTGCGGGAGCTGGCCCAGTGGTCGGAAGGCATGGTGTGGTGCTCGCCGGAGCGCCACGGTGCGATGACCGGCATCATGAAAACCCAGATCGACTGGATTCCCCTATCCATCGGCGGCATGCGCCCGACTCAGGGCAAAACCCTGGCGGTGATGCAGGTGTGTGGAGGGTCCCAGTCCTTCAACGCGGTGAACCAGTTGCGGGTGCTGGGGCGCTGGATGCGGATGGTGACGATCCCCAACCAGTCGTCGGTACCGAAGGCGTTTACGGAATTCGATGAGCACGACCGTATGATGCCCTCCCCCTATTACAACCGCATCGTGGACGTGATGGAGGAGCTGGTGAAGTTCACCCTGCTGATTCGGGACCGTAGCGATTACCTGACGGACCGCTATTCCGAGCGGGTGGAAAGCGCCGATGAAGTTTCAAAACGCGTCAATCAACGGTCCATGTAAGAGGTAGATCATGAGCGCCCATACGGAAGTGACTAACGAAGACACCAGCAGTGGCATGGATTTGTTCGGAAGGTTCCTGTCCATCTGGGTCGCCTTGGCCATCATCGCCGGCGTAACCCTCGGCCAACTGGCGCCCTCGGTACCGGAAACTCTGGCCCGCTTTGAATATGCTCAGGTGTCGATCCCTATTGCCATTCTGATCTGGGCCATGATCTTCCCGATGATGGCCCAGATCGACTTCAACGCGGTGGTGGGCGTGCGCAAGGAACCAAAAGGCCTCGCCATCACCACCATCGTGAACTGGCTGATCAAACCGTTCACCATGTTCGCTATTGCCTGGTTTTTCCTGATGGTGGTGTTTGAGCCGCTGATCGCCCCCCAGTTAGCCAGTGAATATCTGGCCGGAGCAATCCTTCTGGGCGCGGCGCCCTGCACCGCCATGGTGTTTGTCTGGAGCTATCTCACCAAGGGCGATGCTGCCTATACCCTGGTGCAGGTGTCCCTGAACGACATCATCATGCTCTTCGCCTTTGCGCCCGTCGTGGTGTTCCTGCTGGGCATTTCCGACATTCAGGTGCCCTGGGACACGGTGATCCTATCCGTGGTGCTGTACATTATCATCCCGCTGACCGCCGGTTATCTCACGCGCCGGGCCCTGATCTCAAGGCGGGGACAAGTCTGGTACGACGAGGTGTTCATGAAGCGCCTGGGACCGGTCACCCCGGCAGCGTTGATCATCACTCTGGTGCTGCTGTTCGCGTTTCAGGGCGAAGTCATCCTGAACAATCCGCTGCATATCGTGCTGATTGCTGTGCCGCTGATTGTGCAGACCTTCCTGATTTTCTTCCTGGCTTACGGCTGGGCACGGCTGTGGAACGTCCGTCACTGCATCGCAGCGCCCGGTGCCATGATTGGCGCCAGTAATTTTTTCGAATTGGCAGTGGCTGCCGCTATAGCCCTATTTGGCCTGCAATCGGGTGCGGCATTGGCAACGGTGGTGGGTGTTCTGGTTGAGGTTCCGTTGATGCTGGTTCTCGTTCGGATTGCCAATCAAACCCGGGGGCGGTTTCCGGCCTAGTTTGGGGCCGCTCAATAGATCCACTTTTTAAACAAAAGCGGACACTCAGAAACGACAGAATTTTACGAAAGAACAGACCTTTTCTTCGGCTGCGTGACCTGGTTGCCTTCCCTCCCCTCCCCGATTTACCGAAAGACCCGCCGACATTAGAATACTTGGCAAAACACAACTAGGCGGAGAACCCTAATACGCAGTGCAACTAAAACAGGGATCTCTACATGTCATTTGCTAAACTCTGCCCATGAACACATACAAACGTCACCGGTTCCCGCCGGAGATCATCAGCTACGCGGTCTGGCTCTACTATCGGTTTAGCCTGAGTCACCTAGATATTGAGGATCTTCTGGCTGAGCGTGGCATCACGGTAAGTCATGAATCGATCCGTTTGTGGTGCAACAAGTTTGGTCTCAAGTACGCCCGGCGTCTGAAGCGCAAACACCAGGGGTACGGAGATACTTTCTTTGTTGATGAGGTCTTCTGAAGATTGATGGCCAACTGCACTGCCTGTGGTGAGCTGTTGACCAGGATGGCGATGTGGTCGATGCACTCCTGCAACCCAGACGAGACGGACAGGCGGCGAAGCGATTTTTACGGCGACTCATGGCTTCTCATGGTGGCGAACCTCGGAAGGTTGTGACCGACAAACTACGCAGCTATGGAATCGCACACCGAGATATGATGCCGGAGGTCAATTCATGACAACGCCCAGTATGCTAATAACAAAGCGGAACTATCGCACCAGCCAACCCGTGTGCGGGAGAGGCAGATGCGTCGATTCAAATCACCCCAACAGGCACAGCGCTTCCTTGAAGCGCAGGCTGCAATTTACACGTTGTTTAATCTCGGCGGTCACTTGATCGGGGCAGAGCACTACAGAAAACTCAGGGAAGGTGCGTTCTCGGATTGGAAAGTGGCTGTGGCATGAGAAAGGCGGGAAGCGTCACAACTGTGTTCGACGGTCGTTAATTTGGCAGTACCATGCGCTGTACTGTTTACGTTTCTTGCTCATGATTCCCCTCCCTATGGAGATGACGAATCAGAGCTTAGGCACCTGTCCAAATTTCGGGGACCACTTCACCCCACTAAATTTTTCTGAAAAAATCTACGTGCTAAATTTGACAATCATCTAGTTCTGATCTTAAGTAAATAGGCAATAACCGAAGTCAAAGCCGACTTCTGGTGGAGAGCACATACAACGGGCAAAGCGAGCCCCCCATGTTTAAACCGAAAGGTTTGGCGCGGGGGGCTTTTTTTGTCAAAAAAAAAGAGGAGTTCACCCAAAGGGTTGATTCCAAACAAGAAATTTAGCTCTGGAGGGTTTGGTAATGAAACGACGTGACTTGTTAAAGGGAATGGCTATGGGTGGCGTAGCTGGCGTCACAGGACTTGGCGGACTTCCTGGTGTTTGGACCGGTCGTAACGCCGCCTGGGCCGCAGGCGGTGATATTCCGGTAGGCGTATTGTTTTCAAAGACAGGTGCCGTAGCGGTGGTTGAAAGTACGCTGCACGACGCCTGCATGATGGCAATAGAGGAAATTAACGACAGCGGTGGTATCAATGGTCGAAAAATTCGTCCGTTTGTGGAGGATCCAGCCTCAGACCCAGCCACCTTTGCGGACCGAGCGAATCGTTTGGTTCGCCGAGATAAAGTTGTTTCTATCTTCGGTTCATATACATCTGCTAGCCGCCAAGCGGTTCTGCCGATTGTTGAGGGCCAGAACAATTTGTATTGGTACCCAACCCTTTATGAAGGCCGCGAATGTTCCCGCAATGTTATGTACGGGGGAGCTGTTCCGAACCAACAGCAGCAGGATTTCGTCCCCTGGCTGAAAGAAAAATTTGGTGGGCGGTTTTATTTGCTTGGAAATAATTACGTTTATCCAAGAGAAGAAAATAATGTGGCTCGAAAAATTCTTAAGGATATCGGTGGCGAAGTCGTGAACGAAGAGTACGTCCCGCTGGGTCACGACAGTTTCAGTTCCATAGTCAGCCGAATTCGGCGTGAGCAACCAGATGTTATTTTCAGCACTTTGGTTGGCGATTCCGATGTTGCCTTTCAGAGGGAGTACCACAGTGCAGGTTTGGATCCCGAGGTCATGCCGGTGGCAAGTCTTACCCGGTCTGAGGTTGAGGTAAAGGCTATCGGTGGTGAAGCTGCAGCCGGTCACTTTTCATCGGCGCCCTATTTCATGGGGCATGAATCAGCAGAAAACGAGAAGTTCGTAGAAGCTTACTTGAAAAAGTACGGAAAAGATCAGGTGACCCATTTTGTTAATGAGGCCGCTTATTTCCAAGTATATCAATTCAAAGCAGCCGTTGAAGCACTTGGGTCAGAGCAATTGACTCCCTCTGCGATTAGGGATGCAGCAGTTGGGCAGCGCTTTATGGCACCTCAGGGAGAGATCGAGATTGACGGTAATCTCCATACTCATTTGTGGCCAAAGATTGGGCAGTGGCAAGCGGATGGCCAAGTCAAGGTCCTCCGGGATTCCAAGAGTCGTGTGGCTCCAGAGCCTTACTGGGCCTATGAAGACCAGGTGTGTACGGCCGAAGGGCTTCAGAAAGTTTGATAGATCCCATTTTTGAACTTTTGTAACTACTCGCTTGGATACAGCTACCCAGGGAAGGGTATTGGATCCGTAGGGTTTGTGTTTAATAGGAGAACTCAATGGGTTCGTTGCTTAATGAAATATTCATTGGTTTAAGCCTGACTTCGATTCTACTTATGATCGCTTTAGGGCTCGCGATTATATACGGAGCCATGGGCGTAATTAATCTGGCGCATGGCCAGTTTGTAATGGTGGGAGCTTATATAGCTTGGTTTCTTCAAAGTCAGTTTGGTTTTAATGTCATTGTCGGGCTACCTCTGACCTTTATTTCCGGCGCATTATTGGGTCTACTCTTAGAACGAACTATTATACAAAGACTCTATCAGCGTCCGTTGGATACCATCCTTGCCACGTGGGGTATTGGTATTGTGCTTGAGCAATTGGTGCGAACATTTCTAGGTCCGGATTCGCGATATGTAGGCCGCCCTGATTTTCTCGATGGAAATCTTGTGATTGGTGACATTCATATGTCTTATTATCGTCTATTTATTATCGCCTTTTCTATTTTGATTCTTTTTGCTACCTGGTATTTATTATATCGAACAGAGTTTGGGGCAAAGCTAAGAGCTGTTATACAAAATAAAGAAATATCTGAATGTTACGGTATAAGTTCAAATAAAATGTACGCAATGACGTTTGCTTATGGTGCAGGTCTTGCAGCCGTTGCAGGTTCACTCATAACACCTTTCGTGAGTGTTACGCCGACTATGGGTACCGAATTAGTCGTTGATGCTTTTCTTGTGGTTATAGTTGGGGGTGTGGGTAGTATCGCAGGTACTGCAGCATCGGCATTAATGATCGGAGAAGCAACAGCTTGGCTTTCATATTGGTTTAACGACACCACGGGCCGAATTCTTATTCTAATCGGTGTAATTGTCTTAATTCGGTTTCGTCCTCAGGGACTTTTCCCCGACACGGTTCGGCGCTAAGGAGAATTTGATATGAATAAGGGCTTCTCCATAGATTGCATAGGGTATGCGATGTTTGCGGTATTTATCCTTTTAGTTATGCCATGGATGGTTGATTACAGTGGTTATGAATTAAATACCTACGCCAGATATTTGGCTTTAGGAATGGCGGCCGCAGCACTGGCGTTATCCTGGGGAACGGCTGGACTGTTGAATCTGGGTCAGGCGTTAACCTTTGGGATTGGAGCATACATCATGGCAATGCACTTGAAGCTTAAAGCGAGTGCTTCGCAGGCTGGGGGGCTGCCTGATTTCATGGTGTGGACAAATATGGAGGAGTTACCCTGGTTTTGGGAGCCGTTTCACTCAGTAGGAATCACACTCGCAGCTGGTGTCTTAGTACCTGTTGGGATTGCCGGCCTTATTGGCGGCTTTATGTTTAGAGGACGAATCACGGGTGTCTTCGTAGCAATCATAACTTTATCACTAATGCTCGCTGTGCAGCTATGGATGATCGCCGAACAACAATTTACAGGCGGCCAGAATGGCCTTACTGGGTTAGCATCTTTGGAGTTATTTGGTTGGTCAGTGGATATATATACCGTGGCCTTTTATTACCTTGTGGCTGGTTGCTTAATGGTTATTCTTACGCTGGCCCTATTACTGGTGCGTAGTAAAGCAGGTCTCGTGCTTAGAGCGATTAAAGCCGATCCGGAAAGAGTGCGTTTTTTCGGATATGACGTAGCTAGATATGAAGTTCTGGCATTTTCGATATCTGCAGGAATAGCAGGTGTCGCAGGAATGTTTTATGCCATGGTATTGGAATTCGCTTCGCCTACGTATATGGGCTTATCACTTAGCCTTGCTTTCGTCATATGGGCAGCAGTAGGCGGACGAGAGTCTATCGTAGCAGCGACTCTTGGAGGCATCGGTGTGAATATGGCGGAGGGTAGACTTTCAGATTTATTTTTCGATCAGTGGACTCTTATTTTAGGTGTGATATTTATTGTTGTAGTGCTTTTCTTACCGCGAGGTCTTTTCGGTCTTGTTATGGATTTTAGAGAAAAATTAGAAGATTTTTACAGAAATAAAACAACAGCATCTACAGCGAGCGCTATGGAAAGCAACCCTGTATCAGCTATTGATCAAGGTGGAGATAAATAATGGCTGCTTTAACATTAGAAAAGCTGACGGTGAGTTTTGGTGGTCTAATTGCAGTAAATGAGCTTGATTTACATATACGTGATGGTGAACTCAGATGTCTTTTAGGTCCAAATGGTGCAGGTAAATCGACCACGCTTGATTTGATATGCGGTAAGACAAAGCCGACTTCGGGGCGAGTGTTATTGGGTAATAAAGACATTACCCACTTGGAGGAATTTAAACGAGCCCGGGCTGGAGTTGGTAGGAAATTCCAAACGCCAACGGTCTTCAAAGAACTAAATGTTATCGAAAATTTGGAAATAGGTCGCTCCGCCAGGCCCGGCATTGCGAGCACATTGCGTGTTTTCCGTACGCCCGTCAGTGGGCGAATTCGGGAGGTTCTTTCATTGGTTGGTCTGGAAGGTGAAATGTTTACCAAGGCAGAAAATCTTTCCCACGGTCAAACCCAGTGGTTGGAACTCGCGATGCTACTCATGCAGGACTGTCAGGTGATTCTGATGGACGAGCCAACTGCTGGAATGACGGTTCAGGAAACTAATCAGACCGCTGCGCTTTTCCGTGAGTTACAGGGCGATCACACCATGATTGTGGTGGAGCACGATATGGCCTTTGTACGCGATATCGCCGATATCGTGACAGTAATGGACAGTGGCTCGTTACTGGCGGAGGGAAACATTGCCGAAATTGAGTCAAATGCCGCGGTGCGGGAAGCTTATCTGGCAGATGTGGGAGACGATGAGCATGCTTGAAGCAAAAGCACTTTACTCCTACTACGGGAAGAGTCCCATTTTGCAGGACCTTGATTTTAAGGTTAAGGAAGGCGGGTTCCTCGGTATTGTTGGTAGAAATGGAGTCGGGAAAACAACTCTTCTCCGCACCATCATGGGCCTCACCGATCGTGCCGACGGAATACTTTCATTCAATTCTTCGAATCTTTTAGGTGTTTCAACGCCTGATCGCGCTGCTGCTGGAATTGCTTACATTCCGCAGGGAAGGGAAGTGATCCCCCGCTTTACTGTTCGGGAAAATCTGGTGATGGGCATGTTTTCACGGGCCGATAAGTCACGCCAGATTCCAGAACATATCTTTGAATTATTTCCAATGCTCTGGGATTTTATAGATCGTCGTGGAGGCGACCTTTCTGGAGGGCAGCAACAACAGCTGGCCATTGGACGAGCACTGGCTATGGATCCAAAGATCCTTCTTTTAGATGAGCCTACTGAAGGTATTCAGCCAAACATTGTGCAACAGATAGAGAATGTAATTCGCAAACTCAATCAAGAAATGGGCCTCACTATCGTGCTCGTTGAGCAGAACACCAGATTCGTACGCCAGACCGCTGACTCATTTTTGCTTTTGGACAAAGGGCGGGTGGCGTTGCGCGGCAAGGGCGAGGAACTGACTAGCGAAGTAATTCATCAGTACCTTGCCATTTAAGGAGGTGGCCCGAGGCCATCTTAGGAGGACACGAGCTGCCCTCTTGTTTTGATTAAACGATCCAAAGGAGTACTGCAATGAGACATGGTGATATTTCAAGTAGTGACGATACTGTAGGCGTAGCCGTTGTTAACTATAAGATGCCTCGGCTGCATACCAAAGCACAAGTGCTGGAGAATGCCCAAAACATTGCCGACATGGTCGTCGGTATGAAAAAGGGCCTGCCTGGAATGGACTTGGTAGTGTTCCCGGAGTATAGCACCCACGGCATTATGTACGATCCAGATGAAATGATGGCCACGGCCACAACGATCCCTGGCGATGAAACAGAGATATTTGCCCAGGCGTGTCGAAAAGCGAATACGTGGGGGATTTTCTCTCTTACAGGTGAACGTCACGAAGAGCATCCGAAGAAGCATCCTTATAACACTCTCATTTTGATGAACAATAAAGGAGAAATTGTACAGAAGTACCGCAAAGTCATACCTTGGGTTCCTATCGAAGCCTGGTATCCCGGCGGCGAAACCTATGTTAGCGAAGGCCCTAAGGGAATGAAGCTGAGTTTGATTATCTGTGACGATGGCAACTATCCAGAAATCTGGCGAGACTGCGCGATGAAAGGAGCAGAGTTGATCGTACGGTGCCAAGGTTACATGTACCCCGCAAAAGAACAACAAATCATGATGTCAAAGACCATGGCGTGGGCAAACAATACCTATGTTGCTGTCGCCAACGCTGCCGGATTTGACGGTGTTTACAGTTACTTTGGCCACTCAGCTATCATCGGCTTTGATGGTCGTACCCTAGGTGAGTGTGGTGAGGAGGACATGGGCATACAATATGGTCAACTGTCCATTTCACAGATTCGAGATGCTCGCAAGAATGACCAGTCCCAAAACCATCTATTTAAATTGCTACACCGGGGATATACGGGGATGCAGGCTAGTGGTGACGATGAAAAGGGTTTGGCAGAGTGTCCTTTCGAGTTTTACAAGACTTGGGTAACCGATGCGAAAAAAGCTCAGGAAAATGTTGAAGAAATGACTCGAAGCACATCTGGTGTCGCTCAATGCCCTGTCGGAAATTTGCCGTATGAGGGAAAGGAAAAAGAAGCAGGAAGTTAATATACCGATGTCTTAACAATCTGTTAAAGGTACCAATAGTTCCGGTCGGCTTTTTGCCGTCCGGAGCCTGACCTGGAATGGGATTTACCTATGCCTTTTCTCAATGACATGCTTGACTCTGTTGAGCGTAAAAATATCGATAATCAGGCAATGGCGAACGAAAACCAAGGGCCACAACCACAAGGTGGATCAGGTCCTCAGTTGGGCATTACCACCCGATACCGATTTGATATCGATGAGGTGATGAGGACGGTTCGACACGAAGTCCGAGGTCAGTCTCAAGCGCTTGACGCTATTGAGAGTATGCTGAAAGTTGTAAGAGCGGATATTGCGGATCCACGTCGTCCGCCCTTTACAGCATTGTTCTTGGGACCGACGGGTGTCGGTAAAACTGAAACCGTGCGAGCCCTTGCAAGAGGACTTCATGGCGATGCTGATGCTTATTGTCGGGTTGATATGAACACCCTTTCTCAGGAGCATTACGCGGCAGCTTTAACGGGGGCCCCTCCTGGCTATGTTGGTGCTAAGGAAGGTAATACAATTTTAGATCAAGAAGTTATTGAAGGCACTCTTAGTAAACCAGGAATTGTGCTTTTCGATGAAATCGAAAAAGCTAGTCCCCAAGTGGCGCAAGCTCTGCTGAATGTATTTGATAATGGCCAACTGACAGTGGCATCTGGAGAGCGAACTTACAGTTTTCGAAATACGTTAGTGTTTATGACGAGTAATCTCGGTGCACGTGAGATTCAGGACCATGAAACTCCTTCCGGGTTTCGAGCGATTTGGCGTGGATCTATCAAGGCTCGAAACGAAAAGTTAAATGCCATCCTACGGAATAAGCTAAATAATCATTTTTCTCCAGAATTTATCAATAGAATCGACAACATTACTGTATTTAATTGGATAGAAAAAGAGCTCGTAAGAGAGCTCATAACTTTAGAAATCGAGCGCCTAAATCGTCGGCTTATCAAGCACGATTGTCGATTGGAGTTAACGGAAGACGTCGCCTTTCATCTTGCGAACAAAGGTTTCGATCGACAATACGGCGCGCGTGCTTTACGTCGCACAATACGTTCAGAGGTAGAGGTGCCGTTTGCAGAGCATCTTTTAACTGAGTATGCCCCCGAGCCTGATAGCTGGAAGTCAGTAACAATTTTTTTAATGCATTTTAAAAATAAAAAAGTTGTTTTTCAGAAATCTGAAGCGAGCTCTGATGATTTATAATTCGTTAATTAAGGAGACTCTGAATAAGTCTCCGAAATCAGCGATAATACGGCCATCATCAACCGCATAGGAATCGTTGCCACCATGGATCAGATGACCTTCTCCGAAGCCGAGTACCAGAACAAGAAGCGCAAGACCCGCCGCGAGATCTTTCTGGAACGGATGGACAAGCTGATTCCCTGGAAGCAGTTGGAGAAGAAGGTAGCCCGTTATTATGCGAAGGGCCAGAACGGCCGGCCGCCGTATCCGCTGTCTGCCATGCTGCGAGTCCATTGCATGCAGTTGTTCTATAACCTGAGCGATCCGGCCATGGAAGATGCTCTGTACGAGATCGAATCCATGCGGCACTTCGCCGGTCTGAAGCTGGATCGCTTGCCGGACGAGACCACCATTCTTAATTTCCGGCATTTCCTGGAGCGTCACGGTCTCGGCAAGGTGGTTCTGTTCAAAGAGGTGAACAAACATCTGGAGAAAAACGGCCTGATGCTGCGTGAAGGCAGCATTGTCGATGCCACTATCATTTCTGCGCCGAGTTCTACCAAGAACCAGACAGGCCAGCGTGATCCGGAAATGCATCAGACCAAGAAAGGTAATGAGTGGCACTTCGGAATGAAGATGCACATCGGCGTCGACGACACGCTGGGCCTGATTCATAGCATCGATACCACCGCTGCCAACGTTCACGACATCGTGCCCACTGGCAGCCTGCTGCACGGTGAAGATCAACGAGTCTTCGGCGATGCCGGTTACCTTGGCCTTCAGAAGCGGGATGAGCACAAGCACCGCGGGGATGTCTCCTGGTTCATCGCCAAACGACCTGGCACCCGGAAGAAGCTGGATGCCAACAAACTGAAAGCCGAAAAAATCAAAGCCAGTGTTCGTGCCAAAGTGGAGCATCCCTTTCGGTACATCAAGCAGGTCTTCGGTTATAGCAAGGTCCGCTATCGCGGCCTGGCCAAGAACAATAACCGGCTGCACTTGCTGGCCGCGTTCAGCAACCTGCTGATTGGTGAAAAATACCTGCTGGCGTAGGGCCAGTGCGCCTGTTTTCCGCCAAAATGGCGGGAAACGGGCAAAAAACACACAAATATCGAGAGAATAGTGTCTGAATCTTCGATTTTTTGCCGGTTAAAACCAGGATCGACAAAAATCAGCGGTTATTCAGACCCTCTTTAATTATAAGCTTGGATGCGGAATACTTATATGGAAAAGAATTCTTTGAAGCCCTGGACTGTCGGTGTCTTGTTTTCCGAAACAGGTGTGACATCGATTATTGAAAAGACCCAGTTGAAAGGTACTTTGCTGGCCATTGATGAGATTAACGAAGCAGGTGGGGTAGAAGGAAGGGAAATATCACCTGTTATTATGGATCCGGGATCTGAGGTTTCACAATACCGTATTTTTGCGGAAAAGATGCTTTCTGATCCAGAATTGAACGTGATCTTTGGGTGTTACATGTCATCTTCACGCAAAGAGGTTCTTCCGGTTATTGAACGACAAAATGCTTTCCTGTTTTATCCTACTCTTTACGAAGGGTTCGAGTATTCACCGAACGTTATATACGGTGGTGCTGCCCCAAACCAGAATAGTCTCCCTTTAGCAATTTATTTACTTGAAAATTTTGGGTCACGATTTTATTTTATTGGATCAGATTATATTTATCCTAGAGAATCTAACCGGGTTATGAGAAATATATTACGACAAGGCGGTGGTGAGGTAGCGGCAGAGCATTACCTAAGTCTCGACGCGAAATGTGGAGACTTTGATCGTATTCTAAGGGATATCAAGAATGTCTCTCCCGATGTAATTTTTTCTACATTAGTTGGATCGGGGACGGTAAATTTTTATACCGCATATCACGAAAGTGGCGGTGACGGTTTTAAGTTGCCCATTGCCAGTTTAACAACAAATGAGGCAGAGGTCGCTGTCATTGGCCAGGAAGCCTCTGCCGGACATATCACCGCAGCCCCATATTTTCACAATATAAAAACCGAAGAGAATAAAAGGTTTTTGGAAAAATATGCTCGAAAATTCGGTTCTATTGATGAAGTTACAAGTTGCTGTGAGGCAGCGTACTCACAGGTACATCTTTTCGCCAATGCTTTGCGAATGACGGGGTCTACTGATGCTGATCAGCTTCGGAAAGTACTGCGAGGCGCAGAGTTTGAGGCACCCCAGGGAAGAATAAAAGTTGACCCTGATAATAATCACACCTATTTGCAGTCACGAATAGCGAGAGTGGATCAGGATGGTGAGTATTGTCTAGAGCGTGAAGCTATAAGACCGATCAAGCCCGATCCATATTTGGCAGTTCCTGCTTTGAATGATTGGGCTAATGCCCCGATACGGACTAACTAATGGAACATGATGAAATCGTAGGACGCCTACGTGGTCTGAATGTCCTTGTATTGCATCCAAGAGATGGTGATGCAGAGGAGCTTTTACAACAGTTGAATCGAATTGGCTGTCGTGCTCAAGCTATCTGGCCTCCTCCTCGTAATATTTCAGATAAAGCTGATTTGGCGTTTATTCAAGTCAGTGAAAAACCACATGATGGTATCAATAACTATTTAATGCTTACAGACGATCGTCCCACATTGATTGGTATGGCAGGTTATGAAAGTCCCTCTGTTCTTCAAAACTTAATTGATCTTCAAGTCGATAGCGTTCTTCCAAAGCCCGTCAGGCCATACGGCGTCCTTAGCAGTATTGTTGTCGCACGTAGGAATTGGCAGCAAAGCAAAAGGCATGAAAAGCTTATAGCAAAATTGAAGAATAAGGTAGAAAACAGCCATAAAATGAATGAAGCAAAAATAATCCTGATGCAGATCCATGATCTTAGTGAAGATCAGGCTTATAAAGCGATACGTCATCAAGCTATGGCTTCACGAAAAACAATAGCGGAAGTCGTACAATTGATTATCGAATCTAACGCTCTCCTTAACGATTTCGTAACGAAAAACAATCTAGATGGAGGGGGAATTGAGGATTAATTTTTTAAAGCGATATCTACGACTGGGTTCGTTGAGATGGTACAAAGAGCCTTCAATAAGAACCACGTCTGGCAAACTCAAAATACACTAGACGTATTACAGCGTTACTCTAAAAGCTGAATCGACAAGTGTTAATGATGAGCGGAAAGCGATATTTTTGTCATCGAAAAAGGTCCGCTTTGTGGTCGATCTGAATGTTCGCTTAGCGACCCAAAGACTACTCGCGGACCTCAGCTAAACAGAAGCGAACATTCATTCCCCTTAACCCGAGGGGCGGTTGCTGGTCGCCCAAGATCGATGAATTTTCCAAAATCCAAGTTTCGCCGTGGTTTTGTAAACATCCCTGTTTTAGTTGCACCGGTGAATCGTGGGGACGCTCATCCAGCCTGTGAAGGCTTTTAAATCATTGGTTAGAGCCTGCCGATCTCAGGTGCTCATGGTGAGGAGAGGAACAGATTTATTTCGAGGTAGCACTTTAAGTTAGCTCAATAGCAGCTAAGCTGAATATTGAGTTGCCGGAAGCTCGGTCAACGTATCCATAATGCAGCAATCAACAACAATAGAGGACAGCATCATGTGGACCAAACCAACTTATGAGGATCTTCGCATTGGCTTCGAAGTCACCATGTATTTTTCCAATCGTTAAGGCCTGAAACAAAACGGCCAGTTTGAACACGCTGGCCGGCTCCCCCTCGGAGTGCTCCCAATGCACATTCATGTACTCGGTTCCGCCGCAGGGGGAGGTTTTCCCCAATGGAACTGCAATTGTCACAACTGCGACGGGTTTCGCAAGGGCACGTTACAAGCTCAGTCCCGTACCCAGTCTTCTATCGCCATCAGTGAAGACGGCGAGCACTGGATTCTTTGCAATGCGTCCCCCGATATTCGCGCTCAGCTTGCCTCCTTTAATGCCATGCAGCCGGCTCGGACCCTGCGGGATACCGGTATCAGTGCGGTGATGCTGTTTGACAGCCAAGTCGACCACACCACCGGTCTGCTGATGCTTCGCGAAGGCATGCCTCTGGAGGTATGGTGTACGACTCAGGTGCACGAAGATCTGACCAGTGGTTTTCCCCTTTTTAGTATGCTGAAACATTGGAACGGTGGTCCACGTTGGCACGAGGTACCGGCAACAGATGAGACTGCATTTAGTATCCCATGCGCACCCTCATTGCGGTTAATAGCCATTCCTTTGCTCAGTAATGCGCCACCGTACTCTCCCCGACGCAATAAGCCGCATCCTGGCGATAATATCGGCCTTTTCATCGAGGACACCCGCAATGGTGCGACGGCACTCTATGCCCCCGGACTCGGCAAACCTGACGCGAACATCCTGGCCTGGATGGCCAGGGCCGATACTCTGCTGGTGGACGGCACCGTGTGGCAGGATGACGAGATGCAGCGCTGCGAAGTGGGCACCCGTACCGGGCAGCAAATGGGGCACCTGGCGCAAAGTGGTCCCGGCGGCATGATTGAGGTGCTTGATGGCCTGACTGCGACGCGGAAAATTTTAATCCACATTAACAACACCAATCCGATCTTGGATGAGTCCTCAGAAGAGCGGGCTATTCTGGCCAGTCACGGTATTGTTGTGGCGTATGACGGGATGCACTTTGAACTTTCGGGGCACGAATGAACATGGCGGCAGCGACTCCCATGAACCGTGCTGAATTTGAAACCGCGTTACGCGCAAAGGGCGAGTATTACCATATTCATCATCCTTTCCACCGTGCTATGTACAGCGGTGACTGTTCGCCGGCAGAAATTCGCGGCTGGGTGGCCAACCGGTACTATTATCAGGTGAATATCCCGCGTAAGGATGCTGCGATTATGGCCAATTGCCCGGACGCGACGGTGCGACGACTGTGGCTCCAGCGAGTGCTGGATCACGACGGCCATGACGGCGACGAAGGCGGCATCGAGGCCTGGCTGAGTCTGGCTGAGTCGGTGGGACTCAGTCGCCAAGAAGTCATCGACCAGCGTCACGTTTTGCCAGGCGTCCGGTTTGCCGTCGATGCCTACCTGGATTTTGCGCGCCGGGCGACTTGGCAGGAATCGGCCTGCTCATCGCTGACAGAATTGTTTGCGCCGGAAATTCATCAGTCGCGCCTCGACAGCTGGCCGGCCCACTACCCCTGGATTAAGACTGAGGGCTATTCCTATTTCAGAAAGCGGTTGTCCGAGGCCCGTCGAGATGTTGAGCATGGACTTACGATTACGTTGGACTTCTTTAAGACTGCTGATCAGCAGGATCGGGCGCTGGAAATACTTCAATTCAAACTGGACATACTCTGGACAATCCTGGACGCACTGACCATGGCCTATCGTCACGGTACTCCGCCCTATCATACGGTCACCGACCAGCCTGTATGGCACCGAGGTTTGTAATGAGCGACGTGGTCAAACCGCATCTTGTCCCCAAGTTCAGAGTTGGTTTCCGTTTTCAGTGGGAGCCGGCCCAAAATGCATACGTGCTGCTTTATCCGGAGGGGATGGTCCGGCTGAATGGCAGTGCGGGAGCTATCTTGAGCGAGGTGGATGCTAAAAGGCCCGTCGCTGAGATGATCGAACGCCTGGAAGAAAACTTCCCGGATGCCGGGTCGCTGTCCGATGACGTGATGGCCTTTCTTATGGAAGCCCGGGACAACGGCTGGATTGAGTTGCAATGATAGAAAAAACGATAGCCTCAGATAATCGGCCGACCAAGATCGGGCCTCCGTTCTGGCTGCTTGCGGAGCTCACGTACCGTTGCCCGTTACAATGCCCCTACTGTTCCAACCCGCTGGATTTTGCCAACACCCAAAAGGAACTGAGCACTCAGGAGTGGGTAAGGGTGCTGCATCAGGGGCGTGAGATGGGTGCCGCGCAGCTCGGCTTTTCCGGCGGCGAGCCCCTTGCCCGCCAGGACCTTGCAGAGCTAATTGCTGAAGCTCGCCATCTGGGATATTACAGCAACCTTATTACCTCTGGCCTCGGTCTGACCAAAGCTAAAGTAGATGGCTTTTTGAAAGCAGGATTGGATCATATCCAAGTCAGCTTTCAGGCGTCCGATCCCGAGCTGAATAACGCCGTGGCCGGTTCCCGCAAGGCGTTCGAGCAAAAGCTGGCTATGGCGCGGGCGGTGAAGGAAGCGGGTTACCCCATGGTGCTGAACTTCGTCATCCATCGCCATAATATTCATCAGATGAATGACATCATTGACCTCTGCTACCGCTTGGATGCTGACTACGTCGAGTTGGCCACCTGTCAGTATTATGGCTGGGCATTCCAGAATCGGGAGGGACTGATGCCCTCTAAGGCGCAATTGCTAACGGCTGAGGCAGACGTGAACGCTTATCGGGAACGGTTGGTAGCCTCCGGCTCTCGGATGAAACTGATTTTTGTCACTCCTGACTACTATGAAGATCGCCCCAAGGCCTGCATGAATGGCTGGGGTGGTCTGTTTCTGACGGTTGCTCCAGATGGCACGGCACTGCCGTGCCACAGCGCGCGGATACTGCCGATTGATTTTCCCAATGTGCGTGAGTCCGACCTGCGCACGATCTGGTATGAGAGTTCCGGATTCAATCATTACCGTGGCGACAGCTGGATGCCGGAACCATGCCGATCCTGCGATGAGAAAGACAAGGATTTTGGCGGTTGTCGGTGTCAGGCGTATCTGCTCACTGGAAGCGCAGACAATGCCGACCCGGTCTGCAGTAAATCGTCGCACCACGATCGTATTCTGGCAGCCCGGCGTGCTGCAGATCATGCAACGACACGGCTGGAGGAATTGACCTATCGCAACACGGAGAACTCACGGCTCTTCTTCCGCGGCTGATTTTCCGCATCTGACCGCCAAACAGGCCACTGCAGGGTTAGGCCAGCGCAGTAAACTCGCAGGATGGCAGAGGCAATCGAAGCGAAAGGTCGTAAGCCCCTGGTAACAGGGTATCCAGAGTCGGGACATGGTTTCAGAGAGGCATCAAATCAGTCGGACATGTTAAATCAAATTGCCGTGTTTTACCGGCAATTTGTCTAATCTTGATCGCGTTTCTGCTGGACTATCTTATTTAAAGTTCTCGGAAATATAGGCTGAGAGGTTTGCTATATCTTCATCGCTCAAATCTCGCGCATTCGGAATCATCAGGCCGGAGTTTGCTCCCACTCTTTCACCGGCGCGATAGGTTTCGAGACGTGATTGAATATAACTTGCTTCACGACCTGCAAGGGATGGAAAGCTGGCCATACCTTTGGCAGTCGGCCCGTGACATTGTGCACAGTTGCTCAAATATAGACTTTTACCGGCCTCCTGATCCGCCGCCTGTAGCTGAGTGGAAATCAGAGCGATGGTCATCGCACACGCCAAAATACGCACCATAGTTTGTCCTCAAATATCTGATAGCAACCGCACTGCCCTGCGGCAGTGCGGTTGCCTGTTTACTCTGCGGTAAATCGGTGAATCTGACCCTCATCAACAGCGGCATAGAGAGAACCGTCTGGTCCCATCACCAGGCCTCGGAAACGGGCGGGGCCAGCAGATAGCGGCATTTCTCTGTTATCCATGATGGTCGGGCCCCATGGATGCAAGTCAATGACATTAATGCGCTGACCCACCGGCGTATCCCCAAAGCCAATACCGAGGAAGCTGACAACCAGGCGGCCGTGCCAGTCACCCCACTGTTCACCCTCCAGAAAAGCCGCGCTGCTGATGCCCTGCGAATAATTGTTATTGGTCCACAATGGCCTCATCGCGTCCGGATAGGTTTCATAATCGGTCATAGGCATATATTTCCGTCTTTCATCAGGGTCCATGCCTTCGTTCTGGTTTGGCTCATAGCCGCAGTAATCGTCAGGGCAGTCGCCCCGTCCCGCCATATTGGGCCGAGGATCCCAGCCACTGTTTCCACCGGGCACAAGGGCATTGAGTTCATCGGTATGCCATGGGCCATGCTCGGTGATGATTGGTTGGTGCGTTTGTGGGTGAAATGCGACGCCCTGAACGTTGCGGTGGCCGTAAGTGAAAATTCGAGCATCGAATCCATCCGGTGTCGCATCGGCGTTCACCGGAGCTGCGTTGCCGTCGCGGTCGATACGTAGAACCTTGGAGCCAAGGTTGTCTCCAAATTGCGGCAGACTACTGTTGTGGTTGTCGCCCGTGGGGACATAGAGGAAACCATCACCCGGATTGAAGCGAATTCGTCCACCATTATGAGCCCCGGCATCACCAAATGGGTGATCGGTAGGAGCCTGTTTATAGGGAATTTTCTCTACAATGTCGTTTCGGTTCGACACGCTGGAGAGGTCGCCGCTGACCTTCAATCGAATCACCCGGTTTGTGGCTGGGCTGTCACCCATACGGGAGGCGGAATAAACAAAAATTGTATTGTTAGTGTCGAAGTTCGGATCAAGAGCAACACCATTCATGCCCGCTTGTCCATTACAGAACAAATCGGCGGCGGTCATCGAGTAGCCATCGGTACCGCTCATGCCGAGCAGGCTATTGACTGTTCCATCTGGAAGCCTGACAGAAAGGCCTTTGCATTTTTCCGTGAAGAACATAGTCCCATTAGGCAGGAATGCCATGTCCCAGGGACTTTCGAGTCCGTCCATAAACACGGCTTGGCTGACCTGAGGCGTTTGTGCCTGAAGGCTGAGCGGCAAACTTAGCAAAACGGCTGAGGCTGTCGCGACACTGAAAGAGCGTAGGTATGACGTCTTATTCATCATTGTTGACCCATCCGTATTTTTGTTGTGCTTATTGATAACTCCACTTAAAGAGCGTAGGTCGACCTAAGAATTCGTCAAGTCTACAGGCAATCGAAAGAATGATGAGATGCGTACTTTTCAAACGCGAGTACCACTCAATCTCATCTTCAGAAAAAGGACGGTTGGATTCCTCCCAAGGAGCCATCAGCTGACAGGCTTCATGGGCTATTTAATGGCTCAGTTTGCTGGCATCTTTTGACCCCGACCCGGGTCGATAGCGGTTAAGCCTGAAGGGAGAAGGTCAGAGACGTTGCTCAGGGCTATCTGTTGGGTAAGCCAATCACCAAAGACCAGTTTTTTGACCAGCATCACCTCGGTTAAAAGCCAGCACCGCACAACCGACTGCACGGGACTGGCTTTCATGAATTCAGTATGGCGGTACTTTACAAAAGCACCTTTAGAACTTATACATCGCCATAATCTCGACTTGGCTCCCCTCGTCCCGCACTGAACTGGAGGCAAAGTTTGCAGCAGAAGGCAGCGTAGCAGCGCTCTGATCACGCAACTCGATGCCAAAATCAAGACTGGGCGTATAGCTGTATATCAGGTTCGCGGTAGCCATTTTGAACGTATCGTCGGACACGGAAGCATCAACCTCTTCCGCTTTAACCTGGCCGTATCGGAGCGTTCCCCGAAGTTTACTGGTGAATTGATGCGTTACCCCCGCAGACAGACCGGTCGTGCAGATGAGCTCCCCGGCAGAGTTAACATCAGAGGTACTTGCACCTCTGGAGCCATTAAATCCCCAACCTGCGTAAACTGCCTGTCCCTCACCGGTGTAGGCTGTCAGCGACAAGGCGGTCTGGCCGAGACTGAACTTACTTGCCAAAGAAACAGCAGCGCCCAATTCGGAATCTCCATTCAAGGTTCCAACCTCCCGGCCCGTTACAGCTAGACTGAAGGCATGCCCGCCATCCGTGCGAACCGTATAGGATCCAATCACATCTGGATAGGCGGCGTCGTCATAAATGGGACACGTGAGTCGGTTGAGTCGTGGATCAAATATCGCGGACTATCCGGCATGGATTATCTCTGGCCGAGCCGGATCAGGAATTGTGATCACATAGATAGCTGTTGCGGTTTGATCGAAATTCAAGCCAATAAGCTATTGGGCCTGCAGGCAACCGTAGTCACCAAAACAAGTATGTTATGAGGACACTACCTACGTAATCAGCGCAGATTACAGGCTCAAACCCGATGGCAGACGGCGAATCGAAAGCGATCCCTGGACGCCCTCTGAGGCATATACGTCAAAAATCAACGTGTTTGCAGGAGTCGAATCAGTTCGGGCACAGTGGCGTCTTGATCATCGATGGAGCGGTAGAGTTCGCCAACCGTATCCGCAATGGCACTGGCGCTTTTTAAATCTTCAAGCATATCTCGATAGTAACCGACATCCTTACTGGCATTGGCAATGCTGAATCGGAAACCCGACGGATCACTCCGTTCGATATAGGGGCGCAACCTCTCCAGAATCACACCGCCGCCTCCGCCATTGCTCAGAACAGAAAGAAGCGATTCGTCATCAATGCCCGCTTTGCGGGCCGCCGCGACCGCCTCGGAAAGAACCGCCGAGAAACCGAGGGACACGAAATTATGCACAAGTTTCAGGGTATGTCCTGCTCCCACGCCACCGGCATGCGTGATGGTCTCCGCGAAACTCTGAAGCAGAGGCAAGATTTCCGAGAACAGAGCGTCAGGCGCCCCAACGATCAAATTGAGCCGCCCTTCTTCTGCTTCCTTGGGAGTCCTGGTCATAGCGGTATCCATGAACCGGCCGCCAGCTTCATTCACTCGCCTGGCAACCTCTGCTGTCGAGCTGGGCAACGCTGTGGAACAATCAATGACTGTGGCTCCCGGCTGCAGTCCCTCCAATGCACCCTCAGACTCAAAGAGCACTGCATTGACCTGAGGAGAACCGGTCACGCACAGGATAACGATGTCGGAATGCTGGGCCACCTCACAAGCACTTTTCCGAGGTGTGGCCCCAGCAGACATTAGGTCCTCAACAGGTTGATTTCCGGGATGCTCAAGAAAACTCAGAGGATGCCCTGCTCGCTGAAGGTTCCGAGCGATACCGTGGCCCATCAAGCCAACACCAATAACTCCGACTCTGTCTTTATGCGCCATTTGCTCTCTCCATAACAGCTCGTTGACGGTCAGCCATGCCGGACCGCGACCGTTTTTATGCGGGTGAAGCTGCGCAATCCTTCAAAACCCTTTTCACGGCCATGGCCCGAACGCCCAACCCCGCCGAAAGGCAGCTCTATGCCGCCGCCGGCGCCGTAATTGTTGATAAACACCTGGCCACATTGGAGCTGTCTGGCCAGGCGCCATTGCCTCCCGCCATCCGTCGTCCACACGCCCGCGCACAATCCAAAGTCCGTTTCATTGGCTAATGCCAGAGCCTCATCTTCCGATCGGAAGCGTTGTACAACCAGCACAGGCCCGAACAACTCCTCCCTCAACAGCTCATGGCCCTCCGGAATGTCAACCAGAACCTGAGGCTCTACAAAATGTCCTCCTGCGGGCGCCGTATCGGCCAGGCTGCCTTTCGCAAGAACTTTCACGCCGCTGGAAAGCGCCGCTCTGAGCCTGGATTCCAGCACGGACTTTTGCCGCGCATTAATCAAAGGCCCGCAGTCCGCATTGGCCTCACCTGCATCACAGCGTAATGCGAGAAAGCGCTTGGAAAGTCTCTCTAGAAACTGATCCGCCACCGTATCGTCGATGAGCAACCGACTCCCCGCTGAGCAGGTCTGGCCCGCGTTCTGAACAATTCCTCTTACAACGGCTTCAGGTGCTGCATCGCCATCGGCGTCTGCAAACACGATTTGTGGCGATTTACCGCCCAGCTCAAGGGTAACGGGTACGTGATGCCTGGCCGCCGCTTGAGTCACCAGGGTGCCAGTCTCCGGTGAACCAGTGAACGACAGATGATCAATTCGTGGGTGGGACGCCAATGCTGCGCCAGCCTCGCGTCCAAGACCCGGAATCACATTGAGTACACCGGCAGGAAGGCCGCAATCCATCGCCAGTTCTGCCAGGCGCAACACGCTCAGGCAGGCATCTTCGGCCGGTTTTACCACCACCGTGTTACCGGCCGCCAGCGAGGCGGCAACGCAACGACCGAAAATCTGAGCCGGATAATTCCAGGGGATAATCTGTGCGCACACCCCGAAAGGTTCCCGCAACGTCACGACTGAAAAGCCACTTTCGAAAGGGATTGTTTCCCCGTGGAGTTTATCGGCGGCACCCGCGTAGAAGCGGAAGTAGCGGGCACAGGCCTTTATATCGCCACGAGCCTGCGACATCGGTTTGCCAGTATCGGCGCACTCCAGAGCCGACAACTGTTCCTCGTTTCGTTCAATCTCCTGGGCAAAGTCCAGAAGCCACTGGCCACGTGCACGCGCCGTCCACGTCAGCCAGCCAGGGAGTGCGCCCGAAGCCGCGGCGACCGCGGCGTCGACTTCACCCGCTCCACACCTGGCAATCTGGCCGATTGATACGCCGTAGGAGGGCGCCTCAACCGTGAGCGTTGAGCGGGCGGCAACCCATTCACCGCCAATCAATGCTTTTTCTGTAGGCATATCGGGTAACGAAAGCATGTCATATCTCCGAGGTTCGCGATCAGTAGAGCAAGTCCACCAGCCCCATAGAGATCCAGGGCATATAGGTGATGGCCAGGAGGCACGCCAATACAACGAGCACAAACCGCATCAACCAGGGTAGCAGCTGATCAATAGAGAGTTTCGCGACCGCGCATGCCGCAAACAGGTTCACGCCTAGCGGCGGTGTGAACATCCCAAGTGCCAGATTCACAACAACGATAAGGCCGAAATGAACCGGGTCGATACCGTACTGGATTGCAATAGGGGTAAATATCGGCGCCAGCACCAGAATTGCTGCAGACGTCTCAATGAACATTCCGACGATGAGCAACATCACGTTAACCGCCAGCAAAAAGGTAATGGGACTCTCGAAAATTTTCGTCACCCATGCGGCAACTTCACCGGGCAGTCCGGAACGGCTGATCAAGAAGCTGAACAGCGCCGCTGCGGCTATGATCAACATCACAGCCGCCGTTGAAATCACACTTTCCCGGAAAATAGGGAACAGTTCGGCCAGTGGCAATTCCCGATAGACCAGCCCCCCAACAATCAGGGCGTAAACCACGGCAACGGCAGACGCCTCCGTTGGCGTAAACACACCACCGTAAATGCCGCCAATAACAACGACCGGCATCAGCAAAGCGGCCCAGGCACGCTTGAAGGCGGTCATAAAATCGTGACGATCCTCTCTGTCTCGCAATCCATACCCGCGCTTCTTGCAGAACAGGAAAAGGAACAGCAGTAACGCACCACCAATCAGAAGCCCCGGGCCAATACCGGCAATAAAGAGCTTTCCAATAGAGGTATCCGTGCTCACGCCGTAGAGAATCAGGGGAATGGAAGGTGGGATCAAAACGCCCAGTTCAGCCGATGAAGCCTGAATCGAGGCGGCAAGCGGTCGCGGATAGTCGTGCTTAACCATGGCGGGAATAAGAATCGAGCCAATTGCAAAGGTTGTGGCCACGCTGGACCCTGACACCGCTGCAAACATCATGCAGGTCAGCACGCAGGTCATGGCAAGACCACCCTGGAGACCACCCACCATGGATTTGGCAAGATCCACCAGCCTTCGGGAGATACCACCCGCCGACATCAGATTGCCTGCCAGAATGAAGAACGGAATCGCCATCAACGGAAAACTGTCGATACCGACAAACATTTGCTGGGGAACAAGCAACAGGGGCAAAGGCGAAAAATCTCAATGCCGATGATGGATGCCAGCACAATGGAAATGGCGATAGGAACGCCCAGGCTGAAAAGTATGATCAGTGACAGGCCAATAGCAGCATTCATACCGGCTCCCCCTCGTGGACAGGGCCAATAGACTCCTGGCCCCTGATTTGGGCAACCAGTCGAGCCACAACGGCGATCAGAGCAAAACCCGCACCTACCGGCATCGCGGCGTAAGCCCAGGCAATGGAAATTCCAAGCCCTGAGAGCATCTGCGATTGCACCCGGATCGTCATCGCCGTACCAAAGTAAATCAGCACCACCAGAACCAGAGCGCAGCAACTCGCAATGAAGAGTTCGGCCCATACCAGTTTCCGCCGTGGCACCAGCTTATAAATCACCTCTACCGACATCATGAATCCACCCCGGAACCCCGGTGCAGCACCGAGAAAAACACACCAGATCATCGCGGACCGGGAAATCACCTCAGACCAGGTAGACGGCGCATCAAAAACAAATCGTGTGAGTACCTGGTAGAAACCAAGGGTCACAGAAATCACCAACATCACGACGGCCCCCAAAAGGGCCAAACGAGTTGTCTGGCGTTCAATGCTAAAGAGAAGTTGCAGCATCGTAGCCACCATTAGCAAGCAATCCCGGCACCGTCAAAATAACAGACCTGTGCCGGGGAATTGGATTGGTGGTTTAGCAGTCGCTGGCGCGAATACGGTCCAGCATCTCGCTTCCATACTGATCTGTGTAGATCTTGTAGGCAGGCTTGACCGCCTCCTGGAAGGGCGCCTTGTTAATATCGGTCTTGACCGTCATTCCCTTCTCACGCAACAGCTTCACACCGTCACGCTCCAGTCGGGAAACTTCTGCACGGGTCGCTTCGGCAGATGCCTTGGCGGCCTGTTCGAACCAACCCCTCTGCTCTTCAGTGAGGCCATCAAGTAGAACCGGAGAACCAAGCACCACGGCTGGAGAATAGACGTGTCCGGTCAAAGAAAGATGATCCTGAACTTCCCAGAATTTCGTGGCGACGATCACGGTGATCGGGTTTTCCTGGCCATCAACCGTGCCCTGCTGCAACGCGGTAAACACCTCCGGAAACGCCATTGGGGTTGGATGAACGCCCATCTGCTCGAAGGCTTCCATATGTACCTTGTTTTCCATGGTACGCACCTTCAGGCCCTCAGCATCCGCCGGGCTGGTCACCGGTCTGACGCTGTTGGTCATGTGGCGAAACCCGTTTTCTGACCAGGCGAGCCCCGCCAGATTGTGGTCAGACATTTTGTTCAACAGGTCCTGCCCGATCTCACCATCGAGAACGCAACGGGCCTCCTCGTAATTCTTGAATAGAAACGGCAGGTCAAGAACGTAACTCTCTGGAACGAAATTACCCAAGGGGCCAGTCGACGTAATCACTACATCAACAGTACCGATCTGCAGGCCCTCGATCATGGCCCGCTCCCCGCCCAGCGAACCGGAAGGGTGCTCAACAACTTCGAACTCTCCACCGCTGAGACGCTCGAGGGTTTCCTCGAACGCATCGGCACCCACAGAATAGTGGGAGCTGTCAGACAATGTGTGGCCAAGGTTTATAGTTCTTGCTGCTTGAGCATTCATTGCTGTCACAGCAAACAAAGCTGAAGTGACACCGGCAATGGCGATAGTCAGGCTACGGCGTGCGAACGTTGCTTTCATTGTTGTTACCTCATTTTGCATTGTCACGCTTTGGGTAAATTCCGGGGTGCGTAGGCCCGGAATCAGGCATTCTCATCCATAAAAGCCCTTACGATTTCGCGAAAGTCCGTATCGCTTCTAAACCCGAGCTTGCTCGCCCGGAGGTTACTGAATCTTGATGGCCAGCTACCGACAATCGCCTCAATTTTCGGATCCGGCCGGAACTGAACGTGGGCGAGCGCCGATTCGCCACCCACCTCACGCAATGTTTCGAGCATCTCAGAAACGCTGACAGTGATCCCCGGCAACATGAATGCGCGGAAAGCACCAAGTTCTTCACCTGCAACTCCGGCCCCATGCACAAGGGCGTCAATAACTGTTGCGGGTGACATAATGAACAGGTCCAGATCGGGCGAAACCGGACAGATCGCATCCTCACCGTTGAGGGGTTCGCGAAGGATACTGGAAGCAAAGCTGGAGGCGGCTGCATTCGGGCGCCCAGGGCGAATAACAATGGTGGGCAGGCGCAGCACCAGTCCATCGACAATGCCACGGCGACTGTAGTCATTGATCAGTAGCTCGCTCATGGCCTTCTGGGCACCGTACGAATTCTGAGGGTGCAATGCCGTCATATCGTCCAGGGTGTGAGGCAGATCCCCGCCGTAGGCGGCCACGGAACTTGCCATGATCAGCCGGGTACGGCTGAGGCCGTGCTTCCGGCAACCTTCGAGTAAATCGCGGGTTGCATCGAAATTGACCCTCATCCCCAAATCCAGATCGGCTTCCGCAGCGCTGCTGACAACCGCAGCCAGGTGGTAAATCACATTCGGCTGCTCGGCAAGGACATCATCCAGTGCACCGGGTTGACTGATATCCAGTGCGAGCGTTTTAGTGGCCAACGCGCCGGTCTCCGGACGGGGTGGCTCAGTCTGATCAATCAGAGTCAGACGGCTCAGCGATTTACCGGCCAGTTGCCCGGCGCTGACGAGATGATTAACCAACCGCTGCCCGAGAAAGCCCGCGGCTCCAGTAATGACAATATGCATAACCTTTACTGCCCTCTTGTTGTTGTGTCGGTGCTCAGCCCGTAGGCCTGCCCCCATCCAAGGCCGGATCGGGTGTTACTGGCCGGTCGATACTCACAGCCAACCCAGCCGGTGTAACCCAGCGAATCCAGTCTCGCGAGCACCTCCGGGTAACAGACTTCCCCTACATCCGGTTCGTGGCGTTCCGGCACACCGGCAATCTGCACATGGCCGATGGCGTGGAACTGACGTTCCATGTGGCGAATCAGGTCGCCGTCCATAATCTGGCAGTGGTAGAGATCGAACTGCAGTTTCAGGTTGTCGGCGCCCACAGCCTCTATCACCTTGATGGCGTCTGCTTGCCTGGACAGGAAATACCCGGGCATATCCCGTTGATTGATCGGCTCGATCAGAAGATCCCTGCCCGCATTGGCGGCCTCCCCGGCAGCAAAGCGGAGATTGTTTAGGTAGGTATGGTGGTGAGCCTCGACGGTCTCCCGATCGGCGCCCTCCGGAAGCAGGCCCGCCATCGCATGGATACTGGGGCAATCCAGCGCCTCGGCATAATGCAGCGCCTCGGCCACTGACGCCTGAAACTCCGCCTCCCTTCCGGGCAGGCTGGCAAGCCCGCGTTCTCCGGCGTCCCAGTCACCGGGCGGAAGGTTAAACAGCACCTGTTCCAGCCCGGCCTCACTCAGGCAGCGCACCAGGTCTTCCCGGCGATAGGCGTAGGGGAACAGATACTCCACGCCCCGGAAACCCGCCTCCGCTGCGGCAGCGAACCGGTCCAGAAAGTCATGTTCCTGGAACAGCATGCTCAAATTCGCGGCCAGCCTGATCATCTCAAGCACCTCCTGAAGGTTCAGTCTCTGGGGAACCGCTGCTCCAGCGCCGCAACCTGTTCAGGTGTCAGCGCTCGTGGGTTTTCCCCGCGAAGAAGCAGAAACAGCTTTGCCGTCTCCTCCAACTCCTCGGTGGCATACACCGCTGCCGCCAGGTTTTTTCCAGCCACCACCGGCCCATGGTTAGCCAGCAGCACGGCACTGTGCTCGCCGGCCAGCCCCCTAACCGCGTCGCCAAGTTCAGGATCCCCGGGCATGTGGTAAGGCACCAGAGGCAGCCGGCCCACCCGCATCACGTAATAAGCTGTTAATGGGGGAATGCAGTCGCAGGGATTAATATCCGGCAGGCAGGACACCGCCACCGAATGGGTCGAATGCAAGTGCACAATGGCGCCCGACTGTGGCCGCTCCTCGTACATGGCCGTGTGCAGAAACTGCTCCTTCGTCGGCTTATCGCCCTCCAGTAACCGGCCTGAGTGGTCAAGCCGGGAAATTCGCTGAGGATCAAGCCGTCCAAGGCAGGCGTTGGTAGGCGTCATCAGCCAGCCGCCATCGTCCAGCCGAACGCTGATATTGCCGCTCGAACCCATCGTCAGCCCGCGATCAAACAGTGATTGGCCGAGCGTTGCAATCTGCTCTCGCAGTTGATTCACTTCACTGGCATTCATGGCAGCACCTCAAACGCTCGGGTAAAGAAATCCGGCCCGCCGAAATTGCCCGACTTCAAAGCCAGAGACAGCGGCCCTGCCCCGCCGACATCCGCGGTTTGGGTCCAAGGCACGCCCGGATCAATCTGGTTGCCGATCCGCAGCGTGCGAATACCAAGCGCAGACACAACCGCGCCAGAGGTCTCTCCACCAGCCACCACCAGGCGGCCAACGCCTTCATCAACCAAGGTAACGGCGAGGTGACCGAGCGCAGATTCAACAAGCTGGCCGGCACGCTCCGTCCCCAGGACCGCCTGAGCCTGCCGTACCTGATCCGGGTCCGAGGAGGTGTACACCAGAACCGGGGCTCCTTCCTTAAGTTTCTCCCGGGCGAAGGCCAGAGCCGCATCCAGATGATCAACGTGTTCCGCAAGCTTCAAAGGGTCTAGGGCAAAACCTTCCCCCTTGCCTAGAAAATTCGCAACTTGCCCCAATGTGGCCCTTGAACAACTGCCGGATAACGCCAGCGCACCTCCAAAACCCGGCTCCAGACGCCCGGCTTCGGACACCTCCGCCAGCCAGCCTCGCGACCGGTACTCTGACGGCAGCGCCTGGCCCAGGCCGGAGCCCCCAGTCACCAGCGGCTTATCAGCAACCGTACCGGCCAGGGTAGCCAGATCCGATTCATCCAGGGTGTCACAAATCACATGCCGCACGTGGTCAGATTCCAGGGCCTTCAGCCTCTCTCCGGCGACTCCGGCCCCCTGCCTCAGTACCGGCCATGGCAGCAGGCCCACATTGTTCGGGGTTTGCCGAGCAAGTACACGCACCAGATCAGCATCCTTCATTGGGTTGAGCGGGTGTTCCTGCATGCCGCTGTCGTTCAAAAGTCGGTCGCCTACAAACAGGTGCCCCTGATACACCGTTCGCCCATTCACCGGAAACGCCGGTACCATCACCGTCTGGCTCGCGTTCAGGGCATTCAGAAGAGCATCGCTGACCGGGCCAATATTGCCGCGATCCGTGGAATCAAACGTGGAGCAGTACTTGAAGAAAATCTGTCGTGGACCGAGACCTTGCAGCCACACCAGAGCCGCCAGCGACTCGCTGACAGCCTGCTCGGCGGGGCATGAACGTGATTTAAGCGCCACTACGACGGCATCAACGTCGCTTAGATCGGGTTTGCCCTCAGGCACGCCAATTACCTGAACACAGCGCATACCACTGCGAACCAGATTGTTGGCCAGATCGGTTGCCCCGGTGAAGTCATCGGCGATTGCACCTAGCACAATACTCATTCTCACTCCTCGCCACTGTCGTTGGCGGCATCCGGCAACTTGATGCCGGCAAGCCGTTCATAGACCTTGATGACCGCTGAATCGTCCTCTTTCCCGAACCCGGCCGACTTGGCGGCCGTAAACTGCTGAAGCGCACTGGCGGCCACGGGGGTTGGCATAGCCAGCTCCCGCCCGGTCTCGTGCACAATGTTGAGATCTTTAACGAAGATATCGACGGCTGAGAGAGGGGTGTAATCGCCCTTGAGAATATGCGGGACGCGGTTCTCGAACATCCAGGAGTTACCGGCCGAGTGAGTAATGACTTCGTAAACAACCTCGGGCGGCAATCCCATACGGATCGCCATAGCCATGGCTTCGGCAGCTGCGGCAATATGAACCCCGGCCAGCAGCTGATTGACCAGCTTCATACTCGAGCCGATTCCCGGTGCATCACCCAATCGATAAACAATCGCCGCCATAGCGTCAAGGACCGGCTCGGCAAGCTCAAACACATGCGAGCTTCCTGAAGCCATCACCGAAAGCTGGCCTGCCCTCGCTTTGGCGGCACCGCCGCTGATTGGCGCATCCAGCATCTCGATACCTTCCTGGCCGAGCCGATCAGCAATAGCTCGGGCAACCGCAGGCGCTACCGTCGCGCACTGAATGACCAGACTGCCCGGTTTTAAACCGCCAACAATTCCGAACTCGCCAAAAAGCACCTGTTCGACCTGGGCCGCGTTCACTACCACCAACAACACAACATCGCTCGTGGCCGACAAGTCAGCCGGCTCACTTACACTGCGACCTCCCGCTCGTTCAAAGCCAGCTCGCGCCGCTTCATTGACATCACACCCGGTTACCTCAAACCCTTGTTCAAGCAGCGCCGTGGCTGTTCCCATCCCCATGGCGCCCAGACCTATCACGCCAACGCGGGGCTTTGCTTCGGATAAGCTTGTCACTTGCTGGTCTCCCGATTCTTGTTTTGATTGTTTTATGGTAGCGCTACCATGTTAGCGCTACCATCCTTTTAGTTGATAAGATTGCAGTCAGCAAGTTACCGTCGCGAGGACTACGACCAATGTCTAACAAGGAAGCCCCGTCTCCAGAGCCCCGCAAGCGGCGAGGTTCTGACAAACCAACCCTGAAACAGGTGGCGGAAGCGGCCGGGGTTTCACCCATCACCGTGTCCAGGGCTCTGAACACCCCAGATCGTGTGAACAAAGAAACCCGCTTGCGAGTCACCGAAGCGGTGGATCGGCTGGGCTATGTGCCCAACCTGATCGCTGGCAGTCTCGCCTCGGCCAGCTCGCGGTTTATTGCGGTTATCGTTCCGTCACTCGCCAACGCCGTTTTCATCGAAGTGATCAAGGGGCTTCAGGAAACTTTCGAAGCAAAGGGCTACCAGATACTGCTGGGTAATACTGATTATGATCTTCAGAGGGAGCACCAGCTGGTGCGAACCTTTCTGGGGTGGTCCTGTTCAGGACTGGTGATTGCAGGGTTGAGGCATAGCAAAGCCTGCCAGAACCTGCTGAAGGCCTGGAACAAGCCAATCGTTGAAATCATGGAGCTTGGGGAGGGGCTAGACCTGAATGTGGGACTGGACCACCGGGAAGCGGGCGCCTGCATGGCCCGACACCTTCTGGACAGGCACTATCGCTCTATCGTCTATGTGGGCGCGTGTATGGACAGGGATTATCGGGCGAGCATGCGATATGAGGGGCACAAGGAAGTTCTGGCGAAAGCCGGGCTGGAAGCGCCGATAATTGAACTGGACAGGCTCGGAAGTCTGGAAGCCGGGGCGGCTGCACTTGACAGGGTTCTAGCGCAATATCCCAGAACTGACGCCATCCACTTCGCCAATGACGACCTCGCCACAGGGGCTTTGCTACACGCCCAACGGCTGGGTCTTGGCGTGCCACAAGACATTGCGATTGCAGGGTTCAACGGCCTACCCCTTGGCCAGCACGTAACCCCACGACTGACAACGATCCAGTCCCCCAGGGAAATCATGGGCCGACTGGCGGCCGAGCAAATACTCGGGCGCCTGAACGAAGAAAATATAACCGACAAACAAGTGAACGTGGCATTCCGCACACTCATTGGTGAAAGTACATGAGCTGATAGAAGTGGATTAACGGCTCAACCAGTAATCAATACTCTCGGTTGCGGAAGGCAATGATTCGGGTTCTGCCCCGTTACTGCGGATCTTTCTATAAAGAGGCGGAATTTCTCCCGGGGGAAATGTTGGTCTATCCGCCTGGACGTTCGCTTTGCGACCATAGCTATTCTATGGTTTCACCACCAGCGCGTGTACGGAGCAGCCTTTAAACAAATTTATGAAGCCATGGATGCCGGAAGGTAAGCGACCTAAGATGGCTGGAGCCTTTCTTTCCAAAGGCCGCCGTATGCACTGGGCCAACTCCCGAACTCAGCAGGCCTCCAAAGGCGCATAGGCAAGAACGAGCCACTTAGCCCCCTCATCAAAGTTCACCTGTACGCGGGTATGATGTCCAGAACCCTCGGAGTTCATCACGATACCCTCACCAAACTTGGGATGACGTACCCGCTGGCCCAGGCTGAACCCCGTGCCCACGTCCGGTTCCTGGCTGAACAGGCCCTCATTGGGCCGGGCCATCATGGCTGGCCGGCTGACCGTGTTGCGCAGCCGCACTTCCTGGATGCAGTCACCGGGAATCTCGCGAACAAAGCGCGACAGCGCGTGGAATTTCTCCTGACCATACAAACGGCGGGATTCGGCGTAAGTAAGCACCAGCTTTTGCATGGCCCGGGTGATGCCCACATAGGCCAGGCGCCGCTCTTCTTCCATCCGCCCCGGCTCTTCCAGAGACATACTGTGAGGGAACAGGCCTTCCTCCACGCCCGCCAGGAACACCAGCGGAAATTCCAGGCCCTTGGCAGAGTGCAAGGTCATCAGTTGGACGCAGTCTTCGTTGGCCTCCGCCTGGGCCTCGCCGGCATCCAGAGCCGCTTGGGCGATAAATTCGGATAACGGATCAACCCCCTCCTCCGCTTCAAAGTCCGACAGGGCATTCACCAGTTCGTCCAGGTTCTCTGCCCGCGCCTGACCTTTCTCACCCTTCTCGTTGGCGTGATAATCCCTGAGGCCACTCAGTTCCAGGGTGCTCTTCATCAGCCCATGCAGGGACGCGTCGTCCACCATTTCCGTCAGGCGTTCGATGATGCCCATGAAGGATTGCAAACCGGTTTTGGCACGGCCCTTTACCTGCCCAGCCTCCAGCAAACGCTCGGCAGACTCCCACAATGAGATGCTGCGCTCAGTGGCGAACGCCCGCATGTCCGCCAGGCTCTTGGCACCAATTCCGCGGGCGGGAATGTTCACCACGCGCTCGAACGCTGCATCGTCCCGGCGATAGTGCACCAGACGCAGATAGGCGATGGCGTTGCGGATTTCCTGACGGTCATAGAATCGCAGGCCGCCATAAACCCGGTAAGGAATGCCCTGTCGGATCAGGGATTCTTCCAGCACCCTGGACTGGGCATTGGAACGATAGAGAATCGCCGACTCGCTGCGCAGGTTGCCCTCACTGACCCAACTGCTGATAGTGTCAGCGATGTAGTTGGCTTCATCCTGCTCGTTGAAAGCCGCATACAGGCTGATGGGCTCACCATCTTTTCCATCAGTCCACAGCTCCTTGCCCAAGCGCCCCTGATTGTTGGCGATGACCGCGTTGGCAGCTTTCAGAATCATCTGGGTAGAGCGGTAGTTCTGCTCCAGTCTCACCATACGGGCGTTGGGAAAGTCCCGCTGGTACTGCTGGATGTTCTCAATCTTTGCGCCCCGCCAGCCGTAGATGGACTGGTCGTCGTCCCCCACCACCGTCAGCGGAACCCGGTTTCCGGCCAGAATCTGAAGCCAGGCGTATTGAATGGTGTTGGTGTCCTGGAACTCGTCCACCAGGATCTGCTGGAAACGGCTCTGATAATGGCTCAGCAGTTCCGGACGATACAGCCACAGCTCGTGGGAGCGCAGCAACAGCTCGCCAAAATCCACCAGTCCGCTCAGGTTGCAGAGCTTTTCGTACTGGCGGTAGACCGTCAGCATGGTGCTGGTGAAATGGTCGCCGGGGTTTTCCTGGATATGTTCCGCTCGCAGCCCCTCATCTTTCTGGCCGTTGATAAACCACTGGGCCTGCTTCGGCGGCCAGCGGCTTTCATCAATCTCAAGTTCACGCATCACGCGCTTGATCAGGCGCAACTGGTCATCGCTGTCCAACACCTGAAAGTTCTCTGGCAGTCCGGCGTCCTGGTAGTGGGCCCTGAGCAACCGGTGGGCAATGCCGTGAAAGGTGCCAAACCAGAGGCCTCGGGCCGGAATGTGCATCATCTGCTCGATGCGATAACGCATCTCCTTCGCCGCTTTGTTGGTGAAGGTCACCGCGAGGATGCCCGTCGGCGGTACTTTGTCCACCTGCATCAGCCAGGCAATCCGGTGCACCAGCACCCGGGTCTTGCCACTGCCAGCACCGGCCAGCACCAGCAAATGATCATTCTGGGCCGTCACCGCCTCACGTTGGGCGTCGTTCAGGGCGTCGATAATGTGGGAGACATCCATAGAGATCCGGTCGCTACTGGTTAAATGAACAGGTGCGGAATTATAACAGGAGAAA
>Ga0189286_100144_pt1 | contig 38698 bp, 46 predicted proteins | sample UW69minimetaG_FD_130330 | JGI IMG/M metagenome (GOLD analysis project Ga0189286, IMG submission 130330) | Marine microbial communities from the Costa Rica Dome - UW69 mini metaG | ecosystem: Environmental > Aquatic > Marine > Oceanic > Photic zone | place: Costa Rica: the Eastern Pacific...
ACGCCTGCCGCAAAGCGAGAGGCTGTCGCTCATCTTTGTGTTGAGCATGGGGTGAGTGAGCGGCGGGCGTGTCATGTATTGAAGGTGGATCGATCAAGCATGCGCTACAAAAGCACTCGGCCCGACGATACGCATTTGCGTGAAGCCATGAAGAAGGTGGCCGCTGAACGCCGCCGCTTCGGTTATAGGCGCATTCACGTCATGTTGGACCGTCAGGGGATACACATGAACCAGAAGAAGCTGAGACGGCTCTCCCGCGAAGAAGGGCTGCAAGTGCGTAAACGGGGCGTTAGGAAGCGTGCTCTGGGCACCAGAAGACCTATGCTGCTGCCAACCAAGGCCAATGAGCGATGGTCCCTCGACTTCGTATCAGATGCCTTCACCGATGGACGCAGGTTTCGTGTTCTGGCCGTGGTGGATGATTACAGCCGGGAATGCCTTTCTCTGGTGGCTGACACCTCATTGTCGGGCATACGGGTCACACGAGAGCTGGACGCGGTCTATCGAAAGAGAAGGCTTCCCCAGACCAGAAGGGCGGCAAAGAACAGGACAACACAAAGAAAGGATATTCAGCCAAGCATCAAGACCGGCTGGCAGGGGAGCGCACATTGGCGATGCAGGCTTTCCTAGAGCAGAACGAAGAGGCAGCGGAAGTGTTGCTTCTCTCAGAGCTTGCTCAAAGTCACTTTGAAGGCAGAACCTCACGCGTGTTTGCCGGTATCCGCAGTGGTCATGTTCCGTTGGGTTTCGACAGCGAGGAACTGAAAACAAACAAAGCCTATATGGCCCTGCAAGATGTTGAGATTGGTTGGATGAAAGTCTTTGGAGAAGAAGACGCCGACTACATTCAGATCGTCTCTGATATGGAAACAACGGAACGCAAGTCACTGCTCGCATTTCTGATGGCCTATCGCTTGAACGCAACAAACCATCATGAGGCCGCTGACCAAGATACAATTAATCGGGTGGCTACTGTCATTGGTGGGGAGCTTTCCTTGTTCTGGCAACCTTCTGCAGAAGGGCATTTCCGTCATATCTCCAAGACCCAAATCGGTGAAGATGTGGAAGACGCAGTGGGTCCAGCAGAAGCTCAGAAGCTTCAGGGCATGCCCAAGAAGGATATGGCCGTCGCAGCAGAACGGCTCACCCATGATAGTGGCTGGCTCCCAGTGACTATGCGGGGCGGGGAGAAAGAAGCCCCGTCAGTGCCGCAGCTTCAAGCAGCGGAGTAGGGCAAAACATCAAGGAATCCGGCCTTTCGGGGCCGGTTTTCTTCACTGTTTCAATGATTTAGCTTGATATTCCATGAATTCCATATATTATGGAGTTAATGGAATATGGAGTAGCCGAATGAAGACGTTCACAACAGCAGACCTAAATAAGCATGTGGGTGAGGTGACTGAAGCCGCCGCAAAAGAGCCCATTGTCCTGACGCGGCATAACAGGCCAAAGTTTGTCATGCTGAGCTTTGAAGACTTCGAGCGGATCACTGCTCCGCTGAAAGACAACCGCAAGGTCTTTCGGACGGCAGATACGCCAGAGCCATATCGTACAGACCTTCTAAAGGCACTGGAGGATGTGATTGGCGAAGAAGGTGACGACCATGACAGTGCCTGAGTCTGGTGACATTGTTATCTACCCTTACCTCTGGTTGCGGGAGGCGGCAGCAGGCGAAACAGAGGGCCGGAAGTCTCGACCTTCATGTGTGGCGGTCTCATTGGAGAAATCGGACCACCATGTTCTTTTTCTGCTGCCGATCACTACCCAAGCACCGACCAAAGGTACCCATGCAATTGAGATTCCCCAATTGGAGAAACAGCGTATCGGCCTTGATATAGGTGTTCGCTCTTGGGTAGTGGTCGATGAGTACAATTTGGATATTGCTGAAAACTCATATTATCTCGAACCGCAAGAACCAATCGGGCGAGTATCCAGACAGTTTCTAGTCGCCATCAGCCGTGCATTTTACTCCGCTTTGCAAGACGAGCCCGGACGCGAGGTGGACCGAACGGGATATGACGATAGAGGGTCATGACTACGACATTCACATTAACCGACTTAGGCAAGCGCACAGGCGACATTACGACCGCTGCAATGCGTGGACCTGTGGTGATCACCCGTCACAACAAACCTGCATTCGTGATGATGAGCATTGAGTTTTACGACCGTCGTAAACGGGAAGATCCACGGAAGGTGTACTCAGTAGATACGGTTCCCGATCGCCAGCGAGAAGTCTTGGTGGCTGCACTCGATGAGGCATTGAAATGAGTAATCAGCTCACACCCGGATCGGTTGTTCGCTATCCTTTTCTGGCGGCTCTGGCCGTCATGTTTGCCGTTGTTTCCAATGCTAGTGCGGAGGAAGAGCGTACAGACACAGTGACTAAGTCACATATACCGATTTGGCATTACACGATTGAAGTGGCGACAGCAAAGAATGGCGGCCAAGTCAACATTCGCATTCATGATGGAGGTGGCACGAATCTTCGCAAGGCGACGATTGTTGAGGTGCCTGTGGGTCAGAGCGGAACGAATGTATGCCGGGATCATCCGACCGAACCAGGTCGGCGGCGGTTTACGTATTACATAACTTCTAGTCAGACGCAGGCCTTGATTGCAGTTCTGCAGAACGCGAAAACCAGGGGTAGCGCCACTTTTTCTTGCTGGGTGGATTCAAGCGGGACTGTTCAAATGGAGATAAGAACCAGTCGTGATTTGCCTCAGTAACTTATAGCCCGATGAAATGTTTCGGGAAGAACGATCATCAGTGTGATTTCTATATGAATTGCATCACTTCGTTGGTTTTAGGTTAGGCTTAGCAGCTCATCTTATCCACGATTTCTTTTCCGAAGGCTCAAGCGATATGACCGAGCACTTGAATAGCGTAAGGGGATGTATTTTCTGCGATGTTATCAAGGGACGCTCACCAAGCCATCGGATTTATGAAGATGAGTATGTTGTCGCTTTCATATCGCTGGAAGGACATCCTTTAATCGTTCCTAAAGCGCACTTTGAAGGTGTGTTCGATCTTGATGAATCCCATGCCGCCGCAATCATGAAAGCCGCTGTGCGTGTTGCACGAGCAACCAAGTCGGCTATGTCATGCGATGGCATAAACCTCTTGCAGGCCAATGGAGCGGCTGCCGGTCAGGACGTTTTCCATTTCCATCTGCACATCAAACCAAGGTTTACCGACGATGAGGTTATCATGAAATGGAATACAAAAACGATCGAAGATGAAACTCGGGGCAAGAGAGCTCGAGAGATTGCTCAACACCTCAGCACTTCACCTTAACAAGAGGTTTTTGTCTAAACTGCTTCTGTTCATGTGACCTGAAGTCATCCTGTCTGTTTCATGAGTTCTTTTCTGAAGGCTTCAGCAGGTGTTTTAAACCCGAGGCACTTTCGAGGTGTAGCGTTCATGCGCTCACAAATCGACTTCATATATCGATTTGTGAGCGATAGCAGCACTGTGTCGCTTGGCAGGTATCGGCGAATCCGCTTGTTGGTGTTCTCCACGGTTCCTTTTTGCCAAGGAGCTTGGGTAATGCCCCCGAAAAAGAGTGGTCTTGAAAAGTAGAATTTTCTCATAATGTTTATGCAGGAGATTCAGATGAAGAAGTCACGCTACACGGACAGTCAGATCATCAGTATTTTGAAGCAGGCGGAGGCAGGGACGCCGGTTCCGGAGCTTTGCCGAGAGCACGGGATGAGTAGCGCTAGCTTTTATAAATGGCGGGCCAAATATGGCGGCATGGATGCGTCGCTGATGGGGCGGATGAAGGAACTTGAAGCTGAGAATAATCGGCTCAAAAAGATGTATGCCGATGTTCAGTTGCAGAATGACGTGATCAAGGAAGCCCTAGCAAAAAAGTGGTGAGGCCGTCCCGGCGGCGCGAGATGGCCAAACGTGCGGTCTCGACGGGGCGGCTGAGTATCCGGTCGGCGTGCACGGCTTTCACGATCAGTGACAGCTGCTATCGCTATCAGCCGAAGCTAAGCAATGAGAATGCTGAGGTTGCCGACTGGTTGATCTTGCTAACGGATCGTCATCGGAACTGGGGATTTAAGCTGTGCTTCCTATATCTCCGCAATGTCAGGGGCTTTGGCTGGAACCACAAGCGTGTTTATCGGATTTACTGCGAACTGGCGCTGAACCTGCGGATCAAGCCTAAGAAACGGCTGTATCGGGAAAAGCCGGAACCGCTTGCTGTGCCAAAAACGGTCAACGACATGTGGTCGATGGATTTTATGCACGATCAACTTGGGGATGGTCGTAGCTTCAGGACCTTCAATGTCATTGATGACTTCAATCGTGAAGGACTTGGGATCGATGTGGATTTTTCTCTGCCAGCGACCCGCGTTATCCGGGCACTGAACCAGATCATCGAGTGGCGCGGAGCCCCTTGTACTATTCGGTGCGATAATGGTCCGGAATATGTCAGTGAGTTGCTGGCAACCTGGGCCGAGAAACGGGGGATCGGGCTGCAATTTATCCAGCCTGGGAAGCCACAACAGAATGCCTACGTCGAGCGCTATAACAGGACCGTCAGGTATGACTGGCTGAACCAATATATATTTGAAACAATTGAGGAGGTGCAGGAAGCAGCAACAGCATGGCTCTGGACATACAATAACGAAAGACCCAACATGGCCATTGGCGGCATAACACCAAAACAAAAACTTGCCATGGGCATGCCCATGGCAACTTAAAGCATTCTACTCGAAGAGACCCTTGAAAAAGGGGGTATTACCCTTGTGGATCACAAAACCAGGCTTGAGTACCCATACCATGTATAAGCTCGCGCCACGCGGTGAACTCAAAGCCACGGTCAAAGGTGATGGATCGTCTTGCCGAGTGAGGGAGGGGAGACAGCTCGGCAATGAGCCTGTTCATGATGGGTTTGGACTTTCGATCATTGTTGCGGAACAGGACCGTGTAACGTGTTTTACGCTCGACCAGGGTGGCGACATTTGCATTCCCGTTCTCGCGTTTGAAGATCATTAGATCACCTTCCCAATTGCCAAACTGAGTGCGGTTGTTGATCGCCTCTGGCCTTTGATGAATGCTGACCTCCAAGGGAAAGACACGATCCCGGGCCTTTCTGGCATAGCGGGGTCTGCGTCTTCGGCGTCGCTCTGGGAGGTAGCGTGCTAGCTCCTGTGATTGACCCTCTTTGGAATAGACATATTGGTAGATGGTCTCGTGGCAGAGTCGAAAGGGACTGCGGGGTTCAATTTTCAACCGCCCGGCGATTTGCTCTGGCGACCAGCCTTCTTTCAAACGATCAATTACTGCCGCCCGTAACTTGGGGAGACGTACCAACTTGCGTTGTCTCAAGCGCCGTCCATTGGCGAGTGTCTGGGCGGTCGTGTGCCAGTATCCGTCGGCTTCAGGGATCTCTGTGTCACGCCACCAGTTGCGCTTGATCTCTCGATAGATCGTGGATCGGTCCCGACCGAGGATCTCTGCAATCCGTACCTTCGGAATTTGTTTCTGAAGCAGTTGGGCTAGCGTACGACGCTCGTCTTGGCTCAACTGGGTAAAACTGCGTTTCATCACACTCTCCTAAAAGTCCCAGAAACCCGGGGAAAATTAGCATGTGATGCAGTTCAAAATAGAATGTGCCCAGTACACGGATTAATGGCGCATAATATATCTTATGGGAAATTGGCTAGTCCTTTCTGGCTCTGTACGAGTTTAATTTTGTATGAAGCGCGTCAGCTCTTGATTGAACACTGACCAAATCATCAGCAATTAACTTGCCAAGGGCGCTATCTTGCGTCCCATTTGCCACCCTGAGATTGTCGGCGACAAATTGTATTGCTGCGATCGTGTCATCAAACCTATTGTGCAACACTGGCTCATGGTGAGCCAGCCGATTTCGAGACTGATAAATCTTCTCGAGCTTGATAGCTACCGCTGCCCGGGTAATGCTTCTGTCTGGAAACATCCGCTTCAATGTTGTGCGCCATAAGGTCTGATTGTATTCAGGCCCAAATAACCGCTTCCAGAAATAAAATGTAAGCTCTGAAACCACACTGCCATCTGTCACAGCAATCTGTTTGCGCCTGTCTTTTGCACGTCTTAGATGCGAAATCCCTGACGGACGACCGTTCGGGTAAGCGAGCTGGTCCAAATTGCCCTTCTCTTGCTGCGAAAGCTTAGAGTATTTAGCGCGTCTGGCGCTATCCAATGCCTTCGTGACCTTATCTCTCTCGTTGCCCCGCCACTGAAAAGAAACAGGTGGCTGAATTAGCCAGTTCGAAACGCCAAAATGTCGCCCTAAGTTCTCGCAAATGGCATTGCGCAGCGCGATCTCAACGGTTCCCGTAACATTCATCAACGATGCCCCTAAGCTAAGGGTCTCTTGATGCAGACTGACCGCCATACTGGCGGAATTTGTAAGCTCGGTTAGGGTTCTAAGCCGCTCTACCGATAGAAACACCACAATCTGCCTTACCTCTTCTTCCACCAAAGACATTGACTTTTCCCCCCAAATCTCTATTATCAGCCTTGAAAAGTCGGGATAAAGATCGGCAGTTTGCCTCGAGTAGACGGATCCCCGACTTCCCAGCGGTAGGGCACCCTTCGGGGTGCCTTATCCATTTCAGCTCATATTTATAGAGTATTGAGCGGTCGAGACCGAGTGATAGGGCCGCGAAATTTGCAATTGCTGCACCGCTGAGGTTGCCGAGTTTAGTCTAAAATCTGCCAGTTTTTGACCTATCAGTTGATGGTGCCAATCTTCATCGACACCCTTACTCTGTTTTCTTTTCAAAGAAAATTGAGTCAGACGCATTGCAGAAAACCCAGAATGGGTATTAAATCCTATTTCGATTAAGATAGGAATCCCGATGCCAACCCCCAAAAAGACCGGGCTATCTGCCGACCAATGGCATGAGAGCTTTCTAAAGATGGTGCCAGCTTATGACGAGCTGGTGAAAATCTGCACTAGGCACAAGACCCAGACCACGCAGTATCTTGTTGCGTCGCAGATGATAGCGAGCCTGAATGATCTCGCTAAGCTACATGGTCGTCCTGGTGAGTATTATTTCAGGTCAGCACCACACAGCACTCACAACAACGTTCGTCACCATGAGCGGTCATAACGGCCGATACGAGGCACGGACGCTCGGAGGAGTTGCTGACCTTATGCGTGCAGGTCGGGCGTATGGGCTTTCGGCCTTTTGCGTAAATCCAGAATGCAAGCGCGGGGGTGGTGTCCGTCTTGATGTCCACAATCTTGTAGACCTACTAGGACCGGATCGACTCTTACGCGATGTTCTCATTACTTGCAGCGTATGCCATGAGGACGGTCGAGATCGTACCCAAACAAACCTGGCTGTAGAAATGCGGGTCGAGAACGCTGCGCCCGTTGATTCAACGCCAAGATGGATTCAAGCCCGGCAGAATGCGCGCTCCTAAGTTTCAGGAATTTTTGTCTTTGGTTCTCCCCAACCCATCTAGTCAATCTAGACACGGCATTGAGTTCTCTGAGTTTCCTGCCATCACGGATCTGTTCGCGGGCACCCGACGTTCCAGGTCCCTGCCCTGCAAGTAGACCTTCCTTCATGCATCGGGATCTTTGCTCAAGTCTCTCCTAAAGGGTCTGTCCGTCTCAACTATGCCTGTTTAGGTGTCCCCTCTCAGCGATCAACCCCTAAATGGCGCCCCGTGTTGCGTCCAAGCGGACGCTGCCCGCACCAGGCTTATTTAGAGGTCGTTCGGCTCCGCCTCACTTGATCCCTGCTCGTTGGTCCACCTTCTCCAACAGTCATCGACGGACAAACTCTAAGGAGATGACAAATGAGCAATAAGCCAACACACACAGTTTATCAGGTCACTAAATCAGGCGAAAAGTCATACTGGAACAAAGTCGGGGTAGCCTGGTCACATCTGGATGGAGATGGTTTCAAAATCAAGCTTTCTGCAATGCCGCTCGAAGGTGAGATTGTCATGCGGGTCGCCAAGGAAAAACCTGAAGACGAAAATTCCTGACACGATTGGGGGCTCGGTTCATCGCCGGGCCTCCATTTCTTATCTGGACTGGTCGTTGCGGTTCGACTGCTTGCGGGGTTCGCGCTTGAAGACCAAGTTCCATCCACCATTGCTTCTGTCCTCGAAGAGAAGGCAGTTGAGTGGCTTCTCCCAAAATGGGTCATCGAGGCGCACTGAGTAGAAGGTCTTTCCGGTTTCGTTGGAGCATTTCTCGAACGCCTGTCCCACCTCACACATGCCTTTGTAAATCCGAAAGGCGACTCTGGTCCCCTCCTCCGGCTGCATCAGGAGCTCGAAATTGCGGGACATGGTTTCAACCCAGCCTTCAAAGTCACCGTTTTCTTTCGGGATGAAGCGACCGATGATCATTTTCAGTTCCCCTCAGTGGCTGGAAGTGTGGCGATTAGCAGTCTGATAAAGCTCTGTACGGATTCCTGAAATCCGTGAGGAAGCTTGCGGTAGGTTGTCAGAAGCTCTTGTTCCTGTTTGCTGAGTTTGGTCATTCTTTACTCCCGTGGTGGGGCTAAGGGTTGATGCGCGCGCGCTCAACCCTTCTGCCCCTCGGGCGACGAGTGGGGAGGCAAACGTCAAGGCTGGCCTGGTGGGAGGGGGATCACCCGGCCTGCAACAAGCGAAGCGACGTGAAGGTTGGGGATACCCGCCAGGGCACGGCTTTAGCCGCTTGGCCTTGCGTGCGTCGGGGCGAAGCCCCTGAGTTCTTTTCTGATAGAAAGATTTGAGTCAGTGGCGACAAAGGCTCTTAGTCGTCAATCCATTGTGCTATTTCCGGGCGGCGGAAATAGATGGCCCGTCCAGCGAAAATGGGAGGCATCCCTTGAACAAAGATGAATTGAGCATCGGCGGGCACTTTTGCAAGAATTTCGTCTGGGTTGATCAAGCGACGTCTTTGCTCGCTCGCTGATTGCCCTTGATTGCTAGACGAAGTTCCAAAGATCTCCATTTTACGAGACGAGCTGCCAGCAGATCTGCTTTGCCCTTCAGACATAACCGTAAAATCGCCTATGGACTTTGAGATAATGTCAGCAGTTTGATGATCACTCACCGCGCCGTAGGCGCGCCAGGAGACGTTCTCAAACCATTTGTTTGTGCCTTCCCTTCCCCATTGATCAGAGAATTGGCCGTGGCTCTGGTAGATGAGTATGAGGGTAACACCGGCTGATCGGCCGACATCACGGGCAGTTTCCAGGATCGACATGTAGCCAAGGCGGGCAACCTCATCGAGCAGAAAGATCACCCGTTTCCCAGGTTCAAGGTTTTCGTTGAACATGGGCTGAAAGAGCGCCCCTAGGATCACTCGGCCAAGGCTAGGATGCGATGTGAGAGTTGATAGATTGGTTTGAATGAAGAGATCTGCGCGCTGCTCTCGTATGTCAGCTGTCTTGAAGTTATCTCGGGAGACGAGACCCACCAAATTGTCGATTAGTAGCCAGCTCGCTGTGGTGTTTGCTGTGGATCTAACGCTGGAGAATGTCCGTCCTTCCAACTCAAAAAGGCTGGATGCTACGCGTCTGGCAGTCTTGTTATTTGAGCGCTGTGAGATTTCCTCCAATTCCGCTCGCAGTTGTTGCTCACCCAGGGACAGAAGTTCACCCAGTTGAGCCAAATTCTTGCGATCAGGAGGCAGGCTTTCATCACTCATTATGTCCAGGAGCAAGGCGTGGACGAGATTTTTTGCTGCGTCCTGAAAGAATTGGTTCGGTGAAGCGCCAGAATTTGGGGTCTCTCCGATGATCCAGTTTGCGACCTCAAATAGATCGCTTGTTGCGGACGGCGCCTCCATATCGATCCAATCCAGGGCATTAAACCCAAATGCCTCTTGCGCATTGGGGTTGAGAGTTAGAACGGCTTTCCCATGGCCATTTGTACGTACCTTCTTGATGGCGGAAGCAAGTTCTCGCTTGGGATCAAAGACTACGCAGGAGTTTGACGAGTAGAATAAGGTTGGAAGAATTACTGACGTTGTTTTGTAACCACCTGATCCTGCTATTAGCAGGCCATGGGTTGATCCTTGTTTCAGAGAGTCACAAAGCAATGGTGCTTTTCCTGCTGGTTTGGCGCCTACTTTCGACCCCAGTTTGGGAATATAGGCTTCACCGATCACCACTTCTCCATCAGGTCCGAAGCGGTCTTTCATCTCGCGAACCGTCGCGAAAGCAGCGTCTCCAAATACGCCATCTTCAACCCGTCTCCCATCCTCAGACGATGCCATGCCGAATGATCTGGTGAGTACCCGGATGCCGCCTGCGAGGAACAAAATGCCGACAAGAAGATGGACGCCGGGTTTGAGAAAGTAGGGCCAGGTAGTGAAATATGATTGATAGACCCAAACCTGATAGCCGCAGGTGACGATCAGGATAGCGATCGCAGCTGTGTGTCCGATACGAGCATCTTCGTTTGCACTGACAGCAATTGAGGACGCGAGCAAAGTGATGGCGGCGGCAATAGCGGATGGGTGCAGTACCGCAAGATACACCCACGATAGGGAGGGGTCAGCGCCGCTCGAAAACGATGCAATAAAGAGGTTGGACGCGAAAAAAGCACCCGCAAACAGCAGTGCGAAGGCACCAACGAAGGACGCTTGTCTGATCCAAACAATGTTCATTTGAGGTCAATTTCTCTATGCGGTGTCAGCGGCTTTTGAGGTCAAGGGCTCAAGACCATCCGTGGCCATTCGAACCATTGTCCATCCCCCAAGAAGCAACAACAGAACCCCTGTGATTGGTCTGAGCCATGTCAAAGGGTCACTAACCTTGATTGGGAAAGCGTACAAAGTCAGACAGACTGTGAGAAGAAAACACACAAAACAAGCAAGTGCTGTCCACTTCAGTTCAGGCCATATTCGAAAGGCGAGAATGCTGCCGAACATCAACATACCGCCGAATGCAACACCGACTGGAATGCTGTAATGCGCCTCCGTCTCGACATTGCTGACATGCCAATACGACACTTGCGTGGTTAGTAAATAGTAGATAGTTGCCGCAGTGATAACCTGCCCAACGGAAAGAAAAGCCCCTTTCATCGTTGATTGTTTGTTCACTTCCCTCACTCGAAATCACCCCTTGTTTGTTGCTTCTCTTCACGGCGTTTCTCGTCTTCTTCAAAGACCCTGCGCCCTCGCCTCATGAACTTTCGTAAGTTCTGGTCAGCATCTGGACTGTCTAGAATGTCTTTGATTTCGAGAAGTGCGCCGAGTAGTTCATTGCTTGCCAGATCATCCAATCCGGCCTTGATTACAAGGCCGCCTAACTGGATCTTATGTCTGGTATCTGCCGCTCTTTCCATCTTCTTTGCTCTTGATATTGCGCGTTCAATCCGAACGGCATTGGCGTAAAGACGGCTAGTCTTGGTCTTTCGTTTCTTTGGAAAATCGCGCCGCGATCTCAGCGAATGCTGCCTGCAAGTCTTTGGTTGAAATATCGACTGAATGGAGGCCAGCTTTGACGGCTATGTCGCCAATCTCTTTTGCTGCTTCGGTCTGGACTGCGAGAACCTGCTTAGCAATTTCTTCTTGCTGAGCCAAAAGGCTCGCAAGTTTCTTTGTTGATTTAGCCATATAATGAATACTCCGTTTTGGAACTTTGAAACTAATTTGATCGGCGAACCTAGTCAACAGGTCCGTCCGATCTTTTCGAAGAAAAGTCGAAAGGCGCACTTAGCTGTTTTTTCAAAACAGGTTTGGTGATAGAGATTGTCTCATGGCGGTTTATCATTTGAGCGCACGCGCAATATCGAGAGGAGACGGTCGTTCGGCGGTGGCCGCAGCTGCTTATAGACGTGGCGCGCGCATGGAGAACCGCCAAGAAGACCATGTGTCGGACTATTCCCAGAAAGAGCGCGTCGCTCACTCAGAAATCACTCTCCCCGACCATTCACCAGAGTGGGTACGGGATCTTGCATCCCTTCCAGGCAATGAGGCATCAGAGGAAATTTGGAATACCTACGAGGAATTTGAAACACGAAAGAATGCCCTCCTCGCTCGTGAGGCTATCCTCGCCTTGCCCAAAGAGTTGTCACTTGAGCAGAACATTGAGCTCGTCAGGGAATTTACCCAATCCCAGTTTGCCGCGCATGGTGTCGTCACTGATTGGTCTATTCACAATGAAGACGGAAACCCTCACGCACACGTCATGATCCTACCCAGGCATGTAGTTCATGACGGTTTTGGTCCGAAGTCCGAGCCCATTACAAACGGTGATGGCGTGGTCATCCTAAGGCCCAATGGTCAACCGATGTACAAACCAGTAGTGGGCAGTCGGGATGATTTGAAACGGTGGCGTGGGTCCTGGGCCGCCATTCAGAATGAGCATCTGGCGCGTTATGGGCATGAGGTTCGGGTTGATCACAGGTCGTATCGAGATCAAGGAATAGATCTGAAACCTACCCGCCATGTTGGTCCCGCTGGCATGGGGATGGCGCGTAGAGGTGTGGGTTCAGACCGGTTCTCAGAGCACCAAAAAACGCTCATGGAGAACGGACGACGTATCCTTGAGAGGCCGGAGCTGATCATCCAAAAAGTTGCTGCGGGACGCTCGGTTTTCACGGAAAGCGATCTGATCAAGGAGGCGGGTGTCTACCTTAACTCGGCTGAGGAAGTGGAGGTTTTTCGGCAGAGAGTGTTGGCCTCGCCGGAGCTTGTTCAGCTGGCCGAGGAAGTACGGCATGAAACCAAGGATTGGGTTTTATCAGCTGCGCGCTTTACCTCTCGCGAGATGCTTTCTATCGAAACGGAGATGGCGGGTCTGGCTTCCAAGATGGCCGCGACCCAGGGGCACAGCATCACCTTGGACCAGGGCAAAGCCGCATTGTCTGCATACTCATATCTCGGACACGAGCAGCAGATAGCGGTCGAGCATGTGCTGATTAACAAACAGCTTGCTTCCGTAGTTGGCTATGCAGGTACGGGGAAGACCACCATGGTAGAGGCGGCAAAACACGCTTGGGAGGCAGCTGGTTATTCAGTCAAGGGTGGCGCTCTTTCCGGGATTGCAGCACAGGGGCTTGGGGATGGGGCTGGCATTGAATCCCGCACCCTCGCCTCCTGGGAATATGCCTGGGAACGCGGTCGAGACCTTCTGACCAACAAAGACATTCTGGTTGTCGATGAAGCGGGAATGGTTGGGTCTCGGCAGATGCGAGACGTGCTCGTCCGGGCCAATGATGCTGGTGCCAAGGTCGTCTTGATTGGTGATGCGGAGCAGCTTCAGCCTATTGAGGCTGGGGCCGCTTTCCGGGCGATATCAGAGCAGTCGGGAGCAGCTGTTATTGGTGAAATCCGGCGTCAGAAAGAAGAGTGGATGCGTGATGCCTCAAAGGCATTTGCCACTCATGATACGGCCTTTGGGTTCGAAGCTTATCGCGAGCGCGGTCGTGTCATTCACGAAGCTGATGCCGCTACTGCCAAGTCGAGGCTGGTGAGCGACTGGATTGAAGGGACGGGTCAAGAAGGGTCGCAGATTGTTCTGGCGCACCGTCGAATTGATGTTGCCGATCTCAACCTGGCTATTCGAGAGAAGCGCATCGAAGAGGGTGCACTTTCATCAGGACGGGTAGTTGAAGTTGCTGGTGGCGCTAGAGAGTTTGCTCCAGGCGAGCAGATCATCTTCCAGAACAATGACCACTCCCTTGGGGTGAAAAACGGGATGCTCGGCCGATTGGAGAAAGTGGGTGTGAACTCATTGGACGTGCGTCTTGGTTCTGAAGGTGCTCCAGGGCGCCTGCTTCAGGTTGATCTCAAGGCATACAACCATTTGGATTACGGGTATGCGGCGACCATCCATAAATCTCAGGGCGTCACAGTTGATCGTGCGTTTGTGTATGGTTCTCGGTCAATGGACCGGCATCTCACCTATGTGGCAATGACCCGCCATCGTGATGATGTGAAATTCTATTCTTCTTCCGACGAATTCAAAGACCCTGGTAGGATTGGCGCGCAACTTACCCGCGCACGCCTACAGTCCACCACATTGGACTATCTGGAGCGGCGGCAGGCTGTTCCCGAGCAAGACCGGGCTGCCTATTTGCGGCGGCTCTATGAGCGACAGGTGGAGCGCTTGAAGCTTGTCACGCAAAGGCTTGCGGAAGTCCCCACCCGACTGAAACAACGGTTTGGAATTGACGCAGCTGACCCAATTGTAACGAAGGGCCATGAACCCGGTGAGAGCTTAAGGCCAGGCCAGGTCGAACAGACATCGAGCATTCGAAGTGACCAAGAAGTCGCTAAGCCATTTATTCCATCATCAGCACCAGCTGGGTTGGAGCTTTCCCGTCAAAATAGGGCGTTCATACCGGCGATCAGCGCAGATCAAGCGGCGGGTATTAGATCTGAATATTTGTCGCACCGGGCCCTTGATGCGCATGTAGCAAATGACCCTGTTGTTTTGGGGGCGATCGAAAGGCTTCAGCGCGTATCAAAGTTCGTTTCACCAGAGTTCCAAAGGCAAGTGTCCAGCTTGTCGATTGATCAAATAGAGCAAGGCGGTATTTCTGACTTGGTACAGAAACATCGGCTAAGCAAACAAGACATCGTAAAACTCGAACGTGATGTCACTGATATTCGAGACAAAGTCAAAGCCAGTCGAGTTCAGTGCGTGGATAGGGTTGAGAAGGCCATTCTTCGCGCCGGGCGCGAAGTGCCTAGTCTTTCACCGGAAGCGCAAGAATATGCAGATCGCCTTCACAACTTTAAAGATCCAGCTGCTGCCAAGAAGTTTGTTGAGAATCATCCTAATGCCGAAAAACTCTCTGATGAGATCAAGGGTTTTGAACGTGCTCTGAACAAACGGTTCGGTGTCAGTTCGGTGCGAGAGGTGGGGGGCTTGCGTGAGCTTGATCTGAAAATAGCTGGGCGGTCTTCAGATCAGATTTTGGAGAAGGCAAAACCAGCGATGCAGTTGCGGGAAGGTTTGAGTAGAGTTCAGTCGCTTACCCGCAGTCTTGGCATCAACCTTGGTTTTTCAAGGTAGATTGTATCCCGTCAGCTCCCATGGAACAGATTGGGCTGACGGGGAACACTCGATTCCCAACCGTGCACGTTTGATTTTTCAGAGAGTCAATCGAAACAAATTCTTGCGTGTTACTAGTTTTCTGTCAGACTCTTCGGTGATTCATTCGCTGATTCACGAGGGTGTAATGTCAGGATCAGATCCGAAAACTCGACAAAAAGATTATCGCAAACGTTTGCGCGAGAGCGGTCGCAAAGAAATCCTGCTGGATTTGCCTGTCAGTCTTATTGCGAAATTGGATGAACGAAAATCAGAGAGCGGCAAACGTTCGGCTCTTGTTGAGAAGATTTTGGAAGAAGCTCTTTCTGGCGACCGCCAGGAGGCTGTCTAAAACGACAAGACCCTGACTGTTGGCGCAGTCAGGGTCTCGACATAGGTAGATGGAAATCATCGCTGATTCTCATTCTATCAAACGGCTGACTGGGCGCAAGCTTTATTGCTGCGACCGACTGAGGACTTGCGCTTTATTATGGAGGGTCGTGGATAACCTAGTGCGGACATAAAGAAACCCCGGCAGCTGACACTACCAGGGTTTCAAGAATTGAGAGGCCACTCGGGGCTCTTTCTCGCATCCGCTTCGCGAGAATAAATCCCGAACCCATACCTTGGCAATATTCATTGCTGAGAGCGGGTTTTTGCGGCCTTGAGAACCAGATTTTGAACTCAAGGTTTGAGGGATTTCCCTTTGAAAACTGCCAAAAATTTGAGCCACAAAGAATCATTGGCCCGCCTGTCCGACTCGGACAAGCTGGTCCACTCACGTGCAATTCAAGCAGGGAAATTGTCATTTAGGCAAAGAAAACCCCCGGAGGCCGGGGCCACCAGGGGACGATCCTAGCAACACCATTGGAAGTGGTGTCGAGAAAACCCAATAACTGATTTCTCGAAGCTAAATCGTCTCCAAATTTCAGTCAATAAAAAACGTGCATCCGCACGACTGGTTTTTGCGGCCTAAATTCTGAGATCAGAATTGCCACAAAGCGATTGATTGCAGGGCCTTTGACCTCCGCAACAGGCGGAGAGAGACCGATGGACAATCGGATGAATGATCCCAAGCCCAAGACGATTGGGATCGCAGATCAGATTAAGGACCTCTACCAGCGTGTGGCTGATGGAGAGCTTGGTTGGGACGAGGCTGCGAAGCTCGAAGAAGCTTTGCACGAGAGCATTAGGCCTGTTGAGATTGATCTAACAGGAACCGACCCGCTGAAGCCCCCCAGGCGCTCCAGGAGGGACCAGCAGGTCAAATGGCGGGCCTTTGCCTGCCGCCTCCCCTATCAGCTGAGAGGCCATTTCTCGGACGCTCAAGCAAGTGCTCTTGAGGCATTGGTCTTCTTATGTGGCGAACAGGCAGAAGCTCAGATCCCGATAGGAACAATCGCTAACCTGGCGCAATGTTCAGAACGCACCGTCCAGTACATGTTGCGCCGTGCGATCGGGGAAGAGATCCTGGTTCGCCGCGAGATTAAACGCGCAAAGCATTTCAATGCGCCGTCTGTCTTCACACTCATTGATTCAAGATTGGTCTATCTCGCAGACCATATGAACACGCAGTTCTGGGAACGCCGTGAGGCGCACAAACAAGACGAGCTGAACCTGCAAGAAATGGGCTTCTACGAACCCTCTGAGGCTGACTACGCCGCTTTGGAGGAGTTTGGTGCCTATGATCTCGACGCTGCCTATGAAGCTGGTGAGGCCGTTCAGGGGGGTGCCGATAACGGCTTTCACAATGCCGAACCTATCCACAGCCCTGCAGGGCAAAATCAGCCTGTGCAGGGTACGTCGGCCGAAAATTCAAAAATGGAGGCCGATCGCTGCGCTCCCGGCCAAGATTTAACGGGTGCAAAACACTGCACACATATCAACAAAGGATTCTCTTTACCTACTTCCGGCTGCAAAAGTAGGTTTCGAAAGGACAGTCGGCCTAGTCGGCCTCCTGCCTCTCAGACGGTGTTTCCGCCTAAATCGGCGGAAAACCGCCATAGCGGTGCTAACGCACCGCAAAATGCTTGGCAGATATATCAGTCGCGCGTGTCTGAGGCCGTGCGCCCTCGATGGGCACAACCTTTAGGCGAGGCTGCGATCGGTCTCATTGAAACGTCGGATGGCGGTCTTGATGCACTCGCCCAGGTTGTAGTCCGTGATGAGAATAATGATCACCACCTAGAGATTTCCGATTGGCGTGACGGTGTGGAGGCGATCCGTCGCCGCAAATTCCCGGAGGTGAAGGAGAGATATTGGGAAAGTCGTGTCCGGATCCATGGAGACCGGGCTTATTTGGCTGTGCTGGAAACCTGGCTGAAATCAGCAACCCATTCCGATAAACCGATTAGGAGCCCGGATAAATATCTCATCGGAATATTGCGCCGCGTGCCTGAAAAATGTCGGCCGGAAGAGAGCTTGCGCAAGATCCTCACCAAACACGCGAAGGTGCAACACGGGCTTGCGGCCGGGAGGGGTTCCGCGCCAGGTGGCGAAAATATGGGTGCGGCGCATTGAACGCTCACAGACCAATGCCCCCTTGCTCACCTGCCCCGGTAGGGTAGGATTCCTAATTACAGGCTGAATATCAGCCGCGCCGAAGCGGAAAGAGAATGTTGAAACGAGTTGCCAATCCGCGAGATGCCGCACTGTTCGAAGTTACCCGCCTCTGGTTCGACATCTGGAATGAAGCCCGTGGACGAATGGTGATGCCCGCCGCAAATGTGCTGCGGAGCACCCCTGAAGAAATTCGTGATCATCTTGTGATCCATCTGACAGATCCAACCGAACATCGTTTTTCTGGGCGTGAAGCGAAGCTCCTTGATCTCAAACTTGCCAATAGCCACGAAATGTTGGCAACAGATACCTTGGATCTCATGCGCCAGGCTTTTGAGCTCGTCATGAAAAAACAAGAAGCGGTCATAACCCGCACGGTTTTTTTGCAAGCCGGTCTTCTGGTCGAGAATCTGACACTGCCAGCACAGCCTTCACTTGAAGATCGAGGAATGTGTGTCTCCTCCATCATTGCTGAACCGCTTGGCGAGGCACACAAGAGCCGCCCGGCAATTGAAGTAGTGGTCCTGGGCAGGCTCGATGCCTAGGTTTCCATCAAAACCGTTGTGGAAAGGGGACCGTGAAAATGGCCGGATCGTTCGTTGGGACCCCACCCCGAAAGATCCGCGAGAGATGATGCATCAACTTGCGATCGTAGCGCTGTTCTTTGTTGTTTTGATTTCCGCTTACTATCTGTTCGCCGCTCTCAGACATAATTTTGTTCTGAATATCACCTCAAGCATTGAGCCGGGTCTTTATCAACGGGTTGAAGCGCCGATTGAACCAGGCGCCCTGGTACGCTTTCGGCCGTCAGCTGAAACCCGTGAATGGTTGCAAACGATCACCGGATCAAAAGTACCAGATACTTTCATCAAGCCAGTGCACAAGATGGGACCGTTTTCTGCGTGCCTGTCAGACGATGGAAACATTCTCCTGGATAATGCCCTCCTCCCCAAATCCGCACTTGAACCGCGGTTTATTGAAGCCGGGTCTTGCCAGGATTTTGGACCGGAGTATTTCTTTGCTCTGGCCACGCGAGCCCCGAACAGCTTTGACAGTCGCCACTACGGACCTATTCAAGTAATCACCGTGACGGGTGTCTTCGATGCCTTTGTGACTTTGGATTGAGATTCCCCCAACCTGCCATTGGTTAGTTAACCACAAGGCTCCAGCAAACCCCTGGCTTTGATGGCCGGGTTGCCTTCGCCTGAAAGGCCACTCATTCGTGGCTGGATAACTCACCTCAAATAAAGCCCTGGGTAGAGGGGCGCTGCCCCCCTTCCCTCAAGGTCAAGTTCGCGTTCCGCTCGTGTCTTGGTCGTATCCCCAACCTTCACGCTTCATCGCTTCGCTCTGACCGTTGCAGGCCGGGTGATCCCCCTCGCCCAAGCCAACCTTCCCCCATCCCCCCGGTCCTCGCCGGACAGGCAGAGGTGCATCTGTTCGATGCAACCTCAGCCCCACGGGAAGAAACATGTCAGTTCAGAATTTCATCAAAGCTCTCAATTCCTTTGAACGATCAAAAAGCGTCAGTACCCATTTTGATAATTTCCTCGACCTTGTGTAGCTCGCCACATGTTTGGACCAGTCTTTGAAGGTTTCACTTTCGTCGCTAGCTTGACGACCCATGCCGTGGTGGATGCTCTTGTGGCCCGTCTTGAAGTACTCGACTTCGATAGCAAGGCAGCAGATCACTATGGACAGATCCGAGCGGAGCTCGAAAAACAAGGGACACCTATCGGGCCTTATGACCTGATGATTGCGGCACATGCTCGTGCGAAAGGGTTGATCCTAGTCACCAACAATGTGCGAGAGTTTGAGCGAGTGGCTGGATTGTCGGCACAGCGCCCATTGCAGAGGAGGGGCTGAAACAGATCGCCGCCCTCTACCGCATCGAAAAGGACATCAGGGGTCTGAGCGCCAAGGCCCGACTGGTGGCACGGCAAGATCAATCAATACCGCTGATCGCAGCGTTTGAAACATGGCTGACAGCCAATCGCGCCCGCGTCTCAGCCAAAGCCCCTCTGGGCGAAGCGCTCAAATACATCGCTAAATACTGGGGCGGCTTGGTGCTGTTCCTTGATGATGGACGTATCGAAATGGATAGCAACGCCGTGGAGCGGACGATCCGGTCCATCGCCTTGAACCGCAAAAACGCACTCTTCGCTGGCCATGACGCCGGAGCGGTAAACTGGGGTGTCATCGCCTCCCTGATCGAGACCTGCAAGCTCAACGACGTCGATCCGCATACTTATCTGGCAGACACACTCATAGCCATTGTGAACGGCCATAAACAATCAGATATCGACGCCTTGCTGCCTTGGAATTACAATCGGCTCAGGCAAAAAGGGGACGGTCATGAGTATCATCGAAATCAAGGTCGCGCTTGAGTATATCGAACCCACCGTCACCCGCACTCTGCAGGTGCCATCAGACATCCGCCTCGACCGCCTGCACCTGACGCTGCAGGCCGCTATGGGTTGGACCAATTCCCATCTGTACATGTTTGAGGCAGAGGGCGCGACCTGGGGGCTCCCCGATCCGGACTTCGGTGGTGATGACCTGCCAGCCAACAAAACCACATTGGCCGAGGTGCTGACAGACACAGGCGCGCGCAGCATCCGCTATATCTACGACTTCGGTGACAGTTGGGAGCACAAGCTACAGATCGGCAAGGTCTCCGATCTCATGCCCGGCGATCTCTATCCCCGCCTGACCGACATCTCAGGCCGATGCCCGCCAGAGGACGTCGGTGGGTTCCCCGGATACGAAGAGTTCCTGGGCGCAATGGCCAACCCCAAGCATCCCGAACACGCAAATCTTAAAGAATGGTATGGCGGCCCGTTCGACCCAAGCACGCCACCAGCAGACGAACTCCGCCTCGAAGTGCTCAAGCTGGCTCAACGATGGAAGCCGAAAAAGACGATCAGCTGATCAACGTGGGGTTAAAGCACCGCTTACCAAAAAGCGTCAGTACCCATTTTGATAATTTCCTCGACCTCGCCTATTGCGCTTACGCAAAGACGGTGAGCAGTTCCGAAACTGCGGGAAAATTGGAAGAGGAATATATGCGCATCGTCGGAACCTATTCAGATAAAGACGATGTGCGGTGCATGCCTGAGCTCATTGCAATGGTGTTTGCAGGTGTCCATTCATGCGTGGATTTCTTGGGGGTTGTTTCCTCAGATCTTGGTGTTCTCGATGGCCGGGCCGGACAGTTCTTCACCCCCTATGAAGTTTCGCGTTTGATGGCAGAAATCAATCTGTCGGGTGTTGGAAAGACCATCGAGGAGAGAGGTTTTTTCACCATCCAAGAACCAGCCTGTGGGGCTGGCGGAATGCTCCTGGCTTCTGCCGATACCTTGGACAATATGGGATTTGACCCAATGCTCACAATGTGGATTGAGGCAATTGACGTATCTCCGCGATGCCAGCGTATGGCTTATCTTCAATGCACACTGCGCGGCCTGTCTGGGAGGGTCCATCATGCGAATACCTTGACCCTTGATCATTACCAGTCAGATGTAATGCGAGGCTCGTTTGAGTTTTTGGGTAAGCATGGAGATCCGTTCGAAGATGAGCCAGAGAAAGACGTGCAAAAAAGGATCGAACAACTCAGCAATCCGATGCCTAAGGGGAAATTATCTTTGTTCTGAGAGGTAGGCACGGACTTGACAGTACCACATATGGTACTATTATATAGCCATGACAGCAACAGAGAAAATTGAATCAGCGATGAGGAACAATCCAGCTGATGTTCGGTTTTCTGACTTGTTAAAAGTCTGCAAAAAGAGATTTGGTAGTCCTCGTGTCAGAGGGAGCCATCGCTATTTCTCAACGCCCTGGGCGGGGGAACCACTTGTGAATATTCAAAAAGGTAAAAGCGGCAAAGCTAAACCCTATCAGGTGAAACAAGTCCTTTTGGCAATAGATAAGTTGGAGCAGAAAAATGACTGATGTAAACCGATACAAATACACTGTCGTCTGGTCTGATGAAGATCAGGAGTATGTGGCGACGTGCGCAGAGTTTGGCCTTCTTTCTCATTTGGATGAGAGTCAGGAGACCGCTCTTGTGGGTATTAAGGAAGTTGTTGGTACAGCGATCGAACTCTTGAGGTCGGAAGGAAAGCAGATTCCGGAACCCTTCTCTGGTCGCGAATATTCAGGCAAATTTAATGTGCGTGTGCCAAAGGACCTGCACCGTTTGCTGGCTACACAAGCGCATGAGAATGGTGTTAGCCTCAATCAGCTGGTGACACAAAAATTGGCTTCTCACTGATAGCAGCAGCTATCATCAACAACCCAAATAGCTGCCAATTATGGAGCAAAGAAAATGCCGAAAGCCTTCATTTTTGACAACAACCAAACTCAGGCCGTTCGTGTTGGAAAAAGTCTCTTAATCAGACCGGAGGATTGCTCTTGGGAAAGCTTCTTTGAGGGACTAAAAGCGGATGATGATTTCCTGAGCGACAGAAATCAACCAAGCATGCAAGAGCTTGAACAGTTCTGACGTAGCGCTATCTCCTGGATACCAACATATCTATTTACCTGAGTAAGAACCGCCCATCCCATTTACAGGAGTGGGTTAAGGCGGTTCGCCGTACTAGGTATCTTTGGTCTCACCGACTAAGACGATCCCTGACGTTTCAATCGCCCCAGGTTGATAATATCGAGCAGCCTGTTGAGTGGAGCGGTGTTGGGATTGCTGCATGGCATCGAGAAGCGAATGACCGTCCCTGCCCGCTTGCGTCAGAAAACCTGAGCGAAGCCCATGAGCCGAGTAGTCTGCAGGATCGAGTTCGGCGGCTGAGATCAAGCTTTTGATGATCCCATTTATGCCGCTCCCGGTTAGGGCTCTGGGAGACACCCTCCCCCATCTATCTACAGATCTGAATACCGGCCCGTCTGTGATGTGGGCCGCCCTCAACCACTCAAGGAGTGCGTCGGCACTTTGTCCGACAAGCTTGACGACCTGCGGCACATTTCCTTGTGAGGTTTTTGTGTGACCCATCACGAGAGACAAGCAGGTAAATGATTGTTCCTGATGTTTCACAGCGTCTTCGTGAACAACATTTTCAACTTTGAGCTTAGAGAGTTCGGATCTCCGTCGCCCGCCTGATGAGAAAGCAGTCAGGAGGATCGCTCGGTTACGCTTGCCCACCAATCGGCCTTCATCGCATTGCGCCAGGAGCAATTTGAGAATGTCCCTTGTGATGGGTTTGCGGCTGTGGGGTCGTTTGAGTCGCGAACCTGTCTTTCTGGCTTTGGCGACAATGGCCTTTACGTCGTCATCACCGATGGTGTTGGGAAACCCTTGCATGACATGCGCTTTACCCCAGGTGGCAAGCCTTCGTTCAATCGTTGCGATCGAATGCGCTTTGTCTGCTTTGGAAATACCCTTGGACGATAGACCATGCCGGACTTCTTCGGGCATGTTGAAGTGCGGTTCCTGGTCCGGTGTGGAACTGTCTGCATGGTGAGCAATAAACTTAAGGACAAGTTCTTGTGGCGCTGGCCACGGCAACGGACGTGTGGTCGCAGCCTGGCACCAGGCTTCAAGGTAAGTCAGATCTGACACGTAAGCGCGCAGGGTATTAAGAGGCGTGCCATTGCGGACGATCGCCTTAAGGGCATCTAGCTCATCATCGGAAAGCAGCGACTCTACGAGTGCTTCGCTGTCTATCCCGACAACGGTGATGAGCTCGCCTAGTCGGTCTTTATCCATTTCAGCTCTTATCGCACCCGCGCGGCAACACCCAGGATGCCGGCAATGGTTGAGACTCCTGGTCTTCCGGTAAGGGAAAATCTAGACCGCTGAGATCTTCGATTTGATCGATAGAAACCAGATAGTCGTCCAAACGTGATCTAGTGGCATCGTGTTTGTTTGGGATAACCCACGCGATTCCACGATCTGATTTGAGAATGACCTTCCAGTACGCGTCGGGGGTTTTAACACCATGGCTTTCGACAAAGTGGTCATCGCTTGGATCGTTGCCCCAAATCACCCCGCCCCACACTTCCAGTGGCTCAAGGTCGCGATGACATTCCGTGATTTCCTCAGTTAGCAGCCAGGCTCCCCTATTCATCTGGAGCGCTTGGGGCAAGACGTTCGTCATATAGTTTGATTGCCGAATTGACTCGGCCGAACCATCCATATGGTTCGCGGGTACCAGGTGTCCCCGATCGTACTTTGGCTCGCCTGACGGCCGCTTGTAGGACGTTACAGATGTTTGCTGGCAGTCATCGTTTACATCTGGGTCGTGAAAGAAACGCGATTGGCGAGCTTCATTTCCGCGGTCTTCGCCAAGCTGGTAATAGAAACCAACGGGTCCCCTCTGCTCGCAATCAAGGGAAACAACAAACCCGTTGAATTGTCTTTCAACTGTTTCTGCTGATGTAGAAACAGTTGGAATGGAGACCGCGACAAGACACAGAGATATATGGCGCAATAGCGCTATAGCGCGCTTCATGAATTTGTTTCCAGATATTGCTGCATCATTTTTCGGAACAACTTAATTTTCCCACCATGTTCGTTTCCGTATTCCCTGAGGGCCTGCTCATTGAAAGCGTCCACTTCCTCTGCGGTAAGCCTAAATTGTAAGGGCTTCAAAGGAGCCGCTGGTCCTTTTGGTGATCTGTCCACAAAGCCACGCTGTGCGGCGACGACGGATACATTGGGGCGTGGCTCAGGAACCACGGTGGCTTTTGCTTTTGGTTTGAACTTGGAAACTAGTTTGGCGACATTACCATCGTCTTCTGAAGCAAAAGGGTCATAACGTTCACTGTCATCGGCCATCAGGCAACCTCTTCTTGGTGGTCTGATGATGCTTCAGAAAGATTGTGCACCATCTCGATGCATAGGCTCATTGCGTTCATTTGGGCGTTGTCTAAGCCGGATACGTCGCGGGAACTCAGTTCCCCGAGTGGCTTGTTGAACGCAAACATCGCTTTGAATGCCTCACGCTCAATAATTCGAGTATTGAAGGTTTTTATGCCTGACTTCTCTAGCTGTTGTTCAGCCGCCTTCATTCCACGTGATCGGATCGCGGCGCTTACCCGAGTGAAAAGAACAGCATGTGGAATGTTTCGTCGAGAGAGCTTTTCTTGTTCCTTTATTAGTCGAATTGCGTTTGCCGCATTGTCTTGGTCGAGGGCGGTTCCTTGACTTGGAACCAGGACGTAATCTGACATAGAAATAGCTTGTGCAGCTCTCAGGTCAGCAACGCCCTCAGTGTCGATTATCACGACGCTCGATTGAGTCTGAATTTCTTCAATTTCTTCCATCAAGCTGGTTCGCTGATCTGCGGTATGAACTGTGAGGTTGTCCATTTCCCCTCCCCGCTCCGCCCACTTAGCGATAGGAGTATTGGGGTCAGCGTCTATTACTGCCACATCGGTTTGTTTTGCCAGCTCTGTCGCCAGCAGTAGCGCTGAGGTCGATTTTCCAGAGCCACCTTTAGGCTGAATGAAAGAAATCGTTGGCACGGGGTAGCCTCGTTATCGTTGATTGAAAGTGTGAATAGCGCAAAGAGTGTTTGCCGCTATTCATGGTTATCGCAATAGCGCTATTGCGTCAAGAAGATAAGGCGCAATAGCGCTATGTTCTTTTTGACTGTTTTGCTGGGGTAAGGAAATATCGCTCAAATTCCCAATGCTATGTTCTAATGACGATACACCGCCTGGCCAGAAGCTGAACTTTATAGACGCCGCTACCAAGCTGCATACTTAGCGCGATAGCGCTATTCATGCTGTCTTCTGATTCAGAGACCTATGCGCATAGAGTGAGTAGAGGACAGCCAGAGCGGAGCGACCGAAGCCAAAAAAATACCACCGATGGCCGTTCGATACGGAGACGGGACAAGGGCGGGATGGCGTGAATGAATTAGGCTCCCCAGGGACCAAACTGAGGTCAGGCCTTAACACACGATATTATATCGTTATCGCAAGTGAGATTAGCGATTCACACCTGCCGAAGTAGTGAATAGAATGGGGGACTTAGTGTTCAAACTAAGATCGAAGCCATTGAAATCATGGGCATCAAAAAGTGTCTCACTCAGCCGCTAGTCTCGCCCAATTCGTTAACACGCAAGATGCGCTCTCCCGTCTGGACGAGCGGGCAGGGAGGCACCCTGACAGAGACGGGTGGGGGGCACAACGGCTTTTGATCGATGCGTGTGATGCCAACTGGGTCTCCGGTGACCTGCTTGATCCTCATGAGCTGGCGCTCCAAGAAGCGGATTCTGCAACCAGTCTCAGTTCCCCCATCATGATGTCAGCCCGCAATCGCCTAAGACTTCACAGCCAGATCCTGCAGGGCGTCGGCGGAAAAAACATCAGCGCCGAGGAGATCTTTCGGATCTTTAGCCGCGGACGTCAGGCCCCAGACAATGATCTGGCTCTCTATGACCCAGACGAAGACAGAGCGCAGCCCGTTTCTGAATGGTGTTCTGCTTGGACCGAAAGTGACGGCGAGATATCCCTTCGCCGTGTCGCAGCAGGATTGATGCACTGGATTGCTCTCAACGTGTTCGCGAACGCCCGGTTGATCGATGCGCTTCTGCTCGCTGAACGCATGGCTGTTTCTGCTCGCCTCACCAGACACATTCCTCTGGCGCTTGGGATCGGTGCCCGAGCGACAAAGTGGCGACCGTCGCCTTATCGGCCGGATGAGGATTTTGAGGAGCGGTTTCTGCAGGCCGCCGAAGCATCCGCCAGGTCCGGCATGTTGGAACTTGATGCCCACGACCTTTGGCGCGAGAGGGCAGGGCGTCATCTCAAACACCGACGCTCCACCTCGCACGCCGGTGATATCCTCGATCTGGTCGCCCAGAACGGTGTGGTGTCTGCGCGGTCCATCGAGGAGACAATTGGGCTCACAGTTCAAACCGCTGCTCGTCACTGCAATGCCCTTGCTGAAGCCGGCGTGCTCAGAGAGATCACGGGTCAAAAGCATTTTAGGATCTGGGGGAGGGGGTGAACCGTTCAAAATCCGGCGACCCTCAGCAGTTAAACCCAATCATTTGATAAAGTACCTGTTCTATGTTGGGATGTTCCTCAGTAGGGCGGCCGAACCAATATGATTGCATTCCAAGCATCGACTATCCGTCCTGCATGGCGAAGACATTTGCTGGGGGGCAAATCATGAGATTTTCCGAGTTGATAACGCTCTTCGGAGTGATGGGGGTTGCTGCATGTACGTCTCTGGAAAGCAACATTGGACAGGACACCAATGCAGCCCTTGAAGGTGTGGCTTACATGGTTCCAACTCAGCGAGTCTCGCTGATCGCAACGCGAAAAGACGCCAAACCCATAAAGTTGCAAAAAGCCTGGGCCGCCAGGGTTCAAGCAGAGATCGCATTGGCTGATGCTAAAACAGAACTCAAAGCAGCAAATCAAGCATTCGATAAGGCTAAAGAGGATTTAGAGGCCTACAAGGGACCTAACACCGATCACGAAGAAGACCTCCAACTGGCATTTGATAACGCAAGTATTCGCCTTAAGAGTTTTGACTGACACCGCTAAGTTATTGAACTTACAAGTGATTTCAAGAGGTTAGTGTCGCGCGATATCGCTGTCAATCGCTAAGTGTCGCTTCCAGCTGTGCCAGAAATGTGCCCAATTTTGAACGTCTGGATGAGGCCTCAACATGCTCCCGCGACAAAATGGCGACCGCGATTTTTGATTTCATGAGCGCCGTCAGGCAGAACCATATCAGATATAAAGGTGCATGTACCGAAGTATGCGCGAAGGGTTTCTAGGACGCGGCTCAGAAGACCGGGGCCTTGCAAATGGATCGCCGCATAGATGAGTGCCGACTCGGCATAGAATTTTGCTTCGCCCCAACTGCGCAATTGTTTTGGCATGGTCGGGTTGCAAAATTCAGCAAAGTCAATGGTTCTGATCGCATCAAGCGACGTTAGTACGCGTTGGGATGAACAAGGCCGCGGAGTGGTGTCAGCAAAATGATCTTTATGTCTAGCCACAGTGACCAATTCGCAATGTAGAAGAGATCGTACTCAATACGTTTTTCCATCATCTTCGGATCAGGCGTCGCCCCGCGATATCCATTTATCTGCGCCCACCCTGTTATCCCAGGTTTAACCGTGTGACGTTTTGAGTAGGACCGGATCATTGTGGTGTACATTTCATTGTGCGCAATGGCGTGAGGTCGTGGGCCAACAATCGACATTTGACCTTTGACAACGTTAAGTAGTTGCGGAAGTTCATCCAAACTGGAACGACGTAGAAAACGGCCGACCCGGGTCGTCCGATCGTCGTCGCGTGTTGCCTGCACGATTGAGTTTCCGTCTTCTAGCGCAGACATGGTTCGAAACTTGATGACCGGTATCACTTCGTGGTTGAATCCATGGCGTCGCTGAACAAAGAAAACGGGACCCTTGGATTCGAACTTTATGGCGATCGCAATGAATAGAAAAAGTGGCGCAAAAAACAGAAGAAAGGCGGCTGCGAGGACGCGGTCTTCTAGTCCTTTGATGACCCGGTGCCATCCTACAAGCGGTGGTGACAGGAGCGTGGTTGTCGTGACAGAGCCAATTTTCTCTATTTTAAGGTGACTGTTCCTCAAATCAAACGCTTCTGGGGCAAGGTAAACAGACACTGGGTATTCCGCCAATGTCTCTGCTATTGCCCAGAGACTGGCTTCCTCATTCCTATGCAGCGCCAAAATTACATCGTAAATCTGTTTTGTCTGAACGTTCTCAAGGAGGTCGCGTATTTGTTTCTGATGGGACCGCGGTTCGGATTGGTTGTTCGGGACCAGCGGTGAGGCATATGTGCCCACGATTTCAATGTGATTGTCATTTTTAAGGTGTTGGATTGTCTGCCGTGCTTGCTCTCCTGAGCCAACAATCGCTACGCGTCGAACCAGCGCGGGTGCGACGGAAGGGTGTTTCAGTACGGCTGAAATCAAAACTCTAACGACGATTAGGGATGCCGTCCCACTGACAAACCATGAAATCGCCCAACCACGAGAATAGGTGTCGGAAATTTTTACAAGAAACCCAATTGTAACAACGGCCAGAAAAGCAATCGCCCAACTTGCGATGAGCTTGCCGACCGCATCCCACCATCTATCTATGCGACGTGGCGAATAAAGCCCGCGGCGTCGAAAAATGATGACACTCAGTAGCGCTCCGATAAATGAAGCCGTAATTGTTAGCTGCAAACTACCGTCGGCAAATAGGGAAAAGTAAAAGTAGTGACCTAGAAATCCTGCAAAAAAGATGGTGAAGCCATCTACTAGCATCACCAGATCTGCCACGACTCTGAAAGAAATTGGACCTTTCGAACGGTTTTTGTTCCAGGGCGGCCGCTGGTTTCCGTCCGAAATGTCTTCAGCTGCAGACATGAATGATCTACCTGTATTTTTGGCCGCATTTTAGATTGGAGATGGACTATAAGTGGAGAGTCTGGAAGTTTCACCATACTTTTCTAGTTTTGGTGAATGTCTTTGCGCATGAGCGCTTAAGTGCTGTCTGATAGTCAGAAGCAGACCGGTCGGTTGGAGAATTGTGGTTAAGGTAGGATGTTGCGATCTCAGCGGATCTTTTTCTGGTGTCTTTCATCTATCGTATTGATGGCACCCCTCCCATTAGGGAGCAATCGCCCGCTTGGCTGGTCTTTGCTAGCGCTGGCGACCGGTCTGCTGCTAGCAGCGTGGGCTATGCACCACCTGTGGAAGGGTGATGGTCTGCAGATCGGGGTAGAGCGCGTAAGGGGGCCGTTGGTTCTTTTTGCTACCGCCTGCACATGGGCCCTGATTCAGTTCATCCCCTGGATACCATTCGGCTTAGCGCATCCTGCCTGGCAAGAGGTGTCCATTTTTTTTGGTGAGGATGTACCCGGTCGGATAACGGTAAATCCTGATTGGTCTGTGACCTCGTTGATGCGCTGGTTAACCTACGCATCGGTATTCTGGCTTGCTCTACAGCTTGGTCGTAACAGGGAAAACGCAAGTCTTGGGCTGAAGCTCGTCGTGCTAGGCGGTGCGGTTTACGCACTCTACGGGTTATTGACTCATTTGACGGGTAGCGGGAGCATTCTGATTTATGACAAATGGGCATACCAGAATGTAATGACGAGTACATTTGTGAACCGAAACTCATATGCGACTTATGCGGGAATAGGCCTCATCATATCGGTTCTTCTGCTGATGCGCTCTTTCAGAAATGCGCCAAGCGGCAGGCTTATGCTACGTGAGCGCGTCTCTGCGTCGCTTAGCGGTTCTCTGCTGGAACAGCTGGCTTTGTCCATTTCAGTTTTCTTGCTGATTTCAGCTCTGTTTTTGACGGCATCGCGAGCGGGCGTTCTTAGCTCAATGGCTGGTCTCCTGGTTTTAGCCATCCTGCCAAATTCTGGGTCGAAGAAATCGCCCCGGCATCGGATCATCCCAATCACGTCTGTTTTTGTTGCTCTTATCGGCGCCTATGTGCTCAGCAGCGATTATTTGCTGGAGCGATTGTCCGGGCTTAGTTTGGAGACACGTTTGGCCACATATGTTCAGACAGTTGATGCGATTAGAGATCATTTTTTGTGGGGGTCTGGGCTGGGGAGTTTTGCTCAAATTTTTCCACTTTATCGGGAATCGGAAATCTCGCAGACCACGTTCTGGACCAAAGCCCATAACACCTATCTAGAGGTAGCTCTTGAACTCGGCGTGATAGCAGCGCTTGCTTTGTATGGCGCAATTGCTGGGCTGGTTTGGCGATGTTGGCGAGGGCTGCGTACCCGAACGCATGATCGCCATTTTGCGGCAGGAGGAATTGCAATCAGCGTCCTCGTAGGGCTGCATTCGCTTGTAGATTTTAGTCTGCAGATACCGGCGGTGACAGTTACGTACATGTACTTGATGGGGATTGCTGTGGCGCAATCTTACAGTCGTAAGACATCTTGAGTTCGCTACCGTCCTGTTCAGTTAAGTCGATTTGTCAGCTCCTCAATTTCCCGGGGATCAATCTGCGCCTCTGCGAGCAGCAAAATGAGTCGACCCCCAGTTTCTGTATCCATCTCAGCCAAAATTTGCCTCCATAGACGTTTTTGAGAAGCGCCATACGAAATCTGTTTTCGGGTGAGTTGCTGAAGACTTGGTGGCAAGCTGTTCCACTCTTTGATGCATAGGAGCATGCGAAACTTGAAGAGCTCATATTCATCCGATCCGTATTGGAACGAGCGTTTTAAGGCAGCCAGTGTGTAGGGGGAAAGGCCGTCCAGCAGATAGGAAACATGCGCATACCGGGTCCATAAATAGGCATCAAGAGGGCGGTGTTTAAGTGCTGCCTCAACCTGGTCTCGTAAAGCCACTAGTTCCAGATACGTGTCAGCGCTACGGGTTTGTGTTGTTAGCCTATGGAGACCAAGAAAGCTGAGCTGACTGTTAACAGCCGCTGTATCTGTCTCATAGCTAAGAGCATTGCGGAGCTCTTTTTCAGCGAACATAATGTCTTCAATGGAAACGGGAATTTTCTGCTCAATTGCAAAAATGGTCAACTCAGATGGCAGTGATGACGAGGCAACCAACACTCTGGGAACTGCTGCTAGGCATAGTAAGACAGAAATGAAGAGGCAGGAAAGCCCGACCCGATTTGTTCCTATGATGGTTAAAAGCGATCGCATGTTTGATGTTGCGTCAGCTTAGATAATAGTCGCTGTAGCGGTCATAATAGTACGTGGCATCTCCATAGCCATATTTGGTTTGCTTATCCATATCGATCTGCTCAAAAACAACTCCGGCTAGGTCTGCGCCAAATTCTCGCAGCTTAGAGACGGAGGTCTCTGCTGCGTTTCGCGGCGTGTCTTGCCATTTGACGACAAAGATAACTTTATCGAGTTGGGGTGAGAGAGCTTTTGAGTCTGATACTGGTAGTACGGGAGGAGAGTCGACAATCACCATATCAAACCTCTCACGCAGTTTGGCCAGCAAACCTTTCATTGCGTCAGATGCGAGAAGATCAGCCGGGTTCGCTGGTTGACGAGTGGTCGCCAAATACATGAATTCATTTTCAGTGTCTGTTTGCAATGCATCATCAAGCGTACATGCATGTGTCAGAAAGTCGATCATGTCATGTTCAGCATTGTCGGCACCAATCGACTTCTTGACAGACGGGCGCCGCAAGTCGGCATCCACTAGAACGACATTTAGTCCACTGCGGGCAAGAGATGTGGCAAAGCTCATCGCCGTCGTTGTTTTTCCTTCATTGGGCAAAGACGAAGTAATCAGAATGGATTTCGGTGGATTGTCCACGTCAGATAAAGCAAGTGCTGCTTGTAACTCCCTGAAACCCTCTGAGTATGCAGACAGCGGCCTGGCTTTGATGAACCTGTGTGGTGACATTCCCGTTTGAAGAGCTTCCATGTCTTTGTCTTTCAGCCGAGGCAATGATGCGAGTACTGGAAGGCCGAGATGTTCTTCAACTTCGCGTGGGGTGCGGAACCGATCATCCAGATACTCGCGGACAAAGGCACAACCGACACCCAGAAGAGTTGAGGCGACGACTGCCAGCGCCAGGTTCAAGCTTGTGCGAGGTGAGCTTTTGGCGACTGGAAGTGTCGCTCGAGAGATGATCCGCGCATCGGCCTCCTGCAAATCTTCTTGCTGCCGCGTCTCCTTAAAGCGCGCGAGAAAATTCTCGTAGAGTGTTCGGTTTGAAGTGGCGTCGCGTTGAAGTTCACGAAGTCGAACACGGTCCTGCTCTCGTTCACCTGCAGCAGCTGTGGTCGCTTCCAAGCTCTTTTCAAGCGACCTGACCCGGGTGGCGGCGACGGCTACCTCATTTTCCAACCCTACGACTATCCTGCTTACCTCAGAGCGAATTTGCCGGTCCAGGTCGCGACGTTCATCTTTGATTTCAATGATGCTTGGGTGCCGCTCGCCGTAGCGCGCTCGAAGCTGGGCCTCTTTTCGAATAAGTTCGGATTGTTCGCGGCGGAGATCGCGGATTACGTCTGATGCAAGAACCTCTGCGATTGAGTCAAACCCGCTGCCGCGGCTGACGAGTTCCCTCACGCGTGCCAGTTTGGCCCGGCTGCCGTCAAGTTCGGCCCGTGCAAGCAGAAGCTGACTATTGATTTCACGCAACTGCTGTTCGGTGAGGGTGGACCCTTCAGCATCAATGAGCCCATGAGCCGCGCGATAAAGTTCGGCTGCTTCTTCTGACTCCTTGACTTGTTGCCGCAGGTCCTGAAGGCGTCCGTCAAGCCAGACAGTGGCGCGCTCAGTTGCCTCATATTTTGCTTCAAGCTGATCGACCAAATAGGCATCTGCGACCGCATTCGCAATCTTCTCGGCTTTACGTGGAACCTCCGATGTGAAATTGATGGAGATTACTTGTGTGAGGCCGGTTCGACGCACATGCAGGCGGCTCGCGAAGGTCTCTACTGTTGCAATGCGTTCGGCTTGCTGGGCTTCCTCGGGGTCGCGTTCTGGCCCAGAGAAGACCTCACGGACCCATGTGAGAGGGTTGAGGACTGCGTACCATCGCGGTTCTCTGAGAGAGCCGTTGAATTCGGCATCCTCCATCAACTCAAGCTTGTCAATGACGCGAAATGCCAGCGCCTGAGAGCGGATGATCTCCACTTGGCTATCAATTGTGGAACTGTCAGTGGACAGTCCCGACATAATCGCCTCGACATCAACGACATTGGATTGTCTTGTGTCGATCAGAATTTTTGATGTTGCGGTGAAAAATGGCGTTAGTTGCAGCGTGACGATGAGCGTCACGACTGTTATCGAGATCACAATCGTTCCGATGAGCCAAATATTTCTCCGCAGGATCAGAAAAACCTGCCGGAGATCGATAAGGTCAACTACTTGCTCGTTGTTCATGAAAACAATTGTCTCTTTGCGCTGGAACGAAAGGCATTAATGCCGCCAAGTGATCGGCATACTAACGGTGATGTGGAAGACGAACAAGAAATCAGCGGCGGCGATCAGCGATACCACAAGTAGAGTTAATTTGTCAGCGGGATGAGCGGCGACCCGCATGGCGGCTACGCAGTGCAATGTGCCCAAGAGTTAGGCGCTGCTATCTTCAGAGGCAGGCATGATGCGCAGCGTTGTCTTCAGACGACTGGTTTGTAAATCGACGGCGGGTTGGCGGATGAGGAGCGTGGTTGTCGGTTCTTTGTCGCCAAAATGTCGCGAATACATCCCTGAGGAAAGCTCCAGATCCGGCTTTGTTCGTTGGTTGTTGGTACCAACATACTCAACATCAATTTCTAGGAGTGGGGCGCCTTTGTGCCATAGTACAACCCTATTTGGCGTCGAGCGCGCGACACTCAGCGCTGGGTTGATCATATATCGGACGCTCGCCTCACTATCGGGTCGGCGCAAATCGCCTATTAGATTGTCCTCAATTTCAAAACGGCCGGAGGCATCTGTGACAATTGATCTTTGATGATGCACGCCATGGCTCTTTTTGTATCCATCATGTTGCGCAGAGACTTCATACTCTTCTCTAGTTTCGTTCGGTAGAAGTCGTTTCGCGAAAGCCTTTTGTGACCAATTGAATGGTCCAGAAATACGGCTTTGATTGTCATTGTCCAGGGTGAGCGTGTTATGCGCTGACGTTCCACGGAAATAGTCTCTGTCTTCGTGTCCTCCATGGTAAAGATAGGTCCCAGCGTCGACTAGCACTGGCACGTCGTCGATATGCAGCCACACGGCCAGAGCGTCAGCGTGACCATGCGCAGCAATGGAGAGGTAGCCCAGTGGCCCATGATCAAACACAAGAAGCGCGGCGCGTTGCTTAATGTAAGAGCGAAAAACAGTATAGCCCCCTTCATCGAAGGTGCGGGCTCCTTCCAGTTGGGCGAGATTGCCGGATTTGGGCATCGTCACAAGTGTTTCGCGCAGATGGGGCGTTTCAGTGGAGAGTTTTGCCGAAGGTACCTCGAGTAGGGCGCTGAGGCTGGTGACTACAGACGACGTGTAGTCGTCTTCCCGGTTAGGGCGTGAAATGACCACACGTCCTTCATCATTGTCCCCGATATTCGGTTGATGGCCACCTTCATCGGTCATCCATTGGAGATGGGTGATCGCTTTCTTCAGCCGGTCAATAACAAGGGGAGGAAAGGGTTTATTGGTCACCTCAGAGATCCTGCACGCGAGCAGCATCCACTCCAAGGTGAACGCCGTATAGGTGGGGGATTGTTCAGCGCCGACCCCATCGGCGAGAATTTGCAAAGGGATTTCCTGTGACAGAGTTTCGTGACCATAGGAAGCCCACTCAGCGGCATCCGGGAAATCTGAGCACAGCTCACCAAGTAGAAAGAGACCTGCGGCCTCGGCAATCAGATGATTGTTCGCGGAAGAAAAACGCGAGGGGTATCGATAAAGCCATATGCCGTGGGCGCGAAGTGCTGATCGTAGTTTTGATCTCAAGGCATCTGGAATGCTCTGAGGACCCAGAAGGGAGATGGTCAGAACAAAACTGAAACATCGCAGGGCCAATTCAATGCCAGATGCCCAGTTGACACCCTGGAAGGGAGGGTTGTTGTCAATCCAGCTCTCCATTTGGGCAAGACAATAATCTCTCGGTTCCCGTGCGCCTGTTGCCAATGCCAAGGCAGCGATGGGTGGTAGGTACTGGAGACGATTGAGTTCCCATACATGTTTTATATCGCCCCGTTCGCGAACATGTCGAAAGGGGATATCGAAACAATAGGAGTCGCGAGGCCAGGCTGTTTCAGAGCTCGGGTCTAGGTTCCAGATGGAGTTGTCCCTCCGTCCCGGCCATTCCTGGCCAAGAAATGTCCATCGCCCCGCTCGCGCCGCCTGAAAATAGGCGTCCCAGTCAGCGAGGAGCTTCGGGTCTTTGAGGGTTTCAGCTGTAAAGGTTAACGGGAGTGTGGGCAGCGGTCCATCCGACAGAGCATAGCGATCCCAACCCTGAAGCTTCCGCCCGCTGTGCCTTAGGGTTCTTTCGTGAACTCTGTGAGCGATTTCGCGAAGGTCCATCGCCGCAAGACGGTTTATGTACCAGAATAAGTCCTGTGCTGCCATCCACGTACCGTCTCCTCGTTGTCTTATTGGAACTGTATTGCAGTCTATTGGGTGTTTAGGACTGGCGCCGCCACTATAGAAGTAGCACACATACTCTCAGCCACGAGTGAATGATATACACGTCGCGCAAAATAAACGGAAACCTTGACCGGAATGGTGAATAGGAACAGTGCTAGGGCCAACAAGGTAAAGTAGACGAGATCGAAAACAGTTTCGGGCACAATGTCTGGTGGGGTAATGTTGGTGAAGTGGGGCCGATATGTTTGGCCCGCCATACTAACTGGGCTGCGTACATGAACGAGAACACGATCGCTGAATTCTGGCAAAACCATCCATGTGGTGAGGGTCTGGTGGGCACCTTGGAGAGCGACTATCAGAAGTTTTTTGACGAGTATGACGCCTTTAGATATGGAACTGAAAAGCATATTCTTGCTTGTCTTGATGATATCGATTGGGCCGGAAAAAAGGTCTTAGAAGTAGGTCTAGGACAAGGCGCTGATGCTGAACAGATCATTCGTCGAGGGGCAAACTGGTCTGGACTTGACTTAACGGATGAGGCAGTGGAAAGGACATCTGCGCGACTTTCTTTGCGCGGCTTTAGCCACAATGGAGCTCACAAGGGGTCCATCCTCGAAACGCCTTTTGCGGACAATGAGTTCGACATGGTCTTTAGTCACGGTGTATTGCATCATATTCCCGATATTTATAGTGCACAGAAGGAAATTCGCCGTGTGTTAAAGAATGACGGTGAACTCGTGATCATGGTTTATGCGAAGTGGTCATTAAATTATCTATTGGCGATCTCAGTCATTCGACGGTTGGGCTTGATAGCACTGGTGGCATCTGGCGCAAAACCATATGGTTTGCTTGGGCAGCATGTGAATAATGCACAATCAAGAGGGCTGTTTAACTACCTGAAGATGAACAACTTCATTCACCACAACACTGATGGCCCCAGCAATCCATATAGTAAAGTCTATGACCGGAGAGTAGTGGCCAAGGATTTTCCAGACTTCAGAGTTGTCCGAACCTATAAGAGATTTATGCACGCGCCTCCCTTGCCGGTTCAAAATTTTCCAGGAGGGAATCTGCTGGGTTGGCATCTCTGGGCCCATTTGCGTCCTCAGTAAACGTGTAGTTGCCTGTGTGATTGCGCCCTACTCATTGTTGCAGCGGTAGTGGCCTATTTGTTGTGGGCCAAGATAACCCACAACAAATAGGCCACTCCTCCGACCAGAGTTAAAGCATAAGCCAGCAATATGAAGTCGGTACTTATTTCATAGCCCCGTACTCCCAAAAACGTGGTGACGGTTGCAAAAAGAAAAACACCTGCAGCCGGAGACAAAGTCCTAGAAACTAGTTTATTCTTGCCTAAGGCCATCTGCGATAGGTGGTAATGAGAATATTCTGCGCCTACGATCAGACCGATTACCGCGTAATATTGTGAGACCTCTGAGAGAATCTTTGGAAACTGCGTTGTCTCCAAATTGGCAAAATTTACAAACATATATCCTGCATTGTGCCAAATAGCGGCTGCTGTGAGGGCTGCTGTTGCTAGACAAAAAGCTTCGATGAATGTCTTGCGGAGCACTGGTGTTGCATCGATAGAGAGATAGTGATCCTGCCGTCGTAGTGTCATTGTGAAAGCAGTGACCGTTCTTGAGAGCCCAAGAAAGCGCTGTAGTACACCTAAAAGACCTGCGATATCGCGGCCACCAAAAAGATCGGCAAAAATAAGGGTTTGTCCCCACCAAAGTGCCATCAAGTTGCTTTCGAAACTAACAGCGATACTTTGTTTCATTTTTCTCACAGACAGTGCCACACGAACTCGAATAGGAATTTTGGATTGGTGCAAATGGTTGGCGGCATTTACCCAGCTTTTGGTTTCACCGGAGAGAATAAGTCCCAAGGTGCTCGCGACGACAAAGGAGAGGAGATAAAGATATATGATTACTTCAAGGTCTGAGTCTCCCCCGTCCCGAACGATCAGCGCCGAAAATATTAGGAGGAAGAAGGCAATCGCTTGTGCAGAATCCACCCAAAATGATCGTTCGTATGAATTCTGGAGAACAAGAATGTGGCGGTTTATCAAATTCAACCTATCCAGAGCCGAGCCCAGAAAACACAGAACCACCCAGAAGATTGGGATATCGATATAGTAAGCGCTGAGTGAAAGTAGCGACAAAAGGAGCGGGGAAGTTAAAAAAACAAGTGAAAGCGCCATGGCTTCCACCGCTTGTGAGGGCACTTTTCGCGACAAATGTCGGAACGAGAAGATGCAGTAGCCGCAATCCGCATAGCCTACCGTGAGGTTCGAGAGCGCTATTGCGACAAAGAACGCGCCCAGCTCAGTAAGTTCGAAATGTTGAGTAAGGATAATAGTAGACCCGAGTTGTCCTACAACTCCGATTGAGCGAATAATAAGCGACTTGGCAGTCATATGGACCCGGCGACGATTGTGACGTTATTTTGAGCAGATAAACCAAAGAACGAACTCAATGCATAATCCAATACATACTAGCGACGATGAGATAGAGCGAGCCTTAAGAGGTGAGATAATTTATGGCGACAATTTTCCCCCAGATAGGGTGGCCGTTTGGTATGAGGAGGAGGAACGGGGCTATTTTGATGTCTCAACAGAAAAAGGTGGGCACACACAGACGTATCGATCTTCTGATGCGCTCCATTTTTTTAGGGGGCGCGAAATAGGCGGTGATCTGCTTGCTGTGGGAGCAGCTGATGGAAGTGATTTCCTGTCTGTTGCTGAAAAAATCAACGAGTTTCATTTCATCGAGATCAGTGAGGAATTTTGGCGCTCTGAGGTCGGAGGTAAGCCGGCTTTCTATTCCAAGCCCTCGATTATGGGGGAGATGTCTTATGAGGACGCTCGTTTTGATGTCGGTGCCTTTTTCAGCGTATTGCATCATGTACCAAATGTGAGCTTTGCATTGAAGGAGATGCACCGAGTTTTGAAACCCGGTGGCCTACTTTTGCTCAGAGAACCAGTAGTTTCGATGGGCGATTGGCGTACTGGGCGTCCTGGTCTCACAAAAAATGAAAGGGGTATTCCGCAGGCATGTCTTGAAACCGCAGTATATGAGGCGGGCTTCGAGATCGAGAT
>Ga0189286_100145_pt1 | contig 37942 bp, 41 predicted proteins | sample UW69minimetaG_FD_130330 | JGI IMG/M metagenome (GOLD analysis project Ga0189286, IMG submission 130330) | Marine microbial communities from the Costa Rica Dome - UW69 mini metaG | ecosystem: Environmental > Aquatic > Marine > Oceanic > Photic zone | place: Costa Rica: the Eastern Pacific...
GTGACCGGCTGAATGGAACACCAAGAAAGTGTCTGGGATGGCGAACACCTACAGAAGCCTTCAGAGACGAGTTGATGAAACTGAGATAGAGGAAAACGTCGCAACGAGTCTTGAGCCATCACTTGAAGGGCGCATAATTTGTCTAAAGCGCCCTTCCTGTGCATGGTATTTCGCCTAAGTCGCGAACCTTGATAAATTAAATTTTTAAGTAGTTAGCGGTTTTACCTGATGTGCAGTTTGTTTAGCCCAATGCGTATCCAGCGCCGCGGACCGTGCGCAGTGGATCGTCGCCGCCATGTACACACAACGCCTTGCGCAAACGTCCGATGTGCACATCAACCGTCCGGCTGTCGACATAGATGTCCCGGCCCCACACGCGGTCCAAAAGTTGCTCCCGGCTCCACACGCGTCCAGGCTTCTCCATGAAGGTTGCCAGCAGGCGGAACTCTGTTGGACCAAGCCGTAGCGCCTCTTCATTACGAGTCACCCGATGGGTTTCTGCATCAAGGATGATGTCCTCATAGGTCAGAGTCTGCCCCACAGAGGACGGCCGCACACGCCGCAGCTGGTTACGTACCCGTGCCATCAACTCCATCACCGAGTACGGTTTCACCACATAGTCGTCCGCCCCGGTTTCAAGCCCGCGCACGCGATCCACCTCTTCAGACCGCGCAGACAACATAATCACGGGAATGTTCTGGGTCTCCGTACTGGTTTTTAGACGTCGACAGATTTCGATGCCGGATGTGCCCGGCAGCATCCAGTCGAGCACAATGATATCCGGCTGCACCTCTTGCACCATCAGGAGCGCGGTGTCGCCATCGGCCGCGGCTTCCACGTCAAAACCTTCGGCTTGCAGGTTGTAACTCAGCACTTCACGCTGCGCAGGTTCATCTTCAACGACGAGAACGGTGGGATGATCTTTTGCCATCTGCTTTATCCTCTAAAGGCTCCTGTTACGCGTCCAGCCGGGTGGCTTTGGGGCGGGCTTCTTCCGGCATGCTGCCGGTCACCAGATAGATCACCTGCTCCGCAATTGCGGTCACGTGATCCCCCATGCGTTCGGTGTTTTTTGCCATAAAATGCAGGTGCATACAGGGCGTGATGTAGCGCGGATCTTCCATCATGAAGGTCAGGAATTCGCGAAACAGCGCGTTATACATCTGGTCGACGCTTTCGTCGCGTTCCAGCACGTCGCGCGCCAAATCCACGTCACGCTGAATAAACGCATCCAGCACGTCTTTCAGCATCAGCTGCACCTCATGCGCCATGCGCTTGAGCGAGCCATTGGCACCTTCAACCTGCTCCATATGCACAAGAACGGACGTGCGTTTGGCCATGTTTTTCGCATAGTCACCAATGCGTTCCAGGTTGCCGGCGATCTTCATCACCGACAGGACCACACGCAAATCCACCGCCGCAGGCGCGCGCAGCGCGATCAGGTTGGCGCAGCGCTCGTTGATCAATTCTTCAAGCCCGTCAATGGCTTTGTCGGCTGCCCTCACCTGCGCCGCGAGCTCTTCATCGCGGGTGGACATAGCATTGGCGGCTTCGCCAATCGCGGCTTCCACAAGGCCGCCCATTTTCATCACATGGGCCTGAATGCCTTCCAGATCACGGTCAAAGGCGGACACAATATGTTGGTCGTTCATGGTCTCTCTCCTTAGCCGATCCGGCCGGTGATGTAGCTTTCGGTGCGCTCATCTTTGGGGTTGGTGAAAATCTGCGAGGTGTCGCCGTATTCCACCAGATTGCCGAGGTGGAAGAAGGCTGTCTTCTGGCTCACACGGGCCGCCTGCTGCATGGAGTGGGTCACAATCACCACAGAATACTGATCACGCAGCTCATCGATCAGCTCCTCGACCTGGGCTGTTGCAATCGGGTCCAGCGCTGAACATGGTTCATCCATCAACAGAACTTCCGGCTCGGTCGCCACGGCGCGCGCAATGCACAAACGCTGTTGCTGACCACCGGAAAGACCGGTGCCTGGCGCGTGCAAACGGTCTTTCACTTCGTTCCAGATCGCCCCACGACGCAAGGATTTCTCCACGATTTCATCCAATTCAGCTTTGTTCTTTGCCAAACCATGGATACGCGGACCGTATGCGATGTTGTCATAGATTGACTTTGGAAATGGGTTTGGCTTCTGGAATACCATGCCCACTTTGGCGCGCAACTGCACCGGATCGACGCGTTTGTCGTAGATGTCTTCGCCATCAATTTTGATGTCACCTACTACACGGCACACATCAATTGTGTCGTTCATCCGGTTGATACAGCGCAAGAAAGTCGACTTGCCACACCCCGATGGACCAATGAAAGCGGTCACGGCTTTGGCATCAATATCCACGTTCACATCTTTGATCGCGTGGGTGTCGCCATAATACACCTGCACATTGCGGGCGGAGATTTTGGTTTCGGTCTGGTTCACGTCGGTCCCCAGTTTTTCAGTGTCATACATGAGAGAGTTCCTTCGCTTACCAACGGCGTTCAAACCGGCGGCGCAGGAGTACTGCAAGAGTGTTCATTGAGATGAGGAAGATCAAGAGAATGATGATCCCGCCCCAGGCGCGTTCATAGAATGCCGGGTCGGCCCGTTTGGCCCATTCGTAGATCTGAGCGGGCATGGCCGAGTTTGGCGACAACAGGCCTTCGCCCACAGTCTCTGGCATGTTGGAGGCGATGAAGCCAATCATCCCGATCAACAGCAGTGGCGCAGTTTCGCCCAAGGCTTGCGCCAAACCAATGATAGTGCCGGTCAGGATGCCCGGTGCAGCCAAGGGCAGCACATGATGGAACACCGCCTGCATTTTGGAGGCCCCTACCCCCAGCGCCGCATCGCGGATGCTTGGCGGTACCGCCTTGAGCGCGGCTCGGGTCGAGATGATGATGGTTGGCAAGGTCATCAGCGTCAGCACCAGCCCACCCACCAGCGGCGCGGATTGCGGCAGATGCATGTAATTGATGAATACCGCCAGGCCCAGAATACCAAACACGATCGACGGCACAGCTGCGAGGTTGGAGATGTTCACCTCGATGATGTCGGTGATCCAGTTCTTGGGGGCAAACTCCTCAAGATAGATCGACGCCGCCACACCAATTGGCAACGCGAGCACCAGCACCACCAGCATCATGAAGAAGCTGCCCACCATAGCCACGCCAATGCCCGCGGCTTCTGGGCGCTGGTCGGACGCGTCAGCACCAATGATGAAGTCGATGTTGAAGGTTTTCTTCAACGCGCCAACTTCGATCAGCTGATCCACAAAGTCGAGCTGTGCCGGCGTGATGTTCTTGTCGTTGGCAATGCTGTCCCGTGTCACCCGGCCTTTCATGTAGCCGTCCACGCGACTATTGGCGAGGAAGCGGAACTCGATGGTCCGCCCAATCTGGTCCGGATTAGCGATCACATAGTTACGCAGCTGGCTCGCGGCGGATTTGGACAGGATCTTCGCCATGTCTTTGGACTTGAGATTGGTCTCAATACCGTTGGCTTCCGCTGTGTTTTCAAAGGCGGATTTGATCAATGGCGCATAGCCGAAGGTTGTGACTTTCTTGATCTTCTCCAGATCGCGCTCGCCAGACTTGTCCAGCTTGCTCTCCAGCAGCTCCACTTCCATGGTCACGAAGGTCTGCGTAAACGCGCCGGTGCCTTTGGACAGGATCGTGTAGAGCAGCGTCACCAGCATCAACAGGCCAATGCCAATCGCGATCATGCCATAGAGCTTGAAGCGGCCTTCGGCGGCGTTGCGACGCTTGGTGCGTGCATCCAGTGTGTGCAGCGAGCTTTGGGACGCAACGGCGCCTGTGTTTTGCGTCGCGTCGGTCATTCGTATTGCTCCCGATATTTGCGCACGATGTAGAGCGCCAGCACATTGAGGCCGAGGGTCAGAACAAAGAGGGTCAGGCCAAGGGCAAAGGCCACCAGCGTTTCTGGGCTTGCGAAATCACCATCCCCGGTCAGCTGGCTGACGATCCGGGTGGTGATGGTGGTCATGCTTTCAAACGGGTTGAGGCTGAACTTGGCAATCGCCCCTGCCCCCATCACCACAATCATGGTTTCGCCAATCGCGCGGGAGGCCGCCAACAGGATCGCGCCAACGATGCCGGGCAATGCCGCCGGGATCACCACCTGGCGGATGGTTTCGCTCGAGGTCGCTCCCAAGCCCAGGGAACCGTCGCGCATCGCCTGTGGCACTGCGTTGATGATGTCATCAGACAGCGAGCTTACAAAAGGGATCAGCATGATGCCCATGACCACGCCCGCGGTCAGCACAGAGGTCGCGCCGGACATCCAGTCCACGCCCAAAGATCCGGATTGACCAAACAGGTTCACCAACATTGGCCCCACTGTCAGCAGCGCAAACAGACCATAAACGATGGTTGGGATACCGGCGAGAATTTCCAATAGTGGCTTGGCAAAGGCACGTGTCTTGGGACCGGCATATTCGGACAGATAAATCGCCGCGAACAAGCCAATTGGCACCGCCACCAAAAGCGCAATGAAAGAGATATAGAGCGTGCCCCACAGCAGCGGCAGGATCGACAGCTCACTGTCGCCGCGGAAGTTTGGCGCCCAGGTGGTGCCAAAGAAGAAGTCACGCCAGTTGTGCAGACCAAAGAAGTTGATGGTCTCAAACAGCATCGACAGCACAATGCCCACGGTGGTCAGGATCGCCAACGAGGCTGCCGCCATGAGCAGGGCCAGAACCGCGCGTTCCACCATGTTGCGGGCACGATAGTCTGGCTTGGTTTTGCTGAAAGAAATGCCAAAGCCAATCACGGCCAGCGCCAGCACGATCAGGGTGCGCATTGTGTTGCCGGTCACGGCGGCGCTGCGATAGGACTTCGCGGCTGTCAGCACCTCGGGGCGCACATCTTGGCCCAAGGCCACGCCCAGCTCACCCAGACGCGCCCGCACGTCCACAACGGTGGCGTCCATGGCGTCGACTTCGGCCAAGCTCATCGCCCCACCGGCAATCGCGGTGTTCAGCCCGTCGGCTACGCGGCGCACATCAGACATCACCAGGTTCAGGTTGGAGCCTTCCGGGATCATATCCGGCGCAATGATGCCCGAAACGGTGCGTTCAATCAGCGTCGGCTGCGCCAGCAACCACACCAGCAACACCGCCAGCGCAGGCACCGCCACGCTCAGCGCGACATTGGTGCCGTAATAGATCGGCAAGCTGTGCAGAGCGCGGACATCGCCCCCCGCCAATTTCAAAACACGTATCCGTCCAATAAAATACCCCGCCGCGGCGAGGGCGAGGACCAATAGGACAAGCCAGGAAAGTGGCATCTGTGGGCGCCTTTGTTCAGGGAAAAACCGGGCGGCACGAACCGTCGCGCCGCCCGATCTAGGGAGTGATTACATGTTGGAGCCGAGCACGGCTTCATCTGCAACAGCGTTCTGGGTGTCGGCCAGCTCTGGGTCAGACACCAGACCATACTCGGCCAAAGGACCATCTTCGCCCGCGATCTCGTCAGCGATGAAGAACTCTGCGTATTCTTTCAGGCCTGGGATCACGCCGATGTGCGCTTTCTTCACGTAGAAGTACAGCGGACGGGACACTGGGTACTCACCGGTTGCGATGCTCTCAGTGGATGGGACGATGCCAGACATGGTCGCAACCTGCAGCTTGTCTGTGTTGTTCTCATAGAACGCCAGACCGAAGACGCCGATGCCGTCTTTGTTGCTTTCGATGCGCGCCAGGGTCTCGGTGTAGTCACCGTCGATGTCCACAGACACACCGTCGGTGCGCAGGGAGATACAGGCTTTCTCGGCCGCTTTGTGCTTGGCTTTGTCGGTGTCACCTTCGGCCGCTGCCAGCAGCACATCAAATGCGCCGGTGGCTTCACAGCCTGCCAGGATCACTTTGTCTTCAAACACTTCACGGGTGCCGTGCTTGGTGCCCGGGATGAAGGCTTGCAGCGCTTGTGCCGGGAAGTTCGCGTTCACGTCGGCCCAGGTTTTGTTTGGGTTGGCCACCATCTGACCGTCCACGAGGATTTCGTTGGACAGCGCCAGGAACCAGTCGCTTGGGGTGTATTCAAAACCGTTGCCGTTGATGTCGGAGGCAAACACGATGCCATCATAGCCGATGCGCACTTCGATGATGTCGGTGACACCGGCTTCGGCACAGGCTTTGATCTCTTTGTCTTTGATCTTGCGGGAGGCGTTGGCCACGTCGATGGTGTTTTCGCCAACACCTTCACAGAAACGCTTCAAACCAGCAGAAGATCCACCGGATTCAACAACCGGGGTTGGGAAGTCAAAGTTTTCACCAAAAGCTTCCGCCACGATGGATGCGTAAGGCAGAACGGTGGAAGAACCGGCGACCTGTACTTGATCACGCGCGGCGGCAGAAGTGGCGGCAACGGCCGCGATGGCCAGAGCAGAGGCAGTCAGTTTGACGGACATAAGTGTAACTCCATTTGATCCAGACTGTTCGTCGACAGTCTCGAGCGACGATCTAAAGTGCCTGGTCAAAGCTTTTGTGACGCGTATGTAACAGCCGTGTGACAAATCGCGTTTTTTGTGACGTCCAAGTAAAAAGACGTCTTAGGCAGCGGGGAGTATCACGCTGAAAAAACTGCCTTTTCCTAAAGTGCTCTCAATCTTCAATCGGCCGCGATGGCGATTAATGATATGTTTCACAATTGCGAGCCCCAGCCCCGTGCCACCCATTTCACGCGATCTGTGAGAATCGATTCTGTAAAACCGCTCGGTCAGACGCGCGATGTGAATGCTGTCGATGCCGGGACCATTGTCCTTTACCGAGACCATCCATCCGTCGCCGCGTAAGCCAGCTTGCGCATGCACTTGCGTGAGGCTGACCTCCACCTGCGTGCCCTGCCCGCCATACTTAAGCGCATTCTCCACCAGATTGGTGATGACCTGCAAAAGCTGGTCCGGATCGCCCGGCACTACAACGGGGGAATCTGCATCCTGGTAAGTCACGGCGCTCAGGTTGCTCTCCGCCAAAGGAGACAAGTTGCGGATCACTGCGCGGATGATCTGGTCCAGATCGACCGGATCGGTGGGCCGCATGCGAGACACCTCTTCCACTCGGCTCAAAGACAGCAAGTCTCCGACCAATCGGTTCATCCGGCTGGCCTCTTCGGACATGATGCCCAAGAAACGTTCGGTCGCCGCGCTGTCGCCCCGCGCGGGACCTTGCAAGGTTTCCACGAAGCCCAGTATGGCCGTCAGCGGTGTACGCAACTCATGGCTGACGTTGGCAACGAAGTCCCGCCGCATCTGATCCAACTGCTGGACCTCGGTGACATCCTGAAAACAGATCATCACCCCTTTGGTGCGCATGCTCGGCGCGACCAGTCTCCCACCAGAAGCTGCCACCAAATCCACCGGTGACACGGTGACGTCAAAGCGGTGCCCCTGCGGCCCATCGTTATACGCATAAATCGCCCGATGGCTTCTGCCATCTTTCAAACAGGCATCTACGGCGCTGTTTAGACTAGGCTGGCGGAACACCAAAATCAGCGGCCGGTCATCATCCGCATGGGGGTTGAGCTTCACCGCCGCCTCGTTGCCAGCCAGTATGCGTGCCTCCGCGTCGACCAGCACCGCCGGCAGTGGCACAGCCTCTAGGTAGCTCTTGTAAAAATCATGCGGCATGGCCCCGCTCCCGTCCGTTCCGTCTTGCGCTGCCCGGTAAGGGTCACATCAACCCCACGGCTCAAACCGTTTTACTGTAACAGTTTTATGACAGATCAGTTTTGGAAGGGCAAAATCGGCCGTCAAACTTCGCGCAGACCCGCTTTGAAGCGTTTGGCGTTGTCCTGATAGTGCTTCGCCAACATCGTCAGACCAGTGATACCTGCTTCGTCCAGCTGACGCACCACCTTGCCCGGCGCGCCCATCACCAGGCTGCCGTCCTGGATTTCCTTGCCTTCTGTGATCAACGCCCCTGCCCCGATGAGGCAGTTCTTCCCAATCTTCGCGCCATTGAGCACCGTGGCGCCCATGCCAATCAGGCTGTTGTCGCCAATGGTGCAGCCATGCAGCATCGCCTTATGGCCAATCGTACAGTTCTTACCGATCCTCAAGGGATACCCGGGATCGGTGTGCATCACCGTGTTTTCCTGCACGTTGGAGCCTGCGCCCACCGTGATTGTCTCATTGTCCCCGCGCAGCGTGCTGCCAAACCAAACGGAGGTGTCTGCCTCGAGCACCACATTGCCAATCACATTGGCATCCGGGGCAACCCAGCTGCTGTCGTCCAGCTTTGGCGCAACACCGTTCAACTCATACATCGGCATTAGGACATCTCCTGAAATTCGTTTTGCAACCCGTTCACATGGCCTTGCAAGGCGGGTTGTTGCTCGCGGCGCATACGTTCCGCCGCAATAATGGTCTTCAGCTGTGCCTCTGTTGCGTCCAGATCGTCGTTCACCAGCACATAGTCATAGGAATGCCAGTGGCTGATCTCGTCCCAGCTTTTCTGCATCCGCTTGTCGATCACGTCTTCACTGTCCTGCGCCCGGCTCACCAAACGGCGGTGCAGCTCTTTGATGGAGGGCGGCAGAATAAAGATCGAGAGCGCGTGTTTGCCCAAATCAGAATTGCGGATCTGCGCCTCGCCTTGCCAGTCTACGTCAAACAACACGTCATTGCCGTTTTCAATGGTCTCACCCACCGGGCCAGCAGGGGAGCCGTAGAAATTGCCAAACACGTGAGCGTGCTCCAGCATTTCGCCGTCCGCCACCTGACCCTTAAACTCGTCTTCCGAGAGAAAGTAATACTCGCGCCCATGTTCCTCACCGGGACGCGGAGACCGTGTGGTGGCGGAAATCGAGAAGCTCAAACCTGGATCCCATTCCATCAACCGGCGCGCGAGCGTTGATTTCCCTGCGCCAGAGGGAGAAGACAGAATGATGAGCAGGCCACGTCGCTGAGTCATGTGATTATTCCACGTTTTGAACTTGCTCTCTCATCTGGTCGATCACGGCCTTGAGGTCCAGCCCAATCCGCGTCAAATCCACCGACTGTGCCTTGGAACACAGCGTATTGGCCTCGCGGTTGAATTCTTGCATTAGAAAGTCGAGCTTACGCCCCACGGGGCTACCTTGCACCAAAAGCTCCTTTGCCGCCTGCACATGCGCCCGCAGCCGATCCAACTCTTCCATCACATCAGATTTCACCGCCAAAACCGCCAGCTCTTGCGCCAAGCGGCTTTCGTCCAGCCCGTCGGCATTCTCCAGAACTCGCGCCATGTTGGCCTTCAAGGTCTCCGCCGCCTCTTCGCGCCGGGCTTCGGCTGCCTCTGCAGCTTGCTGGGTCAAATCGGACACCTGTTCCAGCTGATCCGTCAACACCGCTTCCAGTGCCTGCCCTTCCTTGGCGCGCATCTCTTTGAAGCTGGCAATCAACTCAGGCAGTTGCGCCGTAATAGCCGCCAACAACGCCTTGCTGTCGGTTTCCTCTACTGCCTGCTCCATCACACCGCGTTGCGACAGCAGATCACTGGCCTTGGACGGGGCCAGCGAAATGCCTTTGTCCATGGCCCGTTCTTCCACGGCTTGCAGCGCCGACAACACAGCTTCCAACTGCGCCGCGTTTACCGCCAGCGCACCGGTTTCATCATCACGATTGACCCGCAGTGACAGGTTCACCGACCCGCGTGCCATGCCTTTGGACAATGCTCCACGCACCGCAGGTTCCAGCCCCTCGATCCAATCCGGCACCCGCAGGCGCAGATCCAACCCTTTGGCATTCACACTGCGCAGGTCCCAGGTCCAGCTGTGCCCCTGCCCTTCACCCTTAAGGCTTGCGTATCCGGTCATCGACTCCAGCACGGGCCGTCCTCCTGCAATTTCAGTTGCGCAACAGCTAAATCTATTCCTGCGCGAAGAGCAACGTTAACGGCGCAACCGGTTAACCATTGAAATCATTTTTTATCGCAAATCCGCTAAAATGTGAGATAACTGATTTACAAGTTGTTTACGACTTTGAGCAAACGGCCCAGAGAGACCGGCTTAAAGACGGACTGTAAGGTACGAAGATCAGATGCAGAAGTTTTTCCTGGGGGGAAGAGCATGAGAATTTTTGGTGACGGAAAATCCAGCGCGGCAAAGGTGCACAGCATCGCCGTAATGCAGGATGTTAAAGCTTACTGGGACGGCCTGCGCGACGGGCACCCGGTGCCCTATCGCAGCGACGTGGACCCACGCCAAATTCAGAAAGTGCTCAAGCACGCGTTCATCTTGGAACGCATCGCACCGGGCATGGCGCGCTTGCGGGTCTCCTGCAACACGCTCACCGATGTGATGGGCATGGACATGCGCGGCATGCCCATGTCCGCGCTGATCAACGAAGCGTCGCGCGACAGCTTTGGTCAAGCATTGGAAAAAGTCTTTGCTGCGCCAGCGATTGGCCGTCTGGAAATGAGCACCACACGGGGTTTCCGCCGCAACGGCCTCAACGCGGAAATGATGCTTTTGCCGCTGCGCTCTGACAGTGGCGAAGTGAACCGTATTCTGGGCGCGATCACCGTAGACGGCGATCTGGGCCGCGCGCCACAGCGTTTTGACCTGGAAGGCAGCTTCCTGCGCCGGATCGACATGCCAAGCGCCAAAGTTTCCTCGGATGCCGTGGCCGCGCCACAGCCACAGAAAGTTGAAATCACCACGCCGGCTGGGATACAGCCCGCGCAAGAGCAAGCCAAAACACCGGCCGCGCCGCGCCTCGTCCCCACCCGGCACCCGCACCTGCGGCTGGTTGTGTCAGACGGCTAGAAGAATTCTGGTCTCACAAAGAAGGCGGGGTCTATTGGTCATGGCACCCCGCCTTTTTTTGTGCCTGCACATCACGTAAAGCAAATGCCGCAGCCTTTTGGCCTGCGGCTTTTCTGTTTTCTCAACCTAATAGCGAAGCGCAGTCAGGCATCCAGATGCAGATACACCCGCCGGTTCTGCTTGCCTTTCTTCTCGATTTTGCCAATCCGCACCCGGCCAATTTCGCCGGTTCTGGCCACATGTGTGCCGCCGCAGGGTTGCAAATCTACCTGCTCGTCCTCGGTGCCAATCCGCACCAACCGGACTTTGCCTGCACCTTTCCGCGGGGCCACGGACATGGTTTTCACCAATCCCGGATTGGCTTCCAGTTCCGCATCGGTGATCCAATCCTCGGTGACGGCCAGATCCCGGTCAATCAGCGCGTTGAGCGTATCACCCAGCGCCTGTTTGTCCTCCGGGGCTTCCGGCATGTCAAAATCCAACCGGCCTTTTTCCGCGCCAATGGAGCCCCCCGTCACCGGCAAAGGAATAACCACCGACAATAGATGCAACGCCGTATGCACCCGCATGTGCCGATGACGCCGCCCCCAATCCAGCACCTGCTTCACGTCCGTGCCAATTGGCGGCAGTTCTTCAGGCGCAGAAGGCACCAAGGCAATTGCGCCGTCCAGTGTTTTCACGGTGGTGGCAATTTCCGTGTTGTGCCCGTCCCATTCTAATTTGCCACTATCACCCGGCTGTCCACCGCTGGTGGCATAAAACAAAGGCGCGTCGAGCAGAATACCACCCTCTGGCGTGTGCCCAATCACCACGCCAATCGCTTCTTTTTGATAGGCGTCTTCCAAAAACAAAAGCTTACTCATCGGCCGTCTCCGTCCCCATCTCCGTCCGCACCGTCCATGTCATCCAGGTCCGGCGGTGTTGGTATTGCGCTTGCGGGTGTAGAACTCTGCGCCACAGGCGCAGCAGGTGTATTTGCCGCCGGAGCTTCGCCGCGCAACGTTTCAGGATTGCGCAGCCAAATATCCCGTTGGGCAAAGGGTATCTCGATGCCCTCCTCCACAAACCGACGCGCAATCTCGTGGTTCAGATCACTCTTCACCGTCAGCATCCAGTTCACATCGCGCAGGATTGCCCTAATCTCAAAATCGAGCGAGTCCGCACCAAAGCCCTGAAACACCACCGCCGGCGCCGGATTGGCCAGCACCATCGGATGGGCCTCCGCAATCTCGCGCAAGATGCCTTCTACCCAGCGGGTGTCCGTTCCGTAGGCGACACCCACCGGCACAATCACCCGCCCAACGGTATTGCCGCGGGTATAGTTGGTCACAGTGCCCGAAATCAGATCGCTGTTTGGGATCACCACATCTGTGCGATCAAAAGTTTCGATCCGCGTCGAGCGCACCGAAATGTCGCGCACATATCCCATTTGCCCGTTCACATCGATCCAGTCACCCTCGCTCACCGGACGCTCAATCAACAGGATGATGCCGCTCACAAAGTTGGAGACGATGTTTTGCAGGCCAAAACCAATCCCGACAGATAGCGCCCCGGCAAAGAGCGCGATGTTACCAAGATTGATCCCCGCAACTGTCAAAGCGATCAGCGCCGCAAGGAAGATGCCGATGTACCCCGCGCCAGAAACCACCGCAGTTTGCCCGCCTGCATCCAGTCGCGTCTTTGGCAAAATGTTGTCGCGCAAAAAGCTCTGGGACAGCCGGGTCACCGCATGGCCAAAGGCGTAGACCACAATCAGCAGTAGGATGTTTTCCGGCGACAGGATCAGATCGCCAAACTGCAAGCCATCCGAGATATTGCGCCAGATCTGCTGCAAGTCCGATACCTGCGCGCCCCAGCACATCAGGAACACAGGCAGCGACAGGATCACAATGCCTATGCCTGCGAGGACTGCCGCCAACGGGCTTTCGTCGTCATCACGCCCATTGAGGGCAGAGAAAATCTTCTGAATGACGCGCTGCGCCACCAACAGGAAAGCCACCAGAAATACGGTGCGCGTGCTGGAAAACACAAGGTAGCTCGCGCCACGGGTCAGGCCGATGGTCGCCAATACGCCCCCGATCAGAGATACCAGAACAGTGTAGCGCCCAAGGAGTGAGATCAATTGGCCTATCGCGGTCAGCGGCCCGTCCTCTTCGGCCCGCATCGATCCTGCATGACGAGTCACCAGCCGCCCCAATAGCCCAAGGAAGTAAGCTGCAATCACCGTGGTCACGAAGAACACCACCGCTTCGGTGCCGCGACTCCAGCTTTCGTATCTGGCCAGTTCCACAAACAGCGAACTCAACGCCAGCATGGCGCCCAGCACAGTGCTCGCGCGCCGCCCCTTACGCTTTTCCGCTTCGGTCAGGTTGACCAGCAGCAGCGGCCGCTCATTGCGTGAAAACACCCGTTCGCCCAGCCAGCGTGCAGTTAGCAACTCAAAGGTCATCAGCGGCAAAATGGAAAGCACCACATCGCCACGCAGCCCGGGCAAGTCGGTCGCATAGACCGCTTTGGAGAAAGCAAACACGCCCAACATTGGCAAAACAACCTGACCGTAGGACAGGCAAAACACCGCGATCCAGCGTGTCGCCGACAGGTGCACACGGTCGCGGATCATGCTCTGCAGCGCCTTTTCAGTCCAGCGCATGCCCCGCGTCAGAAGGACAAAGGCAATCGCGAGAAAAAACAGCATACGAGGCAGGGATTTGCGCAACTCATTGCGCTGTTTTTCATGCACCCAGCCGGTTTGGAACTCCAACGCTATCAAACGGAAAGAGTCGCTCAACTCGCGGGCGGCTGGCCACCAAAGGTCTGGATTCAGTGGAAACGGGCCCGGCTCCAGCAGGATTTGCGTCTGCCGTTCTCTCAGTAATACATCGATGGACCGGATCAGTTCCTGTGCCTCGGTCAACGCCAGTTCCGCGCGCCGAACGGGGGCTTTAGCCTCTGACAACGACAACTCCAATTGTCGCCGTTCCTCAGCCACATCCTCCGCTTCACCGCCTTCCGGCACTGGCCCCAGACGCTGCAACTGCGCCTCAAGCGTGGTGACGGATATCCGAGACCGTGAACTCTCGTCACTGAACTCTTCGCTCCACAACGACAGCTGACCGCGCAGCGTGTCCATCGCCGCCTCAGAAGCGCGGTCATTGTCGATGGCTTCAGCGGCGCGGTCCGCGACCCGCCGCCATTCACCATAATCAGGCGGCAAAGTGCCTTGCGCCCAAACTGCGGTTACCCACACGGTCAGAACCGTGACCGCGACACTCAGATACCTAATCAGTGGGCGCATGGTGTGAGGCTGCCTTATACGTCTTCAAACACACCCGGAATGCTACTTGGGCCTTTGTTGCCCAGCCATGCCGGGGTCGGCAGGCCTTTTTCCTTAAGGAACTCCGGGTTGAACAGTTTGGACTGATAGCGCGTGCCGTAATCACAAAGGATGGTCACAATGGTGTGGCCCGGCCCCATGTCCTTGGCCATACGCACCGCACCGGCAATGTTCACACCAGACGACCCACCGAGACACAGGCCTTCATTCTCCAGCAGGTCAAACACGTAAGGCAGCGCTTCTTCATCCGAGATTTGATAGCTCATGTCCGGTGTGAACCCTTCAAGGTTGGCGGTGATCCGCCCCTGTCCAATGCCTTCGGTGATGGAGCCACCTTCGGATTTCAGCTCACCGTTGGTGTAGAAGTTGTACAACGCCGCGCCCATTGGGTCCGCCAGGCCAATCTTCACGCCTTTGGGCTGCAACGCTTCGGCCACGCCAGCAAGCGTGCCACCAGACCCCACTGCACAGGTGAAACCATCTACTTTACCCTCGGTCTGCGTCCAGATTTCCGGGCCGGTGGTCTCAACGTGGCTTTGACGGTTGGCAACGTTGTCAAATTGGTTGGCCCAGATCGCGCCATTTGGCTCGGTCTTTGCCAGCTCGGCCGCCAAACGACCAGAGTAGCGCACATAGTTGTTGGGGTTTTTATAAGGCGCGGCTGGAACTTGCACCAGTTCCGCGCCCGCAAGCCGCAGCATGTCTTTCTTTTCCTGCGATTGCGTCTCAGGGATTACAATCACGGTTTTAAAGCCCATGGACGCGCCCACCAGCGCCAGACCAATCCCGGTGTTGCCGGCTGTGCCTTCGACAATGGTGCCGCCCGGCTTCAGATCCCCGCGCGCAATTGCGTCTTTGATGATGTAAAGCGCGGCACGGTCCTTGACCGATTGGCCGGGGTTCATGAACTCCGCCTTGCCATAAATCTCACACCCGGTCTCGTCGCTGACTTTGTTCAGGCGGATCAAAGGGGTGTTGCCAATCGCTTGGGCCAGATCACGGGCGATATGCATGTTGCGCGGTCCTTTATAGATGTCTGAAATCCTGTGTAGGCAAGGCGCGGGGCAAACTCAAGCGGTCCCGCGCAGCCTGTCGCGGTGTCGTGCCAACCACAGCGCGGCCAGCACCAGCGGCGCATTCACAATTTGTTTCCTGTCCACCATCTGCATCAACGCGTCAAAGCTGTAGACGTAAGAGCGAATGTCCTCTGCCTCCTGCTCCAACCCGGAGACCCCTTCCACATCATCTGGCAGGTCGGCCAACCCAACGTAAATATTGAAGTATTCCGTGCTGCACCCAGGGGATGCATAACAGTTGGCCACCTCATGCAATTCCAAGAGTGCGAGCCCGGCTTCTTCTTGTGCCTCGCGCCGGGCACAGGATTCAGGGCTTTCTTCCGCATCCAGTCGGCCTGCGATGGGCTCCAATTGCCAAGGCAAATCATCACCACGCGCAAACGGTCCAGGACGGAACTGTTCGATCAACAAAACGCGATCTCGCACCGGATCATAAGGCAGCAAAATCACCGCATCGGTGGCGACAAATACCGCGCGCTTCACTTTCTCACTTTGTGATCCGTCGTACCGTCGGAAGGTCAGGCCATACTCTTCCAGCGTAAAGTACTCCGCATAGGGTCTCGACAGCGACACATCGCCTACATCCGCCGCCGTCATGCCGCTTGGACTCACCGCATCATTGCGTCGTTTGGCCTGCATCTTTGCCGTGGCCCGCGCCTTGATCAAAGGCAACATCCAATCCACTTTTGCCCGCGACCGTTGTCCAAAGTAACTCATTTCCTCAACGGCGCGCAGCACCGTGACTTCGCCAAAACGTGCCGCCCAATTGTCCAACGACCATGGCCCGTCGGGAATCCAACCTGCGTTTTCACTCTTGAACACGCGTGCTGGGTGCTCGGTCCCGTCAACGGTGACGGAAACATCCGTCAAATCATAGTCATAGCTGCCTTCATAAAACCGCAGCCGCTCAACTTCCGTATCACTCAAGTCGCCAATGAACAGCCCTTCGGCCTGCCCACCCGAGGGCTTCAAGATCGGAAAATCCTGCCCTTTCACAGCAAACACATCATGTTTGGAAAGACACCCTGTGCGCAGGTCCAGCGACTCCTGATCTTTGCCAAGCACAGCCGCCAGCAGAGGCACGTGTCGCAACGTGCCGTACACAAATACATTTGTCATGGATTAACCCCAGTTACGCGCGGCGTAGTTTGTAAAAATGCCACTGATCACGGCGCCCATGAGCAAAGTGATCAGAACGCTGGGGTGCAGCAGATAGAGCCCATACTCCAACGCCACCGTCACGGCGCGTTCCATCGCTTCCACGGGCTCGTCCAGGCGCCGACGCATGGCCAGCCGGAACATTTCGATCAGCCCAAACAGCACCAATCCCCAAAATACCAAAGCCGCCACGCCCACCAGGCCAAGCTCCAAAGAGCGGCTGCGCCCCGCGCGCCGCCCCATTACGCGCCAGCCGACAACCAAGCCTACTCCAGCGCTTATCAAAGTCATGTTGCCGAAGTTTGACCCCTCCGGCATTTGTGGTTTCACAAATTCTGCCACCAGCCCACCAATGATGGCGAGGCAGGAGGCAGCTACTAGCTTATTTGATGAGATCATGTACCAGGCTTTGCGATCGTGATTTGTGTCACGTCGCAGCTTCCACTGCGAAACGCCGCAGCACAAGAGGTCAGATAAAAATTCCACATACGGCGGAAGCGCTCATCAAAGCCCATGCCCTGAATCCGGTCCCAATGATCGTTAAACGTCTCATGCCACCGGCGCAGCGTCTGGCTGTAGCTTTCGCCAAATTCAATGGAGCCCGCCACAGTAAGGCCAGCTTTCTTGACCTCATCACGCAAGGCGGTTGGACTCGGCAACATGCCGCCCGGGAAGATGTACTTCTGAATGAAATCAACACCTTTTCGATACTGCTCAAACCGTTGTTCGGTCAGCGTGATTATCTGAAGCGTGGCCTTCCCGCCGGGTTTCAACCGGTCGCGCACCGATTCAAAATAGACCGGCCAGTATTTCTCGCCCACCGCCTCGAACATCTCGATGCTGGCAATCCCGTCGTAGGTCGCAGTTTCGTCGCGATAGTCCTGAAGCTTGAAGTCGACCATGTGAGAAAGCCCAGCCTTCTCAATGCGTTCTTCGGCATACTTCAACTGCTCTTCGGAAATCGTCAATCCGGTAACTTTCAAACCCCGCTCCTTGGCGGCGTATTCTGCAAATCCGCCCCAACCACAGCCAATTTCCAGCACATGATCACCGGGTTTCACCCCCATCTGATCCACCATACTCGCGTATTTGGCAGTCTGTGCGTCCTCCATGCTTTCCTGCCCGGTCTCAAAAATGGCCGAGGAATAGGTCATCGTGTCATCCAGCCAAAGCCCATAAAACTCGTTTCCCAAGTCATAGTGATAGCTGATGTTTTTCTTTGCCTGCGCTTTGGTGTTGGTGTTCATCCAATGGCGCAGCCGTTCAAAGGCGCGCACAAAATACATGCCGGGAAATCCGTCCCGCAAAGCGTCATTGTCGGTGCGCAGGAAATCACAGAAGGCTTGCAAATCCGGGCTGCTCCACCAGCCTTCCAAATAGGCTTCACAAAACCCAAGCTCGCCTTCCCGCATCAGGCGGGCAAAAGTGTCGTCATTGTGCACGTGCATCTCACACACCGGCCCGGGTTTTGGTCCTTCCGCCCGGAACTTGCGCCCGTCTTGCATGACAAAATCAATTCGCCCGTGGTTGATCTTCTGTGCGGTTTCAAACACCGCAGCAAAATACCGTGGCAGGTTTTCTTCCCCTTTGGTCGATGTCAGGTACATAGTGTCCCCCTCTTCCCTGTGTGCCCTAAATGCTAAGCGCGACCAGCGCCTTACGGCAAGTTTTTATTGTGATTTGAAGGTTTCATAAGCTTTGAGCGCGGCGTCTCGCCCGGCGCTCAAAGCCACGATTGGTGCTGGGACCGGCGTGTCAAACACCGACAGCCAACTGCGCGGGATTGCCTGCATAAATGCCTGCGCCCCCTCTGATTGCGGATCCAGCCAGTACCGACGGTAATCCCTGTCACCGTCAAATTTCTCGGCCTGCGTGTCCGGATTGAAGATGCGGAAATACGGCGCTGCATCGGGGCCGCACCCGGCCACCCATTGCCAGCCCATAGCATTGGACGCCGGATCCCAATCCACCAGACAGTCTGCAAACCAGGCAAGCCCCAAACGCCAGTGCATCCTCAGGTGTTTGGTCAGGTAGCTCGCCACAATCATGCGTGCCCGATTGTGCATTTTGCCCGTCACATAAAGCTCGCGCATGGCGGCATCGACCACCTCGATACCCGTACGCCCCTGGCACCAAGCGACAAAGAACGGGTCGCTGGCGTTTTCATGCCAATGAAACTGTGCCCAGTCTTCGCGCCAGTTGTTTCTGTCCATCTCCGGATAGTGCCACAACAAATGCCAGGCAAACTCGCGCCAAACCACTTCCTTCAGGAAATGCTCGGCCCCCGCCGCGCCTTCCTGCATACGCCGTCGCCCACCGTGCCACATCTGTGCTGGACTGATCTCACCAAAGGTCAGCGCATCCGACAGGTCCGACGTCGCAGCCTCACCTAAAAAATCTCGCTGCGCCTTATAGCCATCGGCTTTGGTTTCCAGAAAGCACGCCAGCTTCGCTTGTGCGGCCTCTTCGCCCGCTTGCACGTGTCCGGCGACAACCTCAAACCCAGACCTCATATCTATACCCAGCTGCCAGTCTTCCAGCGCATCGCTTTCTGGCCATTGCGTCGGCGCGACCAACTTAGGGACTGGCAAGCACGGGGCCACGTCCCGATGCCGCACGGCTTTCCAAAACGGCGTATACACCCGATACGGCCCGCCCTGCCCGGTCTCCACGGACCACGGCTCAAACAGCAACGCGCCGATGAAACTCTCCGCTTTTAGCCCAGCGTCCTTGGCTGCCGCTTTCACCTCAGTGTCGCGTTCTACCGACGCCGGATCATAGGCCCGGCTCCAAAAGATCGCATCCGCACCACTCACCTCAGCCAGCTCCTGCAACACCGGCCGGGCTGCACCTCGCCGCAGGACCAGGCGCATCCCCCGCGCCTCCAGATCCTGCGACAAGGCTCTCAGCGACAGCAGCAAACGCAGTTTTGCCGCCGCACCGAGGCTTTCAAATATGGGATCGAGCACAAACACCGGCAAGACGGGCCCGCGTGCCGCGGCCGCTGTCAAAGCCGCATGATCACAAAGCCGCAAATCACGGCGAAACCACAAAATGGTTAGGGGTGCAGGTGTTGTCATTAGGTGGCCCAAGCCCCGCCTTCAGTGTCCTTTCAAACACTTACGGCGCCGCGTGGGCCATGGATCACAAAACTGCGTCGAGCGACGCGATCAATTTCTGCACTTCGTTTTCGCTGGTGTAATGCACAAAGCTCACCCTCAAAACACCGTGATCGGTATCAACATGCATGCCCTCAAGCGCACGGTTGGCGTAAAAATCGCCACCGCCCGCCATCACGCCGTGGCCGGCCAGTTGCGCAGCCAGCGCCTCACCCGGCGCATTGGCGACCAAAGCCACCGTCGGCGCCCGTTTGGCCGCGTCCGTCGGCCCGATCAGCCGCACCGAGTTCTTGGAAGCGGCGTAGTCCAACACCGGCTGCAACAGCTTTTCTTCGTGGACCCGCATCAGGTCATGCACCGCCGCGCCGGTGGCCACCGGCGTTTCCCCCATGATCCCGTGATGGGCCGCCAAAGCCTCAATATAGTCCACCATACCCGCGCTGGCCGCAACCTGTGCATGATCCGGCGCCGCCGGTGTGAACCGCTTATACAGGCTGTCGCCGTTGAAATAGTGCCCTTGGTTGGGCAGCATGCTCCCGATATTGCGCCGGATCACCATGATGCCCTGATGCGGGCCATAGGTCTTATAGGCGGAGAACAGATAGATATCCGCCCCCATGCCGCCCACATCCGGCAATCCATGCGGCGCATAGCTCACGCCATCGACGCAAACAAACGCCCCGGCCGCATGGGCCAACGCCGTGATCTTGGCCACCGGATTGATCTCGCCAACGACGTTGGAGCAATGCGGGAAACACACCAGGCGCACCCGATCATCCAGCAGCTCCATCAGCTTCTCAGGATCGAGATGCCCGGTCTCTGGATCAATCTTCCATTCGCGGATCTCAATGCCGTCTTCAGCCAACCGCCGCCACGGGCCAGAGTTGGCCTCATGGTCCTGATTGGTCACAATGATCGCATCCCCCGGGTCCATCCACTGCCGAAACGCCTGTGCCAAGACATAGGTGTTCTGTGTGGTAGACGGCCCAAAGGAGACCTCATCCGTCTCCACCCCCATGAGCGCGGCCAAACGCGCACGCGCCTCATCCATCTCGGCACCACCAAGTTCGGACGCCCGATACGGTGCATAGGGCTGCACTTTGCGCTCGCGGTAAAACCGGGTCAGGCGGTCAATCACCTGTGCGGAGGTATAGCTGCCACCCGCATTCTCAAAAAACGCTTGTCCCTCAAGCGATTGCTCTGAAAACGCCGGAAACTGGCTGCGCACAAAATCTACGTCAAGCATCGGATACCTCCCCTGAATTGCCCCGCACCAAACCGCCGTTTCCCGGCGGGGTCAAGCCGGGAAACAGGCGCTCGCCGCGACGTTTACGCCAGCGCTGCGCGGATTTTATCCGCCTGTTCTTTGAGCACGGCGAAATCCGCCATCGTGCCCGGTGGGCGCAGCTTCACACCCTCATGGCGCGGCAACACGTGGTAATGCAGGTGAAACACCTCCTGCCCACCGGCCGCTTCATTAAACTGCTGCACGGTCACGCCTTCCGCATCAAAGGCCTGCATCACCGCATGGCCCATCTTTTGCACAGTCTTCAGACAGGCGGTCAGCTGCTCCGGCGTGGCATCCAGCATGTTGCGGCAGGGTGTCTTGGGAATAATCAGGCAATGCCCTTCCGCGCGCGGCATGATGTCCATAAACACATAGGTGTCGTCATCCTCATAAAGCTTCTCGCTTGGGATTTCGCCCCGCAGGATTTTTGCAAAAATATTGTTGTTGTCATAGCTCATGGCGCGCCACCTCCTTCAGACATGCAAAAGGCGGGCAAGTTGCCTCACCCGCCTGTTTCACAGTGTTTTCGCGCTGTTAGGCGTTCACGTCAACCACAACGCGGCCCTGCACCTGACCTTGCAGAATGTCTGCGCCCAATTGCGGCAGATCAGACAAGGTGGCCGGTTTGACCATCGCTTCCAGCTTGTCCAGCGGCAGGTCTTTGGCAATCCGCTCCCAAGCGCGCAGACGGTTGTCATAGGGCTGCATCACGGAATCGATGCCCAAAAGGTTCACACCGCGCAGCAGGAAAGGAATCACCGTTGCGGGCAGCGCTGCCCCCCCGGCCAGACCCACGGCGGCCACAGAGGCCCCATACTTCATCTGACCCAGCACCCGTGCCAGCATCGCGCCGCCTACGGCGTCCACACAGCCAGACCAGGTCTCGCTTTCCAATGGGCGCTTCACGGTCTCATTGAGCTCTTCTCGCGCCACAATCTGCGTCGCGCCAAGCGATTCGATATAGTCGCCACTCTCCGGACGCCCGGTCACACCGGCCACTTCGTAGCCAAGGTTCGCCAGGATCGCGACCGCCACAGAGCCCACACCGCCCGCGGCACCAGTCACCAGAACCGGACCATTGCCGGGCTTCAACCCATGATCTTCCAGCGCCATCACCGACAACATCGAGGTGAACCCCGCCGTGCCCACGGCCATTGCTTGCTGTGGGGACAGTCCTTCCGGCAATGGCACCAGCCAATCGGCCTTCACCCGCGCCTTCTGGCCATAGCCGCCCCAATGCGCCTCACCCACGCGCCAGCCGGTCAGCACAACTTTGTCGCCGGGCTTGTAGCGGTCATCATCAGACGCCTCGACGGTGCCAGCAAAGTCGATCCCAGGCACATGCGGATACTTGCGCACCAAACCGCCGCCCTTGGCCGACAGGCACAGCCCGTCTTTGTAGTTCACCGTGGAGTACTCCACTGCCACCGTGACCTCTGCGTTGGGCAGGTCGTCCAGCGTCAAATCCTTGATCGACGCGCTTGCCAAACCTTCGTCGTTTTGGTCCATCACCAGTGCTTTGAACATCTCATTTCTCCTCTCGCGCCAGACCGTCGCCCAGCTTTCTCATTCCCAAAATATCCTCGCCGAGGGCGGTCCAGCCTCGGCCACCCCCGCTACTGCCAGAAGGCCTCATAAACCGTCGCAGGTCGCACCCCATCCGGCGTCACCACATCCACCTCAGTGCCGGACTTCCAATGAGTCATCCGCACCATGCCGATCGCAACATTGGTGGTGAAATCAGGCGACCAGGCCGCACTGCTCACATTGCCCACGTGATCGTCGCCATCCATGATCGGCCAAAGCTGATCACAGGGCGGAACTGCCGCGCCATGAATTTCAATGGGGCGGATCTGGCGCACAGGACCTTCCTGCGCCACCCGCAGCAAGGCATCGCGCCCGACACAACCAATTGCGGTATTGGTGTTGCAAAACCGGCCCAAGCCACATTCATGCGGCGTGTTGTCGTCGGTCATGTCGTTGCCATAACTCAACAACCCACCTTCGATCCGCTCAATCAGGTTGGGGCACCCTGCATAGACATCGAGGTATTTGCCCGCTTCCATGAGGGCATTCCAAAGCGGCATGCCGATGTCGCTGCCCTCGACGTAGATTTCAAATCCACCCTGTTTGGAATAGCCAGACCGCGCCACCACAAGACTGCGCCCCTGAAACTCAAACCAGCCAAAGCGAAAAAACCGCACATCGCGCACTTTCTCTCCAAACACCCGCGCCATCAGCTCGTCTGCCTTCGGCCCCTGCACTGCCAGCGGGCTGACGTCTGGTTCATCCACCAGCACATCCAGCCGATAGCCATAGGCGATGCCTTTGACCCACAACAGCAAATCGCTGTCGGCAATCGAAATCCACCACCGATCTTCGGCGAGTTTCACCGCCACCGGATCGTTCAACATGCCGCCGGTCTCATCCACGATGGGCACGTAATAGCACTGTCCCGGCAACATGCCGCGCAGATCCCGCGGCGTGAGCATCTGCATCAGCTTGCTCGCATCCGGCCCGCGCACTTCAACTTGGCGCTCGACAGCCACATCCCAGACCTGGACCGCCGACTTCAAGTGACGGTAATCCTCTTCCACAGAGCGAAACACCGTTGGCAGCAACATGCGGTTATAGACCGTGTAAGCTTTCACACCGGCCGCCTCGACACCGTCGGAAAACGGAGTGCGCCGCAGCCGTCGCGATGGGGAAATCAAAGCCATGAAACCTCCTCAGGCATCAAAACCAAATCCGTGTCTTCTGTGGTGCGACCCAGCCCGGTCAGCATGGCATGCACTTGGCCGCGATGGTGGGTCTGGTGGTTGAACAGATGCACCACACACAGCGCCATCGGCTTGCGCATGTCCTTATTCAGCATCTGGGCATGCCAGCTCAAATCATCACTTAAATTTTCGGTGGTAACTTTTTCTGCCCACTGCACAATTCGCTGATCCATGCGTGAGCGCTCCTGCGCCCAAATCGCAAACGTCGGGCACAGCTCCGCGTGCTCAGTTGCCGGCTTGGACGGCCCATCCCCGCCGTCCAAGCGGCTCATCCACAGGGCATCGCCCCAAAGGATGTGATTGATTGTCGCCATGACCGAGCCAAAAAACGCACCGCGATCGGTCCGCAATTCCGCCTCGGTCAGGGTTTCACACGCCGCACGCATCGTCTGGTTTTGCCAGGCGTTATACTTGGCCATCATCTGGCAGTATTCCGGCGTGATCATCGACATGGCCGTTACCGAGGTCCGTGCCAGTCGATCTGGCAGATCTCAGCAGAGCGCCCGCCAAAATCCCAGACCCGGCCAAAGGCGCGCACGCGGCCTTTGGAGGCTGTCGCCACCGTGATGTCCGGCCCCATCCAATATTTGGTGTTGGAGATCACAATCTCCTCATCTTTGTTCTTGCCTTCAACCGGATAGACGACACCCTCGATCTTCTTGCCGACGGTGATGTGGCGGGTTTTGCCATCCTCGGACGTGTCATAAGACACAGGCTGACGCTCCACCCCAATGATCTCTCCCACCAGAACCTGGAACAGACCGGTGGTGCCTTTGGCTTTGCCGCTGAAGATATCCACCAGCGCGTTGTAAGCCTCGGGGCTGGCGCGATCATCAATGAACAGCGCCACTTTCCAGTTGCCTCGGCTCATCATGCCCGGGATCTCGATCAACAGACCGATGTTCAACCCGGACAGGTCGACGTCGCCATACTGACCTTCGTCAATCCGCACACCGCCCCAGGTCTGACAATGGCCCTCTGTGGGTGGATGCAGGCCAAGGCTCACCACGCAAGGGCAGAACACCGTACAGTTACAGTTGAGGATCAACTCCCCTTTGATGGTCCAAGGTATGGTGCCCAGTCCAGATTTCATCGCGTCCGGATGGCGGTTGTCGATCTTGGCGAGCGCTTGAATGCGATCCGATGCCATGGTTGGTCCTCCTTAAGTGTTCCTCACAGGGCGTGCGCCGCCACAAAAGCTGCGCTGCACAACAGCACGAGCCCCAATGGCTTTGTCACCCAACGCCCGACGTCGGGCAGTTTCTCAAAAATCATGATCAGCGTGGCCAGCCCCATGAAGGCGATGTTCATCACGCCGCCCACAAAGGCCAAAAGCATCAACGCCCAGCAGCAGCCCAAACAGGTCAACCCCAAACTCAGCCCGTTTTTCCACGGTCCCTCGTCCCAATGCTGCATGAAAAACGTCATCGGCATGCGGCACTTGGACAGGCAGGCCTCTTTGATGGGCGATAACTGATACAGCCCCGCCACCACCAGCAAAAAGGCCGAGAAGAACGCCGACCGGCTTTCGCCCAACGCACCGAGCAGCCCCGCTTGAAACAACACCATCTGTAGCCCTGCGGCCAGTATGGAAAACCCGATCCACACCGCCAGATAGCCGCCCACCAGCGCAGAAAACTTCGCGCCGGGCGCTTGGCGCGCCAGATCATCGTAGGTGGCAAAGGCTGGTAAAGCCGTCGGGGCCATCATCGCCGCCGACATCACGACCCACATCAGCAACACGCGAGCAAAGCCGCTGGCATCCGGTGTGATTGTGCACAGGCTGACCCAGAAGTCCGCGCCATAAATCGCGTTGAGCTCCCGCATCTCTGCCGGAATGGCCATCAAAAACAGTACGGCCCACGCGGCCAGAATACCGCCAAACAAGGCAAGCCAATGGGACCCGGTCATGGAACGAATGCGATCTGCGATCATCGTCGACATTCCTCCTCTTGCCGCGACTCACTTCTTGAGACTAAAATGTCAGACAATTAAGCGCGCAGCAAACACTAAATGTCAGACAATTGAAAATAGACCCCAAGAACAAAACCGACCTCTCCGCTCAAATCGCCAAAGCCATCCGCGATGCGATCATCTCCGGTGACATGATTGTCGACGAACGCCTCCCCTCGGAATCCGAGCTGGCTGACCAATTTGACGTCTCTCGCCCCACCGTGCGCGAGGCGCTCAAACGCCTGGCGGCGCAGAACCTGATCCGCACCCAACGCGGCGCCACCGGCGGGGCCTTTGTGCGGCGTCTGTCATATGATGAGGCTTACGCGCAGCATATCACAACCAGCACGCTTTTGCTGTCGATGAACGCGGTGGATTTTGAAACCGCCTGCGAAGCCCGCTTTGCGCTGGAGCGTGCCTGCGCGCCGCTGTCGGCCCAACGCCGCACGCCAGATCATCTCGCCACCATGCGCGCAGAAATCCACCGCCAAGCGCAGCCGGGCCTTTCGGACGAGCGCTTCTGTGACAGCGACGTGGCCTTCCATCGCGCGCTGGTAGATGGCGCCGACAACCCGGTTCTGTCTTACCAACTTGCCGGCGCCGTGGAAGCCATGCAGCCCTTGATGAATATGATCACCTTCACCCAACGCAACCGCGATGTGATCATCGGCCTGCACACCCGCATCGCTGACGCATTGGAAATGCAAAACAGCGCGGACGCCGATGAGGCCCTAGCGGAACTCACGGCTTACACACTCACGCTGGGCGAAGAGGCCATGGAGGCCCGCGCACGGCGATAAACGCTTGGGCGCTCACAAACATGTGCACTGAAAATCTCAACGCCTGTGGCACACTACTGCAAGGACCACCACCCACGCCGTGCCACAGGAGTTTGCCATGTACACGCCCTTCTACAATCGCCGCCGTTTTTTGATTGGTTCTGGTCTATCCACTGCTCTGGTCGCCTCGGGGATGTCTTCACCTGCTCTCGCACAGTCTTTGAAACCAACTCAAACGATGCGGGGCGGATCAAATAACTACCGTCCAAACGCGCCTTTGGTCGAAAAGCTTGGTGATGGGTTTGATATTTCCGGCAAAGTCCGTCTGGCGGGTCAAGGCCAACCCATTCAAAATGCCCGCATCCAAATCTGGGCTGCAACCACGATTGGTGGCGAACGCGAACCGCGCAACCATGGCTCTGTTCTGACCCAAGCGGACGGGTCCTACCATTTGGAAATGCACCAGATTGTGCCGAACTTTGGCCAGCCGCACGCACATCTTGCCTATGATGATGGCGCCTTCAAAACGGTCTTCCTGCGCCCAGTCATGCCAAGTGCACGTGATACATCTCTGAATGTTGACTTTGTCCTCACCCGCGCCTGATTTTGCCAAGTGGCCAAATCTCTTTTGATCTGGAGCGCAGTGGCGCTTGTGCTGCTCGTGCCATTAGTTGTTGCGAGCCAAAGCCCTTACTTGGCCTATCGGGACCCCACTTACATCGTTGCGGGATTTGCCGGCATTCTCAGCCTCCTTCTATTCCTGCTGCAACCTCTGCTCGCGGGCGGCCACATCCCTGGGCTCAGGCCTCGCACAGCACGTATTTGGCATCGCGCCACAGGCAGCGTCATTGTTCTCGCGGTGGTGGCACATGTCGGTGGCCTTTACCTGACGAGTCCCCCAGATACGTTTGATGCGCTGCTCCTTGTCTCCCCAACACCGTTTTCTCTTTATGGGGTCGTGGCACTCTGGGGCATGATCATCACGGCTATCCTTGTCATGTTGCGGCGGCGCTTGCCTTTGCGATTTCTGCATTGGGCCGTTCTGCACAATGTGCTTGCTGTGATCATTGTGACTTCAACGGTTGTGCACGCGCTTTTGATTGAGGGGACCATGGGACCGGTTAGCAAATCGATAACATGCCTCGCTGTAGTCGGGACGACGCTTTGGGTCGTCTGGGACATGCGCGTGGTTCGCCGCTGGCGTAGGTAATAAACCTGCTTGCACCCAACACGCGATGAGGGTTTTCTCCGCCCAAACGGTTTCAAAGCCGCTCAACAGGAGACTCACATGCGCCCGACCGACCATCTGCGCACCCTTGCGGGTGACGATTGGACCGCCGCCACCACGCACCCGTTCTGTACCGAACTGGCCGAGGGCACCCTGCCCCTGGAAAAAATGCGCTGGTATCTGGCGCAAGACTATCAGTTTGTCGGCAACTTCGTGCGCCTGCTGGCAAGCGCCATCGCCCATGCGCCAACACTGGCCGACTCGGTTCCAGCAGCGCAGTTCCTGGCGCTGGTCACAGGTCCGGAGAACACCTACTTCCTGCGCTCCTTTGAGGCGCTGGACATGAGCGAGGCGGAGCAAACCGCACCACCCGCTCCGCCCACTGAAGGCTTCAACGCGTTGATGGCCGAAGCCGCCGCCTCGGGACGTTATGAGTTGATGCTCTCCGTGTTGGTTGTGGCGGAATGGGTCTACCTAAGCTGGGCCACCCCCGTGCACCCACCCAAAGACGAGCTGCCATTCTATTTTGCTGAATGGATCACGCTGCATGCTGGCGAAGGCTTTGAAGGTGTCGTGGAGTATCTGCGCTCACAGTTGGACGCCGTGTGGCCAACTCTGTCCACTGAGGCGCAAAGTGAAGTGGAAGCGCTCTTCCTGCGGGCCGTGAAACTGGAACGGGATTTCTGGGAGGCCTCCTACGCGGATCATAGCTAACGCAGCTTAACCTTTGGGGGCGCAACGCACGGTCCGGTAACCTCAGCCGGGCCGTCAGATACCCCACCTCCGCGATACAGTCGCTATACAGACAATTTACCGACGTGCCAAAAACCGGTTAACGGCGCTTGCACCCCCCGCGAAACACTATTATCTATAAGGCGTCTCTTCGGGGACTATGGACATAAACGCGCTTGTAATAAACGGATCGGACCCGGGGGCGGTACCCGGCGTCTCCACCAAACATCCTTCATTTGGGGATCATGGGGACGAAATAGGATCGACGGACGTCTAAAGAAGTTAGCTTTGTCTCGGCTGTCTGCCACCGTTATCGGCGAAAACTGTACAATTGCAAATGACAATCGTGCTCCGGTAGCAGTCGCTGCGTAAGCAGTGCCTAACACCGAAATCTAAGTCCTGACGCTAGCTGCCTCAGGCGGGGTCCGCAGGAACCTGGCAACAGAATCCTGCATTTTTCCACCCAAACTTATTAAATTAACTGAGTCGCTTATTGGGTGTGGAAGGCGTTAATTTTTCAACGAAAAATGGTTAATTTGAGGCTCGGCATTAATACTCCGGCGTCAAAACTGCTTTATTTGTAAAAAATCGCACTTTCGCCACGATTTGACCTTTCTTTTTAACCTTTCGCTTACTCTTTGGACCGTAGCGTCTGCTTTGGGGATACAACTGGAAGGCACTCAAAATGTCTGTAGATAAACAGCAAGTAATCGAAGATTGGTTCCGGCGTGTTTGGGTAGAAGCCGATATGGACGCCATCGACGAGATGTTCCGTCCTGATAGTAAAGCTGAAGGTGTTTTGCCTGGCTTTGATGTAGGTCCGGAAGATTTCCGGGAAATGGCAAGCATGTATCTGGCCTTGGTCGAAGATCCTATTGTCTGTGTGGAGAAAGTCATGGTGGACGGCGATTGGGCCGCAGCACTCTGGACCATGAGCATCCTCAACCCGGTCAGCGGCGATCGCATTACCGGCTTTGGTCAGCTCTTTGTCCGTTTTGAAGGCGCGATCATGGTTGAAGCGTATAACAACTTGGACTTGGTTGCCTTTTTTGAAAAAATGGGCTTCCTGCCGGAGCAGACCATGGCCATGTGTCTGACCGGGCAAAAGGTCGCTTAAGACTGACAAAAACACCTTGCATCCGGGGTATCGTGCGCTAGCCATAGAGCCATGACGCAGATGCCCTCTTTCACCGACTTACTGCGCGTCTTCGGACGCATCGGCCTCCTGTCTTTTGGCGGACCCGCAGCACAAATCGGATTGATGCACCAGGAGCTTGTCGACCGCTCGGGGTGGCTGAAAGAGAGAGAATTTCTCGGCGCCCTGTCTTTCTGTATGCTTTTACCTGGCCCTGAAGCCATGCAACTCGCCACATTCTGTGGCTGGAAATTGCGCGGCACGCTCGGCGGTGTCATCGCTGGCAGCCTGTTTGTGCTGCCCGGTGCCGCTTTGATCTTCTTTTTGGTTGCAGGCTACGCCGCTTTTGGCGACCTCCCATTGGTCGCCTCAGCCTTTCTTGGCGTCAAAGCCGCGGTTGTGGCGATCATCGTGCAAGCTTTGTTAGGTTTGTCGCGCAAGGTACTGACAAATAGAACAAACACGGCAGTCGCACTGGCAAGCTTCGCCGCGTTGTATTCAGCGATCCTGCTCTTTCCGGCCGTCATTGTATTGGCTGCGGCTTTGGGATTTGTTTTGTCCGGGCAGACAGCAACACCGGACTTAGACACCAGCCTAAACCACGCTGAATCCCCGTGGAGGCAAACTGTCACCGCCGTCGTTGTTTGGGGGCTGCTCTGGCTGGCTCCCGTGGTCTTTGCAGTGTCCGCCGGTGGTTTCCTCAAAGACATTGCGCTGTTCTTTTCGCAACTGGCCGTGGTCACGTTTGGCGGCGCTTACGCTGTGCTGGCCTATATGGTGCAAGCTGTGGTGCAGGACTTCGGCTGGCTCACCACCGATCAAATGATGGATGCGCTTGGCTTGGCCGAAACCACCCCTGGCCCGTTGATCCTCGTCACCCAGTTTGTCGCCACGCTGGCTGGCCAACTTCAGGGCGGGGCCAGCCTCGCGTTGACCGCTGGCCTGCTGGCGCTGTGGTGCACCTTTATCCCCTGTTTTCTTTGGATTTTTGCCGGCGCGCCGCACGTCTCTCGGATTTTGTCTAACCCACGCCTCAGCTCTGCACTCACCCTGATTTCCGCCGCCGTACTGGGTGTGATTGCCAACTTGAGCCTGTGGTTCACACTCAACCTCCTGTTTGCCGAAACCACTTCAAGCCCCATCGGCGCCCTGCCCGTCCTGGCCAGCTTTGATCCCATCGCCGGTGTCCTGACCGTCGCGGCAATCTTTGCGATGCTGAAGCTGCGCCTGCCACTTCTTGTTGTGCTAGCGCTCTCAACCGTCGTCGCGATGACAATTGGTCTGCTTTAGGCCAACTTTTTGCGCTGGATCATCTTTCGTTTCCCGCGCAATGGTCTATTGTCAAAATAACAGACTATCGGAGCACTGCCATGTCCGGGACCATCGACTACGGAAATCTCATGCATCGCGCGATGCGCAGCTTGATTCAGACGGTTTTGGCCGATGTTCAACAGAACGGCCTGCCCGGCGAGCACCATTTCTTCATCACTTTTGACACCCAGCACCCGGATGTTGAAATTGCGGAATGGCTGTCGGACCGCTACCCCGGCGAAATGACTGTGGTGATGCAGCACTGGTATGACAATCTGACCGTCACAGACGAAGGCTTCGCGGTGACGTTGAACTTCGGCGACGCGCCAGAACCTCTTTATATTCCTTACAATTCTATCAAGACCTTTGTGGACCCCTCGGTGGAATTTGGCCTGCGGTTTGAAACCCAGGACGAGGACGAAGCCGAAGACGTGCTTGATGAGCTGCCTGAGGAAATAAACCTCGAAGAGATCGTCGAAGAGCCTCGCAAAGACGCCGAAGTGGTGTCTCTGGACAGCTTCCGTAAGTGATCCCCTCGGCCAAACGGGCCGCTATTGGGTTTATGCGCCTGCTTGGAATTTAACTCTCGGTCTCAAAGGCGTATTTGCCGCGCCTTGTTAGCGGTATCCCACGGTATACAGTATTGCACTTTGCCCCACTTCCGTTATGACACTCCTGACATTTTTTACCGGAGGTCGTCATGGCAGATACCCGTACTGAAACCGACAGCTTTGGCCCACTAGAGGTCCCTTCCGACAAGTATTGGGGCGCACAGACCCAGCGCTCGATCATGAATTTCCCAATCGGTTGGGAAAAGCAGCCTATCGCCATCGTGCGCGCGCTTGGCGTGATCAAGCAGGCTTGCGCCATGCAAAACAAAGCCACCGGCAAGATGGACGCAAAAATCGCTGATGCTGTCATTCAAGCCGCGTCCGAAGTGGTTGCCGGCAAATTTGACGACAACTTCCCATTGGTGGTTTGGCAAACCGGCTCCGGTACCCAGTCCAACATGAACTCCAACGAGGTGATCGCAAACCGCGCAATCGAAATCCTCGGCGGTGTGATTGGCTCCAAAGACCCAGTGCACCCTAACGATCACTGCAACATGGGCCAGTCCTCCAACGACACCTTCCCAACCGCGATGCACATCGCCGCCGCGATGACAGTGCGCGACGTACTTCTGCCGGGCTTGAACAAGCTGGCAGAGGGTCTGGAAGCAAAGTCCGAAGAGTTCAAAGACATCATCAAGATCGGCCGGACCCACACCCAGGATGCGACCCCGCTAACTTTGGGCCAGGAATTCGGTGGTTATGCACACCAGATCCGTCAGGGCATCGCCCGTGTCGAGGCAGCTCTGCCAGGCATCTATGAACTGGCACAAGGTGGCACCGCGGTGGGCACCGGCCTGAACACCCAAACGGGTTGGGGTGAAGCCGTGGCAGGTCATATGGCCGAGATCACCGGCCTGCCCTTCGTCACTGCGCCAAACAAATTCGAAGCGCTTGCAGCGCATGACGCCATGGTCTTCATGTCCGGCGCTTTGGCCACTGTGGCGGGCGCGATGTACAAAATCGCCAACGACATCCGCTTCCTGGGCTCCGGCCCGCGCTCCGGTTTGGGCGAATTGATCCTGCCGGAAAACGAGCCAGGCTCCTCGATCATGCCAGGAAAAGTGAACCCAACCCAGGCCGAAGCGATGACCCAAGTCGCCGCCCACGTCATGGGCAACAACGCCGCCATGACCTTTGCTGGCTCCCAAGGGCACTTCGAGCTGAACGTCTACAACCCGATGATGTCCTACAACCTGCTGCAATCCATGCAGCTTTTGGGCGATGTGGCGGACAGCTTCACCGAGCGTATGCTCAATGGCATTAAAGCCAACGAGCCACGCATCGACAAGCTGATGAAAGAAAGCCTGATGCTGGTGACAGCTTTGGCCCCAACCATTGGCTATGACAACGCGACCACCGTGGCCAAGACCGCCCACAAAAACGGCACCACGCTGAAGGAAGAAGCCATTGCGCTTGGTTTCGTTGATGAAGCGACTTTTGATGCGGTCGTGCGTCCAGAGCGGATGATTGGCCCTAAAGACTGATCTCTGACAGCAAAAACAATTCAAAGGCGGCTCAACCCTGAGCCGCCTTTTCTTTTTTCGACGGAAAAATCTTGGCCAAGCGTTTGAAATTTAACAACAGCCACACTAGGTAACTGCCATGAAAAAACAGAGCATCCGTCCCCTCTACCTGATCCTCATCCTGATTATGGGTGGGCTGTCGCTAGCGACGACACCGGTGTTTGCCATGGTGATTGACGAGATCACCACCTGCGAGGCCGAGACCATCTTCTCCTAAGCACGGGCTGTCTGGGCAAACTTACGTTTTGCAAGTAACCTGCTGACATGACTGTGGTGAATCTCAACAAGTTCCGCAAAGCCAAAGCCCGCGCTGACGAAAAAGCGCTGGCCGATCAAAACGCCGTGAAATTTGGCCGAACCAAAACCCAGAAAAACCTGGAAGAGACGCAGGCGGCGAAAGCCCGCCGGGATCTGGATGGAAAAGAACGCGAATGAGCCGGCCAATCAAGCGCTCTCTCACTTTGCGGGGGCACCGTACAAGCGTGTCCTTAGAGGATGATTTCTGGCGCGCCTTCCGCGACATTGCGGAAGAGAAAAACATCCCTATCAATGCGCTTGCCGCACAAATCGATGCGGAGCGCGATCTGGACGCCGGGCTTGCCACGGCGATCCGCCTCTACGTTCTCGCCTATTTCCGCGGCCGAGCTTCAGTCGGTTCCTAAAAACACCCGCCGGAGCACTGCCCAAAAGGCGTTTTAAGCGGCCTCTGTGGCGACCAGACGAATCCGTTCGATCATTGCCCGCAAACCGTTGGAGCGTTGTGACGACAGGTGTTCGTTGAGTCCCAACCGCTCCAACTCGGCTCGTGCATCGACGGCAATTACCTCAGCAAGGCTCAAGCCGTTGTAAAGCTTGCGCAACACCGCAATCAGCCCGCTGACGATCATCGCGTCGCTGGCGCCGTCAAAGTGGAACACGCCGCCCTCAATGGTCGGATGCAACCACACCTGACTGGCACAACCATCCACCTTGGTCGCAGGCACCCGCAGCGCCTCATCCAGCACCGGCATGTCTTTACCCTGCTCGATCACATAGCGATAGCGGTCTTCCCAATCCTCGATAAACTCAAAGTCCTCGACAATATCTTCAAAGGCCTCGGCTGCCATGGTGGGATCACTCCTACAACTTCAAACGGTGCCTTCTCACCTATGCCGCACAATCAAAAAGGTCCAGCCCCTCACCCCCAGCCGCATCAGAAGCTTTTCAAGGCGATACGAATAGGTTAACCCATGGGGCAAAGAATGAGGCCTATCGATGCGCACACCTGTCGTACTTTTGTTGACCGCCACTTTGGCGCTGTCTGCCTGCCAATCGCGCTGGAACCCTACCAACTGGTGGGACTCCGATGGGACGGCTGCTGCAGAGGATGTGAACCCTTTGATTCCCGAACAAACAGAAGCTGGCCAGTCATTCTTCACCACGCAGGAAGAGCAAGACTACCGGGGCTTGCCAATAGATAAGGTGACTTCTGTCGAAGTGCATCGCGTCACAGAAGGACGCCTGATTATGGCGATTGGTGTGTCCTCTGTGCATGGAACATCCGACGTACGTTTGATTCTTCCTGAATCCGGCGCGCTGGACGGCGGTATACTGACGCTCGAGCTCTTGGGACGTCCGCCACTAGAACCCGTAGTTGGTGGGTCCGACCAAACCCGTGAAGTGACCACAGCCGTGGTCCTGACGGATCAGGAAATGGCTGGCGTGCGCACCGTTCGCGTTGAGGCCTTGACCAACAGCATCGACCGACGCGCGCGCTAAGTTCGCGATTCAAACTTCTGAAATTGCATGATTTTGGCGGATTTTGGTAGGCCCGGCAGGACTTGAACCCGCAACCAAAGCGTTATGAGCGCTCTGCTCTAACCAATTGAGCTACAGGCCCGCCAAGTGCTTGGTTATGAAATGCCGTCGGTGCCGTCAAGCGGTCAGTTTGTCTTCCACCAGTTTGATGTCTGCTTGGCGGCGCAGCGCAGCCAATTTGTCAACAAACGCATTGATCACCAAATCAATTTTTGAGCCCGGTATGGTCTTGGTTGGCGAAATCGCAAAAACGTCTTTGCTCGGCGCTTGATACTCGGGAAGCACCACCTCGTAGATGCCCTCATCCAGCTCTTTCTGGATCAACATCCGGGCCGCGCGGGTGTATCCCATACCTGTAGCCACGGCTTTCAGGATGATTTCAGGATCGTCCGCTGTGAATCCCACCCGAATAGGTGCTTGAAAGTACTGGCCTTCGCGCTTCACATCAAAAAAGCTGGCGGTCTTATCCTCGTGTTGCTGGATAAACTTCAATCGTTTCATGTCGTCCGGCGTTTCCGGGCGACCGTGTTTGTCTAAGTAACTTGGAGTGGCAAAAAACACCGTCTCTAGCGACGCGATCTTACGTCCAAACCCTGCGGTGTCGCCCAAGCGCCCGGCGCGAATGGCAAGGTCATAGCCTTCGCGCACCACATCCACCAAGCGATCTTCCATACGCAGAACGATGTCTAAATCAGGGTGGGCTTTGCCAAGCTCAATCAGCACTGGCCCAAATACCACTCGCCCCAGAAAATTACCTGTGTTGATCCGAATGGTGCCAGCGACATCGCCGTGTAACGCCTCCAATTCGGCCAACATCAACTCGTAGCGCTCCAAAAGCTTCTGAGCGTGCTCCTGCACCAAAACCCCGGCCCGTGTGGCAGATACTCCTTGAGGCGAGCGATGTAATAACTGTTGCCCAATGTGGGTTTCTAGTTGGCGAATTTGCTGACTGGCCGCAGATTGCGAAATGCCGCGCTGCTGCCCCGCGCCAGAGAGACTACCCTCCGCAAGCGCACTCACAAAAGTCTCCATCAAACCCATCCGGTCCATGCTATAAGTGCTCCTTATGTCCTGCACCACCATCACATCGGTACTGCGGCCAAATTATCAAGCCTAGATATCCGAAACCAGCACAGTCTGGCTCAAAAATTTGCTTCAGGGATATTGGAGACCCTTATGTCTATGACCCGTAGAAACTTCCTGTTCACCGCGGCCGCAGCCCCTGCCGTTGCTGCTGTCCCCGCGCCAGTCGCGGCCTCGAAAACCACTGAAAAACTGTTCCAGGGCACGTATCGCTTCACCGTGGGGGATGCGACAGTGACCGCTTTGCTCGACGGCTTTCTGGATGCAGCCCCTGCGATGATCCCTGGTTTTGACGAGGCTGGTATCAGCGCTGCACTGGAAAAATCTCAGCAGAAACTCTACCCGGGCGGCGTGCGCATTCCGGTCAACGCGTTTCTGGTGGAAGTTGGCGGGCGCCGCGTGCTGATCGATGCGGGCACAAGCTCTTTCCTGGGCGACACTCTGGGCGATCTGAAAATAGCCTTAAACGCGATCAACGTTAGTGCCGACTCCATTGATATGGTGGCCCTGACCCACATCCACCCGGATCACTCAGGCGGTCTGATTGACACCAATGGCCAGGCCGTTTTCGCCAATGCGCAAGTGGCCGTTGGGCAAACTGAATATGGCTTCTGGCATGACGACGCCATTATGGCGAGAGTGCCGGAGAGCTCGCGGGGCTTCTTTCAAATTGCGCGTAACACCGTTGCACCCTACGTGGACCGGATGATCCTCCACAACGGCGAACAGGACATCTTGCCAGGCCTGACCAGCTTGCCTTTGCCTGGCCATACCCCTGGCCACGCAGGGTATCTGCTGCAGTCTGGCAATGAACAACTGCTGTTCTGGGGCGATCTGGTTCATATGACCGCGCTGCAGTTTGACAACCCGAACCTCACCATCGCCTTTGACACCGACGCTGCTAAAACGGTGGACACCCGTCTTGGCATGTTTGATCGGGCCGTAGCTGACAACCTGTTGGTTACGGGCTCACACCTCGACTTCCCGGGTCTCGGCAAGGTGCGCAAATCCGCAGACGGCTACGCCTACCAGCCAGCCCCATGGCAATACGGCGCCTGATGCTGCACTTGCGCCGCCTGTTCACGCAGGCGGTGCATTCCCCTGTTCCAATCACCGAGCCAATGCAGTAAGGACCACGCCAAGCATCGGATTGTAAGGACATACCCCATGAGCGACGGCAAAAACGGCATCACCTACGCGGATGCAGGTGTGGACATTGACGCAGGCAACGCACTGGTGGAGCGTATCAAACCCGCCGCCAAACGCACCGCACGCTCTGGCGTGATGGCAGGTCTGGGTGGCTTTGGCGCTTTGTTTGACCTCAAGGATGCAGGCTACACCGATCCAATCCTCGTCGGCGCCACCGACGGCGTGGGCACCAAGCTGCGCATCGCCATCGACACTGGCAATGTAGACGGCGTCGGCATCGACCTCGTGGCCATGTGTGTGAATGACCTTGTGTGCCAAGGCGCGGAACCCCTCTTTTTCCTCGACTATTTTGCCACTGGCAAACTGGAAACCGAAACAGCAGCCCGCATCATCGAAGGTATCGCCGAAGGATGCTACCAATCCGGCTGCGCCCTGATCGGCGGCGAAACCGCCGAAATGCCTGGCATGTATGAAGCTGGTGACTTTGACCTCGCAGGTTTCTCTGTGGGCGCCATGGAGCGCGGCGCTGACCTTCCCGCAGGCGTGAAAGAAGGCGACGTTCTTCTGGGGCTTGCGTCCAACGGAGTACACTCCAACGGCTACAGCCTCGTACGCAAGCTGGTCGAGGTTTCTGGCCTGAAGTGGGACGACACCTGCCCTTGGGAAGACAGCCAAACCCTTGGCGCGGCCCTTCTGGCCCCGACCCGTCTGTATGTGAAGCAATGCCTCGCCGCTGTCCGCGCGGGTGGCGTACATGCACTGGCCCACATCACCGGTGGCGGTCTGACCGAGAACTTGCCGCGTGTGCTGCCGGAAGGCCTGTCCGGCCACATCGATCTCAACGCCTGGGAACTGCCACCCGTGTTCCAATGGCTCGCCAAAACCGGCGGCATGGAAGAGGCTGAGATTCTCAAAACCTTCAACTGTGGCGTTGGCATGATCCTATCGGTTGAAGCCGACCAAGCGGAAGCCCTCACCGCGCTCCTAAGAGAGCAAGGCGAGACCGTCTACACACTTGGCACCGTGCAATCGGGCAAAGGCGTTTCCTACACAGGGTCCCTCCTGTGAAGAAACGCGTCGCGATTTTCATTTCGGGCGGCGGCTCCAATATGGTCCGCCTGCTCGAAGACA